>Ga0134121_10000939_pt1 | contig 29389 bp, 20 predicted proteins | sample KB301_FD_96463 | JGI IMG/M metagenome (GOLD analysis project Ga0134121, IMG submission 96463) | Terrestrial soil microbial communities without Nitrogen fertilizer from Kellogg Biological Station, Michigan, USA - KB3-0-1 | ecosystem: Environmental > Terrestrial > Soil > Unclassified ... | reverse complement strand
GCGCAGATCAGCCGCACGTCGGCCTGGCGGGGCACGTTCTCGCCGACGCGGTAGTAGGTGCCGTCCTCCAGCACGCGCAGCAGCAGGGCCTGGAGCGGCCCCGGCATCTCGGCGACCTCGTCGAGGAACAGGGTGCCGCCGCGCGCCGCGCCGATCTTGCCCTCGTGCCCCTCGCGGCGGGCGTCGGTGAAGGCGCCGGGGGCATAGCCGAAGAGCTCGCTTTCGAGCAGGTGCGGCGACAGCGCGCCGCAGTTGATGGCGACGAACGGCCGCTCGCGGCGCGGGCTCAGGGCGTGGATGGCGCGGGCGAGCAGGTCCTTGCCGGTGCCGGTCTCGGCGAGCAGGAGGATCGGCAGACGGGTGCGGGCGAAGCGCGCCCCCGCCTGCTTGGTGGCGACGACGCTGGGGTCCTCGCCGAAGAGGGCGTCGAGATCCACCGGCCGCGAGGCCCGGTGCTCGTGCCGCGAGCCGCCGGCGGCGAGCGGCGTCGGCTCTTCGAGGTAGGCGACGACGGCGACGGCGCTGCCGTCCGCGGCGAGCAGCCGCTCCGGCCGCACCCGCCAGCCCTTGCGCGCCCCGCCGGCCGGCCGCGCCGGCAGGTCGAGCACCAGGTCGGAGAGCCCCTCGGCGGCGACCAGCTCGAGCTCGCGCCAGCCGACGCCCAACAGGTCGCGCACCTGGATCTCCCGGTCGGTCTTGAGGCCGAGCCGGCGCCGGGCGTTGGCGTTGGCGGCCAGCACCCGCCCCTGGGGATCGACGCCCAGCGCCGGCGTCGGGCAGCCTTCGAGGACGGCGAAGAAGGCGGCCAGCGGTACCGCCGGCAGGGTCGGCAGGGTCGGCGCGGTGGGCCCGGCGGCGCCGGGACGCGAGCGGGCTTTGGAGAGCACGGCGGAAAGTGTAGCAGACGTTCAGTCATGTGTAGCGAAATGAAGCGAGCTCCCGTCCGTCTCGTTCCTGGAGCGTAGCGAAGCGAGACGCTTGGCGGCCATTTACCGTCTCTACGGGCCTCGCGAGGCTGGCCCACGCCTTGCTTTGACACCCGTTGGTTTCTCGTTGATTCAGATCGCCCCCTGAGGCGGGCATCCTCGTTGCCGGCCGGACGCGGCCAGAAAGGATTCTCTGGTGAGCATGAGAAGAAAGGCAGGAGCGTTCGCAGTCCTCCTGACGTTCACGCTGTTGGCTGCCGCGGCGCCCGCCGCCGCGCAGCTCCAGTGGAGCTCGAAGGACAACAAGCAGTCGCTGAAGGTCGGCATTCTGGGTCAGTTGCAGGCGGAGGAAGCGGACGTCGCCGGCACGAACGACACGTCCAAGAACCTTTCCTTCCGGCGCCTGCGCCTGATCCTGGGTTACACCCTCGGCGACCAGCTCTCGATCTTCTTCGACACTGACAGCCCGAACCTGGGCAAGTCGACAGCCCCTCTCAACGGCGCTGGGGTCAAGGACACGGGCAACATCTTCGTCCAGGACTTCGTCGCCACCTACAAGTTCGCGCAGGCGTTCCAGCTCGACGGCGGTCTGCTGCTGATGGAGCAGGACTACAACCACAACCAGTCCGCGGCCAGCCTCATGGCTCTCGACTACGGCGGGTACACGTTCAATGAGTCCACCCCCACCCAGTCGCGAACGGGCCGCGATTACGGGTTGCGGGCGCGCGGCTACGTCGCCGACGACCATCTCGAGTACCGGCTGGGCGTCTATCAGGGCGTGAGGGGTGTCAACAACAGCAATGAGCTCCGCTACGCCGGACGCCTGATGTACAGCTTCTTCACGCCGCAGACGGGCCTGTTCTACCGCGGCACGTCGCTCGGCAAGGCGCACACCCTGGCCATCGGAGGGAGCTTCGACAAGCAGGAGCAGTACCACAACTACGCCGGCGACGTGTACCTCGACCAGCCCTTAAGCGGCGGCAACTCGCTGGTCCTCCAGGGCGACTACAACCAGATCGACGGCGGCAAGTTCCTCACCACCTTGCCCAAGCAGAACGATCTGTTGATCGAGGCCGGCTTCTATATCGCGGCGGCCAAGCTGCAGCCGTTCATCCAGTACGCCAACGAGGACTTCAAGGATCCGGCGCGCATCGACGAGAACCGCAAGACGGTGGGCCTCGGCTACTTCGCTTCCGGTCACGGCAACAACGTCAAGCTGACCTACACCAGGATCGAGCCGAAAAAAGGGGATTCGCGGAAGCAGATCAACCTTCAGTGGCAGGTTTTCCAGTTCTAATTGGGAGGGTACCCCGACATGACGACCGCCTCGCCTGCCGCACCGCTCGATGGACGCCTGGTCTCGAAGGCCGAGGAGCGCAAGGTCATCTTCGCTTCCTCGCTCGGCACCGTTTTCGAATGGTATGACTTTTATCTGTACGCGACGCTGGCGCCCTTCTTCGCCTCCCTGTTCTTCCCCAAGGGGAACGACACGGCGGCGTTGCTCGCGGCGTTCGCCACCTACGCCGCCGGCTTCCTGGTGCGCCCTTTCGGCGCCATCTTTTTCGGGCGCCTCGGCGACCTGGTGGGCCGCAAGCACACGTTCATGATCACCATCGTGGTCATGGGCGCCTCGACGTTCGGCGTCGGCCTCATGCCCACGTATGAGAAGATCGGCATCCTCGCGCCGATCATCCTGGTCACCCTGCGCCTGCTGCAGGGCCTGGCGCTCGGCGGCGAGTACGGCGGCGCCGCGACCTACGTCGCCGAGCATGCGCCCAACGACAAGCGCGGATACGCGACGAGCTGGATCCAGACGACGGCGACCATCGGCTTCTTCCTGTCGCTGCTGGTGATCGGCCTCTGCCGTTCGCAAATGTCGCCCGACACCTTCAAGCAGTGGGGCTGGCGCGTGCCGTTCCTGGTCTCGATCGTGTTGCTGCTCTTCTCCATCTACATCCGGCTCAAGCTCGAGGAGTCGCCGGTGTTCCTGCGCATGAAGTCGCAGGGCAAGGGCTCGAAGTCGCCGCTTCGCGACAGCTTCCTGCGCTATCCGAACAACAAGCTCGTGCTGCTCGCGCTGCTCGGTGCCACCGCCGGCCAGGGCGTCGTCTGGTACACGGGCCAGTTCTATGCCCTGTTCTTCCTCACCATCACGCTCAAGCTCGACTGGCTCACGGCCTACGTCCTGGTCGGCATCTCGCTTCTCCTGGGCACGCCGTTCTTCGTCGTCTTCGGCAAGCTCTCGGACCGCATCGGCCGGCTGAAGATCATCCTCGGCGGCTGCCTGCTCGCGGCTCTCACCTACTTCCCGCTCTTCCACGGCCTGTCGAGCGCCATCAATCCGGCCCTGGCGGAGTACAGCGCCAAGACTCCGATCACCGTCGCCGCGACGGACTGCAACTTCCACGTTTTCATCGGACCGAAAACCCATAACTCGGACTGCGACAAGGCCAAGGACTTCCTCACCAAGTCGGGCCTGTCCTTCCAGTCGCTGCCGGCGGTCGAAGGCCAGACGGTGGTCACCCACGTCGGCGCGACCGAGCTGGCCGGCTGGGACGAGGCCAAGTACAAGGACGCCCTCAAAGCGAGCGGCTACCCCGCGGAGGTCGACAAGGGCCGGATCAACTATGGGATGGCCATCCTCATCCTGTTCATCATGGTGATCTACGTGACCATGGTCTACGGGCCGATCGCCGCCTTCCTGGTGGAGCTCTTCCCGACCCAGATCCGCTACACCTCGATGTCGCTGCCGTACCACATCGGCAACGGCTGGTTCGGCGGCATGCTGCCTCTGCTGGCGACAGCCATGGTGGCGAAGTCGGGGAACATCTACTACGGGCTCTGGTATCCGATCGTGGTGGCGCTGCTGACCGTGGTGGTCGGCATGATCTTCCTTCGCGAAACGAAGGACCACACGATCGAGGCCTGAGGCCTCACCCCTGGCCCCCTCTCCCGCCCGGGAGGGGGGGTTACTTCAACCGCAGCAGAGCCTCTTCCAGCCGCGGCAGGGCGGCCTCGATGTCGGCTTCGGAGACGGCGCCGACGCTCAGGCGGAACCAGCCGTCGTCCGCGGTCGAGCCGAAGGCGCCGAAGGGCACGACGCCGATGCCGGCGGCTTCCAGCACATAGCGGCGCACGTCGCGGTTGGTGCGCAGCACCGTGCCGTCCGGCGTCTGGCGGCCGAAGGGATGGATGCGGGCGGTGAGGTAGATGGCCCCCATGGGAGGAATGCTCTCGACCGCCAGCCCCCGCCCCTTGATCGCCTGGAGGCCTCGGTGGAGAAGGTCGAGGCGCAGCTCGAGCCGCCGCTTGAAGTCGACCTGGAAACGCCGGATGGCCTCCTCGTCTTCGAGCAGCGCCGCGGTGGCCCGCTGCTCGGCGCGCGGCGCCCAGGCGCCGACGTGGCCGAGCACCGCCGACATGCGGGAGATGATGTCCACCGGCCCCACGCACCAGCCCACGCGCAGGCCGGTGGCGGCGAAGCCCTTGCTGATGCCGTCCACGAACAGGGTGTAGCGCGCCATCTCCGGCAGCAGCTCCGGCGGCGTCACGTGCACCGTGTCGCCGAAGCAGAGCATCCAGTAGATGTGGTCGTAGAGCACGTAGAGCGGCCGCTCGCCGCGCCGGGAGCGCGCCTCGTTCTCCTCCAGCACCGCCTCGCAGATGCCGAGCAGGATGCCGCGGTCGAACGCCGTGCCGGTGGGATTGAGGGGTGAGTTGAGGCACAGCAGGCGGGCGCCGGGCAGCACCGGCAGCAGCTCCTCCCGGGTGGGCAGGAACCGGTGCTCGGGCGTGCAGACGACGGGCACGCCCACGGCCTCCGCCAGATGCGCGTAGTGGTTGTTGTTCCAGCTCGGCACCGTGTAGACGACGCGGTCCCCCGGGTCGACGAGGGTGCGGAAGATGCAATAGATGACGGGCCGGGCGCCGGCGACGATGAGCACCGAATCCACGGGATAGCGTAGGCCCAGGTCGCGCTCGTAGAAGTGCGCCACCGCCTGCCGCAGCTCCGGCAGGCCGTTCGAGGGCGGATAGTTGGTTTCGCCGTGCTCCAGGGCGGTGCGCACGCCTTCCAGCAGCACCCCGGGGATCGGGAACTGCCGTGGGTCGAAGTCGCCTACCGTGAGATTGCAGATCTCCCGGCCGCCGGCCACCAGCTCCCGGATCTCGCCGGCGATGCGCAGGATCTCCGAGCCGATGAGACCAGAGGCCATGGTGGAGACCCGGGAGGCGGGGTCGGGGCCCGCATCCCGGGCGAGCTCGGCGAGGTCGAGGCAGATCTGTTGGGTTTGCATGGACAGACTATAGAACACGGACTCACACGGACGAGCACGGACTTTCACGGACGAGCACGAAGCGAAGACCCGGAGGACCGTCCGTGTTCTTCCTACATGCTCCCCTCCGACGGTCCCCCGAGCTTCACCTCGATCTCGGTCTTGCGGCCGTCGCGCACCAGGCCGACGCGGACGGTCTGGCCGGGCTTCTTGCCCTCCAGGGCGACGAGGAGGTCGCCGCTCGACTGCAGGGGCTGGCCGTCCACGGTGAGGATGACGTCGCCGAGGCGCCAGCGGCCCAGGACGTCGCGGTCCAGGCCGCGCAGCCCCGCCTTGGCGGCGCCGCTGCCGCGGTCGACGTGGAGGACCATGGCCCCTTCGAGGCCCAGGCGGCGCATCACGTTCTCGGGAGCGAGCTGCAGGCCCAGGGTCGGGCGCTGGATGCGGCCGTAGCGGATGAGGTCCGGCACGGCCCACTCCACGGAGTGCGCCGGAATGGCGAAGCCGATGCCCGCCGAGGCGCCGGAGGGGCTATAGATCGCCGCGTTGACCCCGATCAGCCGGCCGGCGCTGTCGAGCAGGGGGCCGCCGGAGTTGCCGGGATTGATGGCGGCGTCGGTCTGGATGACGTCGCGGATGGGCACGTTGTTGAGCGATTGGATCTGCCGGCCCAGGGCGCTGATGATGCCGGTGGTCAGCGTCTGGTCGAGGCCGAAGGGGTTGCCGATGGCGAAGACCTTCTGGCCCACCCGCAGGTCGTCCGAGCTGCCGAGCGGCAGGGGATGGAGCTGCTTGACGGGCGCCTCGATCTTGAGCACCGCCACGTCCTTCTCGGGCGCCCAGCCGACGAGCTTGGCGTCCCAGGTGGACTGGTCGGCCAGGGTGACCCGCGCGGCGTCGGCGTTGGCCACCACGTGGTAGTTGGTGACGATGTGCCCCTGGGTGTCCCACACGAAGCCCGAGCCGCTGCCCTGGGGGATCTCGTTGGAGTTGAGGCTGAAGGCGTCCTGCTGCACGGCGAGCGAGGTGATGAACACCACCGCCGGGGAGGAGCGCTCGAAAAGGCCGATGTTCTCCTTCTCGTCCGCGTCGAGATCGCCGCGCGGCGCGACCGTCACCCCGGAAGGCACCGCCGCCGGGCGTGGCGTGCGGCCGGAAGGCGCTCCCGGAACGGTGAACGGAGCCGGAGTCCCCGCCACCTGCGCCCGGCCGCCCCAGATCGAGCCGACCAGGAAACCGCCGACCGCGGCCAGGGTGGCGGTGAGGAAGATCAGGAAGCAGCTCGGAGCGCGGTTCATGATCGGGAAAGTCTAGCAGCCCTCACCGGCTGTCCTCGGCTCCGGCGACGGGCACGCTCTGCGCATCCTCGGGGTTTCCCGTCGCCTCCTCGCGGCTGGCGAGGAGGCGGCGGAGCTGCTCGGCGTGGCTCTCGGCGCGCCGGGCCCGCTCTTCATAGCGCTCGCCGCGGAAGTCGTGGCCGGAGCGGCGGGCGCGATGCTCCAGCCGGCGGGCGAGGGCGGCGCTCTCCTCCAGCGCCCGCATGGAGGCCCAGAGGGTCGCCTCCAGGGTCTCGCTCTGCTTGGCCAGCAGGCTCTGCGGCGAGTAGGCGTGGCCGGTGCGGCAGCGGAAGTGGTCGGGACCCTGGCCGGCGCTCTCGAAGAGGGCGCCGCCGCACTCGGGGCAGGTGATCCCCGAAGGCTGGCCCACCTCGGCGCCGCCCCCCCAGTCCGCCACCAGCAGCGTCGTCGGCTCCTCCTTTTCGCAGGCGATACCGGCGGCCGGCCGCCGGCGGACCAGATCCGCGAGCAGCGGCGCCATGAGGTGCAGCGGCACCACGTGGTCCACGTCCACGGCGGCGATGGCGCTCTCGGGCATGCTGGGGTAGAGGGCGTCGCGCGGATCCTGGACCACGGTGACGCCGCCGCAGCCCTTGATGGCCGCGAGCCCCGCGGTGCCGTCGTCCAGGTTGCCCGTCAGCACCACGCCCACGCAGCGCGGGCCGTAGGCCAGGGCCGCGGTGCGGAAGGTGACGTCGATGGCCGGCCGGTGCCCGTTCTCGGTGGCGCTGCGGGACAGCCGCAGCCGGCCGTCCTCCACCACCAGGTGGTGATCGGGCGGCGCGACGTAGATCTGCCCAGCCCTGAGGGGCTCGCCGCTACGCGGGTGGACGGCCTCCAGGGCACCGGCCCGGGTGAGAATGGCAGGCAGCACGCTGCGGCCCTGCGGCGACAGATGAAGCACCACCAGCACGGCGGCCGGCAGATCGCGCGGAAGCTGGGATACCAGCTCGCTGAGGGTATGGACACCGCCGGCGGAAGTGCCGATGGCGATGAGGTGAAGGTCGCCGGGACGTTCGTCGCTCACGGCTTGGTACCGGAGGCCAGGTCAGGTGCCACCGTCCCTCTCAGCACCTCGCGAACTTTTTCGAGGAACCTGCCGGGCGGGAAGGGCTTCTGCAGGAAGTGCTGGGTGGGGGCGAGCACGCCGTGGTGAGCGATGGAATCCTCCGGATAGCCGGAGATGAAGAGGATGCGGATGCCGGGACGCCGCGCCGCGAGCTGCTCGGCCAGCCAGTCGCCGCTGCGGCCGGGCATCACCACGTCGGTCACCAGGATGTGAATGGGGCCGGGATGATTGTCGGCCAGGGCGAGGGCTTGGTTGGCGTCGTTGGAGGCGAGCACCTTGTAGCCGCGCCCCTGAAGGACCTCGACGGCCGGCTCGCGGATGTTGTCCTCGTCCTCCACCAGCAGCACGACCTCCGAGCCCCGCGACTTTTGACGCGGCATCGGCCGGACGGGCCGCGGCAGCGGCTCGGCCTCCTGGCCGGCGCGGGGCAGCAGCACGAAGAACCGGGTCCCCTCCCCGGCCGTGCTCTCCACCCGGATGTGGCCGCCGCTCTGGTAGACGATGCCGTTGACCGTGGAGAGGCCCAGGCCCGTTCCCCTCCCCCGCTCCTTGGTGGTGAAGAAGGGCTCGAAGAGATGCTCCAGGACCTCCGGGGACATGCCGGTGCCGGTGTCGGTCACCGTGAGCTGGACGTACGTTCCCGCGTGAAGGTCGGGAGACTCCTCGGCGCTGCCCGCCACGACCTCGACGTTGGACGTCTCAAGGACCAGCGAGCCGCCGCCGGGCATGGCGTCGTGGGCGTTGACCACCAGGTTGAGGATCACCTGCTCGAGCTGGCCGAGGTCGACGTGGATCGATCCCGCCTCTGGGTCGAGCCGGGTCTCGAGGCGGATGTGCTCGCCGATCAGCCGGCGCAGCATGGGCTCCATCTCGCTCAGGACTTCGTTCAGGCGCAGGACGCGGGGCTGCAGCACCTGGCGCCGTCCGAAGGCGAGGAGCTGCTGAGCGAGGGTCGCGGCGCGCTCGCTGGCCTTCTGGATCTCTTCCACGTGGGGCCGCAGGGCGTCGCCGGCTTCCATGCGATCGTCCAGCAGCTCGCACTGGAAGGCGATGGCGGCCAGCAGATTGTTGAAGGAGTGGGCGATACCGCCGGCGAGACGCCCCACCGTTTCCATGCGCTGCGAGTGGCGCAGGCGCTCCTCGCTGCTGCGCAGGGCCTCCTCGGCGGCCTTGGTCCGGGAGACGTCGCGGATCGCCCAGCGCAGGCGGGCCGTCCGCTCCTGGTCGTCGAGATCGCGGACGGCGGTGAGCACCACCGGAATGGTTTCGCCGCTCCGGCGCTTCAGCGCCACCTCCTGGTCCCCCAGGGCCTCGCCGGCGCAGACCCGCGGGATCAGCCGCCGGAAGGCCGGCCGGTCTTTCGCGTCGAGAAAGAGATTGAAAGGCTTACCCCGAAGGTGGGCGTGGGGGACGCCCAGAAGACCGGCGGCTTCCTGGTTGGCTTCCTCGACGGCGCCGTACAGATCGGTGACGAGGTAGCCGAAGGGCGCCTCGTCGAAGAGATGCTGATAGCGGTGGCGTTGGATCTCGAGCTGCTCGCGAGTGCTCAGCAGCTCGTCGTTCTGCTGCTCCAGCTCCTCATAGGCCACCTCGAGCTCGGCCAGGGCGGCCTGGAGCTCCATCAGCTCGGCGGCGAACGTCCCGGAAGGACCCTCGGTCAGCTCCTGCTGCAGCTTGTCCAGGCGGCGCTGTGCCGAGGAGAGTCCGGACCTCAAGGATCTCTTCGGCATCGACATCTTTCGCCTCTCAGTGAACGGAGCCCGTTCCCGGCTCTTCGGGAACCTCCTCCATGAGGAGAATCACTCCTGCACGTCCGGTGCCGTCTCCGAGCCGGGTACAACCTACCCGGCAGCGCACCGGCCTGCCCCGGCGATTGACGCTGTCGAGCATCAGCTCCGTCCCGCGCGGGCCGCTGTCGAGGCAGGAGAGGACCGGCTGCCGGAGCTGATCGACGGGCAGACCGATGTCGAGATCGAAAAACATCTGCCCCAGCACCTCTTCGCCGCGCAGCCCCCACAGCTCCTGCGCTTTGCCGCTCCAGATCTCCACCTTCAGGTCCTTGTCGAGCACCACCACGGCGGCGCGCAGGCTGCCGAGGATGGAGCGCAGATAGACGTTGACCCGGTCCAGCTCCTCGGAGCGGGTCTGGAGCTGATCGTTCATCGAGCGCTGCTCCTCGTTGGTGGACTGGAGCTCCTCGTTCATGGTCTCCAGCTCTTCGTTCGCCGATTGCAGCTCCTCGCTGGTGGTCTCCAGCTCCTCGATGGTCGACTGCAGCTCCTCGTTGGTGGTCTCCAGCTCCTCGTTGGCCGACTGCAGCTCCTCGTACGCCGTCTCCAGCTCCTGATTGGCCCTCTCCAAGTCGGCCCGGAGCGTGTGCTGGACGGTCAGGTCGAGGAAGAAGATGGTGGCGCCCAGGAGCGCGCCGGTGCCATCCGCCAGCGGCACGACCTGGATCTCCAGTACCCGCGGCTCGCCACCCACGGGATGCCAGCCGATCTCCTTCAGGATCACGGGCTGGCGCGAGACACTGGCCGTCTCGACGTGGGAGCGCAGCTCGACAGGGCGGTAGGAGATCTCCAGATCCTGAAGCAGCCGGCCGATGTCGCCGGGGCCGAGATGGAACAGCCGGCGCGCCCGCTCGTTGGCCAGCACCAGGTGCCCCCGGCGGTCGAGGGTGACCTGGGCCACCGGGCCGCTCTCCAGGGCCGCGTCGCGGATGCGCACCTGGCGGTTGCGGCCCTGCGGGTCGGTCCCGCCGTTGGCCGGAGTGAGGGCCAGCATGCGATCTTGCAGATTCGAGGTGGGCGCGCGCTGGAAGATCCTGGTCTTGAGGTCCATGGGCCGGAAGTTGTTGGAGTGGCTGAGCAGGGTCTCGGCCTTGCCCAGGAAGAGGTAGCCGCTGCGCTGGAGGGCGAAGTGGAAGCGGGCCAGCACCTTGGCCTGGGTCTCGGAGTTGAGGTACATCAGGGTGTTGCGGCAGACCAGCAGATCGAGGCGCGAAATGGCGGCGTCCTGAACCAGGTCGTGGCGGCCGAAGATGAGCGACCGCCGCAGATCGGCACGGAAGACCCAGCGTTCCCCCGTCTTTTCGAAGTAGCGCCCCAGCAGATCGGCCGGCAACCCTTCCACCTCGGCCTGGGTAAAGCTGCCCTGGCGGGCCTGGGTGAGGGCCTCCTCGTCGACGTCCGTGGCATAGATTTTCACGCGCCGCCGAAACTCCAGGTCGCCCAGGGTCTCGGCCAGCAGGATGGCCAGGGTGTAGGCCTCCTCGCCCGAGGCGCAGCCGGCGCTCCAGCAGCGGATCGATTCGTGGGGGTCCTTGGCCTCCAGGATGCGCGGCAGCACCTGCTCGGCCAGCGTCTGCCAGGCCTGGGGATCGCGGAAGAATCCCGTGACGTTGATCAGGACGGTGTTGAAAAGAGGGAGGAACTCGTCGGGATGGACTTCGAGGTAATCGATGTAATCGGAGTAGGAGGCGACGCCGATCTGCTGCATCCGCTTCTGGACCCGGCGGATGAGGCTGGAGAGCTTGTACCCTGAGAAGTCGAAGCCACGCGTGGCTTTGAGGTAGTCCAGAAGGCGCACGAACTCGTTGGGAGGTGACTCTTCCTGGCGGGACCGGGTCCCAGCCTTGGAGCGCGCACCTCTTTCTTCGCCCACTCGAAGAGCGGGCGGCTCACCGCTGGCCGCTGGCTTCTCGCTCGGCATCACACGAAGCACTGCAAGTCGGAACGATTCTGGATTCAGGAGCAACCATCGTACAAAAGGACGATGGCGGCGAGCTTAGTCTTTTTGCTCTCGCGTGACAAGCGTGGGAGACAGCACTGCCGGTCGAGTTCCGTTCGGAGCCCTGAGCAACGGCTGCTTAAGCCATGGCAACGACTGCCAAGACCATAGCAGCGACTGCTTAAGCCAGAGCAACGGCTGCCAAGGCCTTAGCAACGGCTGCTAAGACCATGGCGACGACTGCTAAGGCCGTAGCAATGACTGCTAAGACCCTGGCAATGACTGCTAAGGCCATAGCGACGACTGCCAAGGCCCAAGCAACGACTGCTAAGGCCGTAGCAATGACTGCTAAGGCCATAGCAACGGCTGCTAAGACCCTAGCGACGACTGCTAAGACCATAGCGACGGCTGCCAAGGCCCTAGCAACTGCTGCTTAGGCCAGCCCGGCCGTTTCCTTCCCGGGCCGGTAGGTCGACCTGGATCCTGGAGGAACGGTCCCACCAGGTAGGAACCCGTATCGGCCGGCGGGAAAACAGTGCCCCCTGAGCGCCCTGCCGGCCTCCGTCTTGGCCCTCCCCCCGCCCCGCGCTATAGTCCCCCGTTCTGACAACGGAGTCGACATGACGGAAACCGACGGTACGTCTCGCAAGCTTCGCGAGCTGGCTCAAAATCTATGGTGGTCCTGGCAACCGGACACCCGCGCGATTTTTCGCAACCTGGACCCGGCCCTGTGGCGGACGGTCCATCACAACCCCGTGGCCCTGCTTCAGCGGATGGACTCCGAGGAGGTGGCCCGGCGGGTGCAGGATCTCGAGCTGCAGACCCGCATCGACCAGGCTCACCGCCTCCTTCAGCAGTACCTGCACGGCGGCGAGAGCTGGGGCGTCACCCACGCGGGACCCATCCTGGCCCGGCCGGTGGCCTACTTCTCGGCCGAGTTCGGCCTTCATCAATCGCTGCCCATCTACTCAGGCGGCCTCGGCGTGCTGGCCGGCGACCACCTGAAGAGCATGAGCGATCTCGGTGCCCATGCGGTGGGCATCGGGCTGCTCTATCGTCAGGGCTATGTCCATCAGCTCATCGACGAGGAGGGCCGGCAGATCGACGACTATGAGCCCATCGGCGCCGAGGAGCTGCCGGTGGAGCCGGTGCTGGGAGCGGACGGCGTGCAGGCGCGGTTCAGCGTCGAGCTGCCGGGGCGGGACGTCTTCGTGCGGATCTGGCGCGTGCGGGTGGGGCGCAGCGACCTCCTGCTGCTCGACGCCTTCGATGACGCCAACTCAGAGGAGGACCAGGCGCTGACGGCCCGTCTCTACGGCGGCGACCAGAAGATGCGCATTCAGCAGGAGATCCTCCTCGGCGTGGGCGGCCATCGCGCGCTGGGCGTCGTGGGGGTGGTGCCTTCGGTGCTCCACTTGAACGAGGGGCACTCGGCCTTCGCCCTGCTGGAGCGGGGGCGCGAGCTGGTGCAGCGCGACGGCATGACGGCCGCCGACGCGTTGCGCGAGGTGGCGGCGATGAGCGTCTTCACCACCCACACGCCCGTGGAGGCCGGGCACGACCGCTTCCTGCCGGAACTCGCTCGCCCCTATCTGGAGGCGCTGGCCCAGGGGTTGGGCCTGTCTCTCGACGAGGTGATGGCCTTCGGCTCGGAGCGCCCGAACGATCCGGAAGCGCCGTTCTGCCCCACCGTTCTGGCCTTGAAGCTCACCCGCCGCGCCAACGGCGTCTCGGCCCTCCACGGCCGGGTGTCGCGCAAGATGTGGAAGGGGCTCTATCCCGGCAAGACGGAGGAGGAGGTGCCGATCGGCCACATCACCAACGGCGTGCACGTGCGCACCTGGCTTTCGGCGGACCTGCAGAGCCTTTTCGGGCAGCATCTGGGCCCCGATTGGCTGGAAGGGATCGAGCGGCCGGAGCTGTGGGCGAAGGTCGACGGCATCTCGGACGCCGAGCTGTGGGAGATCCACCAGGTGCTCAAGGCGCGGCTGCTCACCTTCGTCCGCCGCCGGCTGGCCGAGCGCCGGCAGCGGCTGAACCTGCCCGAGCCGGAGCGCGAGCCGCTGAGCCCGGAGACGCTGACCCTGGGCTTCGCCCGGCGCTTCGCCACCTACAAACGGTCGGACCTGCTGTTTCGCGATCTGGACCGGCTGGCGCGAATGGTGAACGATCCCGGCCGGCCGCTCCAGATCCTCTTCTCCGGCAAGGCCCATCCCCGCGACGAGCAGGGCAAGGCCCTGGTTCAGAAGGTGGCCAACCTGGAGCAGGATCCGCGGTTCGCCGGCCGCATCGTCCTGCTGGAGAACTATTCGATGCACGTCGCCCGGCAGCTCGTCCAGGGAGTGGACGCCTGGCTGAACACGCCCCGCAGGCCGCTGGAAGCCTGCGGCACGAGCGGTCAGAAGTGCATCGTCAACGGTGTGCTCAACTGCTCGATCCTCGACGGCTGGTGGGCCGAGGCCTACGACGGCGCCAACGGCTTCGCCATCGGCCACGGCGAGATCCACGCCGACCCGGAAGTGCAGGACGAGCGGGACGCTCTCTCCCTGTTCGAGGTGCTGGAGGACGAGGTCATTCCCCTCTACTACCAGCGCGACGCCCACGGCGTGCCGCGCGGCTGGATGGGACGGGTGAAGCGTGCCCTGCGTACCCTGGCCTGGCGCTACAACGCCGACCGCATGGTCATGGACTACGTGCGCGAGTGCTACCTGCCGGCGGCCGGCGGGGATACGTGTCGCATGCCGTGAGGGGGACTCTCGATCCGCCGCGGTTGGATTGGTTTCAGGTTGGACGGTCATTGCCGATCCTGAGACGCCCCACGGGGTAGCTGGCGCTACCCTGCGGGCGTCTCTACATTGGGGTCGCAGCGGTGTGGAAATTGGAACGCTGAGGCCTTTCCGGAAGGTTGATCATCACCTGATCGCCTCCTACGGGCGCCGTCGATCCGGATCACGTCGCCGGTTCGCCCCCCACTGTAGAGACGCCCAAAGGGTAGCGCCAGCTACCCCGTGGGGCGTCTCCGAGGCGGCGAAAACCGTTCAGAAGGCGAGGGCCTTTCCCCGGGGAGCATAGTTAGCGCCTGCGCCTCGCCCAGAAAGGGCTTTCCGGCCAGCGCCGCTCCTCGCCGTAGAACCAGGCCCGCGTCTCCAGATACTGGCTGTACTCGCCGGCGAGAAGCTGCCGGTAGCGGGCGAGGGAAGCCGCGGCGCGATCGCCAGGTTTTTCAAGACCGTCGAGCGCGACGAACGACGCGATCTTGCCCGTGCGCAGCGCTTTGAGGATGCCCTGAGAGGAGAGCGGATCGAGGGTCGAGGCCGCATCCCCCGCCGCCACCCAGCGGTCGCCGCCGAAGTCGCTGAGCCGCTGCGAGTGGGCCGCGCGCACGACGGGACCGGCTTCGACGACGGCACCCGCGACACGGGCGGCGGTGTGCCGGCTGCGGGCAAGCTGCTCGAACCAGCGCGGGCCGTTGTTCAGTCCCTGGCGGCGGACGAGGTCCGCGTCGCTCATCCAGACCACGACCAACCCGGACTTCGGAGTGGCTGCCGAGTACCACCAGCCGTCGGGCTGGGCCTCGACGAGCGTGCTGGGATCGGCATCAGGAGTCCGGAAGCGGACGGCGACGCCCACCAGCCGGTCGGCGGCCAGCCGGCGCGCGCCCTGGCGGACGGCGAAGGCGGCGGAGCGGCCTGTCGCGTCGATCACCCAGGAGGCTTCGATGCGTTCGTGGGTCCTGCCGCGGCGAAGAGTGAGCTTCCAGTAGCCGTCACATCGCTCGGCACCGGCGAAGCGGGCGTCCTCGAAGACCTCGGCACCGGCGCCCCGCGCGGCGGCGCACAGCATGCCGTCGAAACGGGCGCGGTCCACGTGCCAACCGTTGCCCCGGGCGGAGAAGAGGAACTCGTGATCGTAGAGCTCGCCGGCGCCCCAGGCGGCGCGGGTGCCGAAGGATTCGAGGAATTGCTCATTTTGGAAGCGCTCCCAGCAGCCGAGGCCCGCGAGGAGCTCGCGGCAGCCGGGAGAGAGGGTCTCGCCGACCCGCCACGCGTCGTAGCGCGACGGCTCGACGAGAGCCACCCGCAAAGCCGGCCGCAGTTGGCGGAGCGAGAGTGCCGCGGCGGCGCCGGCCGGTCCAGCGCCGAGGACCGCGACGTCGTACCGCGGCGTCACTTGGCCGGTGGTGTCGCCGGCGGTGGCGGCGGCTTCGGCAGTTCGTTGGCGTCGCCGCTGGGCACGTCCACGAACCCCGGATCGGTGGCTCCGGGCACCGCGGCCGGATTGCGCAGCACGAAGCCGAGTTGGGCCCAGGCGGTGACCATCTGGAAATCGCCCGTGTGGTTCTGCGGCGTCGGCGAGAACTGCCCCGAGCCGTAGTTGGGCTGCCCCGGGGGGCCGAGGAACGTGTTCACCTGCATCGGCCGGTGGGCCGGCCACCAGTAGGTGAGCTGCTGGATGGGAACGACCGGGTCGCCGGTGCTCGCCGGATAGATGTTGTTCCAGTCCTCGTACGTGATGTCGATCATCTGCGTCGAGCACTCGTTGAAATCGGCCTGCCAGGGCACGGCGTCGTACTTGGTGAGGTCGCCCGGTTCGAGGCCCGCGGCGAGGTTGGCGGAGGTGCTGGCCCCGGAGACGACGGCCGGCTGGCTCAAGCCCCCCGGCGTGTACGATGCCTGGTTGATGCGGTAGGACCCGCTGTAGATCGCCGGGTTGCGAATGATCCAGCAGCACTCGCCGCCGGGACAGAAGGCGCCGCCGAGCATGTTGCCGAGCGAGCCGCGGTCGAGCTCCACGCCGGGCTGCGGCGGCTGAGGCGGCAGCTCCTCCAGACGCTCGTTGATGAACTTGCCCTCGGCCCACTGGTGGAGGATGAAGAGCTGGGTGTCCGTGAGGCGCAGGAACTTCGACGCCGCCGTGTTGTCGAGCGGGTTGTCGCCGCACAGGAAGGGCATGGCATACGGCCGGTACTGCGGGTCATAGCGGTTGACGGGCACCTGAAGCGTGTTCTCAAAGCCCGGCTGGCGCAGCATGTGGTACACGAACCGGCGGTGCTGGGTGCGGTAGGCGCTCTCCTGGGGATCCTCGCCGTGGAAGGGCGGAATCGAGATCTGGTCCGGGTCCATGTTGCCGCCGGAGCCGCGGGCCGTTTCATGGGGATCGCCGCCGGTCAGCGGGTCGAAGTCCATTACGTACTGGTAGTCGAACGGGCGCGAGAGGATGGGCCACACGTCGCGCCAGAAGTACGGGTAATAGTTGGGATTCCACCGCGCCGCCTGGCGCCAGGTGGCAAGGTCGGTGGGCGGCGCCGCATCGCACTGGAACGGCGGCACGCCGTAGATGTAGGTGTTGAAGGCGAAGTTGCGGATCGAGAGGTCGTAGACCACGTCGTCCATGGTGACGACGTCGACGATCTCGGGCGCGTAGCGGGGATATCCCACCACCACCCAGGAGCTGGCGCCGACGGCGACGGTCGTCGTCTGCGGCAGGTCCGCGGGCGGAATCGGCCGGTTGTCGATGCTCGTGACGTTGACCACGAGCTGCGCGGTGACCGGACCGTCCGAAACGTCGTCGAACCAGCCGTCGTTGTTGGCGAACGCCTTGATCACCGGCTGGCCGAGGCCGCTGAGCACGGAGCCCGAGTTGCCGTTGCCGCCGAGGACCACCAGGCGCGCATAATTTCCCTGCGGATTCGCCATGATCTCGCCGAGGTAGGTGATCGAGTTCGGGTTGAGCGGCGGCGGAAACGTCTGCGGCACGCCGGGGTTCTGCCCCTGCGCGAACTGCGCCGAGCTCGGAGACCCGCCCGCGCCGGTGACGCCGACGGTCTGCGGGCCGGGATCGATGATCAGCGTCTGGCGCGAATCGGCGTTTTGAATGCCGGCGTTGCGCAGCGGGTGATCGGGAGCGTAGCCATGCTCGCCGGCCGTCTCTTTGAACTCGTACCAGCTCGACTTCTTGTTGGCCAGGTAGACGGTCCACACGACGTCGGCGAGGGTGCCCTTCAGGGTCTGCCCGGAGGTCGGGTTGACCACCTCGACCGTGTCGCCGATCTGCGCTTCCCGCCCGCCGGGAGAGGCGGCGTCGTAGACGAAGACGCGGAAGCGCGCGCCCTGGCGCTTGATGCGCTGCTGGGCGTCCTTGAAACGGGTGACCGGCTGCTCGGGCCCGTCGACGGTGCCGCCGCTGTTGCAGTCGATCGGCAGGCCGCCGGTGGTCTCGGGAGCGAGGTAGAACTCCGGGCTGTTGCCGAGTCGCGCGATTCCGATCGAGGGATGAATCTTGTAGGTCGCTTGGGTTGTCGGCTGCATCGTCTTCCTCGCTCGGTCACTCGATGAAATTGAGAGAGACGGCGTTCAGGAGCAGGGCGTCGGGCGCCGGTGTGCCGTCGGTGTTCATCACCACGAGGTTGACCTGGAAGGCCGTCTCGCCCTGAGCCTTGAGCTTGTTGACGACGTCGGTCGCGTCGAGGCGGTAGTTGCCCGGGGTCTTGGGGTGACGCGGGCGGCAATCGAACCGGCGCCGGGTCTCGGGCGGCGGATCGCAGTGGCCGGGGCCGCCCACGCACTGGCCGAAGAAGGTGTTGAGCTGGCCCACGTAGTGATCGTTGCCCCGCGTCGGGGTCTTGACGTCGGCGTCCGGGGAGTTCAGGAAGACTCGGATGTGGAATCCCGAGCTCGACCGGAACTTCACCTTGTGCAGCCGCACCTCGGCGCGGCGGTGATCATTGAGCACGTGGGCCGCGACCGGCGTCTTGGCCGACTTGAACTTCGCCACCGGCACGGTGTTCTCCGTGGGGTAGATGTTAGAGGCCTTCATGTACTCATAGCCGAAGTTGGCGATGGAGAGCGTCTGCTGGACGTTGAGCGGCCACGGCGGCAGCACGGCGCTGAGGTTGTCCGGGTTGATGCCGGGGTGCATCGACTGGTACTCCGCCCACAGCCGGTCGACGTTGCTGTGATGCCCCCAGAAGATCGGGTCGAAGGCGGTGACGCCGGCCGACACCATGTCGCCGAACTGCGGCTCGTTGTTGCGGTCGCTCGGGTTGGTGCCCATCACGTAGTAGGGATTGGCGCCGCCCGAGAAGTTGTGGATCAGGTTGTGGATGTTCTCCAGCGCGCCGAAGTAGTGGTTGTTGGTGGGGCCGCTGCCGAACTGGAAGAAGTTGGTGCCCTGAAGGATGTTGTCGATGTCATCGCACGACGGGTAGCCTTCGAAAATCAGGCCCTGGTCGCCGCCCGGCCAGCGCAGCTTGTGCCAGAGCGGATTGATCTGGGCGAGCTCCGTCATGATGGCGTCGTCGCTGTTCTTGTCCTGGCCGTAGGTGATGCCGGCGGCGCGGAAGAGGCGCAGCCCCGAGTTGTAGGTCTTGAAGTCCTTGGGGTTGCCGCCCTCGCCGGGCGTCACGGTGACGATCGTCTTCAGCGCCGCGAGCGTCGCCGCGGGCACCCGGCCGCCGGCCGACAAGCTGTTCCAGCCGGCCTCGTCGAGCCAGCAGCGGTAGGCCTCGGGAATGATGCCGTTGTCCGTATTCGCCGAAGGGTCCGCCTGCGCCATGTCGAACAGCGAGGCGGGGTAGTTCGGATCGTACTCGTCGGTCCAATCCCAGTACGGCAGCGTGACGGTCGAGTCGACGTCCTGGAGCTGCTGCTCGAAGTAGTAGAGGTAGGGCCGGTGCCAGGTGAGGAACTCCTCCCACCCGTGCTGGCAATCGTTGGCGTGATAGCGCGCCCAGTAGCCGAAGCTGCGTGGGTCCTGGTAGTACTGGTCGAACGACATCATCCGGGCGAGAGCGTTGCGCAGCCGGGTGAGCTCGTCCCAGCTCAGCGAGTTGACGTTCTTGCGGACTTTGACGCCGTCCTCGTCGTCGAGATACTGGTTGGCCGATCCGGAGTGGAGGGGATGCTCCTCGTCGCCCCGCGCCCGCGCCATGATCTTCGACTCGTCGACCTGGGCCGGCGTGCGCGGCTCGTCCTTCTCCGGGCAGCCGTCGTCGATCCACTGCTGGATGAATTGGATGTCCTCGCCGGACACCGCGTCGCCGTCCCAAGGCAGGCGGGGGAACTGCGTGCCGTCGAACGGGCACTGGCCGCGAAGCCCGAGGATCAGACCCGACGAGGCGCCGCGGCCCGCCGAGGCCCCTGAAGTCGGCGAGCCCGGCACCGGCGCCGCGACCGGCGGACAGTGACAGCACGAGCTCGCCCCGGCCGTGGGCGGTGAGGTGCCGCCGGAAGGCGGCGCGATGAGGCGGACGCCATAGAGGCTGATGGTGAGGAATTCGTCCAGGGGCAGCTCCCAGAATCGGCCGTAGCCCTGATAGCTGGGAGTGATGGGACCCTGAGCCTGGTTCAGGATCGCCTTGACGCGCTGGTAGCGCGACCACGGCTGCTGCGTCTCCGGTTGCTGCGGCGCGTCGCTCGGCATGAGTCGTCCCCTGGGTTGGATTAGACGACCGGATCGTAGCACCTCCTTTAGGGAGAGGTAAATGGGAAGGGCTTCGCCCTTTCAGTCACCTCTTGAATAGCCCAAAACCCTCCTCGCAAACCTATATCCGGCGGGGGGTTGCAAGATTGGTCCTCTTTTTTCCGTCTATATAGATGGAGGGAGAGCGCCGATGGACGGCGATCTCGGACCCGGGATCGCCCAATGGCCAACCAACACGACAAGATCTTCAAGCTACTGCTGCACGCTTATCTCGACGACTTTCTGCGCCTCGTCGTCCCCGAGACGCTGGACCGGCTGGACCTGTCGTCTCCCGAGTTTCTCGACAAGGAGCTCTTCGCCGGAGGCCCGCGCGGCCGAAGACGGGAGCTGGACCTGCTCGTCCGGGTCCGAACCGTCAACGGACGGCCCCTCTTGATTCACGTCGAGGTCGAGGCACGGGCGAGCCCAGGAATGGAGGAGCGACTCTGGCGCTACCACAACCAGATCCAGGCCTGCTACGAGATCCGGGTCCTGACGATCGTGACCAACGTGAAGCGGGGCCGTCCAGGCGTCTGCCTGAAGTCCTGGGAGAACGACCTCGGTCCTTCCTTCCCAGAGCTCCGGTACGTCTCCTTCGGACTCGCCGGCTGCCGGGCCGCGGAGTACCTGGCTCGCCCCGAGCCTCTGGCCTGGGCCCTCGCGGCCCTGATGAAGCCTGGCGCTCTGAGCCGCGCCGAGCTGAAGATGGCGTGTCTGCGGCGGATTGCCAGGCTGAGGAGGAAGGCCGATCCGTTTCTGCTTGTCGATTGCGTCGAAAACTATCTACAATTGACTATCCAGGAGGATGTGGAGTTCGAGGCTCTGCGCTCCAGGAAAGAGAACAGGGAGGTTCAAGCCATGGCGATGACGTGGTCCGAGAAGATCGCAGCCCAAGGAGAAGCCAGAGGGGAAGCCAAGGGCATTCGGGAGGTGCTCCTACTACAGCTCGCCGAGAGGTTTGGGCCGCTTCCGGACGGCGCGCGGCGTCAGGTCGAGGAGATCAGCTCGCTCCAGCGTCTGACTCAGCTCGCCAAGCGGGTGCTGACCGCCCACTCCCTTGAGGAAATGGGGCTCGCTTAGCGTCTACCGCACCGCGTCCGCCTCCGCCGCCAGGGCGACGTCCTTCGCGGTGACTCCCCCGGCGGAGTGGGTCCAGAGGGTGACCTTCACCTTTCCCCAAGTGAAGAAGATGTCGGGATGGTGCCCCGCGCGCTCGGCCGCCTCGCCCAGGCGGTTGACGTAGGCCAGGGCCTCCTTGAAGTCCGGGAAGCGGTATTCCTTCTCCAGCCGTTTGTCGTCGGCCAGCGTCCAGCCTTCCAGCTTGCCAAGCTGCCCGCGCAACTCCTCGCCCTTCAGTGCCGATTCGTTCTGTTCGCTCATGGTTTCCACCTCGCCCGCCAGTGTATCCGCTTTGCCAAGCCCTGTGCCCTCAAGGGGTGGCACAGGCATTGCCTTACCCACCGGCATGCAACCTTACGCCTACGTCGCCGAGCCCGAAAGCCCCTTCCAGGAGATGAGCCCGGCACGGCGGCGGCTGGTCATCGCCGGCCTGGTGACGGCGGGACTTCTCTTCTTGAGCGGCTTCGCCGTCTCCGGGTATCTCTGGAGTCTCTCGCGGCGCTTTCCCTCGGCGCCCTATGCGCAGCCCTCCCGTCTCTATGGCGTGGCGACACCGCTGGTACCCGGCGAGGCGCTCTCCGCCGCCGACGTGGTGGCCCAGCTCACGTTGACCGGCTACCGCGACGCCGGCCCGCCCACCGGCGGCGACGATTCGCTCTCGCCGGGGTCCTGGCGCCGCACGGGGGACCACGTGGCCGTCCATCTGCGGAAGTTCGCGACTCCCGGCGGCCCGGCCGGCGGCAGGATCGTGGAGGTGGATTTCAAGGGCGATCGCGTTGCTTCCGTGCGCGAGGCCGGCAAACCGGTGCGCGTCGCCACGCTCGAGCCGCCGCTGCTGGCTTCGTACTATGGCCGCAAGGTGGAGGAGCGGCGGCCGGTCCTGCTCGACCAACTGCCGGAGCCGGTGGTCAAGGCCGTGCTGGCGGCGGAGGACTCGGGCTTCTATCTGCACCCCGGCGTCTCTCCTTCCGGCGTCCTCCGTGCCCTGTGGGTGGACCTCAAGGGCGGCGAGTTGGAGCAGGGCGGCAGCACCATCACCCAGCAGCTCGTCAAGAACGTCTATCTCTCCAACCGCCGCACGCTTACCCGCAAGGCCAAGGAGGCGATGATCGCCCTGGTGCTGGAGGTGCGCTACGGCAAGCAGGCGATCCTCCAGGCGTACCTCAACGAGATCTATCTGGGGCAGAGCGGCCCGGCCAACCTGATGGGGTTGGGTGCCGCGGCCCGGGCCTACTTCGGCAAGGACGCGGCGGAGCTGAGCCTGCCCGAGGCCGCCACCCTCGCCGGCATGATCCACTCCCCGGCCGGCACGTCGCCCATCGACCATCCGGACGAAGCCCGGGAGCGCCGCGACTGGGTGCTGAAGCAGATGGGCGAGAAGCGCTGGATCTCCAAGGAGCAGCTTCAGCAGGCGCTGGCGGCGCCGCTCGAAACCCACCCGCAGACCGTGCAGGCCCGTGCCCTCGCGCCCTACTTTGCCGACGCGGCCGAGGACGAGGCGCGGGAGCGGTTCGGCCTTAAGACTCTGAAGAACCAGGGCTACGCCCTGTTCTCCACGCTGAGCTGGCGCGACCAGCAGCAGGCCGAAGCCGCGGTGACCCAGGGGCTCGCCGGCCTCGAAGCCGGGTGGGAGAAACGCCAGCGCCGCCGCAAGCTCCTGCAGGCGGCCCTCATCTCGGTGGACCCTCGGGACGGCTCGATCCGCGCCTGGGTGGGCGGCCGCTCCTACTCGAAGAGCCAGTTCGACCGCGTCACCCAGGCGCGGCGGCAGGCGGGCAGCGCCTTCAAGCCGGTGATCTACGCCGCCGCCTTCGCCGGCGGTGTCGCGATGCCGGCCACGGTGTTCAGGGACTCGCCGATCGTCGTCCGCGTCGGCAACGCCCCCTGGAGCCCGCAGAACTACGACCGCACCTTCCACGGGTACGTGACGGCGCGCACCGCCCTGGAGACCAGCCTGAACATCCCCACCGTGCGACTCGCCTTGCAGGTGGGCATGGACCACGTCGTCGAGCTCGCCCGCGGCCTCGGTTTCACCGGCACTCTCGATCCGGTGCCGGCGGCGGCGCTGGGAACCTTCGAGGTCAGCCCCCTGGAGCTGGCCTCGGTCTACTCGACCTTCGCCACCGAGGGCCTGAAGCCGCCGGTCCACGCCCTCGCCGCCGTGCTCGACCCCGACGGCGAGCCCGTCACCGGCGACGAGCTGCCGGCGGCCCGGCGAGTGCTGCCGCCCGACGCCGCCTACCTGGTGACCAACATCCTCCAGGGCGTGCTGGACCACGGCACGGCGGCGGCGGCCCGCGGACTCGGGGTCGTCGGCCCCCTGGCCGGCAAGACCGGGACGACCAACGACCAGCGCGACTCCTGGTTCGCCGGCTACTCGCCGGACCGCGCGACGGTGGTCTGGGTGGGCTACGACGACAACTCTCCCTCGCGGCTCACCGGCGCCCGGGGGGCTCTGCCGATCTGGGCCCGCTTCACCGCCGCCGTGCGACCGGCCCGGGGCTATGCGGACTTCCCCATGCCGGCGGGGATGGTGAAGGCGACCGTGGACCCCGAGACGGGCCAGCTCGCCACCCAATACTGCCTCGCCCGGGTGACCGATCTCTTCCCGGAATGGAAGGCGCCGACGGTCCCTTGCGAACTCCACACGCCCGGCTACCAGGGCGATGCCGTGGCCGCCATCACGCTCGGGCAACCGCCGACGGACCTGGCCACGGAAGAGGAGCCGGGCACCGTCCTCAGCACCACCACCATCACTCCGGACGGTCTGGCGATCGAACAGCCGCCGGTCCCGGTGGCCGCGGCCTCCACGACGACGGCGGGCGGCGGCGCGATCATCATCCGCCCCAGCAGCGCGCCGATCGGGAAGATCGCACCGGTGCCCCCGCCCCCGCCCCCGCCGCCCGCGCCGGATGCCGCGGAGCCGGACGAGACGCCGCCGCCGCCTTAGAGTCCGTGCAAGTCCGTGGATGTCCGTGCTCTTCCGCTACAATGCGCCCATGAACTCTCAACCGTTCCTCGGACTGCGCACTGCCATCTACACGGTGAACGATCTCGAGAAGGCGAAGGCCTGGTACAGCGGGCTCTTCGGCACCGAACCCTATTTCGACGAGCCGTTCTACGTTGGCTTCAACATCGGCGGCTTCGAGCTGGGGCTCAACCCCGACGCTTCGAAGGTGTTGCCCGGCCCCAGCGGCGTCGTGGCCTACTGGGGCGTGACGAATGCGGAGGCGGCGTTCCAGCAGGCCCTCCGCCACGGTGCCGGCGAGCACGAGCCCCTGCAGGAGGTCGGCGGCGGCATCAAGGTCGCCACCGTGACCGATCCCTTCGGCAACCTCATCGGCATCATCGAGAACCCGCACTTCAAGCTCGAAGGGCCGGGCCCGGTGCCGGTGAGCTGACGGCGGCGCGCCCTCAGCGCCGCTTCCCCTCGGAGAAGTAGACCGTCAACACGGCCCGCCGCTCGGCCTGGGAGGGGCCGGGCTCGAAGGGCGCGAGGATGACGGTCCCTTGAGCGCCGCGGCTCAGCACCGGGTCCATGGGCCAGCGGCCCAGGTTGCGCGGGCAATCCTTGCCCGTGGGGCAGTCGACGCTGTCGCCTGCGATCTGCACCTCGTAGCGATAGGCGGTGTAATGCGCGTTCGCCGGCAGGGCGATCCGCAGTACGTGGCAGCCCGCGGAGAGCCCGGCTGGAGCGTTGCCGCCCGTCAACTGCTTCGCGATGTCGGCGGCACAGCCGGTGGAGTCCGCCGGCGAGACCGTCCATTCGAGCGACAGCGCCGACTCGCCGGGCTGGCACTCGACGCAGTTGCGGTCCTTCGAAGTCAACAGGCGCTCGGCAGGAGGCGGCGGCGGAGGAGGGGTGGGGGTCGGAGCCGGAGGAGGCTGCGGCGCCGGTTGGGAAGGTGGCGTCGGTTGCGGTTGGGGCGGCGGTTGCGGCGCCGGGGTCGGAGGGGGAGCCGGAGTGGGTTGAGGTACCGGCTTCGGAGTGGGAGTCGGGGCAGGCTGTGGAGCCGGCGCCGGCGGCGGAACGGGCTGAGGCGCCGGAGCCGGCGTGGGCGTAGGCTCCGGCCGGGGAGCCGGCTGGGTCTGAACGGGGCGCACCGGGGACGGAGGAGGTGGCACAGGCGCCGGCATGGGGCGGGCCGAAGCTGGGGCGGAGCGGGCGCGGGAGATCTGGACCTCCATCGTGCGCAGGGAGCCGGAGACCTTGATCTGCATCATGCCGCTGGTCGCCGGGCGTCCTCCGTCGCGCACGTTCACCTCGACCTGGTAGGTCATGAAGCCGTCGTGGCTGACCGCCAGGCGCCAGGGTCCTTCGGCAAGGCCGCCCACCGTGGCCCTTCCCCGGACGTCGGTGAGAACCGCTTCCGGCCCCTCCAGCGGGTTGAGGGCCGTGTACTGGAGCTGCACCTGGGCGCCCGCGACGGGCAGTCCCTTCTGATCCTCGACCCGGACCTCCACCGCCGCCGGTCCGCGCCAGGGCTGAGCCTGGCCCGCGGACGCCGCCAGCAACGCCGGCAAGAAGAGGATCGCGATGTTCCGCACGTCGAACCGCACCATGGGGCCCCTTTCTGCCGGAAGTCCGGCTGCGCGTGGATCGGACCTGGCGATTCTACGCCCGGAGCCCTGCAACCTTCTTCATTCCTCCTCCGTATCTCCCTGTTGACAGTCAACGACTCGGGTAGTACTATCTCGGTAGTTGACGCGAAGGAGAACGGAAATGGAGACATCCCACCACCTCGGAGACCTACAGCTCGCCATCATGCGAGTCCTGTGGGGCCATGGCGAGGCGACGGTGTCGGACGTGCACGAGACGCTGGAGCCGGAGCGCGGGCTCGCTCTCACCACGATCGCCACCATGCTGACCAAGATGGAGAAGAAGGGCGTGGTCGACCACCGCGCCGAAGGCCGCCGGTTCATCTACCGCCCCCTGGTGAGCGAAGGCCAGGTCCGCCGCTCGATGGTGTCGGACCTCACGTCGCAGCTCTTCCGGGGGGACGTCACCGCCCTGGTCAATCACCTGTTGTCCGAGCACGACATCGACTCCGGGGAGCTCAGCCAGCTTCGGGAGATGATCGCGTCCCGGGAGCGGAAGGAGGATCTCTAGATGCTCGTCCAAGTCGCGCTCGCCTGGTTGCTCACCTACCTCCTGCACAGCACGTTGCTGCTGGGCCTCGCCTGGCTCGCGTCGAAGCCGCTCGCCCGGTGGTCGGTGGCGGCGGAGGAGACGATGTGGAAGCTTGCCCTGGTGGGCGCGCTCCTCACCGCCTCGCTTCAGCTCGCCGCCGGCTGGGAGCCCGCCGCCGGTCGCTGGCGTCTGGCGGCGGCTTCGCCGGCCGCGTCGGTGATGGCGGATAAGACGGATCAAACAGTTTGGACGGACCGGACGGATCGGAAGTCGACGATTGAGGTGGCCGCGCCGCTCCGAGTCGCCCGGGAGGGCCTCCCCGTGGCGGCAGCGCCGGGCTCTGAGCAGCCTTCCACTTCCTGGCTGCCCTCTGTGTTCCTCGGATTCTGGGCTCTGGGCGCAACCTTATTAGTAGGGGCCTACGCGCGCTCGTTCTCCCGCATCCGCCAGCGGCTGCGGTCGCGGCCTCGGGTGGTGGGAGGCAGCCTGCTCATCCAGCTTCGCGAGTTGGCCGCCGGTGCGGGGCTCGGCGGGTCCGTCCGCCTCTCCTGCTCGTCGCGGGTGCCGGTGCCGCTGGCTCTCGGGATTCGCCAACCGGAGATCTGCCTGCCTCCGCGGGCGCTCGCCGGCCTCACCGAGGAGCAGCAGCAGGGCCTGCTGGCCCATGAGCTGGCCCACCTCGTGCGGCGCGATCCGCTGTGGCTCGTCGTCAGCCATCTGTTGACGGCGGTCCTGTTCTTCCAGCCCCTGAACTGGGTGGCCCGCCGCCGGCTGCGGGAGATCTCCGAGATGCTGAGCGACGAGTGGGCGGTGACCTTCACGAAACGTCCCCTGTCGCTCGCCGGCTGCCTGGCCGAGGTCGCCGGCTGGTCGGTCGGCCTTCGTCCCCTGCCGCTGCCCGGCATGGCGGACCGCCCGTCGAACCTCGCGCGGCGCATCCGCCGCCTGTTGGACGACACCCGGGCTCCCGAGCACCCGGCCCGCCGACTGTGGCTCGCCGCCGGCATGGTGGCGGTGCTGGTCGCCGTCGCGGCCGCGGCGCCTGCCGTCTCCGCTTCCCGGCAGGAGCCGACAAAGACGTCGCCGGTGGAGAAGGCTGCCGCCGCTCCCGAGACCGCGGTGCAGGCCACGGATCAGTCCTGGATGGACGCCCGGCCCGAGAAGGACCACGCGGACCGCGCCGAGGCCCGCGACGAGCAGGCGAAGATCCTGGCCGAGGATCGGGAGGACGCCGAGGAGGTCCCGGATATCCCGGAGGTCGACGTCGACGACAGCTCCATCGCCGGGGCGATGGCCGCCGCCGACGCCGCCATGGAACAGGTGAGCGCCTCGCTGGACGAGCCCCTCGACTCCCTGAACGGGGAGCTCGCCTCGGTCCAGGACGCCGGCCTCTCCCGGGAGCAGCAGCGCAAGCTGGAGCGCGACGTCGAGCGGACCACCCGGGACATCCAGAAGCGGCTCCAACCCCGCCTCCAACAGCTCTCGCGGCAGTTGAGCCAGAACATGGCCCACCTGAAGACGCTGGATCCGGAGATGGAGCGGCTCACCCGGGAGATCGCGAAGCTCGCCACGCAGATGCGCCCCTCGGAAGAGGCCCTGGCACGGCTGAAGGCCGAGACCTACAAACTGCGCGCTGAAGGCGAATTGAGCCGGGAGCAGCGGGAGAAGCTCCAGGCCGAGGCGCGCGGCCTCGCCGAGTCGATGAGGCCCACGCCCGAGCAGCGCCGTCAGATCGAGGCCCTGCGCGACGAGATGCACAAGCGTCATGGCGAGATGAGCCGTGAGGTCATGGCCGAGCATCGGGAGGAAATCGAGAAGGCCCGGGCCGAGATGCGCGACGAGATCGAGCGCGAGATGCGCGGTGTCCGCGAGGAGCTTCACCGTGCCCTTCAGGAGCGGCACAAGGTTGACCGTGAAGCGCGGCGGGAGCACCGCAAGGAGGCCGTGCGGGAAAAGATGAAGGAGAAGAAGTCGAAGATCAAGCAGCAGGGCAAGCAGAAGGAGAAGGCGAAAGAGAAAGCGAAGGAAAAGGAGGTCCGGGAGGATTCGGACGGCTCGCGCTGACCTCCGTTCTCTCTCTGCCTTGCCGGGCGGCTCCCTTGGGGCCGCCTTTGCCGTTTCTGGAGCCGTCGGGAGCATAATGGCGGGATGGCCAAGTCTTCCGATCCTGGCTCTCCCTTGCGGGAGGGTGTGCTGCGTCGCCTGAGACGCCTCAACCGCGCGGAGGCCTGGGCGCTGGCTCGCGCCTGGTGGCTTCTCCTGGCGATCGACTTGGGGCTGCGGCTGTTGCCGTTCTCGCGTCTGGAAGGCTGGCTCGCTCCGGCGCCGGGGGAAGGCGCGGCGGCGGAGCCGGACGAGACGGCGGTGTCGCGTCTCGTCTGGGCCACCGCGGCGGCGGCGCGCCACCATCTCTATCCCATGCGTTGCCTCCCCCAGGCCCTCTGCCTGCGCTGGCTGCTGGGCCGCCTGGGCATCGCCGCCGAGCTGCGCATCGGCGTCGAGCGCCGCCGCGGCGACCTGCGGGCGCATGCCTGGGTGGAGCACAACGGCCGTCCGGTCGGCGAGGACTTCCTCGTCGCGGACCGCTTCGCGCCGTTGCGTCCGGCTTCTTAGAAACTTCTCTTTGACCCCTTGACAGACCGGGCCGCCGCCCCTATCCTGTTAGCAGTCACCGCCGCTGAGTGCTAACAGCCGGCGATGAGAATTCCGAAATCCAAACCAAGGAGGTAGAAGCCGTGAATATCCGTCCGCTGCACGATCGTGTCCTGGTCAAGCGTCTCGAGACCGAGGAGCAGGTCCGGGGTGGAATCATCATCCCCGACACCGCCAAGGAAAAGCCGCAGGAGGCCGAAGTGATCGCCGTTGGCCCCGGCAAGCTCACCGATGACGGCAAGCGCTCGCCCATGGACGTCAAAGAGGGCGACAAGGTCCTCATGGGCAAGTACTCCGGCAGTGAGATCAAGATCGACGGCAACGACTTCGTGATTCTGCGCGAAGACGAGATCCTCGCCGTCATCAACAGCAACGGCTCCAAGTAATCGCTCAACCTTTCCAGATATCTGGGTATCGATAGCAACCAGGAGGCAAAGAAGACATGGCTAAGCAAATCACTTACTCCGGGGACGCCCGCGCGGCGATCCTGCGGGGCGTCAACAAGCTCGCCGACGCGGTCAAGGTGACCCTCGGCCCCAAGGGCCGTAACGTCGTCATCGAGAAGAAGTTCGGCTCGCCCACGATCACCAAGGACGGCGTCACCGTCGCCAAGGAGATCGAGCTCGGCGATCCGCTGGAGAACATGGGCGCGCAGATGGTGCGCGAGGTCGCCTCGAAGACCTCCGACGTGG
>Ga0134121_10000938_pt1 | contig 29400 bp, 38 predicted proteins | sample KB301_FD_96463 | JGI IMG/M metagenome (GOLD analysis project Ga0134121, IMG submission 96463) | Terrestrial soil microbial communities without Nitrogen fertilizer from Kellogg Biological Station, Michigan, USA - KB3-0-1 | ecosystem: Environmental > Terrestrial > Soil > Unclassified ... | reverse complement strand
AGGGCGCAGCCAAGGGAATTGGTAACAGCGCGCTGGTGACGGTGGTCATCTCCTACGACGGCCAGCGGCTGTTCGGAGAAGACCTGGTCGTGGCCCGTGTCTGCAAGGGCCGTGACATCGTGGTCCACAAGACGCGCAAAGCCGAGCAGTACCATTTCGACGTGGGGCCGGCCGCCGAGGTCCGGGAACTGAACCCGGAGCGAGAGCGGCTGCTCGCCCTCACCCAGGAGCAGAACGAGCGCGTCAAGGAGCGGCGGGCGGGCGGATTGAAGCGGCTGCAAGATCAGGTGATGCAATTCATTGAGGGTCTGGAATGAAAGGAGGTGAGACGAGATCATGGAACGGTCCAAGCGGGACGCGCAGCATATCCATGCCAGTCGCCGGGCCGCCGAGCGGTTCGGCGTTTTTGTGGAGCCGCACACTTACAAGCGGATCATCCGCGAGATACAGGACGGGACCGCGAAGTTTTGCTGGCGGACCAGTAAGCGGGTGACCGTCTTTCAAACCGAACTGGCCGGAAAACCGTGCCGGGTCGCCTACGACCGGCAGCGAAAACAGATCGTCACCTTCATGACGGTCGAGGAGGGAACCGATGATTGTGCTCCTGGAAGGGCTCAACTGCACCGGAAAGACAACGCTCGCAAACCTGTTTCAATACCACCTGAATCTTCCCATCGTGAAGTTCAACGTGCCGGGTGAAGACCCGTACCATGAGTTCAAGGAACGGCTGGAAGCGGCCATTGCCGAGCACCAGCATTTCATCGTGGACCGGCTCCATCTTTCGAACTTCGCTTACTTCGGCCGCCTGGGGGGAGGAGTTCTCATTCCCGGAGACTGGACCAAGATCGACAAGCTCCTCTGGACCAACAAGGCGTTCCTGTACTGGATGCTCGATACTCCCCAGGCGATTGAAGCGCGGCTGAAGGTCAGAGAGGGACGCAACGACCAGGCGGAACAGTTGAACCGGGAGTCGCTCGGATCGATCCACAACCGGTTTCAGAGAGCCTACGACATGTCGAGCATCGAGCCCAAAGGTTCGTTTATGCTGCCGCAGTTCTACGATGATTTCGTAACCCCTCAATTCCGGCATAACGTCTTGCTCATGAAGGCGTGCATGGCCGGCATGACGCTGTGAAAGGATGCGGATGCCACATCCGGAAAACCCGAAGATTGCCGTGATCGGTGACGCGATGGTAGACTTGAGACGTTGGGGACCCTCCAGCCGCACGAGCCCGGAAGACCCCAACTGCCGGGTCATCGACATCATCGGCGAGCAGTGGGAATTAGGCGGGGCCGCCAATGTCGCCCGGTGGCTGGCGCTCGGCCAGCAGCAGTACGAGGTCCATCTCATCGCGAGCTTCGCCTTCGACGACACCGGTCGCCGGCTGCAGCGGCTCTGCCAGGATGCCAACATCTGGCTCGATACCCGCTGGATGCGAAAGGACGGGAACTATCGGACAACCCTGAAAGAGCGGCTCTGTGTCATCAATCCGGAAACGGCCAAGATCAGCCAGTTTGTCCGGTGCGATTCTGACACCAACATCAAGCTCGCGGCGCACGAGCGGGACAGTCTCATCAAACACATGGTCGAGGATGATCCGTTCGACTTCTACGTGATCGCCGACTACGGCAAGGGCATCTTCACCAGCCCTTACGTTCGTAGTCTGTTGACCTGGATCGATCACTTTGCCTGCCGAAGACTGGTAGTCGTGAATTCGAAATCACCGGATCGCTGGGCCGACGTCGGAACGACGGCTTTGATTTGTAACGAAAAAGAGTTTGAAACCCTAAAGACACCGACCGGACGCACCGATAATCACCTCCACGCGGGGGTGGACACGGACTACCTGGTCGTTACGATGAGTGAGCGAGGGGTTCGGCTCCTCCACGAACCAAACGGTGAGTTCGAAACCGTCCACGCGGAGACACAAGCAAGCACAGTACTGGATGTGACCGGGGCCGGCGATGCGTTCACGGCGGGGTTCGCCTACGAGATGTTCCGCCAGTCCGGCACGCAGCCGCACATGGGAGCCCGAAGTTGGCTCGACCGTGGCAGCGAGTGGGCCGCCCAGTGCTGCCGTCAGATCGGCTGCGGTCGGCCACTTACTGGCAGAGATAAGGAGGAGATCAATGTGCCGAGGTTTGTATCCCTTGGTGGAGTGGCAGCGGATTGAGGATGTTTCCTACAACGGGATGCCGGTACTCCGGCATCCCGGTAACGGGGAGATCGGCGCCGACAGTGGCGATCACCTGCTAGAAATTCCGGCCAATATCGTTCGCGCCATCAACGACGGGGTGAAAGGTCAACTCAAGTGAAAGTCGTTCCTGCCCATCAGGTTGCAGGCTGCTTTCTCAACCTGCGCGCGAACGGTTGGAAGATCGTCGCCACTGCCGGTTGCTTTGACGTCCTACATGTAGGTCATACCCGGCTGTTGCGCCAGGCATCCCATCGGGGGGACGTGCTCGTCGTCTGCGTCAATTCCGACGAGTCGATCCGCCGTCTCAAGGGACCCGGTCGCCCGATCGTACCGCTTCCCTTCCGCATGGAACTGTTGGAAGAATTGGCGGTGATGGGCTATGTGCTCGCCTTTGACGAAGATACACCCTGCAAGGTGCTCGATCTGATCCAACCGGACGTGTACGTCAAAGGTGGGGACTACCAACATAAAGACCTGCCGGAACGCGCTACAATCGAAAAATATGGGGGTGAAGTCGTCATCCTGCCCTATCACCCCGGACACTCCACGACCGCGCTGTGGGCGGCCTCAGGTAACGCAGAAAGGACACCCGATGCAAGAGGGGCTGATCGTCAAGAAAGAGTGGGGTGAAGAGGAGTACGTCACCAACCTTCCCGAGTACTGCGGGAAGTTTCTGCACCTGAAACCCGGCTGGGTCTGCTCGATCCATCGGCACCCGGTCAAGATCGAGACCTTCCACGTCATCGCGGGCGAAGGGGTGATCGGGGTCGATGGAAACATCGTCCGCGTCGTCGTCGGCAACACGATCCATATTCCGGTCAACACCTACCATTTCTTCGCGACGGTCACGGGGCTGACCCTGCTGGAGATTTCTACCCATCACGAGGATGATGACTGCCAGCGGGCAAATACCAGTCACCGACTCTCCTGGTCCCGAGACGCTGAAGTGCTCCGGAAGCTGGATGTCGTCGATGGCGAGGAAATCCTGACGTGAGGACCCGGAATAAGTTGTGCGCCGAGTGCATCCAACCGTACGGCTCACTCGTCGAGCCGCATGGCCTTCCTGCTGCCGGCTACTGCTCCACCTGTCGGAAGTATTTGCAGGTAACGGCCATCCGCGCGATCCGGTCAAGACCGGCCCGCCAGCCGAAGCGCCCACGCCTGATCTGGCGCCGGCAGCCGGATGAGACCGGTCTCCGGGGCGTTTGTCAGAGCCCGCGTGGCAAAGAACTGCGCCACGCGGGCGTGACCCTCGGGATGGCCACCGGGCTCGGTAGTTGGGGCTCCCACAAGTCTGACGGCTACTACTGGTACGGAGGCTGGGAAGAGTATGGCGTCCCGCGCGTCAATACGGCCAGCCGCCCTGTCCCGTTCGCTTCCCTGGAAGAAGCATGCTCGGACATGCTGAAACATTTCCAGGAGCACATCGACGCCCACTTGAGGGCACAGGAGAAACAATCATGAGGTTCGCATTGGCGATCATCCTTACCCTGCTGCTGACCACGGCTGCCATAGCCCAGGTCACCGTTCCGCTGGGGAACGTCACCGTCACGCCCCCGCCGCCTGCCTCGTTCACCCAGCAGGTGACGCAGCCGGTCGATGTTACCGTCTCCCTCAACGGGGTTCAATATCGGGTTACCGGGCCACTCGCCGGCACCTTAACCTTCACCCTGGTCAGCGGCACGACCGGCGGGACGGGCGGGACCACGGCGGCGACCATTACCGCCGTGCTGAACCCGGCACTGCAGCCGGTGCAGACCGCCGCTTCGGGAACGAATTTAGTCATCCAGGGAACCGGCCTCGGGCAGTTCGGCGCGGCCACTATCGCCGGGATCGCGGCCCAGACGGTGACCTGGACTCCGACCCAGGTAACGATCAAGGTGCCGGTCGTGCCGGCCAGCAGTAGCGGGATCGGGAGCATCGTCCTCACGCCAGGCGGCCAAACGGCCGTGACCGCTTCCGGGACGTTCACGATCACAGCAGGCACGGCTGAACTGCCGCCGCCGGGTCCGGTAACCGGCGTGCCGACCTGGGAATCGCCGGTCATCGCGACGAGCGGCAGCAGCGAGCGGCCGGGCTTCATCCCGCTGGAGCCGGGAACCGTGCTCGCGGCACCGGCCGATGACTGGCTCGCCGCCTATTTACCGGCGATCGTACCGGAACCCGTCCCGGCTCCTGACTTCAAGCCGACGGCGCTGGTCTACAACGCCACTACGGCGGACGGGAAAATGACGATCAACGGCCGGACGTTGGGGGCCACGGGCCGGGTCGAAGTGGACCAACAAGCCGTGCCCGTCCTCTCCTGGACCCCGGATCAGGTCATCGTCCTGCTGATCTCCATGGACATCGTCCCGGTGGATCACGCGCTGGTCTTGATCTGGCAGGGCTTGGGCGACTATTATTACGGGACGGTGCCGATCAACGGAGCGCCCGTCGAGGGATGAGGGACGACGTCAAGGCATGTCCCGATCCGGGGTGTCGCGCCTATCAGGGCCACACCCCGGACTGCCCGCTGGCGCCGCCCGAGTACAAGGCAGAGCAACTGTCTCGCCTGTACCGGCGGTCGTTGGCCGGGCAGGCCAGCAGAGGACGACTGCGAGAAAAGATCACTTACTGGCAGGCGAAGTTTCACCTGCTGCGGCGCGAGAACCAGAAGCTCCGGGAGCAGAACAAGAAGCTCACGACCGAACTGTGTATCGTTCATCGGAAACAAAATGGTTGAGAAAGATTTCACCGCCGACTTAATCCAGGGACTGATCGCACAGGGCGCCTACGCGGAGAAGTGGCCTGACGGCGCCCGTGGGGTGAAGAAGCCGTTCGACATCTGCGCCGCCTTCGCCGGTCACTTCTACCCGATTGAGTGCAAGCTCCGGAAGTTCGAGACGGAAGAGCGGCTGCCGACGAAAACGGTGGTCCTCTCCCCGGCCGACTTCAAGGGTCGCAAGCACCAGTTGCCCAACCTGCTGAAGATGCAGGATCAGAACCAGGCCAAGCCGTTCGTGGCCGCGTTCGTCCTGGTCGAGCGGGAGTTCCGGCAGCCGCTCAAGTTCGGCTGGCTGATCCCGGTGGAGCGGCTGCGGACGAAAGACACCTGGACGCTGATGGAGGTCATCGACAAACAGAACCAGTTGGGGTTGACCTGGGTGCCGAACATCGGCTGGACGGTGCCGTGGCTGCCGAGCGCGGATGCGAACCGTCTCAAGGAGACGCCGTGTTCATCGCAACCGTAACGGTCAAGGGATTGATAACGGTTCTGGGCCGCTATGAAGAAGAAGGGCGGGCTCGCAGCCGAGCGGAACGCCATCATATCCGCACTGAGTATCGGACCCAGGTCTGGGATAATCGACAGGTCTCGATCTGGGACAGCGACGATTGGAAGCGACCTTCGCAGTCACGGCGAATAGCGCCGACCGAGTACCAAGACGGCGGGGGCTACGTACTGGTAGAATGAAAGTGACCCCGACACGGGGTTTCGCTACCTCGTACTCACCAGGCAGTGACGCGGCCGGTATGTGAGCTACCGGCCGCGTTTTGATTCGAGGAGGAATAATGACCGTAAAAGAACGGGATGCGAAGCTGTATCGTCTCGCCTGCCGCGCCAGTGAGTGGCTGAAACTGTTTGAAGGGATACGGGCATGCGAGCCGGTCTCACCGCAGCAGGTCCCTCACATCCGGCAGGACATGAAGCCGGTGGAAGCAGACATCCTGAAGCTCGCCGATGAGATCAGATCAGAGGATTTACGGGAGGCCCACCGGGACGCCTGCGAGGACTGGACATGAACAGCGAGGATAAAGTCCCTACCTGGGAACAGTTAGCGAACGAGTACCTGGACGCCAGCGACCGACATCTGTTCGACCGGTTTACCCTGGACGACTACGAACGGATGGCGACCTGGGTCAAGACCGAATATTCATTGCCGAGCGCCGAACAGTGGACCAGCTACTGCAAGCGCAAGCAGGCTCGCCAGATGGAGAGCGCGATCAGCCGGCTGCGAAAACAGCAACGCAAGCGACAACAGGTTGCTAAAATGATCGAGCAGGAAGAGTATCTGGCTCGTCACTGCGCCACTCGCTGCTTCGAGTGTGGAGACGAGCAGCCCGCCGAGAAGCGCGGAGAAAACTGTTTCCGCCAATGCGGCGACGGCTTTACGTGTAGTGGTCGATATGTGGGATTAGTGGTGCCGAGGGAACAAGCGCAAAAAGAACGGGACGGCTGTTAGCCGTCCCTGTTCAGCTTGTCCTTTACCTTCGCAATGGTGTCCTGCGCGTGCAGTGTCGTCTGCGAGGTCAACTGCGAGATGGCCAGCGTGACCACCACCGCAAACGGCGCCTTGTGCCAGGTCTCGACCGTCCAGTTCTCCGCAAAGCCATAGGTTGCCGTCACGACCAGGGTGACTAGGAAGGCAATCCCTAACAGTCCGAACCCCTGCACCTTCCCCATGTTCTTGATCTTCGCCATGATGAACCCGACCAGCGGGCCGATGACGGCGAGCATCGGGTAGCTCTTGAAAATCCCCTGCAGCAGGTCTGTCGGTTCCATTCCCTCTCCTATTTCAGCCGATCTTCGATCCGATCCAGCCGCTTCATGACTTCCGTGTGATGAAGCTCGTTCGTCTCGTTGATGGCCTGGCGTTCTTCCCGAATGATCTGGAGCACCTGGGGCCAGGTCGGGTAAGCGGTCAAGGCCGTCGTCCGGTGAGCGTCGGTAGTCGCGATCAATTCTTTCCCGTAGCTGTAGGCCCAGGTCATCGTTCCGGCCCCTCCCAACACCAACCCGGTGGCGAGAGAAACAGCCAGGCGCCATGACATATCGAGACGCAGCTTTTCCGGGTCCAGTTTTAGCCGTTTCAGCATGACTTGGTCCTCCTCGAAGAGACATCCATCGGGTACAGTTTAACGACTCTCTTCGAGTAAAAACCAGCTTAGGGTAACCCGGTTTGAAAGGTAAACTTGAACAACATTTCGTAATAGCGCGGCGTCACGTTCCAGGCGGCCTGCGTAGCCAGTGGGTCTTTGATGAACTCGATGAATCCGCTGTTCGAATAGCCGCCGGGGATGTTCAGATCAAACTGCAGATAGACTTTGGTTCCGCTCCCTTGATCGCTCGCGGTCAAAGTCGGCACCTGGTACCGGTAACACGTATTGTAATCGCGGGTCAACGGCTGCCCGATTCCGGTCTGCCAATTCTTCTGCGGCGTCGGCAGCGAGGCGCCGCCGCCAGTTGCAGACAAGGTTTCGAAGTCCATGATCCAGCCCGGCGTCGGCTCGTTGGTCGAATCGGTATAGGCGATCAAGGTATCCCGGAAGTCGCTCTGCGCGTAGGTGTAAGGGGTAAAGACCGATCCCCCGAAATCCGGTACCTGCTGCGAGTCGAGCAACTGGTAGGTGTAGAACCGGGCGAGACCGGCCCCGTTCTGCACCGAGTCCCCCAGGTTCGCGGCCGAGATGTCCACGGTCTTGGCGGCCAGGAAGCAGGGGTGGACCTCGTTCCAGCGGATTTCCAGGTCCCACCGGGTTCCCGTCCCGCCGCCGCCGATCTGGTTGGTGGAGATTAAGGTCGTCGGCTTCCCGGAAGTGGACCACTCGTACTGAGAAGTGACGGCATTCCACCCCAGCGAGAGCGGTTCACAGTGGTAACTGACCACCGGCATCAAGAGGTAGTTGTCGTAGAAGTGGTTCTCCAGCCGACCGCTGTCCACCCCGTTGAACTGCTGGCTGGGCGGCAGGAGCAAAACCCAGTAGGGCTGCTGACCGGCCCCGAAGCCGGTATAGACGTGGCCCGTGTCATGAAGCGTCTGAAAGCCGCCGCCGGCTTCGATGTACCAGATGTCGGTCCCGAACATGTGGTTGGCGCCGTAGGTCGCGCGCGCGAGTGGGAACGGGCTCGTGATCGGCCCGGCCCCGAGCGAGACCGGGATGACCGAGACATGCGAGGAAGGCCCCGGCTCGGCGCGGCTCGTGCCATCGGCCGAGGGCAGCAGTTCGCTGAAGAACGTACCGGATGCCTGGTTGATCCGCTCCAGGACGCCCGTGCTGCCGCTCTGCTGCACGGAGATCACCGGTTGGCAGCCGAGCGAGTTCAACATGGTCGGCCGCACGCCGGCTAAATCGCCCGTGAGCGGGTACTGCTTCGTGACCCGGCTCACCCGGCCGCCCGAGCGGCAGATGTCCACCATCAGGATGTCATTGCTGTTGTTACCGGCCATTAGGGTGGAGGGCTCCCGCTCTGGATCGTAGAGCCGTTCAGGCTCCCGCCGCCGCCGTCTTCGGTGCGGCCGTAGAGATTGGTGTTTAAGATCAGCACCCGGTTACAGACAATCGCAATCGCGGTCGGGCTCTTCAGGGTGTTGTCATCGGAGAGCCGTTTGGTGATGACATTCGCGTCCGTGAACTGCAGCAGTTCGTAGCCCCCGCTCCCATCCTCCGCGAAGCCGTCGTAACCCCACCAGGCCAGTACGTACCGCAGGGCCGACTTGCCGGGTCGGGCTAGACCGGTCACGATCATCCCCCGCAGCCCCTTATCCAGATTCACCCCGGCGAAGGTCAGGTTATGGGTCGTGAAGACGCCCCCGCTGAAGGTGAGGTATCTGGCCGGCCGCAGACTCAGCGTGATGTAGAGCACCCCGTCGATCACCGACATGCAGTTGGTCGGGTAAGCGGCCGGCGGATCGTCCAACTGCCCCGAAGCCGCGTTCGTCGTTACCCAGTCGATCTCCGATACGAAGAACGGTGTCGTCGGCAGTCCCGGATCGGCCATCTCCACGACTGAGGACCAGGACCAGACCCCACCCGCCTGCGTGAAGGTATGCAAAGCGTAGGTCGAAACGCCGGCCACCTGGTCGTTCGGCGAAGCATCGGTGCGGAAATTGTTGAGCCTTGTTCGATCATCGAGCACATACATCGAATAAGGCGTCTCCGGGTCCACCGCTATTCCGGCAATCCGGTACAACTCGGGCGGATTGATCGCCTGCTGGATCGCGCCCGTAGGGTCCATCACCAGGATGTAGGGTCCGGTCTGGATAACGTTACCCCAGAAGACCGTGCCGGCCGTCCCCGCGCAATTGCAGCGGCAGGGAGTGGCAAACGTCGGCGCCGTGAATGGCGCCGCCTGCTGGCCGGTCAATGCCACCCGGCGGCCGTGCTCCTGGAGAATGACGATCTGCTCGCCCGCGACCGGTTTCTCCCCGTTGAAGTCGATGAAGCCGACCTCGACCCCGCCGTAGATTTTGTCCGAGGGGGTGTTGGCCGGCTGCGAAGGCAGGAGCCGCATGCGTGCCAGCGGTTCAGGTCGCCGCTTGTTCTTCCAGAGTAGCTCGAACAGGTTACGCATCCGCGTCCGATCCCAGGAGCCCGATGATCTTGGTGATGCCACGCCCCTGGATGACGTAGACGCGGTCGCCGATGTTCAACGGCTGGTTGGTGGCGGCCGTCGCTGTCCAGGTGTGGCCGGTCGAGACTACCTGGTACATCCCGTTTTCGGCCGACTGGATCACCGCCGTCGTCAACTGCTGCGGGTGCAGCTTGCTGTTGCGCCGGTCACCCTGCCGGATGTTCTCCAGAAAGTTAGACATCGCACCCCACCGTAACGCCCGAGAAGTCGCCTAGATCATCCAGGGTCAGGCGCCGCGCGGTTCCGGAGGAGGTTGCCTGGTCCGTGGTGAAGCTGGTCGTCACGTCGATCAGCCAGTAATTCTTGAAGACACCTTGCGCTACTTCGATGGAGACCGGCTGGCCCGAGCGCAGGTTCGGGTTCAGGATGCCTTCGAACTGGCATTCTTCCCAGCGGTAACCCGCTTCCTGGAAGGCGCGTTCGGCGACGGTCTCCTCATACAGGGCATCGGTCACGTCCTGGCCGATGTACGGGTTGTCGAAGGTCCAGAGATAGAGCCCGTCCCCGAAGTCGATCACGTTCCCTTCGTTGTCGATGTCCCCGGCCGGCGACTGGGCCTGATGTGTCACGACATTCTGCTTGCCCGCTGGATGGTTCGGTCGCGGCCTTGTGCCGCCGACGTGCTGCGTGTCGGCCCCGGTTAATTTGAACCTGTTGCCTTCGAAGATAAAGTTCTGGAGCGTGGTCCTCACGGTCCCGCCAGTAATCTGCGAATGATTGCGCGTTACATGGTCCGTAATCTGCCATTGGCCCGTTGCCTCATCCAGTTCTTGAGTCGTATCCACTTGCGAGCAAATTTCGTGGTCCGTGTTGTAGTAGTTCTTGGTGACGCTCTTGGAGAACTCGGTAAAGATCGTCACCCCGGCGACATCTTTCCAGCCTTCCCGATAGGTGTGAATCTGCCACAGCAGGGCGTTGGAGGACGGCGTAGTGGACTGATTGATGAGCGTGTTGATGTCGGCCGCGATCACCTCCACCCGTGGGTCCGGCTCGAAGTACCAGAACCGCTCCGTGGTTCGGGAAGAGAGGACCCCGTTCAACACGTCTTCCTGAATGCGGCTCAGCGCCTTGTCCCCGTACTGCCGGGTGATGATCGTCTGCTCGGTCACGACCACCCGCACGATGTTGGCGTTCGTGGTCGCGACCGTGGCATCCCCCGGCTTCTGGACGACACCGCTGATGGAGCTATCGACCTCGCCCGTGACCTCGTTTCGCAGGTACTCGATCTTGACCGTCTCGCCCAGATCGCGGCGCGGCGTGGTCCAGGAAGCGCCGCGAATGACGAAGCCGGTCACCTCGTTCAGTCGCGGCTGGTCCAGGTAAAGCTGTTGGGTCCGGGTCTGACTCGCGTGCTCCTCGCGGGTCAACTGATAGCCCGAGGAGGGGATGCTGACGAAGTCGATCCGGCGGATAGACAACTGCCGGCCCCGGACCTCGGTGACGTGCTGCACACGGGCGAACTGGTTGAACGGCTCGATCAGTTCGGCCACGATCTCCAGGACCGTGCGCCCAATCGCCGAGTAGGATTGGAACAGTTCGTAGTCCGGAAAGTCGAGGCTCCCGATGGTCAGGCCGGCGAGATCGGCCGCCTCCTGAATGATCGTCTTGGCGTGCAGCGGGATGAGGTACGCTTCCAGCAGCCAGGTCTTGGTAATATGGATCGAGAGCACCTCGCGCGCGCCACTATCCCGGCCCGAGACCTGCACCTTCTGATTGTCCGTGGTCAACTGGACCGCTGTCTGATCGATCGTACCGTCAATGATCGTCAGGCGGTTCTCATCGTAGCCGGCCTTGATAGTAACGTCGTTCCCGACCTGAAACGTGGCTACCTCGGTGGCTGTGATCGAGAACTTCCGGCTGAACTCCCCGAACGAGTCGGTTACCTCCCAGGCTTCGATCAGGGTGTCCGGCACCGTTTCCGGTTCCGAGATATAGGCCCGCAGATCGATGGTCGGCGACAACGCCAGAATCCTGGCCCGCATCTGCATGGTCTGTATTTGCGTGCCGATGATGTTGCCCCGCATCTGCAAGGAACGGGTCTCGACCGCCCGGATGTTGCCCCGCATCTGGATCGTCTGGGTTTCCCGGACGATGGGGGTTCCCTGCATGAAGTACCAGGCATGTCGTTCGGCAATGCTCCCGATCCAGGCCGCGTATGGCGAGTGCGCCAACTCTTCTAAGGTCTGGATGTCCAGTACCCGGTTGATCCAGAGGCGAACGTGAGCGATGCGGCCCCGGAAGGTACGCTGGGAACTGCTGCCCGAAGGGGTGTTCCCGATCCCCAGGTTCTGCCCGGTCAGACTGGTGTAGCCGCTTTTTGCCGTGGTCCCGATCAGCTTGGCGTTGACGTAACGCCGGATATTGGCGCCGTCGTAGGTGGCCGCGATGTGGGACCAGGTCCGGTCGTTGCAGGTGACGGCCCCGTTGCCGGCGTTCACCCCGGTCGTGCCCACGCGCGCGAACATCCGGCCGAGGCTGGGCACGACGCCGATGCCGTAGCCCTGGTTGGTCACCCCCGAGTCGAGCCCCGCATCCCCGTAGCAAAACGCGATGGAGACGCCGGCCGCCGGGTCTACACCGTTCGAGGCGACGAGGGCCTCCATCGAAAACGTGGTCCGCGTGGTGCCGTTGATCTCGTACTCGGCCCGGTTCGGCACCGAGATGATCTGGCCGCCGCCCGCCCTGATCCAGCCGCGCACGGGACCGTACGGGCCACCCTCGTTGTTCGGAGCAGCGACATTGGAGAGGGTGGCGTGGTTCCGGTATTGACTCTCGTCCAGCACCACGCCTTTGAAGAAGCCGCCGCCATCATCGCCACCGGTCCAGTCCTCGGCCAGGCGAAAACAGGCGACGAGCCCGACACTGTGCGGATGGTCGAGGTCAAGTTGGGCGCCAAACAGCGGTTTGAACAGCGGATCGCGTCGTCGAATCATCGGTTAGGCCAGCTTGTACAGTTCGTAGAGAACCGCGACATCGACCGCCGTCGTTCCGTCGTTGTTTCGCACCTCCACGTTCATGTAGCGAGAGACCGGTCGCAGCCCGAGTGGCACCTTCTTGGTGCCGTTGATAATCGCCAGGTTGACCGTAAAGCTCTCCTGCGAATACGCCTGACCCGTGTCTCGCCGGCTGTTGATTTTGAGGTCGATGGATGCGTTGGTCAACCCGGTGCTGCTCGTGATGACGACGTACAGGAATGCCTCCCCGACGGTCGTATCATCTCCGAACAGATCGACTTCCGAGCCGGTATGAGTGGCGCTCGTGCCGATGTTTTGCAGACTGCTTTCACTCGTCCCGACGAAAGCTCCAATGCTTCGTGCGACAGACATGGGCGTATCCTCTTTAGTTTTCGGTCACGTAGACACGGGTCTTGGGTCGGCCGATGCAGTCGGTCGGCATGTGGTCGTAATCGACCTGATAGCGAACGGTCAAGTCGGCCGTGACTGTCTGTAAGATATTGGCGCGCATCTGGATCGCGCGATAAGCCGGCTCCTTGTCGCCGATCTGGTACGCCACCATCAGTCGCTGATCCAGGGGAACCAGTGCGTCGAAGGTCACATCCAGGTCGGCTTCGACGACATTCAGGATCGCGGCGCGCATCTGCAACGAGGCCGCGTGAACGATGCACGCCCGCATCGTGATCGTCTTTTCCAGACCCAGGATGAAGGCGCGCATGTCGAGCGACTGCGAAGAGGTGCCCAGGATGTTCGCACCCATGTCGATAGTCTGCTGGGGACCGGACAGGATGCGGGCCATCATCTCCAGGGTCTGGTTGCCCTTGATGTTGGCCCGCATCTGCAGCGACTGCTCGGGGATACCCAGGATGTTGGCGCGAAGCTGCAGGGTCTGTGTTTCGACCGCCAGGATATTGGCCCGAAGCTGGAGGGTCTGACCCGCAGCACCGCCGACGTCCGCGAGCTTGATGCTCCCGAGATTGCTGTTGACGTTCCCGAGCTTACCGGTGAACGGCATCGCTTAGGCCGTTTCTTTCCAGTGAAGCAGCCAGATACCCACCTCGGTCGCCTGATTATGACTATAGACGTAGAATCCGACCTTCGTTGCCGTCAGGAAGTCAGTGCGACTAACACTGTGCGAAGTGATCCAGTGGACACCGTCATTACTGATCTGCGTCTTCCGGTTGGTGTTGTCGTCCACGATCCGGAACCAGACAATCGGTCCTGCTAAGAACGAGTTCAAGTTCTCGAACGTCATCGCGTAAGTGGCATTGAAGGAGGTAACGGTGTTCCACTTGGATGTCCACTGCGCGATGTAGGTCCCGTTGTTCTGGGCAAAGCCCATCGTGATGGCTTTGGTTCCGTCGTACCAGGCCAGCCCCACCGAGGGAAAGTTCAACGGCCGAACGAGCGGGATGAACGCCCCTTCGATCTTGTAAGGGGGCGTCGGCGCGTTCTTGACGCGCAGCGAAAGCTCGTCAATCGATCCGGGATGCGAGAGGTAGATACCTCCCTGTGTGGTATCTACCGAGGCCGTGCTCTGGTTGACCCAGGTGTAATCCCCATCGATAGGATCAGTGAACGGGAAGATTGGTCCGGAAGGCGTCCATAAGGTCCCAGTGTCCCGAACTACCGTGAGACCGTCGCTCGGCAAGTGCAACCGGCCCGTCACCCCGGCCGCCGGCCGGGCGGCCACGGTGCCGTCGAGATTGATCTGGCCCCCGACTCCGAGCAACCCATCCCGCGTCAACAGATGGGTGACGGTGGCCCCGCTCAAGTGGGAGAGCGCCGTAGTGCCTTCCGCGCCGCGTGTCGCCGTCCAGGAGTTCGTCCCGGCGCCGGCCGTTACGAGCAGCAGTTCATCATCGATCCGGATACGATACTGCGCGGCAGGAGGGAAACCCGTAAAACCGGTTACCGGGATCGTCGTCGTGGAGTTGTTGATCCCCGCGCTCAGCGTGGTGACGACGTCGTTCGGTATCTCGTTGGCATACTGCTCAGCTACCGCCATCGGGTTCCCCTCCTCAACCTATTGCCAGTAGTCGTGCTGCAGCGGCTCCCGCTTGAACACCTGAAACGTTCCATCCGGTTCGACCGCGATTTCAAAGACCAGCGTTCCCGGCTCCCCAAGTGGCCCGATCCGCCAGCCGATCACCTGCTTGACGTGAGGAGGAAGCTGTTCCGAGCGACCGGAAGCCGCCATGAAGTGGAGCGTGTTGTTCCGGTAGTAATGCCACTCGAACGGCTGGTCCGGGCACGGCAGCGGCAGCTTCTGGATCGGCGCCGTCAAGTTCTCCCGGCGAACGAACCCTTGACCGGCAATCAGCCCGTACCAGGGCAGGTCGTTCGGATTGGTCTTCGGGATCAACCAGAACTGCGCGACATCCGGCAGGTGCAGGCTGCCAAACGGGGTTTCTTCCCCGTTGACTGGAAACTGCTGCAAGTGCTCCCCACTGGTCAGCACGGCCGCCCACATGTAGGGCGAGAAATTCTTGACCTCTTCCGGGCGCGGCAGCCCGACCGGATCGGCCACGCTTTCGAGATCGGTCATCAGCGAGTTCAGGCCATCCCGGCTGAACGCGCCTTCGATGTTCATGGTCCGTTTCGAACCGTCGCTGTCCACGACTTCGATAGTCCCGAGGTTGACCATGATGCAGCGGTCGAACTGCTTGGTGATGATGCACGGCGTCAGCAAGACGCGAAAGGAGCGGTCCAGGTTGGCCCCGATGGTCTCCAGTTCCCCGAGGGCCTCCCCGGTCTCGATGGCTTCAGTCATGTCTCTCCTAGTTTTCGTTGTAGGTGAGAGTAAAGGTTGCCAGGCTGGTGTCCCCCGCCGGGGCGTTCGTATCGGTACGCAACTGCAGCACCAGGTTGTCCGTGTAGCCGGATGCCACGAGCGAACCGGACAGGCTGCCCCCGATGGTGACGTTCGTCGAACCCGGATCGGCTACCGGAATCGAGGAGGTCGCAATCGAAGAAGTGCCGTTGGCCGGCTGCAAGTAGATCGGGTGCTGGCCGCTGAAGAAGACATGGAGACCGGTCGATGGGCTGTAGTTCGTACTCATCCAGAAACGGAAGCCGTCGATCCGGTTGAATGTCCCCGTCAAATGGCCCAGCAAGAACACCTCGTACGAGTTGTTCCCGGCCGAGATCGGATTGGTGTTGTAGTTGGCGGTGCCCGCCGTATCCACGTTTTTGAAGTTCGCCAGGTTGCCCGACGAGCCCAATTGCGTGATCGCACCTCCCGCACCGTTGAGTTGGACCCATTCGAATGAAGCCGCTATCGGAGTACCCTCCGGTTAGGCATGGATTTTGCACCATCCCTAACCAATCATGAAAGCAGACAGACTTTCAGCGGACCAAGTCGCCTGGGTTTGCGCCCAGTATCGTGATGGATACAGCACCTACGACATTGGCGACCAGCTTGGCAGGTCCGGAGAAAATATCCGACAGTACCTCAAGCAGGCCAACATTGAGCGGCGAGATCGATCAACCTGTCAACGCCGATATACTCTCAATGAAAACTTCTTTGATGTAATCGAGACAGAGCAACAGGCTTACTGGCTTGGGTTTCTAGCAGCCGATGCTTCTGTCCAACCGCAGCGGCATGGGCTTTTCGTAAACCTCAACCCTAAGGACGCAGATCACTTACAGGAACTCGCAAAAGCTCTCGGAAGCGATTTCCCACTTTACTACTACCCGAGTCACAACGAAAAGTACCAAAGCGTGCGGTTTACTGCCACTTCAGAACGTCTCATCACTGCGCTTGGCCGCTATGGTGTGACCAAATGTAAGACCTTTACTTTGCAATGGCCGCATCTCCCTCAAGACCTGTATCCCCATTTTACACGAGGTTACTTTGATGGTGATGGATGCTTCGTCATCAACTCGGGGCACATCAACTTTAAGATAACTGGAAACGAATCGTTCATCGTTTCCCTCCAAGGCTATCTGATAAGCCGATGTGGGCTACGATTGACAAAAACGCCAAGACCGAATTCAAAATCACCGGTTTGCTATCTCTCTTATCATGGTAACCGGCAAGTCATCCGAATCGCAAACCTTCTCTACCAGAATGCGACGATCTACCTTTCTCGAAAACGAATCCTGGTTTTGAAACACTATCAGTCGATCTCTTCTTACAAGGATAAGATTCAGTTTGGCTAGATCGTCGAACCTGCCGCGTGGAGCTTGAACTCCCGCGTGTTGCCCTCAGCAGAAAGGCCGGCCACCAGGGTTACCTTTACCCAAAAGGGAGTACTGTTGCCGGCGGTGATGTCGCCCAAGGATAGTGGAGAGGTCGAGTAAGCACCGGGGCTGCCCGCTACATCCAGCGCCAGGAGTGCGAAGTCGTCTCCATCATTCGTTCCCACAGCTTCAATGGAGACCTCGACCGCTTGCGCGGTCTGATCCCCAAAGTTTTCGACGTACAGCTTCGTGTCCGAGGATGATCCGGGTGAAAGGATCGATCCCAGGTCTTCGCTCGTGATTACCGTGACGCCATCAGAATCGAGGAATCGCGCGAGGGCTGGCATTGACCGAACCTTTCGAGCATGGTTTCCAACTCACTCATCACCAGACGGGGAGTGATCCGTTTCAAACACAGATAATGCTTATTCGAATCCGTCTCCGGTTCACCATCGGTTGTTTTCAAACATGTGTTATTGTACCAGCACGGACCACAGGAAACGAACTTCCTCGGATCGGTATAGTGACCGGCGTACTCCCGCATTCGAACATCCCCGTCGCTTGATCCGAAAATACCCAGAACCGGGGTCCCGACAGCCCCGGCGACATGCAACAATCCGGTGTCGGGGGCGATCACCGCGTCCAGGTTCGCCATGATCGAAGCCGTCTGCCGGATGTTCTTGCCGATGCAGGCCGGGATATGATCGTGAGCCCGCTCACTGAAATCAATCGAGACAACTTTGTATCCGGCCCGCGCCAGATCGACACAGAAATCCTTGGCGAACGGCCAGGTGCGCGCGGGTGACTGCGCCCGGAGGGCGACTCCGATCCGCTGACCCTCCCCCAGGTTGTCGCGGCACCACTTCTCCCCTTCCGCGATCTCGTAGTCGGTCAAATTCAGGATCGGTCGGCGCGAGGATGGCTCGACACCGGCCGCGTTGCACCAGATGTCCGTGCGATGGGTCTTGACCCCTTGCGGTGAGCGCATCTCTTTCGTCTCGGTAATCGCGCAGATCACGGAGAGTTCGATCACCAGGTCGGTATCGATCACACAGAACGGGATGTGTTCGTTAGGGACCTCTCGGAACTCCCACTTGTTCTCCCGCATCCACTTGGTCGCGAACGTGTGGGGCTCCACCCGGACGATCTCGTCCACGTACGGGTTGTTCCGCAAGAGAAGTGGCAGGGCGCCGCACTGGTAGTCCCACGAGGTTGCCACGGTGACATGGCAACCTTTGCCGTACTTCTCCTTTAAGCCCCGGAAAACCGGGGTCACCATCAACATGTCACCAATGCCCCCCAGTTGACGGAGACAGGTTACCCGCATCTCTCGCCTCCTGAGGTGCCGGAAGCCGGCTAAGCGCATTTACGTAAATACAGATGATGGGTCAGGTTGATCTGGTACTGCCACTCGACATGAGACTGCTCGTTGTGTTCGAACTGGTCCAGGAAATCCATCGTCGCCTGGTAGGTCGGGCCGGGCGAACCGTCGTCACACAGCCGCGCCGCATCGTCCAGGATGATGAAGCCGCCCGCGTTCAGGTAGGGCCAGGCGATGACCAGGTCGTTCATCCGGCCGGCGTACTCTTTGTTCCCGTCGATGTGGATGAGGTCGAACATCCCGCAGTCGGTCGGCATCCCGTGTAAGATCGAGTTCCACTTCTGGACGACCGCCGGGTACTGCTTGTCGGAGATGATGAAGGCGATGTTCTCGTTCGCCTTGTCGCAGGAGCGGTGGTGGTAGCTCTCGTCGTCGATCCCCAGGTACTCGGTGCGAAGGTTGGTGTCCAGATCATAGAGCGCGTACATCATGATGATCGCGGTGTAGGCATAGCGCGCGCCGATCTCGAAAAACCGCTTGGGCTTCTCCTGGCGCATGATGCCGCAGTAGTCCGCGAAATAGTCGGTGTAGACGCCGTCGATGTACGGCGGGTCGCCACAGCGCGGGCAGAGGGCGTCAACGACCTGGCGAGCGGCAGGAGACATCCAGCGGTTCGCCGGATCGAAGAGAACCGTTTCTTTAACCATTAGAGTCCTTTCCGAATTATCATCATGTCGCGCTCGTTCTTGTACAACTGCCAGAGGAGCGGCTCACCGAGAGTTTCCCGCTGCCGGATGAAATCGTAGACCGCTTCGTAGACGCCGACCATCCCCATGTCATCCACCAGCATCAACCCGCCGCCGTTCAGGAGCGGCCAGGTCGCGACCATGTCGTTCATGGCCCCTTGATAGGAATGGTCCCCGTCCACGTTGACCAGGTCGTACCGGGAGGCCAAGACAAGTTCCGGGATCGGCTCCTTCTGGGTATCGCAGTGAAAGAGTTCAAAACCCAGATGATCGTTGCCGGGAAAGAAGCGCCGGAAGTTGTCCTCGGCGATCTCGTTGCTCTTGTACCAAAGAGAAGGATCGCCCGAGTATTGGTTGCCACCGAAGAACTCGCCATCGAGCCCGTGGTAGACGATCTTCTCCAGGGTTTGCAGATCGCGATAGAACAGCGCCCCGAAGCAGAGTGCGATCCCGGAGTAGCCGAACCGGACCCCGATCTCCAGAATAGCATTCGGCTTGTACTTAGCGGCGATGCCGGCGTAATCGGCGTAGTAGGTCCGCTCGCCCCAGTGACCGCCGAAGATGTGAATGTCGGTCGGGTTCGCCGAAGCGACGACACCGATCTCCACCGTCAACCGCTCCGAAATATCGAACAGGGTTCCTTCAGGCATCAGGGCACCTCATTCGCAGTCGCACGAGGTCTGCCCGCCGGCAGACGATCATATTTTCATCGAACATCATGAAGACCTCGAACTGGTTCAACGGCTGCAAAGCCGCCGCCACGCCGACGTCTCCCGGCTGCACCCACGCTTTGACGCTGCCGATGTAAACCCATCGCTCACCGGTCTTTACGGCGTCAAACATCGCTGCACCGCAGGACGACGGTCGTGATGTTCCGGCCACCATCAGCCCGCTTGCCACGGATGCGATCCTCCGGGCCACCGAAGTAAACCACCTTAGCCTGTCGCCCCTGAACGCTGAAGATCGTCTCCAGCGAGGTCGGCTGGAAGAACAGGTGATGCTCGCCCGGTCGGTAATGCTTGTAACCTTCGGTCTTGTACGGGAACTCGGGCGGAATGGTCGGGAAGCTCGCGATGATCCATTCCGTGTAGTGGGAAAGCCGGCGGACCTGTTTCAGGTTCTCGAAATGCTCCAGCGCGTCAAAGAACGTCACGACCTGGTAACGAGTGGGGTTGTCCGGTCCAGGAAGAGGAACCTGACAGACCCCCAGGTAGCGGGTCGGATTGACGTCGTTTCCGAAGGACGTCCAACCGTAAGCCTGACAAACACGAATGAAGTCGCCATTACCATAACCGACATCCAGCAGCAGGCCGGGGTGAATGTGGTTCCCGGTCTCGACCGTCTTATACAGGTTGAGCGCGGCCATCATCACTTCGTAGCGCAGGATGCTCATAGACCGCGTCGTCGGATAGCGATCATACCGCTCAGCCACATACTGCGCGTCATAAACGGCGGTCGTTGTTCGATCCGTCGCAGAGATCGTGGCGCAGAGGTTGCAACCGCGAAACTCGCTTCCAGAGTAAGCAAACGTATGGTGCGAAAAACAGGCAGGGCACGGTTCAGGAAGCATCAGGCTCTCCAGAGGATCAGGCGCGGCCGAGAAGGTAAGCCGCTGCCAATTTGAAGTCCATCATCTCGAAGTGGCGTGTCCCACCCGTAGCGAACGGATAGGTGATGACGTGACTTTCCGGGTAACGGAACCCGTAGGTGTATTTACCGTCCAGGCTGGCAACGTGGGAAGTCATCAGCGGGTCCGGCATGACGCAAATATTACGGCGCCGGAAGTCCCAGGCCGTTCGGATCAGGTTACTGTGGCAGCCGATAAACGCATCGCAGTTGGCCACCAGATGGAAGCAAAACCGGATACCCGCTTTGTCGATCAGATTGACCACGTTGGGGTGAGAGAAATTGATCTCCTCGCGGGCGTACTTGTGTCCGCGTTCGTGGTTCTTGCCGACGACGACAAAGCGAGCACGGGGTTCGAGCGCGACGGTCTCGGTAACCAGTCGTTCGAACGCGGCCGAGTCGAAGCCATCCCGATCCGAGAGGCCCGCGTACGGCTGCGCGACGATCAGTGGCCGGCCGGCCATCAACTTGGCCAATTCCGCCTTTTCCGCTGTCGTCAGGTACAGCTTGGGCTCCTGCTGGGGAAGGCCGACTCCATACTCGCCGAAGAAGAAGCCGTCATGTTGGAGCGGCTTGAAACCGTCGATCTCGTTGTTGAAGCGAATGTGATCCTCGGGACACGGCGGGTGCCACGGCTCCTGGATGTGCTCCTTGATGAACGGGTTGTTCCGGAACGCATCCATGACCCCGTCATTGTGGCAGAGCGTGTAGACCCGGATATCCGCCTGGTACATCTCGACCAGGGGCGCCATGCGCCATGCGCCCCGGCACCGGAGGAAATCGTAGATGACATCGCCGAGACCGCCGCCGTAGGTAAGGTACCATTGATGTTGCGCCAACTCAGTAGCTGCCTCCAAACCATTCCAGTATTTCAATCACACTCAAACTCATGGTGTAAGTAAATGCGCTTTGTGATCCCGAAATAGGCACAGGATGAAACGAGCCGATCCCAGGAGTAAATATAACACGAAATCGGTTTGAAAACCAATCCCGCCATTCGAACTCGGTCGCTCCTCCACCCTGACGGTACTTGGTCCAAAGTGACTGAAACGTCTCCAGTTCGGTGATCCGGCCCTGCAGCGTGATGACGAAATCGCGGACGCTCTGTCCGAAAAGCTGATGTTGAACACAGCCCGAGAGAACCTTGGTCGAGGAGCCGCGAATCGGCACCGCGAAGGGATCGTACGCATCCGGATCGATGTCGAAGGTAACGACACTGATCCCGGAAGGGTACTCTCGCAGTGAGACACTGCCGGCTCCCAGACCTGGCATGGCTTAGTTCCTTGCAGGCGCCGTCCGCAGGGCCTGCTCTGCAATCGCATCGGTGATTTGTTTCAACGCCTTCTGGGCGTTCGCGTCCAGCTTCACGGCCCCGGCCCCCAGGATCAGATTGTAGACCGTGCCACCCTGCGCCTTGGTTAAAGTCTCGGCGCCACCCTGACCTGCACCTTTACCACGGGTATTGACCGCACCCCCAAGGATGTTCATGTAGGCATCGCTGATTTTGACACCTGAGGCCGCCAGCATCTCGGTGAACTTGGTCACCTCCTGCCGGAAACTCTTCAGATCGTCGGCGCTCTTCAGGATCGCCTCGTTGAAGTTGACCCCCATGTTGGTGATCGTGTCGGCGTACGTCTTGAACAGTTCGGTCTGCCGCTCGTCCAGGTCTTGCAGCCGCTGCTGGGCGTCCATGACCGCCTTCCCCTGGTCCTCTCGCTGCTGGCCTAAATCGACTCTGGCCTCCCGGTCCTGGAACGCCGCTTCCTGGTTCTGCGCGCCAATCGCGGTCGCGGCAATCTGTCGCGCCCCCTTGGTAAAGTCCCGACCCGGTCGAACCCCGAACTCCTGGAGTTTGGCGAAGCCGCCCTCGACGTCGCCCCCGGCAAACGTGTTCCGCAGTTCCCGGATCGCCCGGTCGGCCATGGCCGGCCCGACCTCTTCGCCGTGCCGGCGGTTCATGACCGAGCGCAGCACATCGTTGATCCCTGTACCCTCCAGCAGTTGGGAGGTCTGATCCTGGAGACCGACCTCGTTGACGCCCCCGAACTTCTCCTGCAGGATACCGCGCGTCGTCAGCGATTCGCCCGGCTCGCGCGGCAGGTTGGCCGGCCGATTGATCCCGTTCTCGAATGGCACGAACCGGCGCTCGTGACCTAACCGGAAGGTGTCCTGCATGCTCTGGCGCTGAACGTGACCCAGTTCCCGCTGCGCGGCGGTCTGCTCCCGGATCACGTCTCGCAGGTCCCTGGCCATCTGCTTCTGGGCATCGTGAATCTCTTTGTTGTACTGCTTGATAAGCTGCGCCCGCTCCCGCTCGATCTGGTTCCCGCGCCGCGCGAGGTCGCGCCCTTTGTCCTCGGTTTCCTGGAGTGTGTCGCGCAGTTTTCGCTGCCGTTCGATCCGGAGGGCATGGAACTTGCGCTCGATCTCGTTTCGAGCTTCCTGACCGGTCTTGGTCGCCTCGACCTCTTTCCGGATTGTCGCCGCCTTCTCCAGGAACTCGACGTTCAATTGCTCGATGACATTACCGGTCACCTCGGCATTGAACCGCCGTTCGGCGATCATCTGTTCGTCGTTCTTGTCCCGGAGTTGCCGCTGGTAATGCTCGCGCGCCGCTACCTTCAGCCGGCCCTCACGCTCGTCTCCCAGCTTCTTGTCTTCGATGTTCTTGAGGGTGGCCAGGTATTCCGCGTCGAGCGCGTCTTTCGCGATCCCGGTCTGCTGGGCGAGCATTTGCTTGTAGTCGATCAACTGCTGCGCCCGCAATTCCTTCAAATCCTCATGCATGTTCTTGTCGATAGCGATGAGGACTTTATTCAACTGCATCCGATCACTGATCTTCGCCTTGGCTTCAATCGCGTCCAACTGAGCCTGCGCCCTGATCTGGCGCGGCTTGTCGTCTTCTAGCTTCGCGATCTCCAGACCCGCCTTGACCCGCTCTTTGTTAGCCGCTTCCCGGCGCAGGCGCGCGTTGTTCTCGGCATTGATCGAATGCAGCCGAAGCTGGTTCTGTTTGTTGTTCGGGTCCATCAGGCTGGCGACCGTGGCGTCGAACCGCGCTTTCTGTTCGGCCATAACGGCTGCCTGGATGCGCTTGATTCCGGATGCCTTGGCGCCGCGCCCATTTGGCTCGTCCGTTTCGCCGCCCTCGATCCCTTGCCGAACCGCCGCCTGCGCTTCCCGCACCCGCTGCTTGGCATCCGCCAGGAGGACCCCGAACCGGGTCTTCGGGTTCTCCCGCATCTTCCGCAGGTTCATCACACTGTCGGTCTCGTTCCGCTCGGCAAGCCCGGCTCCGGTCCTCTCCTTCAGGAACTCGCTGATCCCGGTCCCGATTCCCCAGCCGGCCAGCGCGGCTGCAACCAGAGAGAGACCGGCCGCTACCGCGCCTGCGACCGCAGAGAGCCCGCCAGCAACGGTTCCGGCCGCTGCCGCCCCAACACCCTCGGCACCCGCTACTGCCCCGCCAGTGGCCGCCACAGCCCCGCCAACGCCGGCTACCGTGCCAGCGCCTTGCTGGAGACCGAGCAACGCCTTTTGGGTCGCCATCTGCGTCTCGTTGCGCTGGAAATCACGCAGCCCGGCCGCCGCGCTTCCGACGGCCAGAGCCCCGCGCATGGCCAGGAAAATCTTGATGAGGTTCCCACCGTTAGCGACCAGATAGTTGAAGAAATCCAGCAGCTTCTGGAAGCCGCCGCTCGATACGAACTTGTCGATGGTGTCGAACACCTTGATGAGACCGTCGCTGATCCGCTCGGCCCACATCTCCAGCTTGTCTTGCCCCAGCGCGGTATTCAGGTCCCCGATCCGCCGGGTAAGTTTCTCGAAGAATTTCTCGAACGCCAGCCGGTTCAAGTCCTGTGCTTTGGTGGTTAAGGTCGTCATCACCCCGTCGAACGAGGAGCGGAACTTATCCAGAATCGGCTTGGCCTTATTGACCCGGTCCATGATGTACTGGAACAGGTCGCCCTTCTGAACGTGCTCGTCGATCTGCTTCTTGGAGAAGACGCCGAGGATACGCGCCACGGTGCCCGACTGCAAGCCCTGGCCGGTTAAGAGCGCACGGGTCTCCTGCGCGAACTGCCGTTCCCCTTGCAGTCCGGACGCTTTCGCCAACTGGGTGATTTGCTTGGTGAAGCTGACGGTTTGCTCCGGAGACATGCCGGCGGCAGCCCCGAGCCCGAGGTTAGCCGAGACGGCGCCGAACAGTTCGCGACCGGTCAAGATCGTGGACGCGGCCTCGCGGCGGATGAGGGTGTACAGCTTCCCCGCTTCGGCCAATTGGAAATTGATCGCCTGCTGCCGGCTGACCGAATGCCCCTGCGCGTCCGTGACGCGAGTTGTCATCGCCAGGATGGAACCCATCGTCGTCAACTGGCGCTGGTACTCCCGGTTCAGATCGACCCCGCCTTTGACCGCCGCGACGATGCCGCCCGCGACCCCGAACGCCCCGATGACGCCAAACGACCGCGCTACCTGTGTCGCGGTCCCCAGGAGGTTCTTCAGGCTGCCGCCGTCGAGGGCCTGGATCGCCCGGTCCATCCGGCCGATGGTGGAATGGGTGCGCTCGAACTCGGCCCGAACGGCTGCCACCTTGGCAATCCGAATTTCGTCGCGCTGCCCCTGCCGTTGGGCCTGCGCGTCGTTCTTGTCCTGCTGGTCCAGATACCGCTTGAAACTGATCTGCTGCTTGATGTCGGCCTCTTTGGCCTTCATCGCCTCCTTGGCGGCTTGTCGCTCTGCGGTGGCCGCTTCTTTGACCTGCTTGTCCCGGAACCGCTGCAGTTCGATCTGCTGCTTGATGTCAGCATTCCGAGCCCGCATTGTCTCTTTGGCTGCGTTGACTTCAAGCTGGCGGTTTTCTTTCTCTGCCGTGGCCTGCATCGACCGGAAACGGCGTTCCGCCTGCTCTCGCTTTTCCAGGACGACGATCTTTTGGAATTCCCGCTCGTACTCGTCCTTATCCGCCCGCGCCTTGATGCCGGCCATTCGCCGCTGCTCGGCCTCGGCCTGGCGGTTCAGGGTCATGACCTTGCGGAAATGGGCTTCGTTCTCCCGGATCGCCTGTTCCTGCTCGACCCGCGCCTGGGAAACGGTTCCTCCCCCGCCGAAACGACTGTCCCGACGTCCGGTGCCGGCGCCGCCACCAAGGTTAACTCCAGGCGCGGCAAGTCGCGCCTGGAGTGCCTCTATCTTTTTGGTCCATGCTTCGGCCTTGGCATACGCCGCGTTCAGGTCGCGTTCGTACTGGATTAAGTCGGCCCTGAGCAGGGTTACCAGTTCACCGTAAGGCATTGGGAGCCTACCGTTCTTTGACCGGGAAGCCGGAAGCGGCCATCATCGCAAAGGTCTGTTCAATATCGACGTCGGTCACGCCCAGGTCCCGTTCACCGTTATTTTGGACCTTGGAGCCCGAGAACAGCCCGATTCCGTCGAGACCGCGCATCGCGGCCTGAGTTTTGAGTTCGCGGCGCTGGCGCTTGTTGTAGCTTTCTAGCAGCCGGCGCAGTAATTTCCAGGGCATTTGTAGAATCACCTGAGGCAGGACACCGTACGAGGCCGCCAATTCCTCGCACTGATCGAGAAAGTCGAGGACGAGGTCCGGGTCTACACTTCCTCGGCTTTGGCCGGTTCGTTCGCCTCGTTCGTGAACTCCTGGATGCCCGCCTGGAGTAGTGTCTGCCGCTCCAGCAGCTTCGCTTCCTTCAGCCGCGCCACCAGTTCCGGGTCCAGGAACACCTTGCCCGTTCGGAGCAAAAAATCGTCGATCTCGTTGATCCGCCTCCACTCCTCATAAATCTTGACGGAGAGCTTGGGCGGCATCGACTCTTCCAGTTCCTTGATAACTTCTTTCCCGTCGGTGGATTTCGGATCGTAGCCGAACATCATCGCGATGATCGGCAGGCTCTTGGTGTACGTCTTGGCGAGCACGGTCCCCCAGGGGCTCTTCTTTTCGGCCGCCGTCTCCTCAACCAGATCGGCTTCATTGGTGCTATAAATGGCGTTCAAAATTCGTTCGAGATGCACGGCACTCTGCGCTTGCAGGACGTAATCCTTGCCCCCGATCTGGACCGTGACCACTTCCAAAAAGCTGACGTCGAGGGCTCGCTGCATTCCTGGGATCATTCAAGGCTCCTGTAAGGATAAGGAGAGACCGTGGCCGGTGTCCCGGCCACGGTGGAGGGATTTACTCGCGTTCGATGACGAGTTGTCCGTACTGCTCGCCCGCCGGCTTGGTCAGATCGGCGATGGCTTCGAACTCGATCTGGTACTGGGTCCAGTCGGTTTCGGAGAACGGCACGGCCAGGTTTCCGGTCGGCTCGGCGATGTACATTTCGAAGATGTACCGCTTGCCGGTCGCACAGCTTTTGATCGAGGTGAACCGCAGGGCGACCTTCTGCACGTCGCACTGGCCACCGAATTTATAGATGTCGGAGACGCCAACCGAGGTGTTGCTGTCGGTCAAGTCTCCGGTCGGCGCAATCGAGGTGCCGTCCACGAAGACCGGCGTGACCGACGACGACTGCACGCCCCCACCCACCGAGTCTTTCAGGTTGGCGGTCGTCAGTTCGGCCAGGGTGAACTGCACCATCAACTCTTCGAGGGTCGTCTCCTTCTTGATGGTCTGAAGGGGCCGACCGGTCTGGAACTTGTTCTGATCGCGCTTCCAGGTCACCGTCGCGGTCGCCTTGATGGCGCCGAAGTTCCGGTAGGCCGAGAACACCCCGCCCGAATAGCGGCCAACTTCCAGGATGCCCAGGCCCAGGTGCAGATTTTGCTCGTTTACTCGTGACACGTCTTCCTCCTCCCGTAATCCCTACGGTCTAGTGTGTCGAGACCCGGACCAGGTAGATGGCCGTCTGGCGCCAGGCGTTGGTGTCCCCGTCCCAGTACGCGGTGTTCGAGAACTGCTCGGCGATGTCGTGAAAACAGGCTTCACTCGTGCTCGTCCGAGTCTTGTCCATGTGCAGCAGGTCTTCCGCGTACTCCGCCATGGTGGCCGGCTGGAACTGATCGGTTTTGGAATAGAAGTCAAGCTGAACCCGCGCCGGGTCCCACAATTTCGGTGCCCAGCGAGCCCGCTGTCCATCCGGCTGCATGATCGAGATGCACGGGTAATGCACCTCGAAATTCGGGTCCTGAAAAACATTCCCGAGATAGATCGCGGGCTGACTGTCCGGCGCCGGGGTGACGGCCAAGATCGCCACCAGTCCCGGACTGGACAGCAGCCTTGTTCGAATGGCCGCCAGGTGACGTAGGGCCGCCATGGTTTAGTACCCTCCTGGCAACTGCGCCGGATAGAGCGAGTGCGGGATCAACGTCATCTGGGCGCGGAACGATTGACCCCGGTTGAAATCCAACTGGGCCAAAAACGCCGTGACATACCGTGCTTCGATTTGACTGCGACGGTTAATGATGGCCGCAGAAACGAAATCTCTACTTCTCATTTTACGAGTACCGAGCAGAAGAAACCAGGTATGCCGCGCTTCCGAAATGATCTCGGCCTCGATTTTGTTTCCGGAAAGGGAAACCGGTCGGCGTTTCAAGCCCCGCTGAAGCTCACCGGACTGAATGTGAACGAGCCAATCGGGATGCGGCTGGCCCTGCGGCTTGTCTTTCGCGTACGGGTGGCCCATCCGCCGCAGTTGCTCCAGATCGTGGTCGATCCGGGACGCCAGGAACTTCATCTCCTGCAAGAGCAGTTCGGCCGACTGATCGGTCGCCGTCACCATCGCGGCGCGCATATCCCGCATGTGAACCTGCGTTGCAGTGCGAAGGGTGTCAAGACCGGTTACCTTCATGGCTGCACCTGCGCCCGGCTGTGATCCAGCTTCAGATGCAAGATGACGCCTTGCAGGTTCACGGCCTCCACGTTGTAGGCCAGCCCGGTCAAGGCGATTACCACGTTGTCGCCGATCATGACGTCCTGATGGGTCGTGTGGACCTCCAGCACGTACTGCTGCCGCTGCCCCTGCGCGTTGATGACGTGCTTGTTCTCCGTCATCAGTTCCCCGGCCACGATCGTACAGATGAGGTCGGTCGCGATACTGGTCATCGGGTTGTTCGGAACACCGAGATCGTTGGGAGCACCCGCGCGCGTGCGCCGGTACAGGATAAACGTCGTCGTCGTGTCTTCACAGGCCGTCGCCGGCCAGAAAGCATCGACGGTCTGTCGCCAGAACTCTGCCTGCTGCTCAGCGAAGGTGCCCATGGCTTATGACCTCATCACGGCGGAACCGGTTGTATAACCGCACGCTTCGAACGTTTCCCAACCCCGCTTGGCGAGCCGGTCGCCTTCGGTTTTCCAGTAGAGGGCGCTCTTCCCGTCCTGGGCCAACTGGCCGATCCGGGTTCCGGCTACGGAGAACAGCTTGCGCGCGAGTGTGTACGCGCATTCCGCCTGCACCAGGACCAGAAACCAGTTGTCGTCATCGGCGCGCAGTTCGGCCTCGGTTCGCGGACGCAGGTACTTGACGAAGACGATCTCCCCACCGGATGGTACGGGGAATATCCGGATCGGCGAGCCGGGTAAGTTGGTCACCTGGTCGAACGGCTTGGCCCCGAACCGGTTCACAAAGCTGGACCAGTTGGCATCCCATATCCACCAGTCGGTGGGGGTCGCAAACGTGTAGACCGAAAAACCGCCGGGAATAATCGTCATCCCTTGCAGGAACGGGGCGATCCCGAATACCGAGTCGTTGGAGGAGAGCCCCGACGGGCTCCAGATCACCTCCATCGTTCGCAGACCGCCGGCAAACACCCCCTGCTGGGTCGTGGTATCCAAGACGGTGTTGTACAGATCGTACACCTGCTGCCCGGCGACAGCCGTGAAGTAGCCGTAGGTCTCGACCGGATAGCGGGAGCCCAACTGGCGCATGATTTCGTTGGCCGACTCCGCGATCTCGGCGTCGGTCAGTGACGGCGCGGACGGGTAACCCTTATTCCGGATCGCGGCGATGATGGTGGCGTTATCCATTTT
>Ga0134121_10000937_pt1 | contig 29420 bp, 11 predicted proteins | sample KB301_FD_96463 | JGI IMG/M metagenome (GOLD analysis project Ga0134121, IMG submission 96463) | Terrestrial soil microbial communities without Nitrogen fertilizer from Kellogg Biological Station, Michigan, USA - KB3-0-1 | ecosystem: Environmental > Terrestrial > Soil > Unclassified ... | reverse complement strand
TGAAAGCCACGGTCACCGGCGGACGATTTGCGTTCACGCGCTTCCGGCTACGTTCCCCACACTTTCGCGTTCACGTTGGTCGCCCTCGACCCACTTCATGAAGATCTGGTAGCCGAGCGCCAGCGCCGTGGCGCCGACGAACATGCCGAGGATGCCGCCCGAGGCCATGCCCCCGAGCGCTCCGAGCAGGATGACCGGCATGGGCGCCTCGACGCCGCGGCCGAGCATCAGCGGCTTCAGGACGTTGTCGGCGAGACCCGCCACGAGCAGCAGCACCGTGTACAGGACCGCCGCTCCGGTGCCGTAGCTCCCGCTCATCCAGATGTAGGCGATGACGGGGATGATGACGAGGAGCGCCGGCACCTGCGCGATGCTCAGGACGAGGGTGATCGCCGCCAGCACCCCCGCCCACGGAACGCCGGCGATGAGCAGCACCACGCCGACCAGGATCGCCTGCACGAAGGCGATGCCGATGACCCCCTGGGCCACGCCGCGGATGGTCCCGATCGCGAGGGTCTGGAACGAGGCGCCGCGTGTGCGGCCGACGAGGCGCGACACGATGGCCAGGCTCGCCCGTGCGCCCGCGGCGCCGTACGCCATCAGGATGCCTCCCACGATGAGCGAGGCGACGAACTGCAGCACCCCGAGCCCGATGTTGGCGACGATGGAGAGGGCCTTGCGCGCCAGCTCGCCGATCTTCGGCTGCAGGCTCTGGACCAGGGCGGGGAGGTCGGTGCTGGCCTTCGACCAGATCGCGAAGACCTTTTTGCCGACGAGCGGCCAGCCCTGGACGCTCTCGGCCGGCGGGGGAATCTGCAGGGTGTTGCTCTGCACGCCCTGCACGAGGTCGCGCACCGAGCTTCCGAACGAGCTCATCAGGAGCGCCGTCGGCACGACGAGGAGCAGCGTCCCCGCGAGCACGATGAGCGTGGCCGCCAGCCCGGAGCGGCCGCCGAGGCGGGCGGCCAGCCAGTCGTGGGCGGGGGAGAGGACGACGGCGATGACGATCGCCCAGACCATGAGCGTCAGGAAGGGAGCGAAAACGACGAAGCAGAGGGCCGCCAGCAGTCCGATGACACCGGCGCGGATGAACAGGTCGAGCAGGCGCGCCGTGACGACGGCGTCGTCGGGCTTGGACGATGGGCGCTGCGGCTCCGTCTGCATCGAGGCCCCCCGGCGCGGCGGAGTATAGCGCCGGGGGGCCCGCCGTGGCGTTCTTACTTCTTTTTCTTGAGCTTGAACTCCTTGAAGCCGAGGGTCGGCGACACGCGCACCTCCTCGAGCTGCAGACCCGAGCCGGTCTTCTTCAGATCGATCGAGAGAAGCGGCTTCGATCCGAGGCGCTCGTTCAGCGCCGAGAGGCCGGCGCGTGCCGCCTTGCCCGGGTCGGCCGCGACCTTCCCGAGGAAGACGCCCAGCTTCGCGGTGGCCGGGCCGTTCCTGTTGATGCGCGTCAGGAGCTGCGAGCTGAACGCGCTGAGCGAAGCGTTGTCCAGTCCGCCGCCGGGCTTGCCGAAGGCGGCCCGGAAGGCTTTCTGCACGTCCTCCGGGACGCGGCCGTCGTGGTCGGCGAGCCGGATCGGATTGTTCTCCCCGTAGGTGTAAGGCGGAAGCAGGGCCGGGTCGTCGAGGACGCTCTCGGGCACATCGAGCAGCCCCGGGTCGGTCGTGAACAGGTACTCCTCGCGCGGCTCGTACCAGCGACGGCCGAGGCTCAGGAGCATCCGCTGGTCGTCGTAATAGGCGCCCGCGAAGGTGAACGGCTCGCGGAACGTGGTGCTGGCCTCGAGGATCCAGACCTCGCCGCCCGGGAAGTAGATCAGGTGCTCGAACGGCACCCCGAGCAGGTCGGTCACCATGTTGGTGTTCCCCTGCAGGTCCTTGTGGAGGAAGTACCGCTTGTTCTCCGGCAGCCCCGGGGATTCGACCTTCTTGGTCTCGATGCGCTCGGCGCCGACCCAGACGTCCTTCCAGAAGTTGCTGCCGTTGACCACCATGTACCACTGGTTGACGAAGCCCTTCTCGCCCTGCGGGCCACGCTCGATGGCCAGCCGCCCGGCATCGTCGTAGGTCTCGGTCGTGGTGCTGCCGTTGTCGGCGCTGGTCGCCATGCGATCGTCGGCGGTCCAGGTCATGGAACGCCGCTGGCCGCCCTTGGCGTCGGTCCAGCCGGTGACATTGCCGTCGAGGTCGTGCGTGTAGGCGCGCGAGCCGATCTGCGCCACCTGGTGCGGCGCCGGCAGGCCGTAGACGATGGGGTTCAGCGTGTACGTCGTCTTGGCCTGGATCTGCGCCGGCTTCTTCGACGGGAAGATGGTGTCCGTCTGCGCCTTCGTCTTGAGGTTGCCCTGGGCGTCGTAGGTCACGTCGTAGGTGTAGTTGCGGGTCTTGTCGGCGTACTTGTAGACCCCGCGGGCGGTCTCCAGGCGATAGTGCGTGTCGTAGGTGTAGGTCTCGGTGCTCGGCCCACCCTGGGTGTTGTCCCCGGGCGGGAACGGGATCGGGTTGTTGACGCTCAGGACGTTCCCCACCTTGTCGTACCCGTAGGCGAGGTGCTGGATCTCGCGGGGCGGTGCGTTCGTCTGGATGAGCGAGACGCGCCGCGTCAGCGGATCGTAGGCGGTTTCCGTCTTGACGCCGTTCCCGGTCTGGCGGAAGCGGCGGGCGAAGAAGGCGTCGTACTCCTGTCGATCCACGTACGGGTAGGCGAACGGGGTCTTCTGTCCCGTGACCTTCGAGACGAGCCCGCCCGCGTCGTAGGCGTAGGACAGCGCTTCGCCGTCCGGGTAGGTGACGGTCTTGTACCGCCCGAACGAGTCCTCATCGAACGCGGTCGTGAAGGTCATCTTCGTGGAGGTCGTCGTGCTGAGGTTGTGGAGCATCATCACCGTGGTCTCGCGCGTCACCTCGCCCATCGGACCGTACCCGATCGTCATGTCGCGCGCCGGGTCGTGCACCGCCACCACCCGCCCGACGCCGTTCTCGGAGGCATTGAGGCCGCCGTAGGTGTACATGATCCCCAGGGGCGCGTCGGGGTAGGAGACGATGCGCGGCCGCTCGAAGTCGTAGCGGTAGGTGATCTTCTGGTTCTTCGCGCGCAGGTTCGGCGTCACCTTCTCGATCAGGTTCGAGGCGGCGTCGTACTTGAAGGTCACGAAGCCTCCGTCCGGCGAGTTGGTGGACGTGCGCCGGCCGAGCCAGTCGTAGGTGTGGATGGTGACGTTCCCCGCCGGGTCCTGCACCCGGTAGAGCTGGCCGAGCGCATCGGAGTCGTAGCGCGTCAGCAGCGCCTGCGCGGTGCCCGGCCGCGACTCGACGCCGAGGACGTTGTCGCGCACGTCGCTGTAGGTGTCCTGTGCGCGGCCCTCCTCGTCCACCTGGTGGGCGAGGAAGAGGCTGGCGCCGAAGCGGGGGGCGCCGCCGAACAGGTAGTCATTGGCGACGAACGACCCGTCCGGATGCGTGGTCCTGGTGACGAGATCGAGCAGGTTGAACTGCACCTGCGTCGGCACGGCGGAGTGGCCGCCGTTGTACGTGGACGCCGAACCGGCCGCTTCCTCGGCCGGGTACCACTCCTTCACGACGCGCCCGAGCGCGTCGTACTCCACCGCGCCGGACACCGCCATCCCCGCCTCGGATGGAGCGGCGGCACCGCGGAAGAAGCTGGCGTCCTGCTTGGTCTGCGTCCGGCGCCCCGTCCCGTCCGCGAACGCGACGGTGTCGATCGGATCGGCGGGATGGAAGGCGTCGAAATGGTGCGCCACCGCGTAGGCGTAGGCCGGGGCCGTCGGGTTGTACTCGAAGGTGACGGTCGCGTGCCCCGTGCCCTGCTCCTTCGGCAGGGTGATGGACTGGAGCCGGCCCGCGGCGTCGTAGGTGTACGACGTCGTCCGGCCGTTGGCGTCGAGGCGCGAGGCGATGCGGCCGGTGGGGCCGTCGAAGGTCGAGTAGGCGCACCCCTTGACCGGAGCGTCGGGCGTGCCGCACGCCTCGGTCGGGTCCGCGTCCGGGTCGGCGGCGTGCGGCGCGTGGCTGTCCGCCGTGAGCCCGACGTTGGCGCGATTGACCACGTCGTAGACGTAGTCCACCTGGTAGCGCTGCCCCGTCGCGTTCGGAGGATAGACGATGTGGTTGTAGCTGCCCCAGTCGTCGTACGAGAGATCGGTGATGGCGACGTCCGCCGCGTTGATGTTCTCGACCAGGTGCGTGACGCTCGAGTTGTCGCACAGGTCGGTGCGCCCGTCGCGCTGGCGCAGGATCTGGCCGGTCGAGTCGGTGAGGGTCGCGACCGCCGGCAGGCTGGTCCAGGTCCCGCAGCGGTTCGGGTTCCAGAAGGGCGAGTGCCCTCCCGCCGGAGCCGGCGCCGGGCAGGCGAAGACCGACGTCAGATCGTCCGACTGCGCGATGGTGCAGTCGGAGTACCGCAGCGTCATGGTCAGGTCGTCACCCGGGATCCCCGGCTCCCCGACGTCCACGGCCTGGGTGACGTTGGCGAGGTCGTCGTAGGCGTAGGTCGTCCAGGTGTTCTTCGCCTGGACGCCGGCCGAGTCGAACCAGCGCTGCTCGACCTTCGTCCGCTCCGGCGCGACCGACATGCCGAGGAGGCGCAGGTTGGCCGGATCGGCCGCGGTCGGCGCCACAGCCGCCGTGTCGTTGGTCGCGACATCGACCAGCTTCCAGTCGCTGATCGTTTCCTTGATCTTCTTGCCCACAGGGTCGAGGAGCGTCTCGCGCGTCTGCAGGCCGGCGTTGAAGATGTTGTCGTTGAGGTAGGCGCGTTCGGTGATGCGGAGCACGGCCTCGGAGAGATCGCGCGCCTTCTCGGTGACCTTGGCGAAGCCGAAGTCGGTCCGCTCGAGTGGGTTGGAGCGGCCGCCCTCGTACTCCCAGGTGGTGATCCGCTTGTTGACCCCGTCCCCGGGCCGCCCGTCATCGACCTCGACGCGACTCAGGGCCCAGAGGGACGCCGGCTGATCGACCGTGTTCCCCTTGCGTTCGTAGCCGAGGGTGATGGTCCCGCCGAGGGCGTTGGAGACCGCTTTCAAGAGATTGGTGCGGTCGGTCAGGTTGCGGCGCACGACGAGCTGGCTGTCGGCGGTGCTGAAGACCGAGTCGGGGCGGCCGTCGCCGTCCACGTCGCTCAGCTCCACCTCCTGGCTCGAGACGCCGCGCTCGAAGTCGGCCCCCGGGTTCAGGATGATGTAGCACTCGCCGATGATGAAGCAGAGCGGACCGATGCCGATGGTGAAGTCGAAGCCGGCGCCCAGGCCCGTGTCGTGGCCGATCGCGACCTGGTCTCCCTGCAGGAGCGGCATGCTGTTGAACACCGCGTTCCCCACCGAGGCCTGCGCCATCGGGCCGAACGCCGCCTCCGGCAGGACCCCGGAGCCGGTGCCGAAGGACACGAAGATGGTGTTGTCGCCCTTGCGCAGGCGGTCGAGGATGCCGTCGCCGTCCACGTCCACCCACACGGTCTTCATCGTGGTGTAGGCCTCGGTCAGGGACAACCCGCCGGCGAACTCCAGCTCGCCGAAGTTGAAGCCCAGGCTCGGCCCGAGGGTCCCGTTGACCGTCTGGCCGTTCTCGAACCGCGACTCGGCCCACAGGATCTCGGTGTCGGAGAAGGCGTAGCCGAGGTTGAGGCGCACGAAGACGCGGTCGTTGTCGACCCGCACGCGGTCCGGCAGGCCGTCACCGTTCACGTCGGCGATCTTCGTCTCCTGGTCGAGATCGAAGGACGCCTGGCCCGTGGCCGGCTCGTTCGAGAAGGACGTCCCGAGTCCGAGCGAGAAGCCCATCTTGGCGCCGCTGATGTCGCCGTCGGAGGTCTTCCCCTTGCCGGCGGTGTTGGAGCGCTTGCGGCCGCGCTTGCCGCTGGTCGGCACCACCGCCTGCGAGGTGTTCGAGCGCGCCTCGGAGTTGGCCTTGATCTCGACCGCCGATCCGTCGACCCCGCCGCCCGTCGCCATCTCGGTGTCGTTGGTGACGACGCCGAGGTACGCCTGCGAGCGGGTGTCCACGTAGCCGCCGCGCGGGCCGGTGTACTGCACCTGGTTCGGCGAGACGTAGTCGGGGAAGCCGTCGCCGTTCAGGTCCATGTAGTCGAGCAGGCCGAGGTTCGGACCCCAGCCGAACGAGCCGCCGAGGGACGCGACCCCCGCCGTGAGCGCCAGCGACGGGGAGACCGACAGGCGCACCGGCGCCTGCGCGCCGGCGCCGGTGGCGGTCACCAGGTGGATACTGTCGTTCTTCAGGCGCGAGCTCTGCGCCTCGCCCGGACCGCCGTGCAGGCTGTCCTTCGGGCCGCGCCACACGCTCGGCGGCACGGTGGAGTCGTTCCCGAGGGCGGAGGCGATGAAGGCGTAGGCCTTCCCCTGCGCCGGGTCCTTGTAGCCGGGGTCGTCGAAGCCCGTCGGGTCGCTGGTCGGGAAGTCCGCCGGATTGAAGACGAAGGCCGCCGGGTCGAGCGGCGCCGTCGCCTTCGGGCCGTCGGCGTTGTAGCCGGCGTAGGCCCAGCCGCGGTAGGCGATCGGGAAGACGCCCTGCGAGCCGGCCCAGTGCCGGGCGCTCGGCACGTCCACCGAGTGCGCGGCGCCGTCGTTGTATTCGTAGTGCACCTTCGAAGACCCGATGGCGTCGGACAGCCCGGGCTCGCGCACGGAAAGATCGAACCAGTAGTCGGTGCCGCTCTTGAGCGCGACCGACAGGGTGGCGCTCCCCGACAGCGTGTTCGCGGCGAGGGTGAAAGGCTGCTTCGCCAGCGAGCCGTCGGACCCCTTCACGGTGAGGACCACGTCGCCTTGCGGATGGGACGGTCCGGCCGTCACGTCGGCGATCACGTTCACGGTGCCATCGTGATCCGAGGTGTACGGCTGCTGGGGACCGCCGAGATCGTCGACGGGGTAGATGTCGGTGTCGGTCGGGACGATGAGCGACAGGGTGTTGTTCCCGTTGGCGTCGGTCGTCGGCACCGGCTGTCCGTTGTTCGTGGCGCTGACGTAGTGCAGCTCGGGCGTCCAGCCCACCCTGGTGACGTCGATGGGGGAGTCCACCGACAGCCGCGCTTCGATCCGGTCCCGGTTGGCGCCCACGGGGGCCGCCACCGGAAAGCCGGCGCTGACGTGGGTGGTGCCGACACTCCCGCGCGGGAGGGTCTGCTGCACCACCGGGACGCCGTTCTTCAGCACCAGCACCGTGACGTCGTCGGAGGTGACCGCCGTCTTGGTCACGTCGGCGTCGAACTGGACCATGCCGTCCAGCGGCATGGTGACCGTCGTGTGCGGCCGCCCGGCGAGGGTGAAGTCGTTCGAAGCGGTGAACGTCACGGGGCTGAGCCCGTTGACGTCCAGTGGACCCGTCACGTCCTGGTAGGTGATGGTCGGGTTCCAGGTGACCTGGTCCAGCACGCCGTCGTCGATCGATCCGAGACGGAAGTAGATCGCCTGCCCCTTCGCGACCGCCAGGTTCGCGACCCCGGTCGGCGACTTCGTCTCGGCGGGTGACGTGAGCGTGTCCGACCAGAGCGCGGCGCCCGCCGTCTCGATGGCGGCGCGGACCCCGTCGCTGCTGCCGCCGGGGACGACCGCCGGGGACAGGGTCACGTCCCCGGTGATGCTGACGTGCCCGCTCCACGGGGCGGTGAAGCGTCGCACCGTGTCCACCAGCGGCGAGCGGGCCTTCTCCTGGGCCTCGAGATCCTGGAGCTGCTGCAGCTGCGGCGCCGCCGCGGCGCCCGGATCGATCGGCACGCGCGTGCGGGTGCTCACGTCCTCGAATGTCGGCAGCAGTTGGCCCGAGACGTTCTCGAGGTGGTTGAAGTAGACCTTGCCGCCGCGCACGAAGTCGGGAAGGCCGTCGCTGTTGACGTCACTGAAGTACGCCTCGCCCTGCGCGATGGCGACGCTGATGCTGAACTGGACCGAGGCGACGAAATGGGCCTCGGGGCCGCCGCTGAACTCGAAGAACGACTCCTTCGACAGCGCCTCGAGATTGCCGACCGGGTGTTTGATCGGATCGAACTCCGTCGTGCCCCCGGGTCCCGACCGGTTGAGCCGGTAGGAAACCCCGCCCCCCGAGCGGAACACCTTGTCGGGCAGTCCGTCGCCGTTGATGTCCATGAACTCGGCCGAGGCCTCGCTGGCGCCTCCCTTGAGCGCCAGGCCGCCGCCGAACGAGCCGTCCTTGAGCGGGTCGGTCTGGTTGTAGCCGATGTAGATGCGGAAGCCGCCGCCGTTCGAAAGCGACCCGCCGAGGGCGCTGATCGGCACCGCGCCAATCAGGTCCTCGTGCAGGTTGTCGCTCTGCGTGTTCCAGGGGGTGGGCGTGTCGAAGCCCTGCAGGTTGCCGTTGGTGCCGCGCACCTGGTCGTAGTAGTCGAACGTGTTGGTGGCGAAGACGGCGCCGTCGGAGCCGACCTGGTCCACCGACTTCAGGAGCGACTTGCCGAACTCCCCCTCCAGGTAGTTCAGGTTGTAGGCGCGCGACAGGATGTTGTAGGTGCGCGGCGACTCGTCGGCGTTCGGCGCGCCGTACCAGATCTCGATGCGGCGCAGCAGGTCGGAGGTCACCTGCAGGAAACCGCCGCGCGCGTCGACGACCACGTCCCTGCGGGGCGCGGGCGCGGGCGTGATGTCGGCGTCGCGCAGCAGCCGCACTTCGTACGCCGGGTCCTCGGGATGACCGCTGGCGGGGGAGGCGGCGGTGTAGCGGATGCTCTTGAGATAGAGCTGGCGGCCCATCGTCGCCCCCTGGGCGCCGACGCGCGTTCCCTGGACCGTCTCGTAATGGAAGCGGATGGCGTTGACGCCGACGTCGCGCATGGCGCTCAGGGCCCAGCGAGTGGCGTTCCCCTGGTCGTCGGTGAGAATGGCCGAGTCGTCGCGGGTGGGGAGCGGGTCCAGCCCCTTCGGGCCGCCGCCGTCCGGGAAGCCGCCGTACCAGAAGTGGGCGCCGTTCTTGTCGATGACCTCCCACCAGTAGTCCTTGGGGTTGGTCCCGTGGCGGATGATCCGGTCGTGGTGCGTCTCGACGCGGCGGGTGAAGTCCTCGCGGTCCGTGACGCGCGGCAGCAGGGTCGAGCGGACCGCGTTCGGGAACAGCACGTCACCGTCGAGCACGTAGGTCTCGCTCTCCTGGTTGGGGAGGAAGCGCGGCACGCCCCAGCGGGTGTCGACCTCGATGGCGCCGAGCGACAGGTCCCAGCCCTGGCCCAGCCAGCCGTCGCCGCCGCTCGAGTCGTACGTGAGATCGAGGTTCGGCTGCACCCCCCCGCGGCCGGGCGGGATCAGGATGGGCTGGGTGAGAGTGGCGTTCCCCTGGCTGCTGGCGGTCGGCGGCTCGACGAGAGCGAGCCCCTCCGTCGGGTCGGCGTACTGCAGCCCGCCGAGCGCCCCGGAGCCGAGCGCCTGCGGCGTCACCTGGGGCTGCCGGCCGAGGGTGAAGTCGATCGCCCCCTTGAGCGCCGATCCGCCTCGCGACTGCGCGGTGGTGGACATGTCCGCCCGGGCCGGGATGAATCCACCGCCGGGAAGGAGCAAGAGAACGAGCAACACCAACGCAGTCCAAGACCGTGCCTTCATCGGGGACGTCCCTCCGGAAGCCATCAACCGCCGGCGCCCGTCGCCGGCGGACCTGCTGGGTTGTTTCTTGGAACCGAACCGACCTTGGGGCGCTGTATATCACGCCCGATGCGGATATCGCAATGAAGAGGATGCGTCGCGGCGCCCCTTTTTCAGCGCCGCGACGAGGCTTTCTTCAGTCGATTCGAACCTGGAGGCGGGATTCGGTGGCGGGAAAGGCGGTGCCGCCGCGTTTTCACGTTGACAACGCGGCGCTTCGACGCATACTGCGCGATCTCCCCCGTTGGGATATCAGCAATCGGCGGTCGCGCTGGCCTACCTGGAAGCGCAGGGGCCGGTGGAATCGATCACCGGGCCATCGTCGCCACAGACGTGACCGGGCCGCTGATCGTGCGGCACGCAAATCAGCACGACACCGGTGCACTGACCACCCTGGCCATCGCTGGACGCGAACGAAACACGGTAGACACGTCCGTCTCCGGTGCCGCTCCGCTCGGCGCGAAGGCTGGCGGTGCCGGTGCCGACGCCCTTCCCGTCCGGGCACGTGTTCCCGTCACCGCGGGAGAGGAGCGGCTCATCCTGGCTGATGCCCGTGATCTTCGTGGTCACGGAATCGCCGTCGGGATCCGTCACGCCGCCGATGGAGATGTTCACGAACTTGTGATTCGGCGGCCACAACTCGATGGAGGTCGGGAGGGCCGCGGTACACGCGGGCGGTTGATTGGGATTGCAGATGGGATCGACGTCGTTATGGGCTCCGCCCTGACAGGCCCCGGCCCGGCAGGTGTCGTTCAGGGTGCACACGTCGGCGTCGCTGCACGCCGTCCCGTCCTGCGCCGCAGGATTCGAGCAGGCGCCCGTCGATGGATTGCACGTCCCCGCCACGTGGCACTGGTCGCTCGCAGTGCAGACCACCGGGGTCGACCCGGTGCAGACGCCACCCTGGCAGGCGTCGTTCGTGGTGCAGGCGTTGCCGTCGCTGCAGGGTGCGGTGTTGTTGACGTGAGCGCAGGCGGCCGTGGCCGTGCCGGCGTTCTCGCAGGTGTCGTCGGTGCATGGGTTGTCGTCGCCGCAGTCGGCGTTCGACCGGCAGGCGCACACGCTCGGGCCGCCGGCGCAGGCTCCGCCGGAACAGGCGTCAGGCCCCGTGCAGGCGTTGCCGTCGCTGCAGGGTGCGGTGTTGTTGACGTGAGCGCAGGTGGACGTGGCCGTGCCGGCGTTCTCGCAGGTGTCGTCGGTGCACGGGTTGTCGTCGTTGCAGTCGGTGTTCGACTGGCAGCCGCACACGTTCGGCCCGCCGGTGCACACTCCTCCGGAACAGGTGTCAGGTCCCGTGCAGGCGTTGCCGTCGCTGCAGGGCGCGGTGTTGTTGACATGGGCGCAGGCGGCCGTGGCCGTGCCGGGGTTCTCGCAGGTGTCGTCGGTGCACGGGTTGTCGTCGTTGCAGTCGGTGTTCGACTGGCAGGCGCACACGTTCGGCCCGCCGACGCACGCGCCCCCGGAACAGACGTCAGGTCCCGTGCAGGCGTTGCCGTCGCTGCACGGCACCCCATCCTGGCTCCCGACGCAGGTCGACACCGTCACCTTCGCGGTGGGCCCGGTCGGGGTCACGGGAAGCGCGGACGTCGCGCCCGCGTTGTTCAGATAGTCCCCGGGCGTGGTCGACGCGGTGGCCGAGAAGGTGAGCACGCCGCTGCCGTGCGCCGGAAGCACGAAGGGGCCGCTCCAGGACAGGTTCTGTCCCGACACGGCCGGATCGGCGGTCGTCAGGACCGAGCTCGACCCGGTCACATAGGAGAAGCCGGCGGGGAGGGTGTCGCCGATCGCGGTGAGCGTTTCGGCCAGATCGCCGGAATTGCGGATGGTGATCGTGTAAACGGCCGTCCCGCCCGGCGCCACGATCGGAGTGCTGGTGATCTTGGCGGCGCTCAGCACGGTCGCTCCGCGCACACACCCCTCCGGCGGGATCCTGGAGATCACGAGCCGGTCCAGGAAGACCGCGGAATCGAAGATGTCGTCGCCCTGGTCGAAGATCGACAGGAACAGGCTGTGCGGCCCGGGGGTCACCGGGGTCGAGGCGCTCAGCAGAGGGGTCGCGCCGTCGTAGGTCGTCCCGACGGCATTGGGCGCCGTCATGTTGGTGGGGCCCACGGCGTTGACACTGATGACGTTGTGCGCCGGATCGAAGGCGAAATTGTCGGGCGCGATGATGGCGGTCCCGGACGTCGTCCAGGTGGAGTTGTCGAGCTCGGCGATGAAGGCATCGTTGAAGAACGAGCCGACGAACTCCGGGTATTCCTCCGAAAGGAAGCGGAAGTTGATCGACAGGCAGTTGGCGTCGTCGGGGACGTTGAGGTCGACCCTCAGGATGGAGACGTCGTGGTCGGTATCGCCCCGGACGTGGGGTCCTCCGTCGCTTCCGGATGTGTTCGGGGCCGTGTTCGGCTCGTCGGCATGAATGGCATTGCCGGTGGTCAGGATGGCGTAGGTCGATCCACTCAGCGGAAAGCCGGCGAGCGGCGCGTCGCCGATGCCGTGGGGCGCCCCTCCCGGCGGGATCGTCGTGAAGGAAGCGCCTGTCACGAGCGCCGGCTGGTCCGCGATGGATTGAACGAGATCCGGCGCGCTGGACGAGAGCAGGATGGCGGCCACGGCCGGTGCGATCACGAGGAGCAGAAGACCAAGGGCAACGACCGGTTCGCGTGAGGGCTTTGAGTGGGTCATGGTTCAGGCTCCCCGGAAAGGCCTCCAGGGTTCGCTTGCCGCGTCTTTCAGCCTGGAGACATGGAGAATCTAGGAACCGCGCGGAGCCGGGACAAGAGTCGCTTTCTGCGCGTCGGTGCGCCGGCGACGAGCCCGGCCGCCCGTGCCTCAAGGCTGGTCAGCGTGGGGCGATGGAAGAGCCGGCGAATGCGACTCGCGGCGAACGGTACGCATCAAAGTGGACAGGGGAGCGGCGGAGGGCGTCGTCCCGCTGACGCCGCGCGGCACATCTCCTGGTTACATGCTGCCGACGAGGTTGATGAAGAAGCCCTGGTGGTCGTAGGAGAGGTCGGTGAGGTCGTCGGAGAAGTCGGTGAAGTTGTACCCGGCCCCCGCCTTCAGGTGCTTGCCGAAGTAGCGGTAGACGGTGGCGAGCGCGCCGCGCCGTGACTGGTCGATGTCGGGCAGGTCGAGCTGGCGACCCTCGATCATCCCTTCCCAGTTCTCGTGGAAGCGCCAGTCGGCGCGCAGCGCCAGGAACCGCGCCGCGTTATCGAAGAAATCGGGGTTGACGCGGTCGGTGGCGACCTGGCCCTGGCGGTAGGCGATCTTTCCGCCGACCGACCAGGCGGTCGTCAGGTCGTAGCTCAGGTCGAGCGCCGCGATGTGGCTCTTCTGGATGAACTCGGCCGGCGTGTCGATCAGGGTCACCTGGTCGGCCGTGGGGACGTTGTAGAAGAAAGTGAACTTGGCGAGCGCGTTCAGCCGGTCGTACCGGACGGGGCGATACGCGTAGCCGATCACCGCCTCGGTGTAGCGGCCGTCGTAGAACGCGCCGAGGGACGAGTCGCTCTTCGAGTGGTCGAGCTTGCCGAGCAGGCGCCAGTCGGGCGTCAGCTGGAACTTGAAGGTGTTGCGGAAGAGCCACGTCGTCCGCCCGGTCTGCGTCAGGTCGGGCTGCTCCTGGTCGTCGTCGCGGTACTCGACCGCGCTCGAGAACTGGATGGCGTCCGCGCCGTAACCCATGCGGACGGTGCCGGCCTTGCGATCGGTCTCGGCGCCGGTCTGCGCGTCGTGCAGGGTGCCGACCTCGCCGCTGGCGCCGAAGTTCCAGCGCTCCGGCGTCACGAGGTTGATCCCGGTGGCGTGCGTCAGCCCGGTCATGGCGCCGTCCTGGTAGCGCTCTTCGGCGTAGACGCTGCTGGTGTCGGACAGGCGCCGCTTCGCGCCCGAGACCAGGTTGCCGCGGCGCACGCGCAGGCCGTTGTCGGTCCGCTCGTTCTCGAGCGAGTAGTTCAGGTAGAGGCTGGTCCGATCGGAATACAGGAAGCTCGTCCCCAGGCGCGCGCCCGTGCCGAGGTCGCCGTCCGAGGCCTCCGCGTCGAGCCGGAAGCGCTGTGTCGGCCGCCACGAGCCGCCGAGGCCGAAGCGGCTGTTGTCCTCGCGCGTCTCATCGGAGGCGATCGTCCCCTGCGCGAAGCCGTAGGCCTTCCAGGAGATCCCCTGGTCGAAGGTGAGCTGCGCCACGGCGTCGGTGCGCTCGCCCTCGTCCTGGGTGAGCGGCACGACGGGGGAGTGGTCCTCGCGCAGGTCGTTGCGCACGCCGCCCGAGAGGCTCCACTTGTCGGTCAGCTTGTAGCGCGCGTCCAGCTCGAGCGCGCGGTTCTCGAGGCCGAGGTCTTCCTTCTTCGAATCCCCCTTGGCGCCGAGGCTCAGGCGATCGGTCACCGGCATGTGGAACGCCAGGCCGTACTGGTCGGTGTCCTTGAGGGTCTGCTGGCCCGGCGCGGTGTAGCCGGCCTCGCGCGTCTGCCCGTAGAGGGTGACGCGGCCGCCCTTCTGGCCGATCCCGATGCTCGCGTCGGCGCGGTAGGCGTTCGCGTCGGCGTCGATGAAGGTCGTCGGGGCGACGCCGCCGAAAGCGTAGCCGCCGTCATCCGAGCGCTGCGTGCTGGAGACCAGCCCCTCGGTGTGCCCGCCCTGCAGCTTGAAGAAGGTGGCGTCGCTCACCCGCACGGTGACGTCGGCGGCGCCGAGGTTGTTGTTGTCGGTGCCGCCCGTTTCGTCGCTCGAAGCCGTCAGCCCGACCTTGACGTGGTCGCCCATCCAGTAGTGGCCCTGTCCGCCGTAGGAGTTGGCCTCGAGATCGCCGAACCCGGGGGTGAACTCGTAGCGCACCACCAGCCACGCCTCGTCCCCGCTCAGGCCCGCGCTCCGCACCAGCTGGTTGTCCTCGGCGGTGGAGGTGAGCGGCGCGGTCAGGACCACGCGTCCCTGGATCCAGTCGATGTCGTAGTCGATGGACGGTCGCAGGTTCACGACGCCCGTGACCAGGCCCGAGTCCTTGTCGCGCAGCTCGATGCGCAGGCGCTCCGAGCCGATGAGAACGTCCTGGTGGCGCAGGTAGTAGAGCGAGCCGCCGGTGCCGCGGAACTCCTCGTAGGCCGGCACGGTGCCCGGCTGGGCGGCGAACCCTTCCACGACGCCCCGCTGCTCGCCGAACTTCGTGGCGCTGTCGGTGCCGTAGCGCGCGTCGAGACCGTACAGGCCGCGGTCGACGTGCGCCAGCTCGTTGTCGAGGTAGCCGACCTTGAAGTTGCCGAACATGGCGTAGTCGTCGTCGTGCGTGGCGCGGATGTAGAACTTGCCCATCGTCGGCGCCATCTCCTCGACGACGCCGTCGTCGCCGAAGGTCGGGTACGTGTAGTCGGGGTCGATGCGCCGGAAGAGCGACCCGGGCGACTTGTCGAGGAAGTTGCTGAACAGGTCCTTGAAAGGCGCCTCGCGCGTGTCGGCGCTGGTCGTCAGGCGCCATTCGTCGCTGATCTTGCCGTTCAGGTAGAAGGCCAGGCGCCCGTCCGCCCGCGAGTTCCACGGCTGCGGCGCGTTGTCCCCCTGGAGATCGTCCACCGGCCCATTCGAGCTGTGCTGCGAGAAGGTCAGGTCGGCGACGCCGACGTAGAACAGGTCCTTCTTCTTGAACTCCAGGTCGCGCAGGTACAGCGAGCCGCTGCCGGAGTCGTCGAGGACCGCCACCTCGACCGTGTGGGCGCCGTTCGGGAGGATCTCCTCGGCGACGAAGTTCCCCTGCGGGTCGACCGGCACCTGGTGTCCCGCCACCCAGACGGTGTGCCCGGGCGGGATGCCGCTGCCGTGCACCGTGACCGCGCCGCCCTCGAGCGGGATCCGGTGGTGCTGCAGATCGCTCTCGCCGTACGCGGCCAGCAGCTCCGGCGGCGGAGCGGCTCCGGCGGGAGTCTCGGCGGCGAGGGGAGCGTCGGTGGCCGGGGCGGCGTCCGCGGCCGGCCCGGCTTCCCCGGTCGGCGCGGCGTCGGTGGCCGGGATGGCGCCGGCGGCCGCCGTGCCCTCGGCCTGCGGCACGGGCGCGGTCGACGATCGCTCGGTCGCCGACGGCACGACCGGCGCCGGCGGGACGACCGGCGGCGTCGCCGGCCAGGTCCCCCCGGGCATGCCCTCGCGGTAGACCCACAGGGGCTGCGCCTCGGTCTCGTCGTACCGCCCCTCGGCATCGTAGGAGCGCAGGACGTACTTCAGCTCGCGCATCGCTTCCGGCCCGGCCAGCGGCCGCCACTCCGCCGTCCCCGCCGCGTCGATGGACACGATCGCCAGCGGCGCCGTCCCGGTCGACTGATCCTTCGCGAAGAAACGGACCTCGGAGTGCTTCAGGAAGGCGGCGTAGTTGCTGTACATGCGGAAGCGGATCGGCTCGCCGCCGGTCACCGCCACCGGGTGCGCCGAGACGCCCAGCCGCGGCCGCGACTCGAGGTCGTCGAAGTGGAAGCGGATCTTCGCGCCGTCGAGGGCGACGTCGGTGCAGCGCTGCACGTCCGACGAGCTGCGATCGGGGTCGTCGATCGGCTGGCCGTCGACCGCGATGCGCATGGTGTTCAGCTCGTACGGGCTCTTCGGCTTGAGCTCGCGATCGAGCTTCGTGATGTCGATGTTGTCGTAGTCGAGCAGCGGCAGCGGCTCGTCGTACACCGCCTCGACCCGCACGAACGAGGTGTCCCCCTGGAGGAAGCCGCCGTTGACGACATCGTCGGACTGGACGAAGCCGCGGCCCTCGTGCTCGGCCGGCGCGCCCGCCAGCGCCGGATCCTGCAGGAGCAGCTCCTGCGCGCGGCGCGCGCGGTCGGCGGACAGCCCGACGTCGTCGCCGTACACCCCGGCGGTGCGGCGGTCGAGGCGCTCGTTCTTCGTGAAGCCGACGAACCGCAGGCGCGGGTTCTTCCGGTCGGCGATGTCGTTGAGGGCGCGCCGCAGGCTCTCGGCCAGGCCCGGCGGCACCACCGGCTGGCCGTTCTCGATGGCGAGCACGGGGAGCGGGCCCCACGGCGGGTCGTAGACCTTGGTGACCTTCTCTTCGCCCGACCCGTCGGGGCAGATCACCGGCTGGTCCGGCAGCTCCTGGAGCGGGTCGTCGTACCAGAACTCCACCTCGACGCGGCGGTTGAGCGCGCGTCCCTGCGGCGTGTCGTTGGACGCAGCCGGGTGCTCCGCGCCGTGGCCGTCGCTCTCCAGGGCGGAGGTCGGCAGCTTCAGCAGGTCCTTCATCGCCAGCGCGACGCGGCGCGCGCGCGCCTTCGACAGCGCCACCGCGTCGCCGTAGATGCGCTTGTCGCGATCGCTCAAAGGGGCGTCGTCGGTGTAGCCGATGAGGCGGACGGTCACGCCCTGCCGATCCTTGAGGTTGTCGAGCGCCTGCCGCACCTGGCGGGTGAAGTCGTCGGAAATCGGCGTCGTCTCGTCGTCGTACCGCAGCGGCGCGACGAGGTTGCGGACCCGCGCCCGCCGCTCCGCGCCTTCCTTGTAGCGCAGCATGCAGACGGTCTCGGTGCGGCAGACCTTGAGCTTGCGGACGTCGGAGGTCACCAGGACCTCCTGCTCCTCGACGGCGTCCTTGATCTCGTCGTACCAGACCTCGACCTCGACGCGGCGGTTCTGCGCGCGCCCTTCCTCGGTGTCGTTCGAAGCCAGCGGCTGCGTGTCGCCGACCCACTCGTAGGTGATCGATTCGGGGGGCAGCCCGAGGGTCCTCTTGAAGTACTCGGCCACCTCCCCGGCGCGCTCGCGCGACAGCCCCAGGTTGTCGCCGAACTTGCGCTGCAGGTCCGGCGACAGGCGCTGCGAGTCGGCATGCCCGACGAAGTGGACGCGGACGTTCTTGCGGTACCGCATGCTCTCGAGGATGCGGGTCAGCTTCTCGACATAGTCGGAGGGGATCTTCGCCACGCCCGACTCGAAGTGGATCGGCGGCACGACGTTGTGCAGCTTCACGGTCTCGGGTTTCTTCACCGCGACTTTCTTTTTCTCCAGGCGGTCGCCGCGGTTGGCGTCGAGCGCGTCCGGGTTCTGCGTCCACGGCCGGAACGGCTGGTCGGGGGAGAGGTGCCGCTCGACCGCCTCGCCCATCTTGTGCTCCTCGGGCGGGGGCGCATCGGCCGTCGTGGTCCCGTCGGCCGGCTTCGTCCCATCGGCGGGTTTCGTCTCGTCGGCCGCCGCGGTGTTCACGGGGGCCGCGACCGCGATCGCGCCGGCCAGGAGGGCGAGCATCAGGCCGCGCAGGAGGACGTCAGGCGTCAGGAGGCGGCGCGTCGTCACGGCGCCCCCTCTTTCCGCGCCGGCATTTCAGGCTTCTTCGGGGGCGCGCCGCGCCGCCAGAAGACCTCCGGCTCGATGTCGAGGCGATAGCCGCCCTTCGTCGTCGCCCAGGCGTCGGTCACCATGCGCTTGAAGGCGTCGAGGCGGCGCGACACGAGCGACGCGTCCTCGGTGTCCGCGAGGTAGGAAAGGCGCAGCACCGACGGGCCCTTGTGCAGCTCGGCGAGCAGGAGATCGAGGCGCGACTGCCACTGCGCCCGGACACCGGTCCCGCCCGGCTCGAACGCGGCGTCGGACAGGTCGATCGAGACGACCCGGTGGATCGTGGCGCCGAAGTTGACCTTGAGGGCCTTGCCGCGCGTGGCGCGCGCGATCGCCACCTGGTCGGTCGTCATGCGGAAGCCGCTGGGCAGCGTGCGGTCGTCGAGCTTGATGACGAAGTTGCTGCCGCGGCTCTCGTTCGGGACGATGGCGCAGGTGATGTGGTAGCGGCCGAAGGCGTCCGTCGTCGCCACCAGGCCGGTCGGCGTCGCCAGCCGCACGCCGGGGAGGCCTTCCTCGCCCTCGTCCTGCCGCTTGTTGCGGTTGGCGTCGTTCCAGACCTTCCCGGTCACGTCGGTGCAGTCGATCGTCGGATCGGGCGTGACCCGCACCGTCGCGGTCGCTTCGCCCGTGATCGCCAGGCCGTTGAGGCCGTTCAGGGCCACGGCCCGGTTGACGAATTCCCCCTCGCTGACGCCGGCGCCGACGGCGAGCAGGAGCTTGATGGTGCGGACCTGGACTCCGGTGAAGTCGAGGCCGGACCACGTCAGGTCGAGCCCGTTGACGGCCGGCTCGACCGGCAGGCCGTCGAGCAGGCCCGATCCGCGCACGTACACGAACCCGGGCGGCACGCGGTCGAGGATGCCCACGCTCGTGAGGAGCGTGCCCGAGACGTTGTTGACCGTGATGGTGTACGGGACGAGCTGCCCGCGCGTCACGTTGACGAGCGGCGTCGTCTTGGCGATCGCCAGCGCGCCGTTGAGCTGCGGATCGATCGGGATGTGGTTGTTGTAGAGCTGGTTCGAGCCCGGCGGGCTGCTGTCCAGGAGCAGGCGGAGGCGGTAGGTCACGCCGGCCGGCGGGATCGACACGGGCGGCGCGAGCTCCGAGGCCTGCACCTCGCAGTACTGGATCCCGGCCACGGTCACGATGATTCCGCCCGGGCAGGACGGCACCAGGTACGGCGGCGTCGCAGGGCCCGACGCCGGCGGGATGATCTGCGAAGCGCCCGCGACGAACGCCCCGGCAGGCGGCGTCACGTCGATCAGGTAGTCGCCGCGGATGGGGCAAGCGGGGTCGCTGAAGTTGATGTCGAACTTGTACCAGCCGTCTGCGAGGGTGATCTGTCCCTGCTGGGCCGGGTCGTCGAAGCAGCCGGGCGGCAGGGGTGTCCCGCCGGCGGCGGCGACGAGCCGCAGCGTCACCCCGGGGATCGGGACGCGCGCCATCGAGTTGTAGACGACGCCGTCCGGATCGATCGGCAGGTTCAGGTTCTGGACGTTGATCCCCGGCGGCGCGACGATGGCGCTGATGCGCTGCAGGCCGTTGGTGAACGGCGAAGCCGCGCGGCCCAGCATCGCCGTGGTCGGGCCGGCGCCCGGGGCGCTGAAGCGGATCTCGTACTGCACGCCGTTGGTGTCGTTCGGATCGACGTTGACGAAGCGGTAGTTCCCCGACGCGTCGGTCAGCACGGTGTCCCACGGGACGCCGTTACGGAAGAGCTGGACGGTCCAGCCGGCGAGCGCCCGCTCGCCCGCGTCGCGCGTGTCGTCGAAGTCGGCGTCGTGCCACGCCGCTCCGCTCAGCGCCGAGAGGCCCGGGATGCTGCCGATGACGACCGAGACACTGGCGCTGGCGGTCTGCCCCGGGCTGTTCCAGGTGACGACGCCGGTGTTGGTGACCACCGTGCCGTTCGCCAGGGCCGCGTTGAGCGTGGCGCGGAACCGCAGCACGACGCTCGCGCCCGGCGGCAGCGGCCCGTAGGTCCCGGCGTAGTTGGCGGTGATGGTGCCCGCGACGACGCTGACCCCGGCCGCCGAGCCGTTCATGGTCGCGGTGCCGGGGACGATCGTGAGCTGGCCTGCCGGCAGCGTGTCGGTGAGGACGACGTTCTGCGCCGGCAGGGGAGCGATGTTGGAGACGGTGACGACGTAATCGAGCTGCCCGCCGGCCAGGGCGGGGCCGCCTCCGACGACGGTCACCTGCTTCGAGATGACGGTCTGCTGGACCGCGCCCACGACCACGACCGTGGGCTGCGCGCCGTTGCCGGGGTTGCCGTCGCCGTCGGTCAGGAGATTCGGCAGCTCGATGGTGTCCACCGTCGCCTGGTTGGTGATGAGCGTGCCGGCCGGCGTCCCGAGGTTGACGGTCAGCTCGAACACCAGGGTCGCCGTCTGTCCGGGGGAGATCGTTCCGAGGCCCGCTCCAGGCAGCGGCGGAGTCAGGTTGGAGGACGAGATGTCGATCCCCGAGGCGAGCGGCGACACGCCGCCGTCCGGCTGGCCGACCGGCAGGTTGTTCAGCCGTGTCGAGTTCGCGAAGTAGGTGGTGTTCGCCGGCACGGCGTCGGTCAGCACGACGCCGGTGGCGGGAACCGACCCGGTGTTGGTGATGGTGATGGTGTAGATGAGCCGGTCGCCCGGGTCGACGACCCCCGCGGACCCCAGGTCGTTCGAGAGCCCGACGGTCTTCGTCGCGTCGAGGAGCGGGAAGTTGCCGACCACGTCGCGGGTCGGGTCGTTCGGAGCCGGTGTGCCCGGGTCGTCGGACGGCTGATCGATGATGCTGCCGCCGGTGACGAAGCCCTGGTTCGAGAGGATGGTGCCGTCGGGGGTGCTCGGGATCACGACGACGTCGAAGGTGATGGTGGCGACGTTGGCCGCGGGCGCGGCCGCGTCGGCCGGCATCGTCCCCGGCACCGGGTTCGACGGCGGATGGATCAGCAGGCCGTTGACGACGGGCGACGTCCCGGCGACGTCCGCGACCGGCGCGCCGTTGAGCGTGGTGCTGCCGGCGACGTAGGTGGTGTTCGCCGGGATCGCGTCGCGCAGGACGACGTTGGTCGAGTCTTCGTTGCCGATGTTGACGACCGTGATGGTGTAGCGCAGCGTCTCGCCGGCGAGGAGCACGTTCGGATCGCCCGTCAGGTCGGTGGAGATCTTCTGCACCCGGAAGGCGGGGGCCGAGGCGATGGTCACCCGCGTCGGGTCCTCGTCGCCGGCCACGAACGGATCGGCGATGCCGTTGACGTTGGGGTCGTCGCTGATCGCGACGGTCGCGTTGGTCGAGGAGAAGAGGGTTCCCTGGTTGGTGACGACGAACCCGTTGGCAATCGCCGGCCGCAACCGGATGTCGAAGACGACCGTGAGCTGGCTGTTGATCGGCAGGCTCAGGTTGCTCACGTCGAGGATGCCGGTGCCGTTCGGGCCGCCGTTCGGGTTCGAGTTGTTGACGGCGCCGGGCGGCGCGGACACGAGCGAAAGCGTGCCGGCCGCGAACGCAGGCGAGGCGTTCATCGCGTCCATCACGTCGTTGATGCGGAAGTTCGCGAGCGGCGTGTCGGTCGTCTGGAAGCGGAACGTGTAGCGCAGCGTGTCGCCCGGAGCGGCCGACGTCGCCGGGTTCGCCCCGGTCGTCAGGTCCTGGACCGTCTTCGAGAAGAAGGAGCCGAAGAGATCGGCAGTGACGGTCCAGGGGTCCTGGAAATCCGCGACGGCCGGTGTGCCGTTGGTCAGGTTGTTGTTGGTCGCGATGCGATTCGGGTTGGTGCCGGCGCCGTTGAACCACTGGATGGCGCCCGCGACGTTGGTGAGGTTGGCGTTGTCGTTGGTGTTGGCGTCGAGCTGCGTCCGGTACTGGACGATCAGGCGCTCCGTCGGGCCGATGCGCGCCTGCGCCGTCAGCATCGTCAGGTCGAGGCGGCACTGGTTGGGGCCGGTCCAGTTGAAGGTGTAGTCGGTCCCCTGGACGAGCGGCCCCTTGCCCGGGACCGGGGTGACGCCGTTGGCCGCGAAGACCCGGGCGCTCAGGATCTGCGGCGCGATGTTGCACATGCCGCCGTTGCCGCCGCGCGGCAGCACGTCGCGCAGAGAGACGTCCCAGGCGTCGATGTTCCCGGTGTTCTGGAGGTTCAGGTTGAAGGTGCCCCACTGGCCGAGGTTCATGGTCGCGGGGCCGGTCTTGTCCATGATCAGAGCGGGCGCGGAGATGGTCAGATTCGGCGAGGCGCCGTGCTCGCCCGGGAGCGGCTGGTAGAAGGTCCCCGAGATCAGGCGTCCGAAGGACCAGTTCGCCGTGTTGTGGAACTGGGTGCCCGGGTTGTTCGGCGGCGCGGTGTTGTTGAGGACGACGGTGAGGTTGATGGCGAACTGGCGGCCGGCGGTGACGATCGGGAAGCCGCCGAACGTCAGCACATTGCCGACGTTGGTGAACGTGTGCGGCACCGCCGTGCCGTCGTCGAGCCACGTGACGGTATGGCTCACGTAACTGAGATTCACGCCGGTGGCGTTGAGGTCGTCCGTCACCGTGATGCTGTGCAGGTCGTTGACCGACCCCGCGTTGTTGATGATGGTGCCGGTCGCCGGGTTGAACAGGACCGGGATGGTCATCGTCCAGGTGAACGGGACGCCGATGGTGACGAACGGCGGCCCCGGCGGATTCGCCTTGTCGATCTTCTCGACCGGGATGAGCAGGTTGATGCAGTTGTTCTGGACCGTCGTGGAGGCGCTGTTGACGAACCAGATGAAGTTCCCCTGGGCCTGGAGGTTGCAGGCCATGTTGCCGGTGTGCACGACGTTGTCGAAGATGAGCAGCGTCGCCGGGGGGAGACTTCCGAACCAGGAGATGTTGGAGGTCAGCGGGTTGGCGGCGGTGTAGTTGCGGATGGTGCAGGGGCCGTCGATCTGGATCTGGGGGGGAGGGACCGGGTAGTTGACGAAGCCGTCGATGATGCCGCCGGCGTCGCCGACGCAGTCAATCGCCAGCGCCTGCGACGACGCGCCGAGCGAGACGGCGAAAAGCGCCAGCAGCAGGAAGAGCGCCTTCCCGCCGGGCCGCCTCGCGCCGATGACCTCGCTGAACCTCATGGACGCCCTCGCTCCCACTGGCTACCCGGGGGACCGTGGCCGTCCACGTGGTGGACGTGATTCCGGCGGTCCCGCCGTCGTGAGGCCCTCCCCAGGGCCCGTTAGACCGGTGACTTTGCGTCGCCGCCTTTCGGCGGCTTTGCCTTTCTCAAAATCGCGTCTGAGTCAGTCGCTCAGTTGTTGCGCGTCCTCCTCGTCCCGTCTCGTCTCCGCTCCGCCCGTCCCGCCTCAGGAAGCCGGCAGGAAGTCGATCGGATACGAGATGGTGATCGGCGGCACCCCTTCCTTCGCGCCGAAGTTGATGGTCAATGTAATCGCCACGACCTGGTCGGCCAGCATCGGTGCGTTCATGTCGGACGACTGCAGCTTGCACATCGAGACGCGGCCGTCCGGCTCGATGGTGAGCCGCAGGACCATCTGTCCCTTGAGCGTCGGGTCTTTGCGCAGCTCGCGGTTGTAGAGACGGTAGAACTGCGCCTTGTAGCGGTCGAAGACGATCTGGATCTCCTCGTCGGTGCGGGCCGGACCGGCCCCGCCGCGCGACAGAGGGCGATCGCCCCCGCCGATCCCGGCGATCGAGCTGACCATCTGGCCGGGCTCGATGCCGGTGCCGCCGCCGCCACCGCCGGGGCCGGCGCCGGGGAACGCGCCCCCGCCGCCGCCACCCACGGTGCGCCGCAGCGAGCCGGCGTCGATGCCGCCGCTCGATCCCGGCGTGCTGGTCGTCAGGGCGGAGGACGGCAGGCCTGGACCCCGATCGACCGCGTCGCTGTACTTCGCGTCGCGGCCGAGGCGCGGCCCGGCCTTGTCCTTGGAGAGAGCGGCGAACTGGTTCTTGAACGCCAGGATGCCCTGCGTGCCGATGGCCGGCTTCGCCGGCACCGGCGGACCCGGCGGAACGTCCTGCGGTCCGGGCGCCAGGGGCGCGGGGGCCGGGTTCTTCGGCTCGGGCGCCTTGGGCGCCGGGCCCTTGTCCGGTCCTTTCGGAAGCGCCTGCACCGGCGGGGCCGGCATCGTCGCCGGAGGCGGCGGCCGGTGGAAGACCACGTCCAGCTCCCTCGGCTGCGCCTGCGGGATCAGGACCTTCGCGGGGATGAGCAGCAGCAGCATCACCGCCGCGAGGTGGTACCCGATGCTCGTCGCCAGGCCCCGGGGGGACAGAGTCCCGGAGGTCCTGGGCAGAGCCCCGGGGGTCCGGGTCACGCTCGTGTCCGATTCCACGGTTGTCTCCACGCCGTCACCTCAATCGGTGGTGAGGAATTCGATCCGCAGGTCGTCGACGCCGGACCTCGCCATGTCGACGATCCGCAGGACGCCCTCGTAGTTCATGCCGTCCTCCGCGGCGAGGAACAGCACGTGCTCGTCCGCGGGCTTCCCTCCCAGGTACATGGCCACCTGCGAGGCGACCTCGGAGACGGGGATGTCCCTTCCGCCGAGGGTGACGCGACAGTTCGAGGGCAGCCCCTCGCCCGCCGGAGGATCGACGACCGGGCAGGTGGCCGGTGAGAGAGCCAGGACGAGCTGCGAGACCTCGGAGGGCGGCGGGCCGGGGGCGGCCGAGACCTTCGGCATCCCGACGTCGTAGCCCTCCAGGAGCAGCGGCACGACCACCATGAAGATGATCAGCAGCACGAGCACCACGTCGACGAGCGGCGTGACGTTGATCTCGGACTGCAGGGAACTCCCGTTGGTCACCTGCATGTCAGTCTCCCTTCTTCTCGGCGCCGTGCCTGGCGATCAGTCCGACGCCCTGGAAGCCGGCCGCCTCGACCGCCTGCATGGCCAGGCGCACCTCGCGGAAATGGAGCCGCGCATCGCCGCGGATCACGACCTTCGGATCCGGTTCGTCCCCCACGGCGGCGCGCAGGCTGTCGGCGAAGGCGTCGGGCGGGACCGGCACTTCGTCGATCCACATCCCGCCGTCCTTGTCCACCGAGACCAGGATGCGGCCCCGCTCGTCCCCCTGCTCGCGCGGCTTCACCGTCTCGGGCAGGGCGACGTCGGGCCCTTTCCGCATCATGGTCGGGGCCACGACCATGAAGATGATCAGCAGCACCAGCACCACGTCGACGAGCGGCGTGATGTTGATGGATGCCTGCATCTTTCCGGGTTCGCCGAGTTGCATTTAGGCGGCCCTCGACGACTTCAGCGCCAGCATCTTGGCGTCGCGGACCTTCAGCTCCGGCACCTTGAACAGGCAGTTCACCAGCAGCGACGAGGCCCGGTTGATCTCGACGTGGAAGGTCTCGAGCCGGCCGGTGAACTGGTTGAAGGCGACGACGGCCGGGATGGCGACGAAGATGCCGAGCGCGGTCGCGACCAGGGCCTCGGAGATGCCGCCCGACACGGCCGCCATCCCGCCGGACCCGGTCGCGGCGATTCCCTGGAAGGCGTTGATGATCCCGACGACGGTGCCGAAGAGGCCGATGAACGGGGCCGTCGAGCCGATGGTCGCGAGGAAGCCGAGGCCCTTCTTCATGTTGATCAGGACCTCCGCCTTGGAATCCTCGAGCGCGCTCGTGACCAGCTCGAGCGATTCCGCATGGGCGCCCCCGGCCTGGCGCACGCCGTCGTACTCGGCGGCGCCCGCCGAGACCACCTGCGCCACGTGCGAGTGCGGGTACTTGCGCACGGAGTCCAGCAGCTCCTGCACCTCGCCGCCATGGAGGAACTTCCCGAGCACCGGCTTGAAGGCCTGCGACTGCTTCACGGCCGCGCGGAAGCGGCGGTGCTTGTCGACGATCATCCCGACCGAGAAGATCGACAGCATCGCGAGCACGCACATCACCGCGCCTCCGAAGAGGCCGACGTTCCCCAACAGCTCCGAGATGGTCATGACTTCCCCCCTTTCGCACCGTTCTGATGCGTCGTTGTAGGCGTGTTTGTGGACCTCAGTTCGAAATAGTTCAGGACCCGCATGAAGACGTCCTTGTCGATGGGCTGCCGCGAGTCGTCGAGCAGGGTCTGGATCCCCATCCCCTGGCCGATCTCCGAGCTCTTCCAGGGGACGATGACCAGGGCCTTGGGCGCCTCCTGGTTCCCGAGAATCGACATCCCCAGGTTCGGATCCTCCTTGGGCTTCACGTCCGCCTGCGGCTCCGCCGCCTTGTCCTCGGCGTCCGCGGCCAGGGGCCCGGCCTCAGGGGCCGGAGCCTTGGGCGTCGGAGCAGAAGCCCTGGGCGTCGCCGACGGAGCCTTCGGCGACGCACTCCTGGACGCCGCGGGCTGCGCCTTGGGCGCCGGAGCCCCTGTCTTCGCCGCCGTCGGGGGCTTCGCATCCTTCTTCGGTGCCGTCGCGGGAGCGGCGGGTTTCTTCTCCGGCGGCGGGTTCTGAGCCGGCTCGGCGGCACCCAGCAGCGTCACTCCGGCCGCGAGCAGCAGGACGACGAACGGGGTCCGGGTCATTTTTTCTCCTTCCGGGTCGCACGGTTGCGCAGGTCGGCGATCCACTTGGCCGGCTCCGCGTCGTCGGGGACGAGGCGGTGATAGGCCTCGTAGTGCTCGATGGCGCAGCCCGGATCGGACAGGTAAAGGTCGCAGAGGATCGCCAGGTTCTTGTGCGCGTAGTGGAAGTCCGGGAACTGCGCGAGCGCCTGCTCGTAGCTGGCCCGCGCCTTCGCGAGCTCGCCGCGGCGCCGCTGCACGAGACCCAGCTCGTTCCACGCCGCCGGGTGCTTCGGGCTCAGCTCGACCGCCTTCTGGAGGCTCGCCTCGGCTTTCTCGAGATCATTCGTATGCGCATACGCGATGCCGAGATCGAAGTGCGCCGCCGTGAGCGCCGGCGCCTTCTCCGTCACCTTGACGAGCAGCGGAATGGCGGCCGCGTCGTTCCCCTGTTCCAGCTGGCGCGCCGCCGCCTCGTAGTCGTTGCGCACCTCCGAGGGGACAGAGACGCTCTGGCTGATGGTGAACCCGGACGCGTCCTTCGACAGCTTCGCCTCCGTCACCTGAGGCGCGGGGCTGATCGGCTCGACCTGCGCCGGCGCGTGCGGCGACGACGCGCAGCCCAGGAGCAGGGCCGGCGCGAACGCCAGGGTCACGACCAGGCGGCGCATCAGCGTCCTCCCTTCGGCTTCGGCGTTTTCGCCGGGGCGGGGGAGTGGGCCGGCGGCTTGGCCGGCTCGGCCGGCTTGTCGGCGGCGGCGGGATCCTTCGCAGGCGCGTCGTTCGCGGGCGAGTCGGCGCCCTCCTTCGCGGGCGCGGCGTCCTTCGCCGGCTTGCCAGGCGTCGGCATGCCGTCGGGCGCCGGCGGCGGAGGCGGAGGGGGCATGAGCGACAGCGGCGTGCGGTACGTGTAGGAGTCGATCGACTTGAGCGGGCCGCTGCTCGCTTCCTTCTTGGCGTAGCGTCCCGGCACCAGCTCGGCCAGGCGGGCGAGGCTCTTCTCCGTCCAGGAGCTGACCGAGCCCTGGCGCATCATCTCCAGGTTCTTCTCGTGGAAATCGATCGCCTTCTCCTCGAACGGGTAGGCCTCCTCGTCGAGGGCCGACTCGTACTCCGCCACCCGGTCGGCGGGGAGATCGGCGGGCCGCTCCGAGTCCGTCAGCGAGCGGCTGAAGTCGTAGTAGGTCTCGGCCATGTAGAAGGTGGCGGCCGCCGTCACGTCGGAAATCTCGTAGTCCACGAGGGCGTCCATCGTGTCGATGACGGCGTCCATGCGCTTCTTCTTTTCCGCCAGGCTCTTCTCGAACGGCTGCGTGAGCTTCACGGCGGTGAAGCGCGTGTAGCTGTCCTCCGAAAGGACGAGCGCGGAGCGCCCGGCGATGGTCCGGGTGCGTGCGGTCCGCTCCTTCCCGGCACCGGCGTCGAGGTGCACGATCTCCTCGAGCTGCTTGCGGTAGAGCCCGTCCTCGTTTGCCGTCTTGTGGATCTCGGCCATCTTCGAGCGGGTGTCGAGCGCCGCCTCGAGCGGGTGCGGGAACTCCTTCACGTAGCGCCCGTACGCTTCGAGTGCCTTGTCGCTCGTCCGGGACTGCACGTAGAGGTCGCCCGCGAGCAGGAGCGAGTCGCCCTTGACCTTCGGGTCCTCGGACTGGGATGCGAGGTTCTCGTACTCCCCGGCGGCGCGCGCGAGCTGCCCGCTCTCCTTGTAGGCGAGGGCGATCTGCCGGGTCGCCTCGACCTGCAGCTTGTGCCCGGGGAAATCCGTCCGGAAGGTCTCGAGGGCCGTCGCCGCTCCCGTCCAGTCCTTGAGCGACAGGAGGGCCGTGCCCGCGTCGTACTCCGCCGCGGGGCGGATGGCGGAGGTCGGCGCGGCGGTGCGGATGCGCGCGAAGTGGCCGGCGGCGGTCTTGAAGTCCTCGGCGTCGCGCGCCTGCTCGCCCTGTTTGTAGATGGAGGCGGCGAGGTTGTCCACGAGCGCGGCGCGGCCGTCGTCGTCGGCCGGCGTGGCGGCCAGCACCTGCGTGTAGGCGTTCTCGGCCTGCGGGTAGCGCGCCAGCTCGAACGAGCCGTGCGCCACGACGGTCCAGGCGGTCCGTTTCAGGTCCGGCTCCGCCCCCGGCCACTTCTCCAGGAGGCGCCCGGCGACGTCGACGGCGGCCGGGTAGTCCTTCATCTCGTAGAGGTCGTCGGCGGCGGCCCCGAGGATCGCCGCGGCGTGCTCGTGGTCCGGGAAGGTGTCGGCGAACTTCAGCGAGCTCGCGACCGTCTGGCGCCGGATCGTCTCCTTGTCCTTGTCGTCCGCCGCCTTGAGCTGCTCGCGGTGGGCGAAGACCGCGGCGTAGCCGGCCGCCGACGACTTCTCGTGCGCCGGGTACTCGTAGGCGGTGTGCTCGTACTGCAGCGCCGCCTGGGCGAAGTCCTTGTTCTCCAGGAACAGGTCCGCGAGGCGGTAGTTCATCCCCGGGGTCTCGGCGTCGGTCGGGAAGGAGGCGAGGTAGTCGCCGTACCAGCGGCGCGCTTCCTGGTAGTGCGCCTGCTTCTCGTCGTCCTTCTTCGCGCCCTGGTACTGCGCGTGATAGTGCGTCGCCAGGTCCTTCAGGTCGGTCTTGAGGTACGCCACCACGTCCGGCGATTCCTCGATCTTGTTGTGCTGCCAGTACTCGGCCTTGACACCGTAGTGCGAGGCGAAGTCGCGCTTCGACTCGAGCACGAGCTTCGGGAAGCCGCCCTTGGTGAAGGTGTCCACGACGCGCATGCTGAAGGCCGGCGCCTGGCGGTGGAACGGATGGAGCGCGACGAACGCGTTGAAGGTCTTCGCCGCGTCGTCGTAGCGCAGCTTCTCGAGGTAGTGGTCGCCGAGGTTCGTGTAGACGCGGTCCTCGTAGGGCCGCTCACCGGCCTTGCCGAAGTAGTCGCGGATCGCGTCGGGGCCGCCGAGGTTGCTGAAGCTCAGGCTGATGACCCGGAAGGTATCCGCGACACGGCGCTCGTCGTCCTCCTCGTGCTT
>Ga0134121_10000936_pt1 | contig 29490 bp, 14 predicted proteins | sample KB301_FD_96463 | JGI IMG/M metagenome (GOLD analysis project Ga0134121, IMG submission 96463) | Terrestrial soil microbial communities without Nitrogen fertilizer from Kellogg Biological Station, Michigan, USA - KB3-0-1 | ecosystem: Environmental > Terrestrial > Soil > Unclassified ... | reverse complement strand
GGCTTATTTCTACCCTGTCGAACTAATTGATTAAACGTGGGCACGAACAATTACTCCTGTGCTCTAAGCAAACCTTCCCTGACGGCACCGGCCCTCAAGGGAAAACCCAACGATATTACTGAACCTACGGGGGAAGCTCCAAGAGGAAAATGCAAAAACCGGGTTTTAGGGGAAAGAAATATTCCGCGGCTCGCTACTTATTAGGGCTCACCGAGAAAAATATGGCAGATGGAATGGTCAATCCACCAGGGCAATCCGCTGCGGTAAACGGCGTTCCATCGGCCCTGACGTTACCGAAAACACTGAAACAGGTCAATCCAGGGCTGCCGGGATTCACCTGCAACAAGTGCGAGACACTGAACTCCGCCATTTCAGAATCCTTCATTACTCGGGTGCCGGACGCAGAACCCACGCGGCACTCGGCGGCCTTGCACGTCGCGGCGACAGACTGGCCATCACCACTCAGACGGAGAATTATTCCAGGCCCACTTGTCGCCGAGATCAAACCGACGCCGGACTCCGAAGCAAGGAACGAGCAATCCGCACAGCCATAGCTGAAGGTGCCACCCTGGCGGGTTTCAAAGGAAAGAGTTCTTCCCTGAACGCGAGTCAAGGCAAACCCAGAGGTGTTCCAATTCGCCGCCCAGGAGTTGGGTGACAGCGGGTTGGCAATATTCCACACTGCCGTTCCGCTGAATCTATTTGTTCCTGTCGCCGTTTTGATTTGAACCTGGCCCGCTCCCGGAGCCTGACCCACCGGCGCCAAAATCAAACGAATTTCTCCGACAAGATCGGGATTCACTTGCCCGGGAGAAACCCGCGACGGAGGCGGCGCTGGTGGCGCTGGCGGTGCGGGTGGTGCCGGTGGTGGTGCGGGAGGCACGGGTGGTGCGGGTAGGGGCGCTGGCGGTGCGGGCGGGGGCGCCGGTGGCGTCGGCAGTAATCGCCCCTGCACGACGCCGACAATCTCCGCCGGAGACAACACCGGCATCTGTGTCGTTGTAAGGGACTGCGCTGCAACAGACACATACAACGCGGGGATCGCCAGTCCACAAACGGCGACGCACGCCACTCTCGAAAGCACGCCGGATCCTGCCTTCTGGAGCTTCAACACTCTCTCGATGCGCGAACTGATCTTGTATTGAGCCATTGCTACTCCTCCCATCCATCGACGTCCACGTTTCGCCACAGAAGCAAACTGCAGCAGAGTTTCTGCATATCGCAGAGCATCGCCCGTGGCCTGCACACACGCTTCATCGCTGGCTTGCTCGGCAAGGGATGACAGCTGCCGCTCAAGCCACCAGGTCAGCGGATTAAACCAGAACACACATCGCGTAAAAGATGCCGCCACCGCTATGGCCCAGTCCATGCGGCGCACGTGAGTCAGTTCATGCTCAAGGACCGCGCGCAGTTTCCAGCTGTCCCAGTCTCGCCAGCCCGAGGGAAGAATCAACACAGGACTCCACAATCCCACTGTCAGCGGAACACTCACTGCGCCGGATTCGCGAACCGCGGGTGCTCTGAATCTGAACGTCTCTGCAGGAATCCGGACATCCGAAACGGACACTCCGCCTCGCCTTATTCGCGCGATCTGCCCGAATGCCAGAGCCAGCCGGCAAAGAAGCGCAGCACCGACAACAATCCACAGGAGCGTCCCGATCTGCCACCAGCTCCAGGTCGCGTCAGGAATAGTTGAGCGGACTACGCCCACGGGCAAGGACGAACTCGGCGGCGTGACCACCACAAAAGTCTGTATCGGCAAAACGATCTCGGGGGCGCGCGCCGGCACCATGGCCGCAGGCAGGAGGGCATCGGCTATAGGCATCAGCAGCACACAACCCAGAAAGGCGGTCCATACGGCATGGCGAAGGGCGACGGTCCGCATCCGGATGGTGATCAATCGGGCGATAGCGGCGAATATCAAGGAACGCAGAGTCAGGCTGCAGAGATAGAGGATCAGAAGCCGCGACATATCAGTTTCCTTTCTCCGCTTTCCGGCGCGCGATCTTCCGCGCGAGATCCGCAAGTTCCTTGCGGTCGACCACTTCGCTCTCGACCATCCCCACCAGCAGGCCCTCTACCGACCCGCCATAGAGCCTATCGATAATCCGCCGAACGGCTCTGGCCGCCACATTGGATTGAGGTTCGGCCACGGAATAAACATTGGTGCGGCCTTCAACGCGATGGCGCACGTAACCCTTCTCTTCCAGCCGCTTCAGGATTGTGCGCGCCGTCGACTCCTTCATGAAGTGCTTCTTGACCAGCGCCAACCGCACGTGTTCCGCCGTGGAGGAGCCTCGCTCCCACAGGACATCCATCACCAGGTGCTCGAGATTGCTGAGATTGATTTTCACGCTAAACCTTGTAGCGCTACAAACTGTAGCGAATAAGGACTCGACGTGTAAAGAAAAAACTCGCAGCCTCAAGAGCGTCTCCTACAATGTTGCCGTTCCCCGACTTTCTGACAGGACGGCGCGAGAACAATGCGATACACGCGAATCTGGTTGAATCGAATGTTTTGCTTCTTCGGACTGCTCGCCCTGATGAGCTGCCAGAAGAATCCGTTTCCGCAACGCGGTACGTGGAATGGGACGTTGCGGCTGCCGGAAGCCACGATTCCTTTCCGGATGGAGCTGAACTTTTCAGACTCAAAACCGACCGGGAACTTCATTGTCGGCAACGAAAAGACGTCGATCCCCGAAATTTCCCGCAACGGCGATGCGCTAACGTTCAGCTTCTCGGAATACGGCGCGGAAATGCGCGCAGTCTGGGATGGCCATGAGCTCAAGGGAGACTATCTTCGCCTCCGGGCGAGCGGCACGAAAACTTTTCCCTTCTCCGCGTCGCCCGAACTGGCGCCGTACGCAGGCAGCGGCAGTCCGCCTGTGGAACCGCCCCTCGGAACCTTCGAAGTCCTCTTCGAGAATCGGAAACCGGAAGATGGCGTCACTCTGGCCAGACTGTGGAAGTCAGGGGACTCTTACCTCGGCACCTTCATAGCACCTGATGGAGATTACGGCTTGCTTGAGGGAATGCCCACCGCTCTGGGCATCCAGCTCAACCGGGTTACGGGTTGGCAGGCGATTGCGATCGAGCTCCAGGCCGGCGGAGCGGGCTGGTCCGGCAAGTTTCACGCGGCGAGCAATGACAAGCCTCTCGCATTCAGGTTGAAGCCGGCGACCAATCCGGAGCCAGCAATGCCAACGACGAAGCAAACGGCAATGAAGAATCCGGAAAGCTCCTTTGCCTTCGCTTGTATTTCCTCATCCGGAGACACGGTTCGCAATACCGACGACCGTTTTAAAGGAAAAGCTCTTGCCGTAGACATCATGGGAACGTGGTGCCACAACTGCATGGATGAATCGCCCGTGCTGCAGGAGCTTCACGAGAAATACGGAAAAGACGGGTTCGAAGTCGTTGGCCTCTCCTTTGAAATCAAAGAAGACGCCACGCTGGGCAGGAAAAACCTGGCTCTCTATCGCGATCGCTTCGGCATCACTTATCCGCTGCTGTACTGCGGGAGCGTCGATGACGCAAGCCAGGACAAGCAGATCAGGAACCAGTTGCAGAACTTCTTTGCTTTCCCGACAACACTCTTCATCGACAAAAAGGGCAAAGTGCAGTCCGTGCATTCCGGTTTCCGCGGACCGGGAACCGGAGATCAGTTTCCCTTACAGATTCAGAAGCTGCACGAGTTGGCCGCGCAAGCGCTCCGATAGGCCAAGTTCTGGTTTTTGTAGTTAGGGTAACGCATTCGGGCGAGTATCCCCTCCTCTTGAGGAGGGGTGGCCGAAGGCCGGGGTGGTCAGGATTTGCTGGAAGTGCCTGCATGCCTGACCACCCCGTCTGCGCTTCGCGCAGCCACCCCTCCTCAAGAGGAGGGGACGCCCGCCAGAATGCGTCACCCTGATTACAAAAACGAGTTACTCAGCGTCCCAAACTCTTGTCGCGGATCGCCTTGAACTCATTTCCTGGTTTCCATTCGGGGAACTTCCCGGCCTGCGCTATGCGGTAACCGATAGCCAGGAACAACTTCGCGTCCTCGGCGACGCCGGAGAGATCCCAATCGGGCTTCACCTCGTCCGAGGGTGCGTGATAGTCGTTATCGGTATATTCATCACGCTTCATCTTCCCGTATCCCGCAGGTTTGCCGATGTAGTCCACACCCGAATGCGGATCGAGAGCGGGAACGCCCTTCTTTGCAAAGTTGAAATGATCGGAACGATAGTAGAAACCCTTTTCCGGCTCCGCATCCGGTGCAATCACGCGACTTTGCTCGGCCGCCGCCTCGCGCGCATAGTCATCAAGATCGGAGGCGCCCAACCCAACAAGTATCAGGTCCTTTGTGCGGCCCCATTGATTCACGGTGTCAAGGTTGATATCGGCGGCCGTTTTCGTCAGGGGATAGAGAGGGAACTCCGAATAGTATTGCGATCCAAGCAGGCCTTGCTCCTCGGCCGTCACCATCAGGAAAAGAATCGACCGCTTCGGCTTGATCTTGAGCTTCGTCAGGTCGCGCGCGATCTCGATCACCGTCGCGACACCGCTCGCGTTGTCGATAGCACCGTTGTAGATCTTGTCGCCTTTCACAGGTTCACCGACACCGAGATGGTCCCAGTGCGCGGTGTAGATGACGTACTCGTCCTTCAGGGCGGGATCCGAACCACTCAACTTCGCGATGACATTCTTCGAATCCACCGTCTTCAGCGACTGCTTGATCGCCGCGGACGCAGTCATACCGAGCGGCACGGGCTTGAACTCGCGTGTCTTCGCCTGAGCTTTTAGCTTCTCGTAGTCCTGGCCGGCCATTTTCAGCAGTTCCGTTGCAGCTTCGAGGGAGATCCAGCCTTGAATTGCAGCGAGTCCTGCATTCTTATCCGGCGTCACCAGATTGAAATGTTCATCTGCGAAACCCTTCACGACCGAGAAGGGATATCCGGCAGGAATCGTTTCATGAACAATCAGTACGCCAGCGGCGCCGAGTTCGGCCGCCTTCGCATACTTGTAGGTCCAGCGGCCGTAATACGTCATCGCTTTGCCGCCGAACATCTTGTCATCGAGCTTGCCGTCCGCGGCCGTAATCGGAGGATCGTTCACGAGCACGACGATCGTCTTGCCCTTCACATCCACGCCCTTGAAGTCGTCCCACTGATATTCAGGCGCCTGGACGCCGTAGCCGACAAAGACAAGTTCGGAGTTTTCGAGCTTCACGTCTTCGGCAATACGATCGCTGAAGACAACAACTTCATCGCGAACCTTGAACTTGCGGATCTGCCCACCTTTCTTCACCACGAACGGCCCAGGCGGCTCGGGCTTGATGTCGATAAGCGGCACCTTCTGAATCCACGTGCCATCCGGATTGCCGGGCTCGAGGCCCGCCGCTTTGAACTGATCGGTAATGTACTGCACCGAGAGTTCCTCGCCCTTCGACCCGGGCGCACGACCTTCAAACTCGTCAGACGACAGCTTGCGGATATCGCCGAGTATCGCGTCCGTATTGATATTGGGCAGCTCCGACATCGCAACAGGACCGCTTGGCGAAGCGGCGCACCCTGCCGCAAGGACAGCCGGCAGGAGAAGAGATCGTTTGAGGTTCATGATGCGGGTAATCTACCGTACTCACTTCCGCCCGACTAGCCGAATTCGCGCAGTAAATGCGCGGCGTTGACCGCCGGCGAAGGTCAGAAAATCCGGCGCCTCGACGTTGTTGATCACGGAGTTGTAGTTGCGATGCCCGGTTAGATTGATCGCAGACAGGCGAAAGGCCCACTCGTGGCCGCGAAAACGAAATCGCTTCTCGGCTGCAGCATTGACGCTGAAATAGTCGGGATATCGGAAACTATTGGGAGTGCCGGCCAATCGATATTGAGAATCCACAGCGCTGAACGGGAAACCGGTGCGGTACTCGGCAAAATAACTGAACAACAGATTCCAGAAGTGGGTCTGCTGTGCCCCGCGAGAAATCACACGATGCGGCGTATCCCAGGACAGAGGTCCGGCCGCTCGGCCCGCCAGAAGGAATTCCGTCACGGAATAGTCGAACAGGCTGTTCGAGCGCGCCCGCGAATATGTGTAATCGACCATGAACTCCGTGCCGGATTGCAGGGAATGATGCAGTGACACGTCGACTGCCCGATATCGATCGCTGCGGTTGCCGTTCAACTGAAATTGCTGGCGCATGGGATCCGCGGAAACATTCTCGTAAGCGAGCCCACGGCGTTGCCGCCGATCCATCACATGCACGCTGGTCATCGTGCGCAGATTCCACTGTTGCTGCCATTCCGCGCTTGCCGTCTGAAAATAGGGCTGGCGCAATGAAGTTGAGCGCGAAAAGGAAGTCACCAGAGGAGCCGCGGCGCCTGGGCCCAGAAGATCGAGGCGCTGCTGATCGAGAGCTTCTGAAATGAGCGACGTGTACACGGGCTGATAGTACGCGCCCCATCCTGCGCTGAGTTTCGTCGCGCTTCCACGAGGAAGCCAATTCAACACGAATCGCGGCTGTGGCAGGATGCTGCCGACAAAGTCATTCCGATCGAGCCGCACGCCTGCCTGCAGAACAAAGGGACTCCCCAATTGCCAGGAGTCCTGGCCATACATCCCGCCTTGCCACTCCGAAACAGACAGGTTTGCGTTGCCGGAAAAGATTCCTTGCCGGACCAGGGTTGAATTCTCTGTCCTCAGCTCGACAGCGTGCCGTCCTGCCAACTGGCCCAGGTGCGTCTGCTCGACATTAACTCCGGCCTGGATCGTGTGAGCGCCGTGCCATTGGCGGCCAGTCAGCGTGAGGTCGCTTCGTCCCTGCCAGCGATGACTGGTCGATTCCAGCCGCTCGAAATAGTTTCCATGGGGACCCTCCGGCGTAAGGACATAGGTTTCGGAGCCCCGCGGCAGCCGGCTGAATCGATCCACATCGGATGCTATTCCGAATTCCAGCAGGCCATCACGAAGCGCGATCTGATCCTTGATCGACACAAAATAACGTCGCGAATGAGAATCTGTCGTGGTAGATTCCGGCGTGAAAGGGCCCAATCCAGCCCGATCGGTAAGCGCGGCATTGTAGAGGAAATTCCCTTGAAGCGAGTGCGCAGGCGAGAGGTTGTATTGCGCACGAAAGAGGTTGTCTCCCGCCCAGTAGTGCGAAGTATCGGCGCCTGCCGGCAATTCCCGGACGAGGGTAAATCCGTGTTGGAGACTCAGGCTATCGGAGAACCATGCGCGACCCTTTTGAAAGGGCCCGGAAAACGTCGCGCGCGGAAACCAGTTGCCGAGATGAAGTCCACGGTCAAACTCAAACGACGGCAGGAAGTTCGTGGTGCCGAAGCGCCAGCGATCATCACCATTGGCCGTTTGCAGCGCAAGCACACCAGCGGGCGCGTTGGAGTACTCCGCGCCGTAGCGCCCCGTCGAGACGTCCACGGTCCGAACGGCATCTACATTGATCCGTGCGTCGAAGGCTCCTGTGGCGGGGTCGTTCATCTGGAACCCGTCAAGAACATATAGCGTGTCCTCGTCACGCGCTCCGGCAACGTGTACGACTCCATCGCGGTCCTGCACCACGCCGGGTATCGCTGGCAAAGCATTCTGCAAGGAGTGAGAGCCCTGAACCGGGTCCTCCCGGATTTCCTGAGCCACGAGTCCATCTTCATGCTGGATCTGCCCGGGATCAATCTCGCGCGATGATGTGACAACGTCGACCTGCGACCGTATTTCGTTCTCGCGAGCGAGTGTAACCGTCACCTCCGTCGCCGGCGGCGTCGACACGACTTCATAATTGCTCAGCCGGAAGAAGCCGGGCTTGTCGAAATCCAAATGATGATTACCGGCCGTTACACCTTCAAATCGAAAGCGTCCGAGTTGGTTTGTCGACGCGCGCGCGGTCCGATCCCCGAAATGCAGCGTCACCTGAACCCCGATTACTGGAAGGCGGTTCTCATCTTCGACGGTTCCTGACAGAACCACTGGGGATTGTTCCTGGGGAATCGACCATGCCGGCGAAATCCATAGCGACATGAGGTAGAACGCCGACAGAAGGATACCGGCTCTTTTCACGAATGTTCCTCGTGCAATGTGCAGTCAACATCCTAGTACGACCGCTGCCAGATGCCTCCCGCAAACCGAAGCATTTCATCGATCCATGAAGTATCTAAAGAGTCGCTTTCAGGTCGGCTAGAAAGCCTTCAATCACGCGGAAACCGCGATCCCAGAATTCGGGATGATTGATATCGATTCCGAGTTCCGCAAGCGCATGGTCAGGCCGCTGCGACCCGCCACCCTCCAGCAAGCGAATGTAGCCGGGAACAAACGAGACGCCTTCATCGAGGTACCGCTGGTACAGCGCGAGCGTCAGCAACTCGCCAAACGAATACGCATAGCAATAGAAGCGGCTATGGATGAAATGGGAGATGTAGGACCACCCCCATCGGTACGCCGGAATCATCTCGACGCTGTCGCCGAATAGTTTTCCCTGTTCCTCCAGCCAGAGCGCGCAGATATCGTCAGCACTGAGCTGGCCCGAACGGCGCCTCTGATGTCCTGCCATTTCAAAACGCGTCAAAGCCGTTTGCCGGAATACCGTGCCATAAATGTCATCGAGCAGATCGCACAGCAGACCTCGGCGAACTTCGGGGCTGTTTGTCTGCGCCAGAAGGTGGCGTGTGAGCGTAATCTCCGCAAAAACGGAAGCGGTCTCTGCGAGTACCAGCGGAGCATCGTGGTTCACCCACTTCTGACATCGCGATAGGCTGTAATGAATGCCGTGTCCCAACTCATGAGCGATTGTGGAAACATCGCGGCCGTTTCCTGTATAGCTGCACAAGACGTAAGGATGATGATTCGGGGAGAGCGATGCGCAGAAGGCACCGCTGCGCTTTCCGGCTCGAACCTCGGCATCGATCCAACGCTGCGTGAAAAACTCCTCCGCGATCGTGGCGAAGCGGGAGCTGAAATTCCCAAAAGCCGTTAACACCAGGGAACGCGCTTCGGGAAAAGGGATCTTCTCAGCGGCGGCCGCTATAGGAGCAAAAATGTCCGTATTGCGGAGCTTGTCGACTCCCAGCAGACGGGCTTTCAAACGGAAGTATTCCTGCGCCACGCCGTAGTGGCGCTCCACCGCCTGCATCATGGCTTCGACAGTCTTGGGTTCAATGTCGTTGCTCAAATGTGTGGGCAGAACGACGTCGCTGTAATGCCGCAACTCGCAGTCCACCTTGTGATCCAGGAAGACATTGTTGAAGACAGCCGTCAGAACCAGCGCATGATCACCATGCTTGTCCAGGAAGGACGAGAACGCCCGCGCGCGAAGTTCCCGATCGGGATGCCTCAGAAGCGCCATCACTTCGCTGTCGGTGAGCTCACGTTCTTCGCCGTCCACAACGACCTTGAACCGCATCGAGCCGCTCAGTTCGTCGTAGAGCTGCTCGAACGCGCTGCGCCCCGTAAGATTCTTCTGATTGAGAATCTGTTCTTCCTTTTCGCCAAGCGTATGAGGTTTGAATCGGCGAAGAACACCGAGATAGTGTTCATACTCCGCCATTTCCGGAGCGGCCATCAATGCTGCGACTTTACGTTCGTCGAGGGCGATCAACTCAAGAGAGAAAAAGATCAGCTGGTTGCCGGTGTCCGTTGCCACCTCGCGGGTCCGCTGAGCCAACTGCTGCGCTTTTGCGTTCTGCGTGTCTCCGGCGAACAGGAGGCTGGCATAAAACGAGGGGCGGTATAGAAGCTCGGACAGGGATTCATACTGGGCGAGTGCCCGCGAAAGCGCCGCACCATCAAACCCTGTCAGCTTTCCCCGATAAGTTCGCGCAAACTCGTCCGCGCGGTGCCGCGCCTCAACCAAGTCATTTTCAATCCGCGGATCCTCGGGACCTGAGTAGAGTTCCCCCAGATCCCATCGAACGCCTTCAGCCTTGAGCTCCCCTGAATCCATTCCCAACTCCTCGCACATCGTCTAGCCATGGTAGCTTGGGTGCCGATCTGAAAAGAACACCAATGTCTAAACCTGGTGGCTGCGCCCGGCTTACGGTTTCGCGCTACCGCTCTCACGCTTCGCTCGGCTTGCTCTACTTGGCAGTTTCGCCCTACCGGGCTCACATTCGCAGCGGCTCAGGACCAGCCTTCATTTCCGGCTGCGGGAGCCGGTGTCTTCGTTAACTTTTTACAGTCTTCGGGCGAGTAGCATTGTCGCGTCATCCCGGCTGTCGATGTCGAAGGCCCATTCCCGGAAAGCGCGATTTGCAGTCTGAACGATGCCGTCAAGCGGGTGGGCCGCATTCTCAATCAGCAACTGTGCCAGGCGCCCTGCCCCGAACTCTTCGCCATTTGCATTTTCCGATTCCGTAATTCCATCGGTGAATGCGGCGAGTAGATCTCCGGGCCGCAGTTCGAGGAAGTTTTGTCCATATGTCGTTTCCGGAAAGAAGCCCATGACCACTCCGTTCACCTCAAGCCGCGTGGCCACTCCATCGCGCACCAGAATCGGAGGAAGGTGTCCGGCGTTTGTGTAGGACAGATGTCCGCTGCTGTCGTCATACATCGCGCAAAAAAAGGAGGCAAACGTTTCCGAAGATGTGCTTTCGTACAGTTGCCGGTTCAGTCGTGACACCAGGGTCGCCGTGGATGGCGCGGCTCCGTCATCCCTGCCGGACCAGTTGTCATCCATTGCCGTGATCTGCGCGCGCAACGCGGATTGCATGCTGGCCATCAGAAGCGCGGCCGAGATTCCTTTTCCAGAGATGTCGGCAATCACGAGGGCGGTCCAGCGCTCATTTACGGGAACGAAATCATAATAGTCGCCGCTGACAATCCGCGCCGGGTTGCACATTCCGACCAGTTCCAGCGTCTTCAGCGTCGGGACGTTTCTCGGGAAAAGCAGCGACTGCACCTTGTGCGCGATCTCGAGTTCGGCCTGAAGCTTCTCCTTCTCCTTGACCTTTCCGACGAGTAGCTGAATCTGACCCGTCATGTCGTTAAACGAACCGGCCAATCCGCTGAGTTGATCCTTCGATCGGATCGGTATCTGGTGGGAAAAGTCGCCGGTCTCGACCTGTTTCGTTCCTATGTAAAGATCGTAAACGACGCCTGTGATCGTTCTGGCAAGGCGCAAACTCCAGATAAGCGACACGGATTCGAGCAAAAGAAAGATGATTCCGACCACAATCAGCGCCGTTCCCAAGAAGGGAGCGATCGTTCCGAGACTGCGGAACACTCGTCCAATAATCAGAGACGGCCGCGACGTCACGGTCATCAGCGGACTTTGAGTTCCACCGTTCAACTGCCGAGCCTCAAGGAATGAGCCCCAGGGGAGCGGCTGATCCCAGATGCCCCTGGCCTTCAACAACGGACGCGCCGAGGAAATGACGGCCGGACGAGAGGTCCTGTTGGGAGATGCGCCGGGGCGGATCCGCGGCGAAAGCAATTCGACGGATCCCACGTCGGGAGAGAACGAATCCAACAACGCTCCGTCGATCGGGACATAGGCGAGGACCTCAATGGTTCCTCTCGCCGTTTGGGCCCGCGCGAATGCAGCAATCATGAACTCGTCACCCTTCGCAAGGAATCCCTGGTAACCCTTGGTCATCCATACCGGGATATCTTGAATCTCCCCGTCGGAGGGGCTAAGAGTTATGCGGCTGCCGGCTCGCACGATTGTGCGCAGCTGGGGGATTCGCTGCCGCAGGTCGTGTGCGAATTCACCGGCCGTCGCCGTGGAGGCGCCCGCACTCATACCATAAAGCGTGTTCAACGCGAGATCGTGAGCCGCTGAATAGACCAGGCCGGTCCGTGTATTGAACTCTTCCAACACCATGTTGGCCGCAATCTGCCCGCAAAGGACCCAAAATGCGAGGGCAAGCATCACGAAAATGAGCACCAGCGGAACGGCGCCGAACAGAAGGTACGTGACCAGAAGACGATTGCGTAACCGCCACATCGCCCGCTGCGCCAGCGGTCGTAGAGACTGAAGGACCAGTGCAAACAGCGCAATGACCAGGAGAATGGTCAGCAGACCGCGTCCGGGGATTTGAAATCCCACCGTCCAGTCCAGCATCCATACCAGGACGACAATGCCGAACAATGCCAGTGTGATTTGTCCGAACCGCAGAGGCTGCCGCAGCTTTGAAAGAAGTTGCACTACGTATGTTTATCACGAAGGAGCGGATGTACAGACGCTGAGTGCGAGCCCCTTACGGGAAAGCCTACCGGACTCCCGCTTCGCGCAGCCACCCCGCCTCACGAGAAAGATGCACGGCTACGGCAGTGCAAAAACGTGAATACCGTTGTGGTTGCGAGGTGTCTTCATTTCGGGAACCTCGTTCAGCAACTCCGGAACCTTCGGATTGTCGCCGGTCATCACGGCAACATACTGCTTGCCTTTGACGGCATACGTGATCGTGCTGACGGAGATGTTGCCCTCAAGCGTCGTCTGCCAGAGTTCCTTGCCATTCTCCGCATCGAAGGCCTTGAACTTCTGACTCATGTCCCCATGGAAAATGAGTCCGCCCGCCGTTGCGAGCACGGCGCCGTTGCCGGGCGCGCGGCCCACGTCGAAACGAAGGATCTCGCCTGTCGAAAGGTTGATCTTGGCAAGACCCGACAACTTATTCGGGTCGGATCCGGGACGCGGCACGACATTGAGTTGTCCACCGGCGCCGCGCGGAGCTGTTCCTCCGACAGTGAGGTCGCGGCAGTTGTCGACATACGACGTGTAGATCGAATTCGTCACAGGGCTGTACGCCGTCGGCCAGTAGCTGCGCTGGTTCCAGAAGCAGATAATGTGGCGCTCGCCGGGAGCCTTGAAGACGTTGTCCCAGTTGATGGAAGTCTTCCCCGTCTTCACATCGATATCAGAAATGACGAAGTTGGGCGTGTCGGCCGGAAACGGCGTCGCCCAGAGAAAGGTTCCATCGTTGCGATCGAGTACAAAGATCCCGCCCGCCTCACCGATGGTCACAACAACATCGCGCTCCTGATTGCGTTGTATGGCGGGATTAATCCACTTCACAGATTTGGGATCGGGATTGACGCGCGTGCGGACGAGAGTTCGCTCATGCGTGTAATCTGAATCCCAGTCATCGCCGGGAAGATGCTGGTAGTACCACTTCAGCTTTCCGGTATTCGGATCGAGTGCGATTGTCGAATTGCTGTAAAGATCCGCTGGGGCTTGTCTGGAAACGGCATCTGGCTTTCCATCGTGGCGGGCGGAGCGTTGGTCCGGCATCGGATTGGCGACGCCCCAATAGAGCACCTTGCGCCCGACATCGTAGGTACCCGGAAGCCCCCATGTTGAGGCCTGCCGATTTTTGACGTCGGCTCCTCCCCAGGATTCATCGCCGGGCTCACCGGGAGCGGGCGTGGTGTAAAAGCGCCAGAGTTCCTTGCCAGTCATCGCATCGTGCGCGGAAATAAAACAGTTGTTGCGATTCCCGCCGCAGGAGCCGCCCGAGATTACTTTGCCGTCGGCAACTATCGCTCCCTGGGAGTTGCCGCGCGTCTCGACTTTCGTTTCCCACCGCATCTGGCCGGTTCGTGCGTCGATGCCGACGACATAGCTGTCAGCAGACGTAAAGAGAATTAGATCCTGATAAATCGCGATGGCCTTGGTCCGGGTCTGCCCATTTCCCGGCCGCTTGTATTCCCAAATCGTCGCTCCCGTCGCCGCATCCAGCGCTCGAATACTGTTGCCCGGCGGCGCCACGTACATTACGCCGTCGTGGACAATCGGAATGGTCTCGACGCTACCGTTCCCGAACTCGACATCGAAGACAGACTTGAGTTGCCCGACGTTCTGCTTGCTGATTTGCTTGAGCGGACTATAGCGCTGCGCGTCATATGTGCGGCTGAACATCAGCCAGTCGTCCTGGCCGGGGTTCTCGAGCATCTTCTGGGTAACCGGGGTAAACGGCCGTGGCACGGCAGGAGGCGGGGCCTGCGCCGCGACCACAAGCGTCACCAGAGCGAACATCACAACCACAGAAACTTTGGCAGTTAGATTTCTCATAATGGATTTACGGTTCCTCGAAGGCTTTGATCAGGCTGTTGGCGCGTTCCTTGTTGCGTTGAGTCCTCGGAGTATCCGGCGCGCGATTGACGTATTCGCGGAACTCTTTCGCCGATTCCTCGAGCTTCCCGGTGAGCCGCAGCATCTCGCCAAGGTTGTAGTGGGCATTGTAATGATTCGGATTGAGCCGCACAGTTTCGCGCAGTTCCGTTGTCGACTCTTCGTCCTTTTCGAGGTCCGCGAGAGCCGTGGCCGCGTTGAAATGACCGAGCACGGAATTGGGCCGCAAGCGGATCATTTCCTGGAATTCGGCGAGGGCCTCTGGAGTCCTGCCCTGACTGGCGAAGTCGATTCCCAGATTATTGTATCCATCCACATACCTGGGATTGATGCGGAGCGCTTCCCGAAATTCGACAGTGGCGTCGGGATCCCGTTGCTGCCGGAGGATAAGCCCAAGATCGGAGTGGCTGACGAAGTCGTCCGGATTGAGACGAATGGCTTCCTTGAACTCCGTGGCGGCATCCGCAGTCTTGCCTTGCGAAAGCAGCGCGTTGCCGAGCTTATTGTGGTCGAATGCGGAGTCTGGCTTTTCCCTGAGAACGATACGAAATTCTCGTTCCGCTCCGGCGGGATCATCCGCTGCAAGGAGCACATCGCCCATAACCCTTTGGCCGTCGACGTTTGAGGCATCCAGCGTCATGACCCGATCTACAAGTTGCCGGGCACGGTGGCGGCCCTCTTCCGTGGTGACGGGAGCCGAAGTCGTACCCGTCTCCTGATGCGTGAGGGCGGCGCGCGCCTGAGCCAGCCACTGGTTCGCCTGAAGTTTCGCGAGCGTCTGCTCGCGAGCTTGCAGCGCTTTGGGAACGCCGGAACCAATCGCGGTTCCAACCGCGCGGTTGTCGGCCGTCAGCTTGTCCCGAAGTTGCCGGATTCGCTGCGCTGTCTCCATCAGATCGCGGGAGACCTCCGAATCTCCCCGTATGTCATCGAGCTTGCGAACGGCATCGGCGGAATCGAGTTGAAAGGAAATCTCGCTCCTGAATACTGCGCCGGCAGAACTGTTCTCCGGCTCAGGCAGCTCCATCGTTCCTGCAAGATATGCAGCCAGTTCCAACGGGGTAAGGCCTAGACTCTTTACAGAAGGCAATGCGACCAAAGCTGCGCCTGCTGCACCCAGGGCCTTAAGATTGGCGTCCAACGAAGCCAGCCGCCTCGCGGTATCTGGAGAGTCGTTGGTTTTCAAGACGTAGTCTCCGGCCTGACGGATTTCAAAAGACTGCGCACCGGCGAACAACGACACCGTCAGGATCAGAACAAAGGCACGGCAAACGGTTTTCATGGCGTCCTCAATAGCTTCTCCGTGGGCCCATCATACGGCGTTCGAGTGCGCGCAGTTAAGAGATTGCGCGGAATTTTGTCTGCGCGCGCCATCGGCCAATGCCCCATCCCTCCCAGACTGTTAGTCGATCTTCGGGCAGTTCAGAGCGCGTTCCAATACAGGATCGCGGCCCGCACGAATGTCCTCGGCGGTGGTCTTGACGACAACATCCGGAATCACGGGATCAAGGTCCGTAGCGTCGCTGTTAGCGCGCACCCAGTGGGCTGTTGAAACGGAAGCCAGCAGACCGGATCGCGGAAGCCTGAAGTCATAGGCGTCGCCGAAAAAGTTGGGATGGCCTCCCGTTTCTTCCCCAACCAGTGTAGCCAGATGGAAAGTCTTAATGGCGTCCGCAAAAATGACAGCCGCGGAAAACGTATACGGGCCTGTCAGAACGCAAACAGGACCGGAAAAGAACGGTTCCTCTTTCATTTTCTGCGCAACAAGTTGCTGCGGCAACGCTGCCAGACTTCCTCTCGCGCCGAAATGAAGCATCCTCTCTTTGGAAAAGAAGAAGTATAGCGGAAGCCAGCGGAAGGGAATCCTATAGTAGGTCTTGTCATAAGATCGGAGTTCGGCACTCCGCTTCAGTTCTCCGCTGGACCAACCGCGATACGGCTTCTGGTTGATGTAGCGAAGCAGTTCGTCTCCGAGCGCGTCATCGCCTCCACCGTTGTGGCGAAGGTCGATAAGCAGCGTTCGAACAGAATCGTTTCTCACCCTCCGAAACATCGCGGCGATATCGTTTTTGAACCTGTCTAGATCTCCGGACATCGACAGGAAATTCATATATCCAATGGCGGGTTCGAGCGTGCGATAGGTAAACAGCACGTCCGCCTCCGGCATGGCCGGGATTCCCTGGAGCGTCACCTCTCTATCGATTCCCTCTGCCGACGCCACTCGCAGCGTGTATGGCGGCTGCAGGGAATGAATCAACAGGAAGGTCTTGAAGCGATCGGCGACGTCGGTCATACGGCCCGCGAGGCTGTCGCCACTGCGCTCCCGCGTCCATTCCGATAGAAGGGAATCGGCGTCTCGGCCGTTCACACTGAGGATCCGATCACCTCTCTCGATGCCTGTCTGGTTCCCGTGGACGACCGCGATAATGAAGTGCCGGTTGTCATCCAGCTTCACATCCGCGGGAAATACCGACATGCCATTCAAGGCCTCCGCTTCCTCCTCCAAGGGATTTGAAATCAGAGTATGCCCGTCTCCAAGGCTGGCAATGAACGGCGCCAGCCGAGTCCACCATTCCGCGCGACTCATCGACTCCGGGAGCGCCGAAACGATCTGCCGACGTTCTGTCAACACGTCCTCTCGCGAACGAAAGGAATAGGGTGCAGGGTGTACGTTCTCGAGTGTCCGCATCAAAGCTTCGAGATCGGCTATTGCGTCTTCTCGAGAAATCCTGTTTGTACGCGTGGCGGCCGCCGCGGACCTGGGGATCCCCGGAGCCGGAGGCACTCGTGTAATAACAGCGCATCCCTGGCAAACGACAATCAGGGCCGCTGCCAGAGGAATGTTCGTGAAGAAACGTCGAATCACGGAGAGCCAAGGATAAACGAAACGGCCGTCAGGAAGGTTGAAAAGCGGCATTTCACACAGTATCGTGCCTTGTCGATTGTATGAGCAGAGAAGACCTCGAGGAATCCCCAAAAGCCCCCGGCATCATGTGGTTTTTGCGCCGCATGCTGGTGTATCTGCGTCCCTATCGCGCCAGATCTTTTTTGGTTCTTGGAGTCCTCCTGCTCGAAACGATATTCGGCGCCATGGTTCCGCTCAGCATGAAATTCATCATCGACGACGTCCTCGTCGATCGAAACCGGCAGGCGCTCCTTCAAACAATCGTATTTCTGGCCGTGTCAGGGCTTACTCTCGCGGTGGCGGGTTTTGGCCGCGATTACCTCGTTACGCGGATTCAGGCCCGTGTGCTTTCCGATATTCGTTCAAGATTGTTCGAACATCTGCAGAGACTTTCGCTCAACTTCTATTCGAGGACTCAGGCCGGCGACATTACAGCACGCTTTTCAACCGATCTGGCCTCCGTCGAGGAATCCATAACGACCATCGTGCCCTGGGGATTACTGCCCGGTTTGGATTGCATCACGAGCACCGTATTCCTGATTGTGCTCGATTGGCGCCTGGCAGCAATCGCTCTCATCATCTGGCCGTGGTGTCTTCTTGTCCCGAGATCGCTGGTCCCGAAAGTTTCAGCGGAGAGTTATCGCCAGAAAGTCAACGAGTCCGACATCTTGAGCGCGGTTCAGGAAAACGTTTCGGCACAACCTGTGGTCAAGGCATTCAGTCTCGAGCGGCCTTCAATCCTGGCTTTTCTGAGGCGGAACGCCGATCTGCTGCGCACCAGCATGAGGGTCGGATTCCTTACCGCGTTGCTCGAACGAACCGCGGAAGGCGCCATTGTTGTATTACAGATCGTGACTCTTGGTGTCGGCGCCGCGATGGCATTCAACGGCACCTTGCGGGTCGGAACTCTCGCCACATTTCAGGCTCTGTTCATAACGATGAGCTATACGTTGCTCTATTTCGCCGAGTACGTGGGCGGCGTCCCGCCGGCAGCGGCAGGACTGCAGCGGATAGAAGACCTTCTTGGAGAGGCGACGGCGATTTCCGACTCGCCGAATGCGACCGTTTTGCCTCGCCTGTCGACGGCGATCGAGTTTCGGAACGTGCGGTTTGGTTATAGTGAACCGGTTCCGATCCTCGATGGTGTGAGTTTTACCATTCCACGAGGTTCTTCGGCCGCCCTTGTGGGCGCCAGCGGTTCCGGCAAAAGCACGTTACTTAGTCTGCTGATGCGTTTCTACGACCCCAATGAAGGGTCAGTTGTTATCGATGGCATCGACTTGAGATCCGTAACCCAACTGTCGCTGCGAAACCAAATCGGTGTGGTGTTTCAGGAGAGCTTTCTGTTCAACACCACACTGCGCGAAAACATACGTCTGGGCCGGTCAGATGCCACGGACGGTGAGGTTGAAGCCGCAGCTCGCGCAGCCGAAATCCATGAATTCATCATGTCGCTGCCCGGCGCCTACGAGACGCTCGCTGGCGAGCGGGGTGGGAGACTGTCCGGCGGCCAGAGGCAACGTGTGGCTATTGCAAGAGCGCTGGTGCGGAATCCGGCCATTCTTCTTCTGGACGAAGCGACGTCCGCCCTCGATCCTGAGACCGAGCAGGCGATCAACGCGACTATCAATCGTGTGGCTCAGGGGCGGACCCTGATTTTCGTCACGCACCGCCTGGCGTCTGCTGCGGAAGCCGACAAGATCTTCGTCTTCACCAAGGGAGAGCTTGTCGAGCAGGGGACTCATCGGGAATTGATCGGAGCCAATCGCACGTACGCGCATTTGTGGAAGAAGCAAGCGGGCTTCCGAATGTTGGGCGACTCGGTAGAAGTCGAACTGCGGCGTCTAAAAGAGCTACCGATCCTGTCCGAACTCGATGCGACGCTGCTCCTGGAACTGTCAGGTCATCTGACGACCGAACAGTTCCCTGCCGACCGCGTAATTATTCATCAGGGCGACCTGGGCAATCGGTTCTACATCATCGTGCGCGGGACTGCGGCTGTGGAAAGAGTGGATCCGGAGGGCGCAACGCCCCGTGTTCTGGCGGTGCTTCAGGACGGAGATTTCTTCGGCGAGATCGCCCTTCTCAAAGACAGCCCCAGAACTGCGACTGTGCGGGCTTTGCAGCCCTGCCTCTGCGTTTCCCTCTCTCGTCAGACGTTCCGAACCCTGCTTGGCAAACACCCTCAAGTTCATGAGAAGGTGACCGCTGCTGCCCAATCTCGATACGCCAAACTCGGCGGCACCTGGTAGGACGTTGCCTAACGGCTGAACCAGCGTGTGATTTTGATCAGGAAAACGTTGTCCGCCGGGGCACTGAAGACGCGGCTGACATCGCGGCCGGCCTGAAATTGCCCGGGATCGCGCAAGTCCTCCCGCTGTTGCGTCCAGGCGACAAACAAGGTTGAGCCCAAACGCCACTCCCATCGAAATATCGCGTTCACGCGCAAGGACTTGAAGTTGAAATCGGGATCGTCAAGCGGGCCGGCGTACCGATCGAACTCGAAGGTCCGGGGCCGGGCCAGCGACTTGAAATCCATATATTTGCCTACGGCGACCAGCGGCTGCATGTAGAGCTGGAGCGAGATCTTCGGTGTGAAGAGCATGTTCACGCGCGTGTCGATCGAGAGCTGCTTCTCCTGCAGCCGACCGAAGACAAAGCGTTTTCCGTATGTCGCCGTGGCCAACGGGTCGTCCACCGTGGTGACATATTGTGCGACGTTTACAGAATGGGAATATGACGGCCCGGAAGATAGATTCATCCTCGAAGACGGTTTCCATTCGAGGGAGAATCCGCCGTTGCCGCTTCCGCCTCCGCCATCGTCCCAGCTTCGGCCGCCGTTGAAATGCAGCACAAAGTTCTTGCGATAGTCGGTGTTCAGGTAGAGCGAGGAATTACCGCTGGGTAATTGCAGGGCGGGAGGCCCGCCGCGCGTGAGCTTGTTGTCCTGAGCGCGCGCGAACAGTCCGACGTTTCCCCCGAAGCCCCAGTAATTGAGAAACGTCAGGTTCGCCAAAGCCATCACGCCGTCGGTCATTTTGGCGCGGCCGTAGTCCCACACATAGAACTTCGCCAGCTTGACGTTGCGGTCGCGTGTGAAGCGATCGTGTTTGATTTGCTTCCAGTCGACCGCGATGTGGCTGCCCCAGGCATCACCGCCGTAGTGAAACCCGAGATCGCCGGATTCGAATCCGGGGCTCACACCCCATATGGCGGCATTCACCGTCACCGCGCCCTGATTGCGGTTGAGGTTGACGTCGCCAGTCCATCCGCGCAGGCCAGTGCGTGAGGGATCGAAACTTACCTGGGGCGTTTCCGGACGTTGAAAGTAGCGCTGGGGTTCCAGCTGAAGACGCTCGATGGAGGCGGAGGTTCCCGAGACATCGCTGAACACGAGCCTTCCATTGATGACCCAGTCGTGGCTTGTATCGAGAAAATGATACCCATCAACGCCCGCGATATTGGCACGCTTCACGAGCAGGTCCTTCAGAGCGGGGTCGCGAAGCTCACGATTCACACTGGTAAACAATGTCCCAAGCCCTGAGCGGCCATTCCCAAATTCCTTGAGTAGCCGACCGGCGAAGTAGTTGGTCCGGGGCTCGACTTCGGTTCGCGAGCGCTTTCCGGCATCGGAAACTTCCGCATATTCGCGGTCCGTTAGTGCGTCGAGAACCCCAAAGCTCCAGCCGCGACCGGTCTTGCCTGTAAGTTTTGCCGCGCCCAAGATGGTCGTGCTCGATGGCGTATCGACAAACTCGCCCGATGCGGCCCCCTGAGGGACACGGCCGATACGGCGCGTGTGAATCAAATCCGGCTCCGTCCGGTTAAACCCGAGACGGTCGTTTGCCCCGAGGTTCCCAAAGTCTCCGAAAATCTGGGCGCCCTGGATGAAGAACGGACGTTTCTCGGGAAAGAATGTTTCGAATGCACCAAGGTTGACGACCGCCGGATCGATTTCCACCTGGCCAAAGTCCGGATTCACGGTTGCGTTAAGAATCATGTTCGACCTCAACGCGTACTTCAGATCGAACCCCGCACCTCCGGAATATCGGGAGCCGTCGTTGAATGGATTTCCCGCAGCGTGCGGGTCGATGAATGCGCTCCGGGCTGCCGTATAAGGCACGATTTCCAGAGTGCGATGGGGTGCAATACCTTCGATATCCGTGAGAGGTATCATCCGCGACGCCAGGCCGCTTTCCCCTCTGGGAACGAGTTCCAGCCAAGCGGACTCGCCTCTCCGGTAGATGACACGCTCGACATTGAACCCCCAGGTTTGGTTGTCCGACTTCAGGAATCGGAACTGAGAGAGCGGTATCCGCATCTCGACGCTCCAACCCTCGGCGTCCAGGGAGACTGCGGATTCCCAGACAGCGTCCCAGGAACTCTCCTCCGTGGTGTCATTCGAGATAATCCAGTCCGCCTGTTGGCCCCCCGCACTCACTTGAAAGACGGCACCCGTGAGGTGATCGTGGAGCGGGTCGACGTAGAAATTGAACTTGTCGGCGTCGGCATCGTCGTCGCGACGAGAGAGCCGAGTCACAACCTTGTCGGGTTCGCGATCGTAGAGACGTGCGCCAACATAGAGGGACGAGTTGTCATAGAGCACCCGGACTTCCGTGCGTTCGCTGGCAGGCTCTCCTTCATGGGGTGCACGCTGACGAAACCCTGCAACGGCATCAGCGGATTGCCATGCGGTTTCATCCAGATGCCCATCGATCACCGGAGGAGATTCCACCCGATGAGCTCGCAACGATCGCTGCGCCAGGGCCTCCTGAGAGGAGAGCATCGCCGCAAGAACAAGAAACAGAGCGCGCACGGGAAAACAGCCTCTCAGAATTTTGCCCATTGAGCAATTGCAAGTTGTGGCGCCAAGCGTAGTTGAGGGATAGAAGGCGGCAGATTTGTGGGGCACCTGATACCCTTCTAAACGCCGGCCGATGGTTCACAAGGCCGGTGAATCAAAACTTAGGAGAAAATCATGGCGATACAAGACGAGGCTGCACTCATTCTGCAACTTTACGATTTGCGGCGGGAAGACACGATGCGCATGGCCCGCGACTGGTTTGCGCGAGACTTTAACCCGGAGTCGATGGCGGACATCGAGAGCGCGCTGTCCAGCGAACATAGCGGCCACCTTCGGATGGTCGTCAGCTATTGGGACATGGCTGCCGCACTGGTCCAGAACGGGGCCATCAGCATGCAACTGTTCAATGATACTAATGGTGAGCAATTCATGGTCTTTGGAAAGATCGAACCCTTTCTGCAGGACATTCGAAATGCATTCGGACCATACTTCCTCACGAATCTGGAGAAGCTGATCGACGCCACGCCCGGTGGACGGGAGCGCGCAGCGACAATGCGGGAACGCATGAAAACCATGAGAACGCGGATGGCAGCCGCGCAAGGAAAGACTTCGGGAGCATAGGGCGCAGCTCGAGTAAAAGCGGTCGGCGGGGGCGCAGGTCAAGCTGTACCGCTGACCGCCAATCGCTCGCGGCGAGCGCATCTGAATTTCCGCTGCGCCCGCCACCGAACTGCCGGCTGAGCACCGTCCTCAACCAGACGCAACAAAAAAGCCCCGAAGAGGCCAGGCTCTCGGGGCTTTTCGATATCGAAGCTTGTCGTTAGCCTACATGGTCATGCGGTCTTCCCGCCCGTCATCGGTCGGGAGGCCGTTCTCATCGAGTTCCATTCGAACAGTATCCTCAATTTCGGGCTCAGGCTCTTCCGTGAGCAATTCGACATTGCGGTAGTATTCGAGGCCTGTACCCGCAGGAATCAGGCGTCCCATGATGACGTTCTCCTTCAAGCCGCGGAGATAATCCACTTTCCCGCTAATGGAGGCTTCCGTCAACACGCGGGTTGTTTCCTGGAACGAGGCCGCCGAAATGAACGACTCGGTGGACAGCGACGCCTTCGTGATTCCGAGCAGCAACGGCCGGCCCGAAGCAGGCTTGCCGCCGCCTTTCTTCACGCGATCGTTCTCTTCCTGGAAGCGGAACTTATCAACCTGTTCATCGACCAGGAATTCCGTATCGCCGACGTCTTCGATCTTGATCCAGCGCATCATCTGGCGAACGATCACTTCGATGTGCTTATCGCTGATGTTCACGCCCTGCAGGCGGTAGACTTCCTGGATTTCATTCACCAGGTAGGCCTGCAGTTCTTTTTCACCGAGGACGGCTAGAATATCATGCGGATTGCGGGGCCCGTCCATCAACGGCTCGCCGGCTTTCACGCGTTCACCTTCCTGCACGTTCACATGGACACCGCGGGGCAGCGCGTACTCGCGCTCGACGCCGTTTTCGTTGACGACAAGAATCTTACGCTGGCCTTTGGCGATATCGCCGTACTTCACGATACCGTCGATTTCCGTGATCACCGCGGTTTCGCGCGGTTTGCGCGCTTCGAACAGTTCGACGACACGTGGCAGACCGCCGGTGATGTCCTTGGTCTTTGTCGTTTCACGCGGGATCTTTGCAAGAACATCGCCCTGATGCACGGCGTCGCCATCGGCGACCATCAAGTGCGCCCGGGTGGGGATCAGATACTTCTTCAGAACCTTGTGTTTGTCATCGCGAATCTGGATGGTGGGCTGGCGCTTCTCATCCGGAGAGTCCGTGACGACCCAGCGCGAGAGGCCCGTAACTTCGTCGAGTTCCTCGTGCATCGTCACACCTTCGAGCAAATCCTTGAACTGGATGGTACCGGTGTTTTCCGTGAGGATCGCAAACGTGTAGGGATCCCATTCCACGAGGGTCGCTCCGACCTTGACCGACGCCCCTTCTTCGACCTTGACCTTCGCGCCGTACACCACAGTGTAACGTTCCTTCTCGCGGCCCTTTTCGTCCAGAACCGCGATGACGCCGTTGCGGTTCATCGCGACCAGCACGCCCGCCTGGTTGCGGACCGTCTGCACGCTATGAAACTTGATGACACCCGCATTCTTGGCTTCGAGGCTGGTTTGTTCGGTAACGCGGCTAGCGGTACCACCGATGTGGAAGGTACGCATCGTGAGCTGCGTGCCTGGTTCGCCGATCGACTGGGCGGCGATGACGCCGACCGCTTCGCCGATCTCCACAAGTTTACCGGTCGCCAGATTGCGGCCGTAGCAACGGACGCAGGTTCCGCGGCGGCATTCGCAAGTCAGAACCGAACGAATCTTCACCCGTTCGATACCTGCCGACTGGATGGAGCCGGCGAGGGTTTCTGTGATCTCCTCGTTGATATCGACAATGACCTTGCCTTCGTAATCCTTGATCTTTTCCAGCGACACGCGGCCGATGATACGGTCGCGCAGCGGCTCGATGATCTCTCCCGATTCCACAATCGAGCCTACGAAGATGCCATCAACGGTACCGCAGTCGTTTTCGCTGATGATCACGTCCTGCGCGACGTCCACGAGGCGGCGGGTCAGATATCCTGAATCGGCCGTCTTGAGCGCGGTGTCCGCCAGACCTTTACGTGCACCGTGCGTCGAAATGAAGTACTGCAACACGTTGAGACCTTCGCGGAAGTTGGCCGTGATCGGCGTTTCGATGATTTCGCCCGACGGCTTGGCCATCAAACCACGCATTCCGGCAAGCTGGCGGATCTGCTGTTTCGATCCGCGAGCTCCGGAGTCGGCCATGAGGAGGATGGGGTTGAAGCCATGGCTGGCTTTTTCCGCCTTCTCCATTTCAGTGAACATCATGTCGGAAATCTTTTCCGTCACGTCGGACCAGATGGCGATGACCTTGTTGTAGCGTTCGCCATTCGTGATCGCACCGTCGCGATATTGCTGGTCGACCTTTACGACCTCGTTCTGGGACTGCTCCACAAAGGCGCGCTTGCCCGGCGGCACAATCAGGTCGTCGATGCTGATCGTGATACCTGCGTAACAGGCGTACGTGAATCCGAGTTCCTTGATGTGGTCCAGCATGGTCACCGTCAAGTCCGGGCCGTAACGCAGATACGTGAAGCTGACAAGCTGTCCAAGGCCCTTCTTCTTCAGCAGGCCGTTAATGAATGGCATACCTTCGGGCAGATGATCGAAGAGGATCGCGCGGCCCACCGTGGTGCTGAGCATATAGTTCTTCGCGTCGATCACTTCGGCATGAACAATAGCTTGCTCGTCGTATGCCGTCGTCATGTCGATCAATGGGCCGGTGTAGCGCAGACGGATCGGAGTTTGCGTCTCCACTTCACCGTGATAGAGCGCGAGAAGCACTTCGTCGATCGAGCCAAACGTTCGGCCTTCGCCGCGCGTTCCGGGTTTGGCCCGAGTCAGGTAGTAAATGCCGAGCACCATGTCCTGCGTCGGCACGGCAACCGGATGGCCGCTGGCCGGTGAGAGCAGGTTCTGAGTCGAGAGCATCAATACGGAGGCTTCGATCTGGGCTTCGGGAGATAGAGGAATGTGGACGGCCATCTGGTCGCCGTCAAAATCAGCGTTGAATGCCGTGCAGACCAGCGGATGGATCTTGATAGCCTTGCCTTCAACGAGAACAGGCTCGAAAGCCTGGATGCCGAGACGATGCAACGTGGGAGCGCGGTTCAAAAGAACCGGGTGGTCTTTGATGACATCTTCAAGGATGTCCCATACCACAGGATCCTGGCGTTCCACCATTTCCTTCGCGGCTTTGACTGTCGTGCAGTGCCCACCCTGTTCGAGCCGGTTATAGATGAACGGCTTGAACAGTTCGAGAGCCATCTTTTTCGGAAGACCGCACTGGTTCAGCTTGAGTTCGGGACCGACAACGATGACCGAACGGCCCGAGTAATCCACGCGTTTTCCGAGGAGGTTCTGACGGAAACGGCCCTGCTTGCCCTTCAACGTATCGGACAGCGACTTCAAAGGACGGTTGTTCGCGCCCCGCAGGATCCGGCCTCGCCGCCCGTTATCGAAGAGGGCGTCGACGGCTTCCTGCAACATGCGCTTTTCATTACGGACGATAACGTCGGGCGCGTGCAGTTCGATGAGCTTCTTCAAACGGTTGTTCCGATTGATGACGCGGCGATAAAGGTCGTTCAGATCGGACGTTGCGAATCGACCGCCATCCAGGGGCACCAGGGGACGAAGCTCGGGCGGAATCACGGGGATGACATCGAGAATCATCCATTCCGGCTTATTGCCGGACTTCACGAACGCTTCGACCACCTTCAGGCGCTTGGCATATTTGATCTTCTTCTGTTGCGAGTTCTCGCTCTTCATCTTGATGCGCAACTCGACGGAGAGCGTCTCGATATCGACGCGCTTCAGCAGCTCTTTGATCGCTTCGGCGCCCATCATGGCGACGAACTTGCCGGGGAATTCCTGTTGCAGTTGCCGGAATTTTTCTTCCGTCAAAAGCTCCCGTTCCTTCAGGGGAGCGTCACCCGGATCGATCGTAACGTACGCTTCGAAATAAAGAACGCGCTCGAGTTCACGCAGGGACATGTCGAGCAGATGCCCGATGCGGCTGGGCAGTCCCTTGAAGAACCATACGTGGGAGCAGGGACTGGCGAGCTCGATATGACCGAGGCGCTCACGGCGTACTTTCGAAAGTGTGACTTCGACTCCGCACTTGTCGCAGATCACGCCACGATGTTTCATGCGCTTGTATTTTCCGCACAAGCACTCCCAGTCCGTTACGGGCCCGAAAATCCGCGCGCAGAACAAGCCGTCTTTTTCCGGCTTGAAGGTGCGGTAATTGATGGTCTCTGGCTTCGTCACTTCGCCGTGCGACCAGGATCGTATCTTTTCGGGCGAAGCCAGACTGATACGAATACTGTCGAAATCGGCAATAGAGGCGGCTCGGTCGTAAGGGTTAGTTCTAATCAAATGAATACCTCCTCATACAGGCTGCGCCCTATCGGGCTTGCATTCGCAGCCGCTCATGCTCAAGGGAGAAAAAATTACACCGTCGGTTTCCGCTTCATCAACTCGACATCGAGGCACAGGCTCTGCAACTCGCGAATGAGCACGTTAAAGGATTCGGGCACTCCCGGTTCCATGGCCGCTTCGCCCTTGACGATCGCTTCATAGATCTTCGTGCGGCCGTAGACGTCGTCGGATTTGGCGGTGAGCAGTTCCTGGAGAATGTGCGCGGCGCCGTAGGCTTCGAGCGCCCACACTTCCATTTCTCCAAATCGCTGTCCGCCGAATTGGGCCTTGCCTCCCAACGGCTGTTGGGTGATCAAGGAGTAGGGGCCGATAGAACGGGCGTGGATCTTGTCGTCCACAAGATGCGAAAGCTTCAACATGTAGATGTAGCCCACCGTGACTTCCTGTTCGAAAGGCTGGCCAGTCATACCGTCATAGAGACGCGTTTTACCGGTCATCGGAAGATTGGCTTTCTTGAGCATGTCCTTGATTTCGCTCTCCATGGCGCCATCAAACACAGGCGTTGCGAAATGCATGCCGAGCGCATGGGCGGCCCATCCGAGATGGGTTTCCAGGATCTGTCCGACGTTCATTCGCGAAGGTACGCCGAGGGGATTCAGCACGATTTCGACCGGCGTTCCGTCCGGAAGATAGGGCATGTCTTCCTCGGGAAGAATCCGTGCAATGACGCCCTTGTTGCCATGACGGCCGGCCATCTTGTCGCCAACCGACAACTTACGCTTCATTGCGACATAGACCTTGACCAGCTTGATCACGCCCGGGGGCAATTCATCGCCGCGTCGAAGTTTTGCGATGCGTTCTTCGTGGATCTTGCGGAGGACGTCGATCTGACGAGTCGTCATCTCCTCAATTTCCTGCACCTGGTCGTTCGGGTTCGAGTTGTCCGTATATTTCAACTTGAGCAATTCGCGGAGCGACAGATGTTCGATGACTTCAGGAGTCATGTCGATTTTTTTCCCAACGATCTTGCGACCGCTGCGTTCGTTGACGAGTTCATTCGCCGTCACCTTGCCGGCAAGCAGGGAGACAAGGCGCTTGTTGCGCTCGTCTGTGAGGATGCGAATCTCATCACGAAGATTCGCCTCGAGACGGGAGATCTCCATGCCTTCAATCAGCATGGCTCTTTCGTCCTTCTCGGCGCCTTTGCGGGAGAAGATCTTCACATCTACGACGATACCTTCAATGCCCGGAGGGCAGATCAAGGATGCATCGCGAACGTCTCCGGCCTTTTCACCGAAGATGGCGCGAAGAAGTTTTTCTTCCGGCGTGAGTTGTGTTTCGCCTTTCGGCGTAACTTTGCCGACGAGAACGTCTCCCGGCTTCACGTTCGCACCGATGCGGATGATCCCGGCCTCGTCGAGATCCTTGAGGAAGGATTCACTGACGTTCGGGATGTCGCGCGTGACTTCCTCTGGTCCGAGCTTGGTATCGCGAGCTTCGATCTCAAACTCTTCGATATGGATCGACGTGTAGTAGTCATCCTTTACGAGGCGTTCGGACACGAGAATTGCGTCTTCAAAGTTGTATCCGCGCCAGGGCATGAACGAGACCAGGACGTTGCGGCCCAGAGCCAGCTCCCCTTTGTCCGTGCATGGGCCGTCTGCGAGGATCTGGCCCTTCACCACGCGATCACCCTTCCGCACGATGGGCTTCTGGTTGATGCAGGTGTTCTGGTTGGAACGTCGGAACTTCGTGAGCGTGTAGATATCGGCTCCGACTTCACGTGAGAAGTGACCGTCTTCGGCGGATTCGACTCGAACGATGATGCGCTCGGAATCGACGGAATCCACGACACCGTTGCGTTTGCAGACGGCGACAGCGCCGGAGTCGCGGGCCGTGATCTCTTCCATTCCCGTCCCGACGAACGGAGCGGCCGTACGGAGGAGCGGCACAGCCTGGCGTTGCATGTTGGATCCCATCAGGGCGCGGTTGGCGTCGTCGTTCTCCAGGAATGGCACAAGCGACGCAGCCACCGAAACGAGCTGTTTGGGCGAAACGTCGACGTAGTCCACTTCGTCGCGATGTTTCAGCACGAAGTTACCCGCCTGCCGAACGTCCACGAGCTCGTGGATCAGACGGCCATTCTTGTCCATTTCCACGTTGGCCTGGGCGACGAGATACTTGTCTTCTTCCCAGGCAGAAAGATAGAACGAATACGGAATGAAGTCGGCGCGCTTTTTGCGCTTTTCCTTCAGGGCTTCATTCTCGGACTCGACGTCCTCTCGTTCAACGTGGTCGCCTACTTTGAATTTGGAGTCCCCGGACGACACGATCGTCACATAGTCGATGACGCGGCCGTTCTTCACTTTCCGATAGGGGCTCTCGATGAACCCATAGTCATTGATTCGCGCATAGCAACTCAACGACGAGATCAGTCCGATGTTCGGACCTTCCGGCGTTTCAATCGGGCAGATGCGTCCGTAATGGGTGGGATGCACGTCGCGTACTTCAAAGCCCGCGCGCTCACGCGTCAAACCACCGGGTCCCAGCGCGGACATACGGCGTTTATGCGTGATTTCAGACAGCGGATTGGTTTGATCCATGAACTGCGACAGCTGCGACGAGCCGAAGAATTCGCGCACGGCGGCGGCGGCGGGCTTGGCGTTCACCAGATCCGACGGCATCACGGTGTCGATTTCAACAGAGCTCATACGCTCCTTGATC
>Ga0134121_10000935_pt1 | contig 29493 bp, 18 predicted proteins | sample KB301_FD_96463 | JGI IMG/M metagenome (GOLD analysis project Ga0134121, IMG submission 96463) | Terrestrial soil microbial communities without Nitrogen fertilizer from Kellogg Biological Station, Michigan, USA - KB3-0-1 | ecosystem: Environmental > Terrestrial > Soil > Unclassified ... | reverse complement strand
GGAAGAGGTGGGCCGGTCGTTCAACGTCACCCGCGAGCGCATCCGCCAGATCGAGTCCAAGGCGCTGCGCAAGCTGCGTCACCCCAGCCGGGCGACGAAGCTGAAGCCGTTCCTCGACAACACGATGTAGAGACCTGGAGATCGCCCGCCGCGTTGACACCGGCGGGCGATCCACCTAAAATTCCGCTCCCGGCTTGAAGACCGGCAGCTTCTTTTCTATTCCTCGGTAGCTCAACGGTAGAGCGTTCGGCTGTTAACCGAAATGTTGGGGGTTCGAATCCCTCCCGAGGAGCCAATCCTGCTTCAAGATATCCCCAGCTCCGTCAGCCGCTGATACCGCGCCATGAAGCGGCGGTCGATGCGGTCCTTCAGCCGCCAGGCCCAGCGGCTGTGGGAGACGATCCCCTTGTAGTCGAGCAGCGCGCGGCCATCGCCGGTATTCAAGATGGACAGGAACCCCGACTGCGGCGTGTAGCCGGGCGGCTGGCCCCCATGCACGGCGGCTTTCAAACTTTGCCAGAGCAATGGGCCCTCGCGCACGGCGTAGACGCCGGCTTTGGGCGTGGCGGGGTGGCTCGCCAGCGTGCCGCAGTCGCCGGCGGCGAAGATCCTGGGGTCGTCCACAGAGCTGAGCGAGTCGCCGGTGAGCAGGAATCCGCGGTCGTCCAGCGGCAGTCCGGAGCCCCGGAATAGCGGCCAGGAGACGGCGCCGGTGAGCCAGACGGTGAGCTTGGAAGGGATGCGGGTGCCGTCCTCGGTTGCCGCTGAATCGGGTTGGACCGCGGTGACTCGCGCGCCAGTGAGAGCCACGATTCCCCGTTGGTGGAGAATGTCGCGGGCGCGCTGCCGGAAACGCCGGCGATAGCCAGGGAGGATCTCCTTTCCTCCTTCGGCGATGGTGAGGCGATGCGCCACGCCCTCCTTCTCCAGGGCGCTGGCCATGGCGAGGGCAACCTCGACGCCTGCGGCTCCGCCGCCCACCACGACAGCCGGAATCGTGCCGCCGCCACGCGCCAACTCGCGCAGGCGGTCCCGAAGCGCGGCCACTCGCTCCAAGGGCTTGATCCGTTGCGCTTCGCTGGCGATCTCGGGGGCGTCGATCCCCGCGGTGTTCGAGCCGACAGCGAAGGAGACCAGGTCCCAAGGCACTTCCACGGTCTCGGCCAGGCTCGTCTGAACGTGGACCACCTGGCGGTCCGGTCTCAGGGCCACGGCCCGGCCGCAGAGGAATTGACCCTCCGCCCGCGCCACGAGGTCCGGAATGCGAACCGCGATCTCGTCCTCGCGATAGGTGCCCTGGAGATATCCCGGCACCATTCCCGAGTAGTGATGAAGGGGGCTCACGGACACCACGGTGAGCGCCACGTCGCGGAGAGGTTCGAGGATCAGCCGGCGCAGGATTTCCAGATGGGTGTGGCCGGCCCCCACCAGCAGCAGACGGGTTGGCGCGCGGCCGGCCACCCTCAGGGTTCCATCAGGATCCGCCGCAGCAGCAGGATCAACCAAACACTGGCCACGCCCAGCATCAACGGCCGCAGCCAGCGGCTCCACCAGGGCTGAGCCCCTACTGGACCTTCGCTGCCGGAGCTGATCTCGGCGGGCTGCCAGGGGCGGCCGGTCAACGTGTCGCCCAGCGCTTGGAGGTCGTAGGAGGGGGCTTTCAGTGAATCGGCGCCCGCCAGCAGACGGACTGAAGTGACTTGGGGTTTCGCCTGGGGCCAGACGAAAAGCAGGACGTCCCGCCGGCGCCAGACCGCGGTGTCGAGGTCGGGCAGAGGCGGATTATCGCCGTCGTGGAACCGCAGGGAAAAGACGGACGGCGCGCGGCCGGGCAGCGGCACCCGCAGGCGGCAGGGCACGGGGGGCTGGGGCATGCACTCCCAAGTCGCGCGCAAGGTCGGAGGGGGAGCGGCTTTCGGCTCCTCGTCGCCGCGGCGCGCGAGATGGGCGACCGGCTCCAGGTAGCGCATCATGACGCTGCGCCGCAGGGGCCGGGCCGGAGCCATGACGTCGAGCTCGGTCAGGGGGAGGCCGGAGCGGGCGAGGCGGATCTCCAGCGTGCTCTCCTTGGCGCGCACGTCCGCGGTGGGACGAACGCTCCCTTCCCACAGGGCGAGGGCCGGCGCGGCGGGCGACCAGCGATAGAAGGGGATCTGGCGGTCACCGGTCACCAGCCGCAGGTTTCCCAGGTCGGCGCGGGCGGCGGCATAGACGGAGTCGGGCAGCTCCAGGCGCACCAGGGAGCCGGGCCGGGCGGCAGGTGAAACGACCCGCCAGGAGGCCTTGAGCCGGCCGCTTCCCAACCGCACGCTCGGCGTCACGGCCGTGATCGGGAGGGGCGGCAGCGGATGCTCGGTCTCCGCCCCGGCTTCCAACCAGCTCGCCTCCACTCCCGCGGGCGCCGCCGGTGCAAAGCCGGCGCGGCGCGGCGGGCCGCCGTAGGCCAGCGTGTACTGCCCGGCCTCTTCGGCATCGAACAGGACGGTCTGCACCGTCAGCTCGACACCGTAGCTCGCGAGGCGCGGCGCCGCTCCGGGAGCGCTATAGAGCTCGAGCCGGAGGAGACTGCCGGCGAGCGGCTCGGCGCCGCCGGCCAGCACGTGGCGCATCCGGCCGCCGGTCGCCGGCGTGGGTTGCGATGGCTTGGATGGCTGCGATGGCTGCCAAACGCCTTCCGCGAGGCTCTGCCAATGCCCTTCGCGGGGTGCGTCCAACCGGTACCCGACGCTCCCTTTCTCCTCCACCTCCACGGTCAGCCGCCTCACGACCTGGCCGGCGGCCGGCAGCGGGAGAGTGCAAAAGATAGCGCCGGGTGGGCCTGGATCGCAGTCGGCATTGCGGGTGGCGATCGCCAAGGTGGGACCGGTGACCGATTCGACCTCGGCCGCTTCGATCTTCGGTGCGCCCGACTCAGGCGGCCAGTGGAGGCGCAACCAGCGGTCGCCGGTGACCGGATAGGAAATCGAGATCGAGCTCTCGCTGGCCTCGGCCCGGAAGGGCGCCAAAGACGTCAGAGGCTGCCAGTGAGCACCGTCCGGGCTGCTTTCGAGCTGGTCTGGAGGCGCGATGCTGGGGCGAACGGTCTGCAGAAAAAGCCGCTCGTGGGGAATCGTGTTGGCTCCCAGGTCGAGGAGCAGCGACCATCCCGGCTCAGCCGTCCCGCCGCCTCGCTCCACCGTCGAAGACTTCACCGGCCTTCGTTCGGTGCGGGCCGCCGTCGTCTCGATGCGGACCGGAGCTTCGCCCCCTGAGGGCGAGAGGACGTGGAGGTCCATCCCTCCCGGCGCCAGGTGCTGAATGGCCGCGAGATCGAGGGGCACCCGCACCCACCCGGCCTCCGGCACCATGACCTCGCGAGTGTAGTGGTAGCCCTCGACGGTGGCGTGAGCGCTACGCGTCGCCAGGAAGGCCAGCAGGCACAACGCGGTAGCCTTCAGCCGACTCCCCCGCCGCCGGCGGTAGCGCAAGAACACGCGATAGAACAGGCTGGGAAAAAGGATGACGACGAGGAGCAGCAGGACCGCGAGCTCCGTGCATCCCATGAGGTGGACTCTATATCGGGATCAAACTCGGGGAGAAGGCGCGAATCGCGCCTAAGAAGTATGGATCCCCCGCCGGAGGACCTGCCAGACCGGAGAGATAGGGCCTCCAACCGAGAAACAGACGACCAGTCTAGCACGCTCTCGAAGGACGGAAAAGACCCAACTTATTCCTAAGCGGAGTTTGGAAGCCCGTCATGACGTCGGCCCCGCCCGGGCATAAATGCCGGGGCTAGTAGCGACGCCGGATGAATCCGGCTTCAAAGCCCCCTTCAGGGGGCGCAGCACATAGCCCTGGCATTTATGCCCGGGCGGAGGTGAACGGAGCGCCAGAGGATGCGAGCTTCCGAACACTCCCTACGCGGATTGGTGGCGATGATCGTCCACCAGCTTCTCCACCACCGAGGGATCCGCCAACGTGGTGATGTCTCCCAGCTCCTCGTATTCGCCGGCGGCGATCTTGCGCAGGATGCGGCGCATGATCTTGCCCGACCGCGTCTTGGGCAGGCCGGTGACGATCTGGATGCGGTCCGGGGTCGCAATGGAGCCGATGGCATGCCGCACCTGCTGCTTGAGCATGCCGATGAGCTCGTCCGGATCGGTCTTCTCGTACTCCGGGGTCGGGTGGACGTAGGCGTAGATCCCCGTGCCCTTGATGTCGTGGGGGAAGCCCACCACCGCCGCCTCGCCCACGGCGTCGTGAGCCACCAGGGCGCTTTCGACCTCCGCCGTGCCCAGCCGGTGGCCAGAGACGTTCAGCACGTCGTCCACGCGGCCGGTGATCCAGTAGTAGCCGTCCTCGTCCCGGCGGCAGCCGTCGCCGGTGAAGTAGAGGCCGGGATACTGCGAGAAGTACGTCTGGCGGAAGCGGCGGTGATCGCCATACAGCGTCCGCGCCTGCCCCGGCCAGGTGCCGCGCAGGCACAGATTGCCGGAGACGCCGTTGCCATTCAGCTCGGTGCCGTTCTCGTCCACCAGCACCGGCTGGACGCCGAAGAAAGGCAGGGTGGCCGAGCCCGGCTTCACGGGAGTCGCTCCGGGCAGCGGCGTGATGAGGATGCCGCCCGTCTCCGTCTGCCACCAGGTATCCACCACGGCGCACCGTCCCTCGCCCACCACGTCGTGGTACCACATCCAGACTTCGGGGTTGATGGGCTCGCCGACCGATCCCAGGATGCGTAAGGAAGTCCGCTTGTAGCGTTTCACAAAGTCATCGCCGGCGCGGGCGATGGCGCGGATGGCCGTGGGAGCGGTATAGAAGATGTTGATCCCCAGGTCGTCCACCATGCTCCAGTAGCGCCCCGAGTCCGGGTAGGTCGGAATGGACTCGAACATCACGGTGGTGGCACCGTTGGCGAGGGGGCCATAGAGGATGTAGCTGTGCCCCGTCACCCAGCCGATGTCCGCGGCGCAGCAGTAGATGTCGCCCGGATGGTAGTCGAAGACCAGCTTGTGGGTGAGGGCGGCGTAGACCAGGTAGCCGCCGGTGGTGTGGAGGACGCCCTTGGGTTTGCCCGTCGAGCCCGAGGTATAGAGGATGAAGAGAGGGTCCTCCGAGGCCATCCATTCCACTGGACAGGTAGAACGCTGCTTGCCGGTCTCCTCCTCCAGCCAGAAGTCCCGGCCCTGCCGCATGGGGACCTCCTTGTCCGTACGGTGGACCACGAACACCTTCTCGACCACGGACAGACCCTCGACGGCTTGATCGACGGTCTGCTTCAAGGGAATCCGCCGGCCGCCCCGCAGTCCTTCGTTGGCGGTGAAGACCACCTTGCAGCCGGCGTCCAGAATGCGGTCGCGAAGCGATTCGGCCGAGAAGCCGGCGAAGACCACCGAATGGACGGCGCCGATGCGGGCGCAGGCGAGCATGCTGTAGGCAAGCTCGGGAATCATGGGCAGGTAGATGCACACCCGGTCGCCCTTGCGCACGCCGTGGGAGAGAAGGACGTTGGCGATGCGGGCGACGTTGTGCTTGATCTCGCGATAGGTGATGTACCGGTAGTCGCCGGGCTCGTCGCCGGCCCAGATGATGGCCGTCTGCTCGCCCCTGGTAGCCAGGTGGCGGTCCACGCAGTTGTAGCAGGCGTTCAGGCGCCCGCCGGAAAACCAGGCGAAGTCGACCTCGTCGAAGTCCACGTCGACGATGTTGCGCGGCGGGTAGTACCAGTCGACGATGCCGGACATCTCGCGCCAGAACTCGTCCGGCTGCTCGACGGACCGGCGGTACATCTCCTGGTACTCCGCAAGGCTCTTGATGTAGGCGCGCTCGGCGATGTGGGGCTTGACGGGGATCATGGCTTCGCTCCTCCGGAAGGGTCCAAGACGGCAACTTCTCGAGCGGTGGGAAATTCTATACCGTCTCCCGCAGCCGAAGTGTACTATGCTCCCGGGAGATACGGCGAGCACAGTATACTATGCCCGCGGGAGCTCCCGAGAGCTCGGTGTACTTTGTTTGGAGGATGCCATGAGCCTGCCGCATTCCGAGGACATCTTTCGAGTCCTTCACGGGTTCAACCCGTGGTGGACTCACCGGTCCATCTCCATCCCGCGCTTCCACCGGCTCGCCTTCGACGCCTGCGGACGCTACTTATGGGACGAATCCATCCGACGGGGCATCCTTTTGGCCGGCCCACGGCGGGTGGGGAAAACCACGGTCCTCTACCAACTGGCCGAAAGGCTCCTCCGGCAGGGAACCGATCCCCGCTCCATCCTCTACCTCAGCCTCGACCATCCGGTGCTGAAGCTACTGACGATCGACAGGATTCTTCAGGAATACAATGAACAGGTCCTGCCGACAGGAGAGAAGGCCTACCTCCTCCTGGACGAGGTGCAATATTCCGGAGATTGGGATCTTCACCTCAAGCTCCTGATCGACCATAGGCCCGAGCTCCGGATCGTCGCCACGGGATCGGCTGCCCTTCGCCAAAGGCGGGACACCGTCGACAGCGGCGTCGGGCGCTGGATCACTGTCCCGATGCCCACTTTGTCCTTCTATGAATTCCTCCGGATGAGAGACCGGGCCCTTCCGGACGTACCCCGGGGGTTGAGACCCCAGGACCTGTTCCTGAAGCCCAAGCCCTATCTGTCAAATCTGGCGGCCAGCTTCCGCGGCCTCCTGCCGGAGTTTCAGCGCTATCTCCTGGTCGGCGGATTTCCTGAGACCGCCCTGAGCGACGAAACGGATTACTGCCAGCGCATTCTCCGTGAAGACATCGTCGAGCGGGTCCTGAAGCGCGACATGGTGGCTCTCTTCGGGATCCGAAAGATCAACGAGCTCGAGAAATTGTTCATCTATCTCTGCCTCAACTCCGGAGGGATGCTGTCTATCAAGACCTGCGCCTCGGAGCTGGGCACCACGGCTCCCACGATCGCCGGCTATCTCGAGCTGCTGGAGAGCTCTCACCTGGTCTACCGGCTGCCGCCTTCAGAGATTGGCGGCAAGAAGGTGCTCCGCCAGCAGAGCAAGTACTACTTGGCCGACGCCGCCTTGCGCAACGCCGTCCTGTTGCGGGGCGAAGAGGTGCTGGCCGATCCTGACGAGCTGGGAAAGGTGGTGGAAACTTCCGTCTTACGTCACCTTTCGTCCTATTACTACCTTGATGTGCCGAGGATCGGCTACTGGCGCGAGCCACGGACGAACAAGGAGGTCGACGTCATCGTCGAGAGTCCGCGCTACGTAATTCCGGTGGAGGTCAAGTACCGGCGGTCGGCGAGCGTGGATTCGGCGGATGGGCTGGCCGTCTACTGCGCACGCGAGCCCAAGGCCAGGTACGCCTATCTGGTGACGCGCGAGGACCGAGATTTCGGTGTTGCGGAGGTCGAGGGAGTGAAGGCGAAGTTCCTGAAGATCCCGGCCCACATCTTTACTTACCTCCTGGGACAGGCGGAGCACTCGCTCTGGAGGCAGGCGGGGAGGAAGACGGATTCTCTGGCCGAGGAGGACGAGATCGCCGAGGATTGAGGCCGGGTCGGCGGAGCGATCAGGCTTTCTCGCCGAACGGTGAATCCGGGAGCCGGAGGGTCCAGGGCCGCCCCTTGTCCAGCGCGTCCAGCTGGAGGAACAGCGCGCCGATGCCGGCGGCGCCCTGCATGTAGCCGGTCTGCGCGTAGACGTACTCCGGTTTGATGCGATGCTCGGCGTGGATCCACTTGAGGCCACCCCCGGGAGTTGGCGTGGCGCGATCCAGGAGGTTGCGGGCGACGCGTTGGCCGAAGCTCGTATAGGTGGCGTCACCGGTGAGCCTGCCGAGATCGAGGAAGAAGGCGGCGACTCCGGCGGAGCCGCAACATTGGCCGAAGTTGTTCCAGAAGCCGGGGGTCTGATGCTCGGGGATGCCGCTCGCCTGGATGGCGTTGGCGCCCTTTTTCGCCCAGGTGAGCCAGCCGGCCTTGGGGTCGATCTGGTCGAGGCGGATCCAGAGGCGGGAGGTGCCCACGGGGCCGTGGCACCAGCCGAGATAGTAGAGCTTCTTGTTGTCCGGCTCATCGTGGAAGATGAGACAGGTCTCCCCCGTGGCCTCGGCAATCGACTGCAGATAGCGCGCCCCGGCGAGGGCGGCGTCGAGGAATTCCTGGCGGCCGGTCTCGCGGTGGAGGGTGGCGAGGTAGTAGGCGACGCCCGCCGTGCCATGGGAGAAATTCGGCATCAGGCGGGCGAGCTCCGGCTCCATCCGCCACTTGAGACCGCCGTTCTCGGGGACGCCCAGCTCGATCAGCCGGAGCCCTGCCTTGGCCGCCAGATCGCGGGAGGCGGTGTCGTCCATCGCGCGTGCCACGTGCAGCAGATAAAGGCCGGTGCCGGAGGCTCCGGCGATGATGTCGGTGTACTTCCCCCAATCGACGCCCTTGCCGGCGGGCTGGGCGGCGGCGTGGATCAGGTCGCGGCAGCGGAGGGCGGCCTTCCGGTACTTCTCGTTCCCGGTCTCCTGGTGGACGCGTTCGAGGGTGAAGCCGATCCCGGCGACGCCGCTGTACAGGGAGCCCTGCACGTCTTCCAGGTTGAGCTTCAGGGGCAGGGAGGCGATCAGGACGTCCGCGCCGAAGGCGGCCTCCTCCCGCAGGGTCTTGTCGCCGGTGGCCCGGGCCAGCTCGAGGAGGAAGAGGACGATGCCGGCGCCTCCCGTGTAGAGATGCGCGGCGGCGTCGAGCCCGTCGGGACGCTCGGGGCCGGCCAGCCACATGTAGCCGTCCGGCGTCTCGACCCGGGCGGTTCGAATCCAGAGAGAGGCCTTGACCGCGGCGTCCAGATACCCGGTGGCCGGGGGCGCCGGCGCGGCGGAAGGCTTCGGGGTTTCCTCCCCGGCCGCGAGGCCGAGACCCAACGAGGAGGCGGCTCCGGCGGCGACCGTAAGACGGAGGAGATCGCGGCGGGTGAGATTGGATGGGCTCATCTCAAGGGCTCCGAAAAAGATAATCTCTAAACGAAGCGTACTTCGCTTTCCCCTCAGAGCGTGTTTGGAAGCTCAGCCGTGCATTTCCATACCGCCTCAGAGGGTGTCTCAAAAGGACCGATAGCCACGCCGGCGTCGCCAGGGATTGAAATCACCTGGCTACCGACTCTTGTCCCCTCCGGGACCGCAATTTTGTTCTTCCTGTGTCCCGTAGGGACTACAGAGGGTAGCCAGGTGATTTCAATCCCTGGCGACATAGGCGTCGTCGGCAACCACTTCGAGACACCCTCTCAGACCGGCCGCCCCCTAGAGCTGCGCCACCGTGTCCTTGTAGAACCCGTCGAGAATCTCCCGGTGGCGTTGCTCCACCACCTTGCGCTTGACGCTCATCTTCGGCGTCAGCTCTCCCGTCTCCTGAGAGAGGTCGTGATCGAGGAGGTGGAAATCCTTGATTCGCTCATAGGAGGCGAGCCCGGCGTTGACGGTGTCCAGAGCGTCGCGGATGAGCTTCTTCACCTCGGGGCGGGAGGCGAGGTCCGCGTAGTCCTTGTAGCCGATGCCGTGCTCGCGAGCCCATTTTCCCGTCGTCTCCTCGTTGAGGGTGATGAAGGCGATGCAGAACGGGCGGCGGTCGCCCAACATCACGACCTGCGAGATGTAAGGGCAGCTCACCTTGAGCTGGTTCTCGATGTTTTGCGGCGCGATGTTCTTGCCGCCTGCCGTCACCAGGATGTCCTTCTTGCGGTCGGTGATGGTGAGAAAATTTTCGGCGTCGAGCTGGCCCACGTCGCCGGTGTGGAACCAGCCGTCGGGCTCCAGGGCCTCGGCCGTGGCTTCGGGGCGGTTGTAGTAGCCCTTCATGACGTGCCGCCCGCGGAGCAGAACCTCGCCGTCCTCGGCGATTTTGACCTCGGCCCCCGGGACCGCCGGGCCGACGGTGCCGAACTTGTAGCGCTCGGGGCGATTGAAGCAGCTGCCGGCGGAGGTCTCGGTGAGGCCGTAACCCTCCAGGATGAGGATGTCGCAGGCGTGGAAGAACTCGGCGATGGCGCGCGAGAGCGGGGCGCCGCCGGAGATCAGGAAACGGAGCCGGCCGCCCAGGCGAGCTTTCAGCTTGGAGTAGACGAGCTTGTCGGCCAACCGGTGCTGGAAGGCGAGGAGGCCGGAGGGCTTTCCTCCCTGCTGGCGGAGCCTCGAGACCCGGCTCCCCACGCCCATGGCCCACTGGAAGATCTTGTATTTGAGGCCGCCGCCCTCGCGCGCGCCGGTGACCACGCGGTTGTAGACCTTCTCGAACACGCGGGGGACGCCGGCCATCACGGTCGGGTGGACGGTGGCGAGATTGGGCACCAGGTCGTCGATGACGCCGTCGATCGCGGTCGGCACGCCCAGGCGGAGGAAGGCCACCTGCAGCACCTTGGCGAACGAGTGCGCGAGCGGCAGGAAAAGCAGCTGCTGGTCGGTGGGGCCGAGGATGTTCACCGCCGCGATGGCCTCCGCTTCGAAGAGCCAGTTGTCGTGGGTGAGCATCACTCCCTTGGGTTTGCCGGTGGTGCCCGAGGTATAGATGAGAGTGGCGATGTCCTCCGGTCCCACGGCGGCAGCAGCCTGATCGAAGGCACCGGGGTGTTCGGCGTCCCACGTCTTGCCGCGGCTCTCAAGCTCGGCGAGAGTGATCGTCCAGCCGTCGGCGGCCACGGGCGAGCCGTCGATCAGGATCAGCTTCTCGACGCTTGCCAGCTGCCCCTTCACCTCCCGGAGCTTGGCTTCCTGGCCGGGATTTTCCACGAAGCAGAAGCGGGAGCCGGAATCTTGCAGGATATAGGCGCTCTCCTCGGCGGTGTTCGAGGTGAAGATGGTCGAGGTGGCGCCGCTCGCCGAGAGAATGCCGAGGTCGGCGATCACCCAGTCCGGAGAGCTGGTGGCGAGGATGGCCACGCGCTCCCCCTTTTGCAGCCCGAGACTGAGAAGACCGCAGGCCACGGCCCGCACGTGCTGGCCGGACTCTCCCCAGGTGAGCTTGTACCAGAGACCGTTACGGCGGCCGGACATCGCCTCCAGGGCCGAGGAGGCCTCGACCCGGTGCTGGAACATGTGGACGAGAGAACGGAACGACGTCTCGCTCATGGCGCGGCCCTCCCCGGATGACGAACTGGTGACGGGATGATACCAGCCCGGCGAGCCTATCCCGGACTGCGCGTATAAACCGCCTCGTGGAACGCCCGGCCCTCCTCAATAAGGCGGACGTAACCGTCGGCGAGGAGGCGGCGGAGGGCTACGGAGACGCTGCGGACTCGGGCCGGGTTCCGGAGCCGCTTCGCGTAGCGATCGTTGATCTCCAGGGCCAGGGCGGTGGGGCCGAACTGCTCGGCCTCGCCTTTTTGCTCGATGAGGCGCGCGACCAGCTTGCTCAGCGTTGACCGCCGGTCCGCTTCGGCATCGTCCGGCGCCGGGAGGAGGGATGCGCCCCGGCGGACCTCCTCGCCTGCAGCTTGCGCCGCCGTCTTGAAGCCCTCGTAACGCTGCCGCAGCCTTGCCAGCTCGCCCGCGTGCAGCTCGCGCTGGCTCCGGTGGAACGTCTCCTGGCCGGTATGGAAGGTCTCCCGCTCCTCGTGAGAGGCGATCTGTGCCTCGAGATCGGCCAACACCTGCGCGATGGAGAGATTTGGGTTCATGGGTCTCAGGTTCCTCTCTTTTTGGAGCTGCAACAGGCCTACAATTTGACGAGCCGCGGCCTGCAACAACGCCACCGGAGGTGTCGCGTGCCGTCTAGACAAGGGGTTTTCGAGGGCATGTTGCCACATATCTGCGAGATATGCCACGAAGCGTTGAATCTTGCGTCAAAGGCCGGAGCGATGCCGCATAGCTGAAGACGGCGCCGCATATCCAGCGACGATGCCCCAAATCTCGGGATTTGAGGCGTAGCTGCTGAAAATGTGGCGAACGAGCTGAGGACGCCTCATATTCAGCAAGGCTGCTGCATATCTACAGATTGCGCCGCATATTCGGAGGCGATGCGGCATATCTCTGAAGGTCGCCACATACGTGGGAGGGTTGCGGCATATCGGCGGACAAGGACTCATAACAGCCTCGCTCGACAGGTCTGACTCGAAGCAGTAGACTAACCTAGCTAAGGAGGTGTTATGGGAGTCTTCAACGTTCACGATGCCAAGACCCATCTTTCTCGGATTCTCGAGCGCGTCGCGCAGGGCGAAGAGATCATCATCGCGAAGAGTGGCCGTCCCGTGGCGAAGCTCGTCCGGCTTGCTGCCGAGCCCCGTAGGCCAGGGCGGCTGAAAGGGCGGATTCGCGTGGGCGCTGACTTCGACGAGCCTCTTCCCGACGAGATTCTGGCCGCGTTTCGCGGGGAGAGTGAGTGAAGCTTCTCCTGGACAGCCATGCTTTCCTCTGGTGGCTCACTGAAGACCCAAAGCTCAAGGCCGAAGCCCGGCAGGCGGTGGCCGATCCGGCGTCGGTCGTCTACGTCAGCGCGGCGACCGTCTGGGAGCTCTCGATCAAGGCGGCTCTCGGCAAGCTCGATCTCGACGGCGCCGACCTCGCGGAGGAGATTGAGGCGAACGACTTCGTCGAGCTTCCCGTCACGGCGCGGCATTCGCTCGCTGCCGCCGCCTTGCCCCGTCATCACGAAGATCCCTTTGACCGAATGCTGATCGCCCAGGCTCAGATCGAGGATCTGACGATCGTCACCCGGGACCCCGCGTTTCGAGCATACGGGATCGCTCTCCTTCCAACCTGAAGGCTAGCGATGCCGCAATCACCTGAACTTGCCGGCGGCGAAGGATTCACCTTTGAGGGCGACGCGGCTGCGTTCTATCTCACCGCGCTGCTAGCCGAGGCATATGCACCCGGGATCGATGATCGAACCGTTGTCCGTGTGTCGGTTCAGCAGCGCGACTTCGGCGAACCGCTCGATGATGTAATCGTCGATTTTGAAGACGCCGCAAAGAACCCGGCTCGCCTTAGTCTCCAGGTGAAGCGTTCGCTCACGATCAGCAAGGCGAAAACGAACACCGACTTTCGCGACATCATCCGCGACAGTTGGACCACCCTTAACAAGAGTGGCTTCCGAATCAACGTCGATCGCTACGGCGCGGCAGTTGGTACCGTTACCCCTGCTAAGGAACGAGCGCTCAAGACCCTTTGCGATTGGGCCCGTGAAAGTCTGACGGCTGACCATTTTGACGCTCGCTTTGGAGAGGGAGGCAGCGCGAGCACCGAACTCAAAGCGGTCAAGAACGACGTCGTCGCATTACTGAAAGAGGCGAAGGAGACATCGTGCACAAGTGAAGAAGTGCATCAGTTCCTTGCGCACTTCGTGCTCATCCAGTTCGACTTTCTTCGCGAAGGCGCCACTGCTCCCCCTGATGCCATTAATCGCATCCGAGATTGCCTCGCACCCGATGACGCAGCCAAGGCACCCCTCGTCTGGTCGCGGGCCATTCAGCTAGCCCGCGCATCAGCCGGCAAATCAGGCCAGTTTGATCGTGCGCGTCTCGTGCGCTCGATCTCATCTGTCGCACGCCTTCGCGGCGCGACCTCTTTTCGCCTCGACCTCGACAAGTTGGCGGAACTCGCAAAGAACTATGCGAACCTCATTCCGGACGATGTTGGCGGAACGAAACTCGAACGAAACTCGCTCCTTGAGAACCTGGACGCCAAGCTGACCTCGGCTCGTATAGTGCAGATCCGCGGTCTGCCAGGAGGTGGTAAATCAGTCGTGTTGAGGCGGGCGGTACAGCACACGCTAGAACGCGGGCCGGTCCTCTTCCTCAAAGCCGAACAGCTCGAAGGCACTAGCTGGATCAGCTACGCGACATCGCAGGGACTCTCGGGTGCTCCCTTGGAGCAACTTCTCGTGGAGGTCGGGGCAGCGGGCACTCCCATCCTCTTCGTCGATGCGATCGATCGCATCGAGAAAGAGCACCAGCCCGTCATCCTCGACGTGATCCGCGCTATCGTGGGATCGCCGCTGCTCGACAACTGGCGCGTCGTCGTCTCCCTTCGCGACACCGGCATTGAAGTGCTTCGCAATTGGTTAGGCGAGTTCCTTGACGTTCTGAAGGTCGAAATGCTTAGCGTTGGTCAGTTGAGTGACGAAGAGGCAGAGATGCTCGCAAGAGCCAAACCACACCTGAGGCCGCTTCTGTTTGGATCAGCCCAGGTACAAGAGATCGTCCGGCGGCCATTTTTTGCGAAGGTTCTGAACCAAGGTTACGTGACTGACCCCGGCGTCACGACATTCGCTCCCAGATCTGAAGTCGATTTGATCGAGAGCTGGTGGCGGCGGGGCGGCTACAACGAAGCTGGCCAAAGCGCACTTGACCGTCAGCGCGCACTTCTCGACTTGGCTCGTGTTCGTGCCCGCCAGCTTAGCCAGCCAATTCGCCTTAGCGAGCTCACCTCGGTCGCACATATCGATGACCTAAGATCGGATGGCATACTCCAAAATGCTCGCGAAGGGATCTCCGTCCGCTTCGCTCACGATATCTTCTTCGAATGGGCTTTCTTCCATGTCCTGGCCGATCGCGGCGCCCAATGGTTGGATGAGATCAAGGCCTGCGGTGAGCCGCCGGCGGTCGCACGCGTCGTCGAACTCGCTTCCCAATGGGAATATGCGCAGGGAAGAGAGTGGTCAGCGTACCTCGCCCAAGCCGAGGGGGTGAGCCTTAGATCACAATGGCTGCGAGCGTGGCTCGTTGCACCCCTCGGAACTGCGAGGTTCGAAGTTGATGAGGACCAATTCGCGACCTCCGTCTTTGCTGACGACTTCCGCCTTTTCAGGAAGGCACTTGTCTGGTTTCAGGCCGAAAGGACCACTCCAAATGCGAACATCCTAGCTGTAGCTGGTGAGCTCCCACAGGAGCAACGTCAACGGTTCGCTGATTTCCTCGGTTGGCCTTCTGACTTTGCCGCCTGGCGTCGCCTTATCGGCTTTATCCTCCGACGCATCTCTGACATTCCGCAGAGGCTCTATCCGGAGATCGTAGCTATCTTCGCGGTCTGGCAAAACGCCACAGCTGATTTTCTCAATCCGACGTCTCGCGCTCTGCTGCAGCAAGGCGCTACCTGGCTCGCCGCCATCGACGCGCTCAGTCTCGCCGATAAGCCTGACGAACATTCTGCATACTGGAATAAAGTGCCCGGCTTGGGCGCTTTTCGCAAATCCCTGGGCCAGCTCCTCTTATGGTCGTCGAGAGCCGAGCCGACACTTGCGGCCGACTACCTACGGCGTGTCACCAACTCAGAGCGCATCCGAGATGAGGCGTTTCACGACATCATCGCCTACTCACCCATTCTCGCCCAATCGCTGCCGAAGTCTGTCGTTGAGTTTTCACTGGCGTTTTTGCGAGAGGAGCTACCATACGAGCAAGTCGCCCGCGAAAGGCAGGAGTTTCATAAGGCGGCTGAATGGTGCAAGGCAGTCCTGGCGAAGCCGGAAGCGGAGCGCACGCGTCAAGAGCAAAGGGCGCTTTCGTTCGGACCTTCTCTGCGAACCATTGCCGATTTCGGTTACCACGACTGGGAAAGGCTATCGATCCACGACGAGTACCGGAGCTTCTGGCCCCCTTCGCCGCTTCGAGAACCTTTTCACTCGCTTTTCCAATCATCGCCCGAGGAGGCACTAAGGCTCCTTCGGGAGCTCTGCAATCACGCGATGACCGCGTGGCAACAGCTGCATCGTCACTCACACGAGCGTGGCGGCACCCCCATACCGCTCGAACTGAAGTTTCCATGGGGTACCCAGAGGTTCTGGGGCACCGGCCGGGAGTATCTCTGGTTTCGGTCGACGTGGGCGCCCAAAGCCATCGCCTGCGGGTTCATGGCACTCGAGGAGTGGTGCTTCGCTGAGCTTGAGCGCGGTCGGCCCGTTGACGAGCTGATTCAGCAAATTGTCGAGGGGAACGAGTGCATCGCCATCTTGGGCATGGCGTCGATGCTTGCACTCCACGCCGAGACGGTGTCCGAAGCGACGTTGCCGCTCTTCACTTCACAACGCCTGTTGACGGCAGACCATACCCGAATGGTGCACGACCTCTCGTCAACGGCAAACCTGACCGGTTTTACAGATCGTACCGACAAGCCTCACTTTGAGGCGGTCCAAGCGGCGAATGCGCGGCCAGTCCGTAAGACGCAGCTCCGTTGGATGGTGCCTAGGTTCATCTTTGCGACGGGGCCAATCGGCGATCGAGCCCGAGATGCGGTACTCAGCTTCAAGAATCATCTGCCTTATGAGTACGAAGAGCACCGCGACATTCCGGAGGCGCAGGCGGATCTCACAGCTCAGGCACTCGAATATGCCGAGCTGGCGGATCCGAAAAACTATCAGGCCTACCGCACCACAGAGGATTCAGGGCAGATTGCGATTGTCCACATCAGCCCTTCTGCTGCTAAGCCTGAAAACTTCGCTAGGTCTGAAGAGGCATCTAAGCGGCTCAGGGAGACGAGCCTCTGGACATGGGCGGCCAAGTCTTTCGAAGAGAAGATGCTGAGCGAAACCCACACGGTAGACGGTGCTATCGCTTCGGCCAGGGAAGCGGACTCCGGCGATTTGTTCGTGCATTCGGATGGCGAGCATGCGGGAGAAGACTTGCCTATGCGTCGAGGCGCGGTCGCTGCTACCGCTGCCATCGTACTCAATTTTCAAGAAGAGCGCACTCAAGAAGACCTTGAGTGGGCTCGTGAAGTCTTGGGGCGCGCGAGCCGTCTGACGGATGAGCATGATCAGAGGTGGTCGCCTGGTACGTTTGTCCCGTGGCATCAAGCGATCTACGTAGCACGAGGACTTGCAGCAGATCTCCGTGAAGGCGCAGCGGCGGGCAATGCGGCTCGCGATCTCCTCGGACTGATTGCCCACCCACTTGAAATCGTTTCGTTGGCGGCGCTTGAAGAGGTCTGCAAGCTTTGGTCCAAGGATCCCAGGCTGACTTGGTCGGCGCTGTTCTTGGCATTTTCTCTGTGCCGCGTGCCACCAAGGCCGCGCGATCAGCTCGGTCAACACGGTGAACCCAGGCACTCGCAGAGTGAAGCGCAAGCGGCCGTGGAAGTGGCGCTTGCGTTCTATGAGACCGGGAGCGGCTGGACCTCGCTTCCGCTACCGCCTCCAGCCTGGGTAAAGGTCGAACCCGGGAAGGACCGGCGTTGGCATCAAAGCTATGAAGAGTACGACGCGGATGATGCGACCGACGCAGCTGAGCTGTGGAGTGAACCGGATGTCTTCTGGAACTCAAAGCAGGCTGCAGAAATCCTCAAGCGCATCCCCTTCGATGAGGTTCTGAGCAGCAGTGCGAGGAGTGCGTTCCTCGACTTCCTCGCAAGTGTTCTCGACTGGACCAATCAGAAGAATGCGCCGGCTTGGGTCAAGCCCGGACGCGGTGATCGGCCGGCGACCCAAATCCTTGAGTGGACGCATGCGCTCGGATCGCGGCTGGGCGATGTGGCTGGTCTTATCCCGCTTGTTGACTTTCGGACTCGCTTCCTCGACCCGATCTTGGCCCTCGAAGGCGACAATTGCTGGGCTCTCCTCTCTCCATTCGCGACTACCTACATCTGCGCCTATGTGTACGATGCACCAGTCGTTCCAGCCGACGCAGTCGCGACGCTGGATCTCTGTCTTGGACGACTTTTGCAGGCCTCTGCCTTCAAGCGCGACGCCTACCGGAGCGGAGAATTCTCAGGCTTCGATCAGCCTAAACTTGTTAGCACTTTGATGTTTGTCTCAGTCGAACGCGCGGACTTGGCCGCTCGCTACGTCAATGGCGATTGGTCAGAAATCGGCCGTCTCCTGCCCCTGATTGATCGATTCGTTCGTGCCGGCGGATGGGCTGCTTCGGTGATGGATTCGTTCTTGACGCTCTGTGAGCGAGCTAGGGCCAATTACCCGGCCGAAGCCTTCGCGGACCAAGTGCTCGCGATTATCGGCGACGGACCCGACAACCTAAAGGGTTGGCATGGAACATTCATTCCGGCGCGCATTGCGGAGCTAGTGCAGCACTTTGCACATCGCGACGCGCCTATGATGCTGGCTCTGGCCCAGCAGTTCCTACGGATTCTGGACATGCTGGTCGACATTGGCGATCGGCGTAGTGCGGCGCTTCAGCTTGGTGAGGCATTTCGCGAGGTGCGTTTACCCTCGTAGCCATAGGAGCTCGCCCGCTTTTTCCTGCTGCTCGCGGCCTCCGCCTCGGCCCAGATCCTGCAGCAGCCGGATCTTTCGGCCCTCTCCCCTCTCTTCCCGCCAGACAACTGGTGGAACGTCGACGTGAGAGGCGGGCGCGGCGAGGTTACTCACCGCCGAGCCACGAAACGCCCCATCGAAGTCACACGCTTGCCGGACGGAGAGGCCTGCGGCGCTTGGATGTGCTGCGGAGACAGCCTCTCCTGCTCCTTGAGGTCTCGAAAAAAGGCCTCGAAGTCTAAGTGGTAGCTCTCCATCTGCTCAGCACGTTGCCGATCCAACTCGTCGACAATCGGATCTCTGCTCATTGGGGATCTCCTAATAGCTCTTCCGAACGACTCGGTCTCGCAGTGAGGTAGCTGACCACGGAAGTCTCGATGTAGACCCGAGCTTTCACTGGAGGATGCTAACACGGCCGGTAGGAGATCCTCGGGCGCACTCCCGCGGGCTCCCCGCAGGGGCAGCATGTGCATCGCGAGTCTCAACGTCCCGCCGTCACCCGCACGACGAACATCCCGCCCCCCAGATACTCCGGCTCGGGAACCTTCTCGAGCCATCGAAACGCCCCGGGCGCCACCGGCACCATCCTGCCGCCGGAATAGGTGACATAGGCGTAGCCGTGGAGGAAATTGGCGCTCACGGCGACGAGGCCGGAGCGGCCGGGGTCGGGAAAGTCCCAGCGAATCCCATAGAGCGCCGGATCGACGTGGCCGAAGTAGGCGAGGTCGATGTGATCGAGGTTTTCGCGGTCCATGTAGGCCTTGACCCGCTTCAAGCCCTGTCCCCAGTCGATATTGGAGTCAAGGAGGATTCGGTCGCCACGGCCGCGGGCGAGGAGATTGAAGTAGTCGACCGTGTTGGGCGTCGCCAGCAGCGCTGAGAACGGGTAGAGACCGAGCACGGCGAGGGCGGCGATGCGGAGCGGGCGGCTCCGTGCAGCGAAAAACGGGCCGAGCCGGCCGGCGAAAAGGAAGAGAAATGGGAAGACCGGCAGGATATGGCGAATGCCGTAATTCACCCGGTCCGCCAGCAGGGAGTAGGAGAGGAGCATCACGACCAGCGGCAGCACCACGAAGATCTCGCCCCGGACCTTCTCCCGGAGGCGGACGAACGGGGCGATCAGGCAGGCGGCCAGGAAGGGCAGCGGAGTCTTGAAAAGGAAGGCGATGAGGAAGTAGCCCGGCGTTCCTTCCCGCGACCAGTGGCCGAAGAGATAGTTGGGGAACTCGCCCTGCTCGGCGTCCAGCCGCACGCCGTCGAAGCCTTCGAGATAAGGAGCCGGCAGGGGCATGGGGAACCGGGCCGGGAGAATCCCTGCAATCCTCTGCATGAAGTGGCTGTGAAAGTTGAAGGCCCCCAGGGCCCGGCCCGTGCCCTGAAAGAGATAGCCCGCGTTGAGGACGACGACGCTCAAGACGAAGATGGCAAGGAGAGCGCCAAGCCGGCGCAGGGGAAATCGGTCGCCACGGAAGAGGCCCCAGAGAAGGAGGCCGCCGAAGATCGGATAGAGGAGCACGGCCGTGGGCTTCGCCAGCTCGGCGAGGCCGAGGCCCAGGCCGCTCGCGAGCAACCGCGCCGGCGTGGGATCGAGCGCCCAGCGCTGGAAAAGATAGGCGGCGAGGAGCACGAAGGTGGCGGCTCCCACGTCCGTGGTGACGAGGTGGGCGTGGCCGATCAGGGTCGGACAGAAGGCGAAGAAGCCGAGCGCGACGAGACCGCCTTCATCTCCATACAGCTCGCGCGCCCAGCGATGGACGAGCACTCCCATCAGCAGCCCGAGGGCCACGACGGGCAGCCGGCCGAGCAGAAACAGCCGGGTGTAGATCGCCCGGTTGCGCTCCATGAAGTCGGTGCCCAGGACCCACGGATACCAGGCGCTCTCGTGGGCCGGCTTGACGGTGTTGATCTCCGGCTGGAGAGCCAGCAAGGGAAGCGCGGCGAGGACCTTCACCAGCGGCGGGTTGCGCGCGGCGAGGTCGAAGTCCCCGGTCTTCAGGTAGAAGTAGCCGGCCGGAAGGTGGGAGAACTCGTCCACGGTGGGCGAGTCCCACACCAGGCCGTGCATGCAGAGAATGGCGAAAGCGCCAAGAAGAAGAAGGACCAGCGTCCGGTGGCTCACCTGCCCGAGCTTCACCGCGAGTCCTCTTACTCGAGCTCGAAGAGCGGAGTCCCGTTGTCGACGGCCTGGCCGGGCTGGACGTGGATCTTGGTAACCGTTCCGTCGTGCTCGGCGCGGATCTCGTTCTCCATCTTCATGGCTTCGAGAACGAGCACGCCGTGGCCGGCAGCGACCTCCTCGCCCTCGGCGGCCAACAAGGTGACCACCCGGCCGGGCATGTAGGCCTTGACGGTGTGGCGCCTCCGGCCGCCCTTGGTGCCTCGGGATTGGGTGGCGAGCGCCGTCAACGGATCGGAGACCTCGACGGCGCCGGCGCCATGAGCGCTACTCACCCAATAGACCCCGTCGCCCTGGGAGCGAACGGCCACTTCGTGCTGGACGCCCTCGACGCGAAGGCTGCGCAGGCTCTGGCTGCCACGGCGGGCCGTTGCGGCTTCCACCCGATAGAGACGGTCGCCGATCGTCACTTCGTAGACGTCGTCGTCGCGGCGAACCTTGACCTTCTCCTCCCGCGATCCGGAGCGGACGATCAGGTCCATGTGGCGTTCCTCCGCCCTTCGTATCGCGCCGTGCCGGCCCAGCGCGAGCGTCTGGCGGGAGTGCCCTCCGCGGGTCCGGCGGCGGTCTGGTTGGCGCGTTCGCTGTGGGCGAGAGCGGCGGCGATCAGCGGCAGATCGTCCAGCGCGCTGTCCGTGGAGGCCTTCAAATCGCCCGCGGCTAGCTTGCGGTCGAGCATGCCGATGTCGAGGTTGCCGGAGCGGAAATCGGCGTCGGCGAGCAGGGCACGGAACAGGGGCGCCGTGGTGCGGATGCCCTCCACCCGCAGCTCTGCAAGGGCACGCTCGAGGCGGTTCAGCGCCTTCTCGCGGTCCGCGGCCCAAACGATGAGCTTGGCCAGCATCGGATCGTAGTGAACGGAAATCTCGGAGCCCTCGTAGACGCCGCTGTCCACCCGAACGCCGGGGCCGTCGGGCCAGCGCAGGATCTCGATCTTCCCCGGCGACGGCGCGAAGTGCTGGAAGGGGTCCTCGGCGTAGAGACGAACCTCGATCGCATGTCCCTTGGGTTGGATATCGTCGAAGGCTGGTCCCAGAGGCTCGCCTTCGGCCACCCGAACTTGAGTCTGCACCAGGTCGATGCCGGTCACCATCTCGGTGACGGGGTGCTCCACCTGGAGCCGGGTGTTCATTTCCAGGAAGAAGAAGTTGCCGCTGCGATCGAAAAGAAACTCGCAGGTGCCGGCGTTGCTGTATCCGACTGCGGACGCAGCCTTGACGGCGGCCTCCCCCATCCGGCGGCGAATCTCGGGCGTGATGACGGCCGACGGGGCCTCCTCCACCACCTTCTGGTGCCGGCGCTGGAGCGAGCACTCGCGCTCGCCCAGGGAGACCACCCGCCCATGGAGATCGCCCATCACCTGGATCTCGATATGCCGCGGGTCGACGATGAGCTTCTCCAGGTAGACGGTGTCGTCGCCGAAGCTGGCCGCGGCCTCGGAGCGGGCGGCGCGGTACGAGCTGGCCAGCTCGGCGGCCGAGGGAATCATGCGCATCCCCTTGCCGCCGCCCCCGGCCGCGGCCTTGAGCATCACCGGGTAGCCGATGGCCTCGGCGGCGGCGGCGGCCGAGTCGAGATCGGGCAGCGGGTCCTTGCCGCCCGGCACCACCGGCACGCCCGCGGCGATCATCAACCGCCGGCTCTCGACCTTCGAGCCCATGGCGTCGATGGCCTCGGGCGACGGGCCGATGAAGACGATGCCGGCGTCCCGGCAGAGACGGGCGAAGCCGGCCCGTTCGGAGAGAAAGCCGTACCCGGGATGAATGGCGTCCGCACCGATTTTCTTCGCCAACTGGACGATGGCCTCGCCGCGCAGGTAACTCTCGCGCGACGGCGCCGGGCCGATCGGATAGGCCTCGTCGGCCAGCAGCACCGGCAGCCCCAGCCGGTCGGGCTCGGAGTAGATGACCGCGGAGCGGATTCCCATCTCCCGCAGCCCGCGGAGAATTCGCACCGCGATCTCTCCGCGGTTGGCGATCAACACCTTGCGGATGCGCCGTCTCGGAACCGTGTCACTCATGGCAGGGCGGCTATCTTAGCAGGGGTGCGGCGCATGAAAAGACGAGCACGGACGTCAAGGACGGGCAGGGACAGTAACTGTCGGACTTGGAATCGTTGTCCATGTCTTTGAGGTCCTTGTCGTCCTTGTTGTCCTTTACGTCCGTGTTTTTCCCCACCACCCCAGCGCAACCACACCGATCAGCCCCGCCAGCGCTCCCCACAGCGCGCGATGGAGGGGCCGGCGGTCGATCCAGAAGCGGACGCGATGGCGCCCCGCGGGGACGCGGACGCCGATGTGGTGGGCGTTGGCGGTGAGGACCCGCACCGGCCGGCCGTCGAGCTCGGCCAGGAACAGGAGGTTCGCCCGCTGGAGGACCAGGAGGGCGCCGCCCGGCCCGGCCTCCGCTTCCACCTCGATTTCCTCGGGCTCCATGCGGAGAAAGCGCGCCGTGCCGCCGCCCGTCTCTTCCAGGGGCCGGACCGGCGAGCCCTTGGGTTCGATGACGACGGCATCGCTGCGCGGATCGAGCTGCGACGAGGCCAGCCGGGTGAAAGCGGCGGGTACGTCGCGCTCGTGGAAGACCCGGCGGGCGAGAAAAACCTCCGCCGCGCGATCCAGCACCTCGTAGATATAGAGCTCGCCGCCGAAGCTCGGCACGGTCGCCAAGAGCTGGCTCCGCGCCGAAGGTGGCTGCAGCGGATGGTCGACCAGCACCCGGCCGACTCCCCAGGCGGCCAGCAGGCGGAAGCGCTCTTCGTTGGTCTTCGCGCCCTTGACGGCGAACTGGGCGGCGCGCGATAGGAAGGCGTCCAGTCCCTCGGGCGCGGTGTTCAGCTCGTAGCGCAGCTTCCAGAGCGGTCCGGTAAAGGGGAAAAGCTCGTAGAAGGAGCGGCGCTCCACCCATTGCAGCGTCGCTTCTGGAAACTTTCCCTGGCGCAGCTGGGAGGGTCCAAAGAGATAGTTGAAGTCCGGATTCACCACGATGACGCTCTGCGGCATCCATCGCAGGGCTGGCGGCGGATTCAGGTAGGGCACCACGGAGTCCATGGGGTAGAGAGGCCGTAGCAGCCACAGCTGGGAGCCCACGTGCAGGGCGAGGAGGAGCGGCCCGCCGATCCGCCACCAGCGACGGGAGATCCGGAGGGCGAGGCTGAGCGCGAGGAGCAATCCGAGGGTCACGAACGACAGGCCGGCCCAGCGCAGCCGTTCATTGGCGATGAACTCCGGCGGCCGGGGGATGAACAGGTTCATCCACGCCAGGGACAACCGCGGCGACGCCGTCAGGAAGATCCAGAAGGTGGCGAACGCGCCGCCGAAAAACAGCAGAGTCAAGCCCAGCCGCTGGCGGGCGGCGGCCGCGACGCCGGGGTCGGCGTCCCGGAGTCTGGCGAAACCCACGCCACAGAGAAGCGACGCTCCCACGGCCGCGGGGAGCCAGAATTTGATCGGGTAGCGCAGGGTTTTCTGCCAGCTCAGGAGCCAGGCGGCGACGGGGTTGAAGCGCCCCAGCGAAAAGAACACGCCGAAAACGATCCAGCCCCACGCCCAGGCCGCCGCTCTCCCCCGTGGCCGGCCCGACGCGGCGATGAGGCCAAAGGTCAGGAGGCCGGGATAGAGGGAGAAGTAGAACGGAGCAAAGCCGGTGTAGAACTGCAAGCCCCAAAAAGCGCCGCGGTCGATGATGTCCGAACGGCCGAAGAGGAAGGGGATCAACCACTCCGCGATCTGCCGCGGATCCAGGCTCGAGATGCTCGCGGTCTTTTCGCTGTAGCCCTGGTAGCCCCGGTACGAGAAGGGGAGGATGCGCAGGAACTCCACGATCTGCGGCAGGGCGATCAGCGTGCCGGCGGCGAAGGCCGTCGCCAGAAGCGCGACGACCGTCCTGCCCGAGCCCGGCGAGCTCTGCCGCCAGATGAGAGCCATTCCCGTAACGGCGAGCAGGAAGGCCAGGATGCCCATCAAAGGATCGCCGCCCAGCACCAGCAGCGTCCAGAGGACGGCCACGGCGGGAGCGAGCAGGCCGCGCCGGCGGGGAAAGCGCACCAGGTCCATACAGGCGGCCGCCAGCGCCGGCGCGACTGCCGCTCCGGCCACCAGGTTGTAGAAGCTCAGATGCGAGAGGAAAAAGCCCGACACCGTGTAGAACGCCGCCGCCGCCCAGGCCGGCTCGCGCCCCAGCCCCCAGCTCCGCGCCAGCCAGTAGAAGGCGAATGGCGCCAGCATCAGATGGAGCCAGAAGTGGAAGTTGAGGGCCCATAAGGTGGAGCCCACAAGGTAAAGGAGATTGTCCGGATAGAAAGGCGCGGCGTTGAGATTCCCGGCCAGCGGTTGTCCCCCGGCCCGGTAGGGATCGAGGATGGGGAAGGTGCCGTGGCGCATCGCCTCGGCCTGCGACCACTTCATGGGCAGGTGGGCGTTGAGCACGTCGCGCAGCACGAACGTCTCCGTGCCGCGAACGATCGGCAGGAAGACGAGCACCAGCAGGAGCAGCAACGGCCCCGCATAGAGCCACGGCGACGCCTCGGGCGGAGGCGCCGGAGGCGGAGATTGGACCGGTTTTTCAGTCATTTCGTGGTTCGTCTTCGCGACAGGAGCCGAAAGGATATCAGCGACGGTCAGCGGCCCTTCCAAGCCAGCCCTACAACCCCCAGAAGAGCCGCCAGCGCCACGATCCCCGCCGCCTTCTCCGGCCCCGCGGAGACCTGGATCTTCACCCGATGATTTCCCGGCGGCACCTGGACGCCCAGCAAGACGAGATCGACCGCCAGGGTCGGCAGCCGCTTTCCCTCTGCCGTGGCCACGTATAGAGGTTGGTAGGCGCGGCGCAAAACCAGAAGCCCGCCGCCGCCGGAAACCTCCACATCGCAGCGGTCCGGCGAGTCCAAAATCATTCGCACCTTGGCGCCGGGAACGTGCGGCATGGGGCGGTCGGTCACGGCTTCCGCCACCGGGTCCGGTGCCAGGCTCACGGTGTGGAAGGCATCCGCCGGATGGGCCGCGGCCCGCACCGAGCGCGGCCAGAAGGCCGCGGGCGCTGGATCGACGACGCTGAAGAGATGGCTCGGAGCTCCGAACCGCTCCTGGGCGAGCCGCAGGCGGAGCCTGGCCGTCTCCGGCGACTCCTCCAACACGGCGGCCTCCACTCCCAGGACGCGGAACCAATTGGCCCGGGCGGCCCAATCGAGGCCTGGCAGGTGGATCAGCACCAGGGTGGAGAGCGGCGAGTAGAGCCCGTCCAGATTTGGAGCCAGGGGATAGCGAAAGCCGTGGAGAACGCCGGGCGCCGGCCCGAGATCGAAGGCCGCGAGGCGCACCAGGGTCAGATAGGAGGGCTCGGAGAGTGGATTGCCGGACGACTCGCCGATCGGCGCCGTCAAGTTCGAATTGGCCACTTGGGAGCCGGGCTTTACCAAGCCACCCCAGGCCGACGGCGCGAAATCCGCGACGGGAGCCGTCATCACCAGCCCGGCCAGCGGCAGGAGCGACACCAGCACGGCGGCGGCCAGGCCGGCGGCACTCCCCCGTCTGGCGGCCACGGCGGCCAGAGCGAGGAACGCTCCCGCCAATACGAGTGACACGACCCACATCCCCAGGCGAGCGGAGGGCGCTTCGGCGATCTGATCCGGCGCCACCCGGCCGGCGGCAAGCCAGGCGGCGAGCCGCGACCCGGCGACGAAGACTCCCACCGCCGCGACCAGGGCAACGCCTGCGGCGGTCGCCGCACCCTTCCACGCGCGGGGCGAAGCCAGCGCCCTCTCCAGGCCCCAGCCAGCGAGCAGCGGCGCCGCCAGGGCGAACCAGAACAGCAGCTTTTCCGGATAGCGCGCCAATCCTCGCGAGATGGCCGCCAAGGCGTCTCCCCCGAAGGCACCGGCCCAGGCAAGGAGGATTCCGGCGACCGCCAGCGTCGCCCAGGCCCGTGCCTTTCGCGTCCCCAGGATCGCCAGCCAGAGGGCCACGATGCCGAAGTACAGCGTCACCACGTAAGGCAGCCCCGGCTGGTCGTCCCACGGCCAGTAGCCCGCGCGGCCGAGCTCCCAGGGGTGGCCGAAAGGAAAGGGAACGAACAGCTCCAGCAGCCGTGCGACGCCGAGGTGGAAGCGCCCCGCGCCCATCCCGCCAGCCTGGCGGGCAGTAAAGCCCAGAATGCGGGCCGTGGCCACGACCTGGGGCAGCGCCAGGAGAAGACCCGAGGCGCCGATGCCGGTGGCGGTAAGGAATCCTCGCCGCCAGCCGTGCCGCTGAACGGCGACCAGCAGCAACGGCGCAAGTCCCAGGCTGGCCGTCACCGGCTCCCCGGCCAGCAGGGCGAGGCCGCAGGCGATTCCTCCGAGCGCAATCCCTCGGCGTTCGCCGCGTACCGCTCCGAGGAGCACCAGGGGCCACCAGGCGGCCACGGCCAGGATGTTGTAAAAGCTCAGCGCCGTCAGAATCCATCCCGAGCCCGCGTAGGTGATTCCCGCCACCAGGGCCGCCGCCTTTCCCTGGCCCAGACCGCGGGCGAGAGCCGTCATAGCAATGGCGGCCAGCAGCCAGTGCAGGGCGTAATGGAGGTTGAAGGCGCTCCAGAACGGCAGGATCAGATAGAGGACGTTGCCGGGATAGAAGGGCAGGGCGTTCGGGTCCCCCCGGAACGGCTGGCCCAGGGCCCAGGTGGGATTGAAAGCCGGGATGCGCCCGTGCCGCAGCTCCGCGGCCCCGAACGCCTTCCACGGCACATGAGTGGTGAAAACGTCGCGGAAGTAGAGCGTCCTCGTGCCCGTCGCGAGGGGCACCGCGACCCACAGCCAGAGGCCGAACGCGGCCACGGCGACGAGGGCCAGGGCGCGGGGAAAAGGCGCCTCCGCCGATTCCCTCGTCAGCTCTCTCATACAATACCCCCCGTCATGCGACCTCTCCTCCGCTCGATGCGCCCCGCGCAGTGGGCCAAGAATCTCTTCGTGCTCGCACCCCTGGTCTTCGGGGGGCTGCTGCTGTCGGCGGACGCCGAGCTTCGCGCCGCGCTGGCCCTGGTAGCCTTCTGCTGCGCTTCCAGCGCCGTCTATCTGATCAACGACCTGCGCGATCGCGAGGAGGATCGCCGGCATCCCCTGAAGCGGCTGCGTCCCCTGGCGGCGGGCACGCTCAGTGTCGCCACGGCTGTGCTGGCCGTCGTCGTTCTAGCCGCCGCGGCTCTCAGCCTCGCCTTCTGGCTCGGAAACGGCTTCACCGGAATCCTCGTCGCGTATCTGCTCCTGAACCTGCTGTACACCTTGTGGTTCAAGCACATGGTGATCCTGGACGTGATGTCCCTCAGCCTCGGCTTCGTGCTGCGGGTCGAGGCCGGCGGCCGGGCGATGAACGTCGAGGTTTCCCGCTGGCTGTTCCTCTGCACCATCTTCCTCGCCCTCTTCCTGGCTTTCTCCAAGCGCCGCCACGAAATCACCCTGCTCCTTGGCGAGGCTGCCAGCCAGCGGCCGGTGCTCGATCACTACAGCCCGGCCTTTCTGGACCAGATGATCAGCGTCGTCACCGCCTCCTCCGTCGTCTCCTACGCCCTCTACGCGGTGGCTCCGGAGACGGTGGCGAAATTCCACACGCAGAACCTGGTCTTCACCATTCCGCTGGTGCTCTACGGTATTTTCCGCTATCTCTACCTGATGTACCAGCGGCCGGACGAGCGCAATCCCACCGAGGCGATCCTGCGGGATGCGCCCTTCCTCATCAACATCGTCCTCTGGGGCATCGCCGTGGTGCTGATCGTCTATGGGCGGGGTTTCCGATGACGACGAAGGACAACGCTCGAACTGGCGGCGTGGCGACCGTGGCGGTCGTGATCCCCTGTCACAACGAGGAGCTCACGGTCGGCAAGGTGGTGGCGGACTTCCGCGCCGCCCTGCCCGGCGCCCGCATCCTGGTGGTGGACAACCGTTCGCGCGACCGCACCGCCGAGATCGCCCGGGAGGCGGGCGCCGAGGTGATCCGAGAGCCGCGCCCCGGCAAGGGGTTCGCCCTGCTGACCGGCTTCCGCGAGGCCCGGGCCGGCGGCGCCGACTATCTGATCATGGTGGATGGGGACGACACCTATCCCGCCGCCGACGCGCCGAAGCTCCTCGCCGCCGCCGAGGAAGGCGCCGAGATGGTGATCGGCACGCGTCTCCAGGAATTCGAGGCTGGGGCCTTCCGCACCGGCCACTCCTTCGGCAATTGGCTCTTCATCTTCCTCGTGCGCCTCCTTTTCGGCGTCCGCACTCAAGACCTCTTTTCGGGGTACAGGGTGATCACCCGCCGCTTCCTCGAATCGACGCCGTTGATCGCCCAGGGTTTCGAGGTGGAGGCCGAGCTTTCGCTCCAGGCCACCGTGCAGCAATTTCCCGTCGCCGAGGTCCAGGTGCGCTATCGCGCCCGGCCGAAGGAGAACCCGAGCAAGCTCCACACCTATCGCGACGGCTACCGCATCCTGATGGCCATCCTCACCTTTTTCCGCGACTACAAACCGCTGACCTTCTTCGGCGTGCTGGCGACGTTTTTTCTCGTGCTGTCGCTCGCCGGCGGCGGCGTGGTGATTACCGAGTACGTGCAGACCGGCCTGGTGCCCCGCCTGCCGCTCGCCGTGCTCTCCGCGGCGCTGTTCATTCTGGCGGCCCTCTGCCTCACTTGCGGCGTCATCGTTACCACGATCAACCGCCGTTCGGCCGAGATCGCCTCGCTGGTCCCCTGGAAATAGACGGCAGCCGCTTGAAGATCCTGCTTCTCTACGAAACCGTCTACCCCGATTTCCTTGGCGGGGTCGAAAGCCGCAACCACGAGCTGGCCATCGCCCTCGCCCGCCGCGGCCACGAGGTGACCCTGGCCGGCTGCCGCAAGGCCAAACCGTCGCCGGATCCGCCGGGCGTCCATGTCCTGTCGCTCGGCGAGCTCGACGTTCTCACCAACGCCGCCGGCCGCCGCAGCACCCGGCAGGCCATTCGCTTCGCTTTCAACATCCTCCGCATCGACGTCTCCGCCTACGACGTCGTCGAGACGGCGAACATGCCGTACATCCACATCTTCCCCCTGGCCCTGAAGTGCGCCTTGGCGGGCAAGCCGCTGATGGTGACCTGGTACGAATACTGGGGGGATTACTGGAAAGGCTACGTCGGCCGCCTCAAGGCCCCTATCTATAAGGCCATCGAGTGGCTCACCGGCCAGCTCGGGACCGTGGTCACGGC
>Ga0134121_10000934_pt1 | contig 29516 bp, 28 predicted proteins | sample KB301_FD_96463 | JGI IMG/M metagenome (GOLD analysis project Ga0134121, IMG submission 96463) | Terrestrial soil microbial communities without Nitrogen fertilizer from Kellogg Biological Station, Michigan, USA - KB3-0-1 | ecosystem: Environmental > Terrestrial > Soil > Unclassified ... | reverse complement strand
GAGATTCCGGGCGTCATCTACAGCGTGTTCCGCGAGATGGCGATCGGCGAGTTCCGCATCCGCATCAACAACCGCATGGTGCTGCGCGGCATCCTGGAGGAATTCGGCGTCCCGGAGGAGAAGGCGGCGGCAGTGCTGCGCACCCTGGACAAGACCGAGAAGGAAGACGCGGCGCGGCTGCGCGGCGAGCTCGAACGCGACGGCGTTGCTTCGGCGGGGAAGCTGCTCGATCTGATCACGACCCGGCGCACCACCGACGAAACATTGACAACTCTTTCTCTCTTGAAAGGCGAAATCGGCAAGGCCGGTCTTGAAGAGCTGCGCAACATCGTCGCGGCGATCCGGCAATTCGGCGTGCCGGACAGCGCTTTCGCCGTCGACCTCGGCGTGGTGCGCGGCCTCGACTATTACACCGGCACTATCTACGAGACCACGCTCGTCAATGCGCCCGAGCTGGGCAGCATCTGCTCCGGCGGGCGCTACGACGACCTGGCGAGCTATTTCACCGACACCCGCTTGCCCGGGGTGGGCATTTCGATCGGCCTCACGCGCCTGTTCTCGCGCCTCAAGGAGGCTGGGCTGCTGCAGCCGCTGCCGCGCACCCCGGCCGAGGTGCTGGTGACGACGATGTACCCGAAGTACCTGGACCGCTACCTTTCGATGGCTCGGCGCCTGCGCGAGGCCGGGATCAACACCGAGGTCTACCTGGAGACCGCGAAGCTCGGCAACCAGCTCACCTACGCCGACCGCAAGGGGTTTCGCATCGCCCTGATTGCAGGAGAAAATGAGTTCGCCAAGGACATGGTGCAGGTCAAGAACCTGGCGGCGAAGAGCGCGCGCGACGTGCCGCTCGCCGAGCTCGTCCAGGCCGTGCAAACCACTTTGAAGACCTAAATGCCCCTCGATCTCGAAGAGCAGGAACAGGTAGCCGAGCTGAAGGCCTGGTGGAGGCAGCACGGCAACCTGATCGTCGGTACCGTGCTCGCGTGCGCGGTCGCGTTCGCCGGCTGGCAGGGCTGGCGCTGGTACCAGGCGAGCCAGGCGGCGCAGGCCGCGGGCCTGTACGAGGCGCTCGCGAAGGCGGCACAGTCGGGCGACGCCAAGGCGCTGCGCGATGCCGGCGGCTCGCTGATCGAGAGCTACCCGCGCACGCTGTATGCGGCGATGGGCGCGCTGGTGGCCGCGCGCTTCCATTTCGACCGCAACGATTTCAAGGCCGCCAAGACCCAGCTCGAATGGGTGGTGGAGCGCTCGCCGGCGGACGACTTCAAGGACCTGGCGCGGCTGCGGCTCGCCGCCATCCTGCTCGACGAGAAGGCCCACGACGACGCGCTCAAGGTGCTCGACGCGAAGCACGCGGCGGCGTACGACGCGCAGTTCGCCGCGCTGCGCGGCGACGTGCTGGTCGCCAAGAACCAGCCGGCGGAAGCGCGCGCCGCTTACCAGCTGGCGATCGAAAAGGCAGCCAAGGATCAGGGTGCGTTTCGCGACAGCGTGCGTATCCGCCTCGAGGCACTCGGGGGTTGAGCTTGGTTCGAGCACTACTTCTGGCGACAGTCGTCGCGCTGTCCGCCTGTTCCAGCTCCTCGGGCCCGCAACCCGCCGAGCTGCCGAGCATCTACCGGCCGCTGCAGGTGCGCACATTGTGGTCGACCAACGTCGGTTCCGGACACCGCTTCACGTTCTCTCCGGTCTACGCGGGCGACGCGGTGTATGCCGCGGCGCGCAACGGTACCGTGACCCGCCTCGCGGCGCGCACCGGGGAGGTGCGCTGGCGCGTCAATCTCGAGCTGCAGCTCTCGGGCGGGGTCGGCACCGATGGCAAGCTGGTAGTGGTGGCGAGCGAGGAAGGCGAAGTGGTGGCGCTCGACGCCGAGAAGGGCGAGGTGAAGTGGCGCGCCCGCGCCTCCAGCGAGGTGCTCGCCCCGCCGGCGCTCGGCGGCGGCCTTGTGCTGGTGCGCAGCATGGACAATCGCGTATTCGCGTTCGGCGCCGGGGACGGTCAGCGGCGCTGGGTCTACCAGCGCGCGCCGACCTCGCTGGTGGTGCGCACGCCTTCGGGTATCACCATCCTGGATGAAATGGCCTATGCGGGATTCCCCGGCGGCAAGCTCGCCGCGCTCGCGCTCGCCAACGGCGCGCTGCGCTGGGAAGCGACGGTCGCGGTACCCAAAGGCGCGACCGAGCTCGAGCGCGTCGCCGACGTGATCGGCGACCCGGCGGCGCAGAAGGGCGAGGTGTGCGCAGCCGCGTATCGCAGCCGCGTTTCCTGCTTCGATGCGCTCAGCGGCCGGCCGCTGTGGTCGCGCGAGCTGGCCGTGCTGAGCGGCGTCAGCCTCGACGAGCGCTACGCCTTCGTCTCCGACGAGCGCGGCACGATCCACGCGCTCGATCGCAGCAACGGACAGTCGGTCTGGAAGCAGGAGGCGCTCGCCTACCGCGGCCTGACCATGCCGCTGCCGCGCGGCGAAGCCGTCGTGGTGGGCGACTTCGAAGGCTATGTGCATCTCCTCGCGCGCGAATCGGGAGCATTCCTCGCGCGCAAGGAGACCGACGGCGCCACGCTGCGCGCCGCACCGGTGCCGCTGGGCGGCAGCGTGCTGGTGCAGACCGAGGGCGGCGGTCTGTATGCGTTCGGGCCGTGAAGCCGGTCATCGCGCTGGTCGGGCGCCCGAACGTCGGCAAGTCGACTCTCTTCAACCGCCTCACCCGCAGCCGCGACGCGATCGTCCATGACCTGCCGGGCGTGACCCGCGATCGCCATTATGGGGAAGGGCGTCTGGGCTCGCGTCCGTTCATCGCCATCGATACCGGCGGCTTCGAGCCGCGCGACCCCAAAGGCATCTTCGTCGAGATGGCGCGCCAGGCCGAGCAGGCGATCGTCGAGGCCGACGCGGTGGTGTTCGTGGTGGACGGCCGCGCCGGCCTGACGCCCGGCGACCGCGCGATCGCCGAGCGCCTGCGGCGGCTGAAGAACGTCTATCTGGGCGTGAACAAGACCGAGGGCATGCAGTCGGACACCGCGGTGGCCGAGTTCCACGAGCTCGGCCTGGGAAACCCCGCAGCGATCTCCGCAGCGCACGGCGAGGGCGTGCGTGAGCTCGTCGACCTGGTGCTCTCCAGGTTCCCGGAAAAGGACTCTCCGGATGAAAAGGCGGAAGCCAACCATCCCCGCGTCGCGGTCGTCGGCCGGCCGAACGTCGGCAAGTCGACGCTGGTCAACGCGCTGGTCGGCGAGGAGCGCGTCATTGCGTTCGACCAGCCGGGCACCACGCGCGATCCGATCGAGGTGCCGTTCCAGCGCGGCGGCCGCCGCTACACGCTGATCGACACGGCGGGGCTGCGCCGGCGCGGCAAGACCGGCGAGGCGGTCGAATACTTCTCGATCGTCAAGGCGCTGCAGTCGATCGAGGAGTCGAACGTCGCGATCCTGCTGCTCGACGCCTCGACCGGCATTACCGAGCAGGACGCGCACGTCGCCGGCTACGTGCTCGAGCGCGGGCGCGCCGTGGTGCTGGCGGTGAACAAGTGGGACGCGGCCGACAAGGCCGCGCGCGAGCGCATGAAGGCGGAAATCGCCTGGAAGCTCGGCTTCCTTGGTTTCGCCGAGACGCACTACGTCTCGGCGAAGGAGGGAAAGGGCCTCGGCCCGCTGATGCGCTCGGTAGACGGCGCCTACGCCGCGGCGATGGCGCGGCTGCCGACGCCGAAGCTCACGCGCGCGCTGATCGCGGCGGTCGAGCGCCAGGCGCCGCCGAAGAGCGGGCGTTTCCGGCCGAAGCTGCGCTATGCCCACCAGGGCGGCATCAACCCGCCGCGCATCATCATCCACGGCAACTCGCTCGACCAGGTGTCGGAGTCCTACAAGCGCTACCTCGAAGGGCACTTCCGCGACACCTTCAGCCTCGCCGGCACGCCGATGAGCATCGAGCTGCGCACCGGCCGCAACCCGTACGCCGGCAAGCGCAAGACCCGCTGACGTCGCCGGGCGACGTCGTCGCGCGGCGAAGCGCGAATCTGGAAATCGCGACAATGTGACACGGTGCGCGGCGATAGCGCGCACGGCTTCACGTCTGCAGAATGGATCCCTGAAATGAAAGAGGGCGCAGCCGCTAGCTGCGCCCTCCGGAACTGCCTCTCAAGCGGCGATCAAGCAGCGACTACACTTTGTTTGGCCCTACCGTGGACCGGGCTTCGGGCTCGGTCTCTCGGACTGGGGCTGCTAACAGCGTGCTGGCCACCTACCTGCTCGGTGTAGAAGCTGCTCTACACAGGTAGAGATCATGCGACCTTCGCACGGATCTTTCCATCCTCCCTTAGGACGCGCTGCGTAGTCCGCTTGGACTACGTCTTGGCCGGGCTGTTGGCCGGGCCCAGGCTGCGCACCAGCGCCGGCAGGTCGAAGCCCCGGGTGACCAGCTTCCAGGCGATCATGCGCACGATGCGCGCCGTGTCGACGGCCGAGCGGTAATGGCTGGCGCGGGCGTTGGCGGGGTAGAGCGCCGCGATCGGCACGGCGAAAGTCCGCACGCCGGCGCGGCCGGCCTCGATCAGGATCTCGCTTTCGAAGGCGAAGCGCGCGCCGGGGCCATGGAACACATTGACGTGCTTGAGGACCGACGCCGGGTAGAGGCGGAAGCCCGACTGGCTGTCGGCCACCGGCGCCCCCGCCGCCCAGGCCACCCAGAAGTTCGCGAAGCGGTTGCCGAAATAGCGCAATGCCGGGACCTTGTCCTTGTCCCATAGGCGCGCGCCGATCACGATGCGCCCGGGATGCTCGCCGGCCGCGGCCAGCAGGCGCGGGATGTCCTCCGGCGCATGCTGGCCGTCTGCGTCGAGCGTGATCACCGCCTCGGCGCCGGCCGCGATCGCGGCGGCGAATCCGCGCCACAGGCTCGCGCCCTTGCCCAGGTTGGCCGGATTCGAGATCAGTGTGAGCGGCAGTCCGGCTACTGCCGCGGCAGTACCGTCGGCCGAGCCGTCGTCGACCACGATCACGTCCTGGAGCTGCGCGAGCGCGCGGCTCGCCACGTCGTGAATGGTGCGCGCCTCGTTGTAGGCGGGAATGACGATCGCCGCTTTCATGACATCGCCCCGTCGATCGAAATGACCTGGCCGGAGATGTAGCCGGCCTCCTCGGAAACCAGGAATGCGACCAGCGCCGCCACTTCTTCCGGCTGGCCCGCGCGCTTCATCGGCACCAGCGAGCTGATCGCGCTGTCGGTGAAAGTGTTCCTGGTCATGGGCGAGGCGATGATGCCGGGCGCCACCGCGTTGACCGTGATGCCGCGCGAGGCGAGCTCGAGCGCGAGCGAGCGGGTCGCGCCGTGCAGGCCGGCCTTGGCCGCGGCGTAGTTGGTCTGCCCGCGGTTGCCGCGCAGCGCGGCGACCGACGACAGGCTGACGATGCGTCCCCAGCGCGTGCCGATCATCGGCAAGAGCAGCGGCTTGGTGACGTTGAAGAAGCCGTGCAGCGAGACGTCGAGCACGCTCCTCCACTGCTCCTCGGACATCCCCGCCATCGGCGCATCCGCGTGAATCCCCGCGTTGTTGACCACGATCTGCACCGGCCCGCCGGCCAGCAGCTTCTCCAGCGCTGCCGTTGTCGCGGCCGCGTCGGTTACGTCGAAGGCGAGCGCTTCTGCCTTGCCGCCCGCGCTGTGGATGCTTTCCGCGACCGCCTCGGCCTGCTGCAGGTTGCGGTTCGCGTGCACTGCGACGCGCGCGCCACCGGCAGCCAGCCGCCGGCAGATCGCCGCGCCGATCGCCCCGCTACCCCCCGTGACCAGCGCTCTCATCATTCAGCAGTACCACGGACAGCCGCCCTCTCAGCAGCTCCCGCCCCCCGGCTTCGACGCGGAAATCGTACAGCAGCCGGCCGCTCTCCGCCGCGAGGCGTGTCGCCGATACAACAAGGTCGTCGTGCTCGGTGTCGAGCCGTGCTACCGAGCAGATGAGGTCGCGCAGGGCCGCCAAGTATCCGGTTCTGGGTTTCGAAGAACTCGAGCTCAGACCTCCATGAACGGCCACCGCCTGCGCCGCGTACTCCACGCCGATGATCGCGGCGAGCGCGCCCCGGCGGCGCAACGGATTCGCCGGGTCGCGATGGCTGACGGCGCGGCAGGCGATGGTGTTCTCGTCCCACGAGAGGACCTCCTCGAGCAGGCACATGGCGCCGCGATGAGGAATCAACTGCGCGATGCCGGGCTTCACCGCTTGCGAACCAGCAGTGTGCCCTCGGCCAGCGGCAGTCGCACAACTGCTTCATCCGAGCGAGCCAGTGCCGCGAGCAGCGGCAGGCATGCCGCGCTCGCGTTGCCCTCGAAATCGCGCATCGGCGGCGCAGTGGGCTCGCTTCCGTCCAATGAGATTTCGAGGGCGGTGCCGGGCTCCAGGACGAGCGCCACCGCGAAACCATGTTGCAGGGGGCGGTGCGGTGCCAGCGGCGGTGGGTAGGGCAGGTCGACTGCCATCAGCAGGACCGGCCGTTTCTCGATCGCGATCTGGCACGCGGCCTCGAGCAGGCCGGCGGCGAAGGAGGCATCGTAGGCGCAGAGCGCGGTGGAGGCGGCCGGCGAATGTGCGCCGATGCTCCAGTAGCCGGTGGCGGCGTTGTGCACCGAGTTGTGGAAATCGGTGGGCGAGACCGCGGCGGCCGGCGTGGCGAGCGCGCTGCACAGGCGATGGACGATGTCGCCGTCGCCGTCGCTCGACACGAACACCACCGAGAGCGTGTCCGCGCCGAGCCCGGAGCTTTGCACCGCTTCCTGCGCAACGGCGAGCGCCCACGCGACCGAAGGCGCGCAGCGCCGGCGCTCGGCGGGCGGCAGCAGGCTGACCGCCGGCCGCTGCACCGGGCTCGGCTCGAACGCGGCCGCGCCCGACAGCACGCGCGCGCCGGCCGGCCATCCCTGCAGCCCCGGCGCGAGCAGGCCTATGCCCCGAACACCAAGCTGCAGTTGCTGCCTCCGAATCCGAACGAGTTGGACAGGGCGCGCCGCACCTTCGCGGCGCGGTTCTCGAGCAGGACCATGCTTTCCAGTCCGGGCTCGATGGCGGTGGAATTCAGCGTCGCCGGCAGCAGGCCGTGCTCGAGCGCGAGGAAGCACACGATGGCTTCGACGATGCCAGCCGCTCCGAGCGTGTGCCCGGTAAAGCCCTTGGTCGAGCTCACCGGCACGCGCTTGCCGAACAGGCGCGTCAGCGCGCGGTCCTCGGCGCGATCGTTCGCCGGCGTGGCGGTGCCATGGGCGTTTACGTAATCGATCTCGACCGGCTCGAGGCCGGCGCGCGTCAGCGCCTGCTGCATCGCGCCGAGCGCGCCTTCGCCGTCGGGTTGCGGCGTGGACATGTGGTAAGCGTCGCTGGATTCTCCGTAACCAAGAAGGGACAGGGGGCCGGCTCCGCGCTCGACCAGCGCAAAGCCTGCGGCTTCCCCGATCGACATGCCTTTGCGCGCGGCGTCGAACGGGCGGCACGGCTCGTCCGAGACCAGCTGCAGCGAGCTGAAGCCGTGCATCGTGGTCAGGCACAGGCTGTCGACACCCCCCACCACCGCGGCATCGATGACGCCGGCCTCGATGTAGCGCGCCGCGCTCGCGAATACCTTGGCGCTCGAGGAGCACGCCGTCGAGACGGTCATCGCCGGCCCTGCGAGCGCCAGCACCTGGCGCACGAAGTCGGTGATCGAGTAGAGATTCTGCGCGTGGCGGTAGTGCAGGTCGCGCGGCAGGTTGCCTTGCGCGTCGCGCTGGCGATAGGCGAGCTCGGTGCGCAGGATGCCCGAGGTACTGGTGCCGAGCAGCACCGCGACGCGCCGTGCACCGTATTTTGCCTTTGCCCTTGCAACGGATTCTTTGAACCCGTCCTGTCCCAAGCCGACGGCCGCGAGACGGTTATTACGGCAGTCAAACTCGGCGAGCGCGCCGCCGATCGGCGCCTCCTCCAGACCGGCGACGCGCCCGATCCAGGCGCGCAGCTCGGCGCGATCGAAGTCGTTGGCCTTGAGCCCGCCCTTGCCGCGGCGCAACGCCTCCAGCATGACTGCCTTGCCGCGGCCGAGCGCGGTAGTGGCCGTATAGGCGGTGACGCCGAGGGCGTTCATCGACGCGCGAGCGCTGCCGAGGTGAGAAAGGCGACGGCCGCGCCGATGCCGACCGTGAGCCCGATGGCGTGCAGCACCGGGTTGGATGAAAACGCGAGCGTGACGAAGGCGAGCAGCGTCGTCGCGCAGGTGACGTAGAGCGCGAACAGCAGCCGCCGGCGCAGCAGAAGGTTCTGCTCCGGCCGGTCGAAGAACAACGAGTAGTTCAGGCCGATGCCCATCACCAGCAGCATCGCGATCAGGTGAAACACGGTCAAGCGCTGTCCGACCAGTTGCAGGATCGCCGCGCTGATAAGCAGGGCGAGCGCCACCGGCAGCACGACCTGCACCACGGCCCGCGCGTTGCGCAGGCCGAAGGCGAGCAGCAGCACGATCGCCCCCATGCCGAGCGCCGTCAGGCGCAATGCCTCCAGCCGGTAGCCGGCGAGCAGCCGCTCGGATTCCGCCTTGAGGTCGAGCACCGGGACCTCGGCGCCGAGCGCCTGCGGGTCCGCCACGCCGTAGAGCGGCACCAGCACCGCCCAGCCGGTTCCCGCCGGCACGACCAGGGTCTGCAGCTTGATGCCGAGCACCGTGCCGCGCAGGTCGCCTTCGCCGAGCGGGCCGCGCGTGCGGCTTTGCTCTACCTCGCGCAGGAACGGCTCGAACACGCCGCGCTGGAACGGCAGGCCGGCCAGCGCCTGCTCGAGGTTGGCGCGCAAGGTGGCGGGCTCGGGCAGGGCGGCGAGGCGGCGCTGCTGCTCGGCGAGGCTCGGCACGTAGCGCGTGGCGAGGTCGTAGCCCGCGATCACCTTTCGCTGCACCAGCTCGTCGAGCTTGCCCTCGAGCGCTTCGGCGCTTTCCAGCGCCGCTTCGCGGTTCGCGGCTTGCACCAGGATGAGGTGGCGCACGTCGGGCGCGCCGAGCTCGCGGCGCAGCTCGCGGTCGGCGGCCTTCAGGTGCTCGGGTACCGGGCTCATTGCCGCGAGGTCGTCTTCCCAGAGCCCGCCGGCGTTTCGGGCCAGCAGCACCAGCGCAACGAAGGCCAGGATCCAGACGGCGGGCGCGAAGCTTCGCGCGCGCAACGTCGCGCGTTCGAGCGCGGGCGGCGCGGCGAACGGCCGGTCGGTCACCGGCCGCTCGCCCGCCAGCGCCGGAAGCACGTAGCCGGTGACCAACCCGGCTGCCAGAACGCCGCTCATCGACAGCAGTCCGAGCTGCGCCAGGCCCGCGAAGCTCGACAGCAGCATGGTGAGGCCGCCGAGCACCGTCGTGAGCACTGCGAGGCGCAACGTCGGCAAGATGCGCTCGAGCGCGCGCCGCAGGCTCTCCCCCGGGCCGGCATTGAGGCAGGCGTAGCTCGGGTAGTCGACCGCCTCGCCGATGAGGGTGGCGCCGAAGCCGAGCGTGATGGCGTGCACATTGCCGAACACGAGGCTGACCGCCGCGGTCCCGATCAGCACCCCGCTCACCACCGGCACGAAGCAGAGCGCGACGATGCGCGGCCGCCGGTAGATGCGCAGCAGAAGCAGCAGCACCAGCGCGCCGGAGGCGAGCGAGAGCAGCCAGGCGTCGCGCTCGATCTGCGTGCGCGACGCGGCGGCAAATACGCCCGGGCCGCTCACTTCGACCTTGAGCTTCGGATCGACTGCCTGGTGCACGGCGGCGATCGCTTTTTCCTGCGAGAGCGCGTCGAAGCCGCCGGCGACGGTTTCCGCCACCACCAGCGCGCGCCGGCCGTCCGTGCTGAACCAGACGCCCCCGCGCCTGGCGGGAGAGGCCGCGGGCAGGCGCTCGAAGATGCGCCGCAGCTCCCCGGTCGGATCGCGCGGCAGCACCGCACGCAGCGGTCCGGCCGACTGCGAGGCCAGCTCGGCGAGCGCCGCTTCCAGCGATACGCGCAGCGCGGGCGCGCTGAAGCGCTCGCTGCCCGCTGCCGGACTGAGCACGTAACGGTAGTTCATGAAGGCTTCACGATCGGCGCGCAGGCCCTCGTCTCCGCCGTTCTGGACCGACGCGAATAGCCCGCTCGAGCGCAGCTTCGCCGCCAGCGTGCGGCTCTCGCTGGCCAGGCGCTCGTCGTCGCTTCCGCTCACGGCGATCAGCAGGATGCGCGACGCGACGCCGCTGCGCATCTGATCGAGCAGGAGCTGCTGCGCGGGCGTCGCCGATGGCGGCAGGAACGCGCCCAGGTCGGCCACCACACGCGTGTGCGCGAGCTGCCAGCCGCCCAGTGCGAGGATCAGCAGCCAGAGCGCGACCGCGAGGCGCGGCCGCTCATTTCCCGTCATGCACGATGATCATGACCGAGCGGTCGCCGGTGCTTTCGAGCACTTCGATGCGTTGCGGGCGCGCGGCTGCGCCGGACACGGTGATGGACTCGACGTGCGCGCGTACCTGCGCAGCGCGCGGCACGAGTTGCAGGCGCCAGGCGTCGCGCCGGCCGGAAAACTGCACGCGGTAATGGCGCTCGAGCTGGGCGCGGTCCCCCGCCAGCGTAGCGCGCACCCCCTCTACCAGCGCGCCCAACGCGGGCTGCTCGCGCAACGACAGCGAACGCCGCTCGCCCTTGGTCTTGTTCACCAGGCTGAGCGCCTCGCCGTCGACCGTGAGCAGCTCGTCGAACGGCGTCTCGACGTGCTTCACCAGACGGTTGGGGCGCTCGTAGCTCAGGCTGCCTTTAAGCTCGAGCGGTTGCGTGAGCATCGCCAGGTGGCGCGTCTCGACGAAGCGCGTGCGGCTCGCCGGCACCGCGGCCAGCTCGCTCATCAGGGCGTCCAGGTTCCAGCCCTGGGCGGACGCCGGCGTCGAGGCGAGCAACAGCAGCGCGAGCCAGCTACGCACGCCAGAAGTCATAGAAGTTGAACCAGTTGTACGGCGCCAGGCGGCAGTAGTGCTCGACCCGCGCGGCATAGCGCGCGATCCAGGGCTGCAGTTGCGCGCTCCGGTCCCGGCGCGCGATCTGCAGCTCGTCGGTAAAAAGCTCGAAATGGATGGAGTAACGCCGGCCGCCTTCGAACAGGCCGAAAAACAGGATCACCGGCGCCTTCAGGATCGAGGCGAGCAGCAGCGGCCCCTGCGGGAAGGTCGCAGGTTGGCCGAAGAAATCGCAGCGCACCGTCTTGTCGGACTTGAGCGTGCGATCGCCGAGGATGCCGACGATCTCGCCGCGCTCCAGGCATTCGTGCACCCGCAGCAGCGTGTCGGGTCGCCCGAGCGGGATGACGCGTTGCTTGAGCTCAGGGCACAGGTCGCTGGCCACCGCGTCGGCGTTGGAGGAATTGTCCGGATAGAGCAGCACGTTGACCGGCAGCTTGCACTCGAGGCTGCCCAGCACGCGAAGCACCTCGAAGCTGCCGAGGTGGGCACCGAGCAGCACGCAGCCTTTCCCTTTCGCCAGGGTTCTCTCCACCGTGTCGAGCCCGTGCTGCTCGATGTCGAACTCGGCGGTGCGGCCGGCGAGGAAATAGACGCGGTCATGCAGCGTCTTCGCGAACGTCAGGTAGTGGCGCGCGACATCGCGCAGCCGCGCTGGCCGGCCGAGCACGCGGCCGAGATACTCGCGCGACGCGCTACGCGACTGCCGGGAGGAGGCGAGGAAATAGGCGCAGGTAGGATAGAGCAGCAGCCGGCCGAACGAATGGCCGACGCTGAGCAGCAGCCGCACGCCGCCCTTCATCGCGGCGAGGCTGCCGCGCTCGCGCTGCTCCAGCCAGAGCGAGCTCATGCCGAGCGCAGTCCACCGGAGGCGATCAGCGTTTCACCCCGGTGCACGCTGAACTTGTTGTGCTCGATGCGGATGACGAATTCCTCCGCGGGCCGCAGCGGCGCGTGGAATTTCGCCCACGGAATGTCCATCCTTCCGGGCAGGGCGCTCAGCACCTCGTCCAGCAGGACGACGCCCGGCACGATCGGGTCGCCCGGGAAATGGCCCGGCAGCGCCGGGTGATCGGCGGCGATGGTGACGCGCTTTTCGATCACGACGACACCGACTCCAGGGAGTCGACCAATTCCAGGAGCGCAGCGCGCGTGAGCTTGCCGTTCTCGCTGCGCGGCAGCGCGGCGACGAAGTGCAGCGGCCGCGGCAGGAAGGCGGGATCGATGTGCCGGCGCAGCGCGGCGCGCAGCGCGCGCGGCGAGACGCCCGGCGCCACCACCAGCGCGCCGACCCGCTCGGCGCCGTCGCGCAGGTAGAAGACGCCATCGCGCACGCCTTCGACGCGCAGCACGGCCGCATTCAGCGCCTCGATCGAGGTGCGCTTGCCGGCGATCTTCACCACGTTCGCCTTGCGGCCGTGCAACGTGAAGCGGCGCTCGTCGCGCACGCGCAGCTCGTCGGCGATACGCTGCGGGTGGAGAATGTGGCCGCCCTGCACCGAGAATTCGCCGGCGCGCTCGGCGAGCTGCACGCCGGGGCACAGCTCCCAGGTCTCTTCGAGCGCGGTGCGGCGCGTGGCGATCATGCCGGCCTCGCTCGAGCCGTAGATCTCGAACACCGGCGCGCCCCACAGTTTCTCCGCGTCCTGCGCGAGCTGCGGATCGAGCGGCATGGTCGAGCTCAGCACGCCCGCAAGCCCGGGCAACGGCTGGCGCGCGGCCACGCAGGCGCGCAGATGCAGCGGCGAAGTCATCAGCCAGCGCGGCGCCGCCGCCTCGGCCAGCGCGGCGCCGAGATCCGCCGGCAGCAGCGGCCGGCCGGAATGCATCGCCAGGCCGTTCTGCCACGGCAGCATCACCGTGGCTTCGAGTCCGAACATGTGCTGCGGCGGCACCGTGCCGACGATGGTGCCGGCCGCCTGGATGCGCGCGGCCAGCGAGCGCGCTCCCGCCACCAGCGAACCCCAGGTTTTTTCATGCGCCACCGGCCGTCCGGTGCTGCCGGAGGTGAACACGATCGCGGCGACGTGCGCGGGATCGACGGAAAACGCCTTGCGCGCGGAGTCCGCATCGCTGCCGAGAACGTCAGCGTCGGTGAGGGTGTACGCATCGCGGCCGGCGCAGGAATCGCGCACCGCTTCGGGCGCGCGGCTCGGCGGCAGCAGCGTCGTCTGTCCCGCGATCAGGCTCGCGGCGAAGGCGACGGTAAAGGCGTAGCGGTCTTCGCAAAGATTCACCACGTAGGGCTTGCGCTGCAGCCGGCCCGACAGCGTTTGCACCGCCGCCTCGAATTCATGGACGCTGACCGGGGCGCCGCGGTGCCAGGCGAAAAGCATGGCCGTCATCCTAGCGCTCGAACAGCTTCGCCCGTCTTACGTTGCGCAGGAGCTGCAACGGAGAGTGGTGGCGGTAATTGCGAAAGCGGACGCGGCGGTAAGCGAACTCGCCGAGGAACAGCGCGCCGACCAGGAGGTAGTTGATCAGGTTGGTGAAAAGCGACCACGCGTCGTGATGACCCGACAGCGCCAGGACGAGCGAGGTCATGGCCGCGCCGATGAAGAGCAGCGTCCACACCCAGGTGAGCAGGCGTGTGTAGGCCGCGACTTCCGGGCTCAGCGTCGCCTGCTCCATGAGCGCGAAGCGCGAGATCAGCGGCATCCGCCCGCGCAGCAGCGTGCGGCCGAACACCCAGGCGAGCGCGAGGTTGATGACGACGGGCGGAACGAACAGCACCCATTCGGCCGGCGGGGCCAGCCAGTAGACCGCGCCGCCGACCGCGGGCGCTACCGCCCAGCGCAACGGATTGTGGATCCAGACTGCGGCGAGCAGGTAGCCGATGAGAGCCGCGAGCACGGCGAGCGCGATCCCCGGCTTGCCGAAATGCGCGACCGCGGGATAGGAGGCGAACAAGCAGAGCCCCAGCAACCGCCACGCGCCCACGGCGAGACTACTGGCCGCGCTTCTCCGCAATGTGCGAGGCCAAAGCGCGCAACGACGCGAAGATGCGATCGTTGTCGGGATCGTCGGAGCGCAGCTTGAAGCCGTACTTCTTCGAGATCGCGACCGCGATCTCCAGGATGTCGATCGAATCGAGGCCGAGGCCCTGGTCGCCGTACAGCGGCGCTTCGGGGTCGATCTCGCCTGCCGCCATCTCGAGGTGCAGCACCTCGACCAGCATGTCGGCGAGCTCGCGCTCGAGAGATGCAGATTGCACGGCGCTCATCGCATCACTGGCCGATCGACGCCAGCTCGACGCGGATCGCGCGGTCCAGATTCTGCACCCAGGTGTTGTAGGTCGGGTGCACCGAGCCGTCGCTGCGCATCACACTGGTTTCCCGCATCTTGATGTTGTAGGCCTTGGTATCGTAATCGATGCCGACCGTGGCGGAATGCTTGCCGCTCTGGTAGCGCGCGTTGACACGGCCGGGCCCTTCGGGCAGCCCCTGCCAGCCAGCGCGGCCAGCGCCGCGCACGATGGCCTTCTGGATTTCGTCCATCGTCAGCGTCTTTCCGGCCGGCGCGGGAATCGGCGCCGCGATTACTTCGAAAGTCGGCGCCGACTTGCAACCGGCAAACAACACCACCGAAAGCGCCACTGCACCCGCCAGCAGTTTGCCAAGCAGACTCATCTTCATCCCCCCGCGTTTTGAATGTAGCTGCGAATCGCCTTGTCCAGGTTGCCGATCCAGCGGTTGTACTCGCTGTGAATCAGGCCACCTTTTGCCTCCAGGTTGCTGCTGTCCCGATACTTGATGCTGTAGCTCCTGGTGTCGTGCTCGACGTCGATCTCGGCGACGTGCGCGCGTAACGCCAGCCGTCCGCTGATCTTGCCCGGGGCAGTCGGCTGCATCGACCAGCCGAGGCTGTGGCCCGCGTTCACGATCGCCTTCGAGATCTCGCCCATCGACAGGGCCTTCCCTGCCGCAATGCCGAGCGGCGCCTCGAGCACATTCTCGATCGGCTCAGTCGAGGCGCAGCCCGCCAAGGCAAGGATGGCGGCCAGCAGAATGCCAACGACTTTCAGGAGACCTCCCTCCGCTACGGTGGCGATTTCCGGCGCGGATTATAGCTCGCGAGGTAGGCGCTAACTGGCGGAATATTGGCACTAAAAACTAGGCATAAGCCTTGACGGGTCAGTGCGAGTAAGTAGACAATGACAACATGAACCCAAGGGATATGTAGTCGATGGCAACATACCACCATGGGGATCTGCGTGCCGCAGTGCTTTCCGCGGCGTGGAAGATGATCGAGAAGGAGGGCGTCGAGGGTCTGAGCGTGCGCGAGGCGGCGCGCCGGGCGGGCGTGTCGCACAACGCCCCATACCGGCACTTCGCCGGCCGTGAAGCCCTACTCGCAGCGCTGGTTGCCCAGGGGTTCGAGCAGTTGAGCCGGGCGATGGAAGGCCGCACCGGCCGAGAGCTCGGCGAGGCGTATGTGGCCTTTGCGCTGGCGAATCCGCAGCGCTACCGCCTGATGTTTTCCGGGAGCCGCGCGAGCTCCGAGCTCAAGGCGCATTTCTCCCGTCCGTTCGCTCATCTCGGTGCGGATGCCGCGGCGGCGGGTGCCGCAGCATGGTCCCTCGTGCATGGCCTGAGTTGGTTGATCCTCGAAGGCCACCTCGAGGAGAGCGAAATCCGCAAGGTGATCGGCGCGATCCGATTCGCCTCGGGCGCTCAGCGCTCCGCGTAGGCGCGGAAAGCCTTGGCGCATCCAGCCGGGTCGGCATGGCAGCGCAACAGGCGGAACGCCGGGCGCGTGACGCGCACCGAAGGGCTGTACGAGCCCCAGAGCTCGAGCGCTTTCGGCTTGGCCCCGCTCGCGACGTAGCCGGTGAGGGCGGCCAGCAGCAGATATTCGCGTGCGTCGCTGACCAGCGCCTGGTGCTCGCCGAGCAGAGAAGCCGCAATCTCGGCCATGCGCGGGCCATTACGTGCGCCCACCGCCTGGAACAGCGCGAGCCAGCGGCGCTGGTAGTCCTGCAGGTACGGATAGCACGCGCTGCCGACGATTCGCCCCCACACCGCGCCGACGTCATCCGGCGCGAGGTAGGGGTTGAGCGCCTTGGCGACGCGGATCGCGCTGTGCAGCCAGATGTCGAGCTCGCGCGGCTCGCGGCACTCGAGCAGCCGCAGCTTTACCAGCTCGAGGTCCTTCTGCAGGTCGCGCGGCACGGATTCCGGAACCGGCGCGCGCTGCCGCAGCAGGAAGTCGCGCGCGTACCACGCGAGGCGCGTGTTTTCCACGCGCTCGAAGGCATACGCGCCCTGGAACAGCGGATTGACGGCGCGCTTGCTGCGCCCGGGCTCGAGCATCTCGAGCAGCGGGATCTCCGCGTTGAGCAGGGCGACCACGTCGGTGGCGCTTCTCTCGGTGAAGCGATGCCGCGCGGCGTTGCGGTCGAGCACCGGCGCGTAATCCGAGTTCGCCGGCATGCCGTAGCTCGCGAACAGCGGCTCGAGCGTCGCGCGGCTGCCGAGGTAGCGCGCGTCCATGTCGCCGGCGCTCAGCACGTGCACCGTCCAAAGCTCTTTCGCCACGCCGGGCTGCTCGAATACGCGTGCCTGCGGTGGCAGCGGAATCGGCGCGTCCGCCGCCATGATCAGCAGGTCGTAATCGCTCGGTGCGAACACGGCGTAGTGGGGGAACTCCGCGCCGAGCGCGCCCAGCACCGTGGCGACGAGCGACGCGTCCATCTCGTAGAGCTGAATCCACTGCACCAGGAGCCCGCCGTCGTTCAGGTGCTTGCGGATGCGGCGATAGAACTCGCGCGTGAACAGGCCCGACACCCCGCTCACCCAGGGATTGGACGGTTCCGAGATGATCAGGTCGTAGCGGCTGTGGTGCGTGGAGAAGAAGCTCTTCGCATCGTCGATGAAGACGGTGCCGCGCGGATCGACGAACGTCGCGCTGTTGCGGGGCATGAAGCCGCGCGAGGCCTCGGCCATCGCCGACTCGATCTCTACCGTCTCGACGCGCTCGATGTCGAGACTCTGCAGCAGCGTGTGAGTGGTCAGTCCGGTGCCGATGCCTATTACCGCCGCGCTCTTGGCTTCGGGCTTGAGCGCGAGCGGCAGCGCAGCGGTCAGCACCATGGTGATCTCATCGGTGCCGCGCTCGCCCGCGGGATCGAGGTTGATCGAGCCGTCGGATTTGCCGTTGGTGCGCAGGCTCACCGCCTCGGGATATTTCACCAGGTGCACGGTGGCGGTCTTGCCGTCCTTGTTGAACAGGATGGTGGCGTCGCGCGACGAGCCGATATCGCCGTGACGGAACACGCCGGCGGTCATCTTGTGGGCGTCGAGCTGCACGCCGAGCGCGAGCGCGGCCAGCAGCAGCGCGCACGATCCGGCGGCCCAGAACAGCGCTTTCCTCAGCTCCAGGAAACCGAGCAGCGCGAGACCGAGCGCGACATCGACGATCGCGCCGGCCAGCAGCGTTCCTTTCAGGCCGATGAGCGGCAGGCCGGCGTGCACCGCGAGCAGCACGCCGGCGATCGCGCCGAGCGTGTTGGCCGCATAGACCTGGCCGATCGCCTGCTCGCCCGCGCCGCGACGCAGGAGCGCGCCGGTGATGAGCGGCAGCGTCATGCCGGCACAGAACGTCGCCGGCAGCATGACCAGCGCGGCGACGCCGGCGCCGGAGAGGTTGAACAGCAGGTAACCGGCATCGGTGCGCGCAATGCCTTTGAGCAGCGCCTCCATCAGCCCGAACGTCGAGTCGTAAACCGGCAGCGTGACTGCGGCGGCGAGCCCCATGACGATCTGCACCCAGGCGAGCAGGCGAACCGGGTCGGCGCTCGCATCGACCCGGCGGCGCACCGCGAGCCCGCCCATCGCCAGTCCGAAAATGAAGGTCGCGAGCATCACTTCGAACGAGTGGGTCGAGGCGCCGAGCACCAGCGACAGCATGCGGATCCAGCTGATCTCGTAGATGAACGAAGCGAGGCCGGTGAAGAACGCCACCGCGAGCAGCAGCAGCAATGCGCGCTCGCCGTCATCGGGCTCGCGCACGATCGCTTCATGGCGGGCGGGACGCGCGAGCAGCCGGACGACGAGCGCGATGGCGAGGTTGAGGATCCCGGCGGCGAGCAGTGTGCCGGGCAAGCCGAACTGATCGATGAGCACGAACCCGCTCGTCAGCACGCCGGCCGCGGCGCCCAGGCTGTTGGTGAAATAAAGCATGGCCAGCGACTCGCCGGCGCTGCCGCGATGCGCGCGGGCGAGGCCTGCGCTCATCAGCGGGAAGGTCATGCCGAGCAGCACCGATTGCGGCAGGATCAGTACGCACGACAGCGCGAGCTTGGCGCCGAGCGCCAGCCATTCCTGCCCGAGGCCGGGCAGCAGCCAGTCGTAGGACCAGTCGGTGAGCGCGGCGAACAGCGGATGGAACACGAGCGAGGCGAGGCCGATGATTGCCTCTACCGCGGCATAGACGGCGAGCGGGTTGGGGAGGCGCGCGGAGCGGCGCGCGCACCAGGTCGCGCCCAGTGCCATTCCGCCCATGAACACCGCCAGCACCAGCGACTGCGCGTAGGCCGCGTGCCCGAGAAACAGCTTCAGGTACTGCGTCCAGATCGACTCGTAGATCAGCCCGGCGAAGCCGGATACGGTGAACAGTACGTAGAAGGCGGAGCGCGGCATGCGGGGCGATGCTAATTTAAATGCCGCCATGGCGTTTCGCCTTTCCGCGTTCTACTTCCTGTTCTTCGCGCACGCCGGGGTCTACGTCGCGTACTTTCCCCTGTACCTGGCGGCGCGCGGTCTGGGCGCGGCCGAGATCGCGTGGGTGCTGGCGCTGCCCGCGATGGCGCGCATCTTCGCGCCTGCGTTCTGGGGCTGGGTCGCCGACCGCACCGGCGCGCACCGCGGCATCGTTGCCTTCTCCTGCGCCGTGACCGCCGCAGGGTTTGCATCGATGCCATTCGTCGATGGCATCGCATGGGTGGTCGCCGCGATGAGCGTGCTCGGGGCGGCCGCCTTGTCGCTGGTCGAAGCGATCACGCTCGCCTCGCTCGCCGGCCAATCCGGACGCTACGGTCCGATCCGGATGTGGGGGTCGATCTCGTTCCTGGCCGTCGTGCTCGCCGGCGGGGCGTGGCTCGACCGCTACCCGGTGACGGCGCTGCCCGTGCCCATGGTCGTCTTCATGGCAGCGGCTTGCGTTGCAGCGCTCTCCTTGCCGCGCGGCCACGCCCACGCTGGCACGCATCGCGTGCCCCTTCGCTTTACCCCCGAAATCGCGGCGCTGCTCGGCGCCGCGTTCTGCAACGCGGTCGCGCACGGCGCGCTCTACGCTTTCCTCAGCCTGCACCTCGAGGCGCTGGGCTACAGCGGCACGACGATCGGCGTTCTCTGGACGATCGGTGTCGCCGCCGAAATTCTCGTGTTTTTCTACTTGCCGCAGCTGTTCCGCCGCGCCGCGCTTTCCGCGATCCTGAGCGCGAGCCTCGGCTGCGCGGTGGTGCGCTTTCTCGCCATCGGCTGGGCGGCGCATGAGCTCTGGATAGTCCTGTTGGCGCAGTTGCTGCATGCCGCCACTTTCGGCTCGTTCCACGCGGCGTCGGTTGCCGCGGTGCACCGCATTTTCCCCGCCGAGGCGCAAGCCCGCGGCCAGACGCTGCTTTCCAGCATCGGCTACGGCGGCGGTGCCGCGGCGGGGCTGCTGCTCGCCGGGTGGTGCTGGGAAAAGGGTGGCGCGCCACTAGCCTTTTCGGCATCCGCCGCCGCCGCCCTGGCAGGCGCCTTTATTGCTCATCGGTTGAAACGAGCCGGGCTCTGAGCGGTCAACAGATGCGGGCCCGCAAACGTTGAGAGGACTTATGGTTCGCGCATCGATCGTCGCTTTTTCTGTTTCCCTGGCATTGCTCGGCGGCTGCCAGACCGTCGACACCACCAAGTCGGGCGTGGTCGGCGTCGACCGCGACCAGCGCATGATGGTCTCGTCCGACGAGGTGAACGTCGGCGCGGAGAAGGCTTATGCGCAGATGATGGCCGAGGCCAAGCAGAAGGGCGTGCTCGACAAGGAAGCCGCGCAGGTGCAGCGCGTCCAGGCGATTACCAAGCGCCTGATCGCACAGACGCCGACCTTCCGCGACGACGCCGCGAAGTGGCCGTGGGAGGTGCACGTCATCAGCACCGACGAAGTCAACGCGTGGTGCATGCCGCACGGCAAGATGGCGATCTATACCGGCCTGATCCAGAAGCTCAACGCTACCGACGACGAGATCGCCGCGGTGATGGGCCACGAAATCTCGCACGCGCTGCGCGAGCACTCGCGCGAGCAGATCTCGCGCCAGATGAGCACCCAGCTCGGCATCGGCGTGGTCGGCGCCCTGCTGGGCATCGGCGACCTCGGCCAGGGCATCGCCGGCCAGGTTGCCAACGTGACGCTCAACCTGCCGAATTCGCGCCAGGCCGAGACTGAAGCGGACCGCATCGGCATCGAGCTCGCCGCGCGCGCGGGTTACAACCCGGAAGCCGCCGTCCAGTTGTGGGAGAAGATGGAGAAGCTCGGCGGCAGCCAGCCGCCGAAGTGGCTCTCGACGCACCCGCCGCACCAGGATCGCATCAACGACCTGCGCCAGTACTCGCAGAAGGTGATGCCGCTCTACCAGGCCGCGAAAGGCACCGCAGCCACGGGCAAATAGACCTTAAAATCCCATGTTCGCAGCGGAACATGGGATATGGGCCAAACGCTCTACGACAAGCTCTGGGACAGCCATGTCGTGCATGTCGAGGAAGACGGCACGGCGCTGCTCTACATCGATCGCCACCTCGTCCATGAGGTGACCAGCCCGCAGGCTTACGAAGGCCTGCGCGCCGCCGGCCGCAAGCCGTGGCGCATCGACTCGGTGGTCGCGACCGCCGATCACAACACGCCGACCACCGACTGGGATCAGGGGATCGAAGGCGTGCGCGATCCGATGGCGAAGCTGCAGATCACCACGCTCGACGCCAACATGCGCGAGTACGGCGCCAAGGTCTATTTTCCGTATCTCGACAAGCGCCAGGGCATCGTGCACGTCATCGGGCCGGAGCAGGGCGCGACGCTTCCCGGCATGACGGTGGTGTGCGGCGACTCGCACACCAGCACGCACGGCGCATTCGCTTGCCTCGCGCACGGCATCGGCACCTCCGAAGTCGAACACGTCCTCGCCACCCAGTGCCTCACCGCGCGCAAGATGAAGAACATGCGCGTGAACGTGGAAGGCGCGCTCGGGCGCGGCGTCACGGCGAAGGACGTGGCGCTCGCCATCATCGGCAGGATCGGCACCGCCGGCGGCACCGGCAGCGCGATCGAATTCGCCGGCAGCGCGATCCGCGCGCTGTCGATGGAAGGGCGCATGACGGTGTGCAACATGGCGATCGAGGCGGGCGCACGTGCGGGCATGATCGCGGTCGACGACACCACGCTCCAGTACCTGAAGGGCCGTCCGTTCGCGCCCAAGGGACGCGACTGGGACCAGGCGGTGGTCTACTGGCGCACGCTGAAGAGCGATCCGGACGCGAAATTCGATCGCGAGGTCACGCTCAATGCGGCCGAGATCAAGCCCCACGTCACCTGGGGCACATCGCCGGAAATGGTGGTGACGGTGGAAGACGCGGTGCCCGATCCCGACCGCGAGAAAGACAGCCAGCGCCGCGAAGGCATGGAGCGCGCGCTGACCTACATGGGGCTCAAGCCGCGCCAGCGCATCACCGACATCAAGGTCGACAAGGTTTTCATCGGCTCGTGCACCAATTCGCGCATCGAAGACCTGCGCGCCGCGGCCGCGATCGTCAAGGGAAAGCGCGTGGCTTCGAACATCCGCGCCGCGCTGGTGGTGCCGGGCTCGGGCCTGGTGAAGGCGCAGGCGGAGAAAGAGGGCCTCGACCGCGTATTCCGCGACGCCGGCTTCCAGTGGCGCGAGCCCGGCTGCTCGATGTGCCTCGGCATGAATCCCGACCGGCTCGACGCCGGCGAGCGTTGCGCCTCGACTTCCAACCGGAATTTCGAGGGACGACAGGGCGCGGGCGGGCGCACGCACCTCGTCAGCCCGGCGATGGCGGCGGCAGCGGCGATCGCGGGACACTTCGTCGACGTCAGGCGCTGGAGCTGAGCATGGAGAAATTCACCGTCCTCAACGGCCTGGTGATGCCGCTCGACCGCGCCAACGTCGACACCGACCAGATCATCCCGAAGGAATACCTGTCGTCGATCAAGCGCACCGGCTTCGCCGCCGGCCTGTTCGGCGCCTGGCGCAAGGATCCGCAGTTCGTGCTCAACCAGGCGCGCTTCAAGGGCGCGCAGATCCTGCTCGGGCGCGAGAACTTCGGCTGCGGCTCCTCGCGCGAGCACGCGCCGTGGGCGCTGATGGACTACGGCTTCCGCTGCGTGATCGCGCCGTCGTACGCCGATATCTTCTTCAACAACTCGTTCAAGAACGGCTTCCTGCCGGTGATTCTTTCCCCGGCCGAGGTCGACCGCCTGTTCCACGAGTGCGCGGCATTCCCGGGCTTCCGGCTGGTGGTCGACCTGGAGGCGCAGACGGTGTCCACCACCGACGGTGCGCAGACCTACCGTTTCGACATCACGGGGTTCCGCAAATACTGCCTGCTCAACGGGCTTGACGAAATCGGCCTGACGCTGCGCCACTCGGACAAGATCGCGGCCTTCGAGGCGCGGCGCAAAGCGCAGCACCCCTGGTACTTCTGAAATGAACGTTGCCGTGTTGCCCGGTGACGGCATCGGGCCGGAAATCATTGCGCAGGCGCGCCGTGTTCTCGACAAGCTCGGCTTGAAGCTTCAATTCCAGGAAGCGCCCGTCGGCGGTACGGCCTATGAGAAGCACGGCGACCCTTTGCCCGCGGCTACCCTCCGTGTGGCCAAAGACGCGGACGCAGTTCTCTTCGGCGCGGTGGGCGATCCGCGCTACGACAAGCTCGAGCGCGCCAAGCGGCCCGAGCAGGCGATCCTCGGCCTGCGCAAGGAGCTCGGGCTGTTCGCCAACCTGCGCCCGGCGCGCGTGCATCCCGAGCTCGCCGCGGCCTCTGCGCTCAAGCCCGAGGTGGTGTCGGGCCTGGACATCCTGATCGTGCGCGAGCTGACCGGCGACATCTACTTCGGTCAGCCGAAGGGAATCCGCAACAAGGCAGGACGCCACGGACACGAGCGCGAGGGCTTCGACACGATGCTCTACAGCGAAAGTGAAGTCCGTCGCATCGCGCGCCTGGCATTCGAGGCAGCGCGCAAGCGCAATCGCCGCGTTTGCTCGGTGGACAAGGCGAACGTGCTGGAGACGTCGCAGCTTTGGAGAGATGTGGTCAGTGCCGAGGCGAAGGATTTTGGCGACATTGAATTGACCCATATGTACGTCGACAACTGCGCGATGCAGCTCGTGCGCAATCCGAAACAGTTCGACGTCATCGTCACCGGCAACATGTTCGGCGACATCCTGTCCGACGAAGCCTCGATGCTCACCGGATCGATCGGCATGCTGCCCTCGGCCGCGCTCGACGAGCAGGGCAAGGGTCTGTACGAGCCGATCCATGGCACCGCGCCGGATATCGCCGGCAAGGGCGTCGCCAATCCGCTCGCCACCATCCTGTCGGCGGCGCTGATGCTGCGCTACTCGCTCCACCAGCCGCAGGCGGCCGAGCGCATCGAGAAGGCGGTTTCCAGAGTTTTACAGTCCGGGTTGCGCACCGCCGACATCTACACCGAGGGAACGCGCAAGGTTGGCACCAAAGAAATGGGCGACGCCGTGGTCGCAGCGCTTTAAACTATGAGCATGTTGAGAGTCGGCATCGTCGGCTGGCGCGGAATGGTGGGATCGGTGCTCGTGCAGCGCATGCGCGAGGAGCGCGACTTCGACCATCTCGAGCCGGTGTTCTTCTCCACCTCGCAGGCGGGGGGCCAGGGGCCGGCGATCGGCAAGCCGATCGAAAACGTGAAAAATGCCACAGACCTCGGCGAGCTGAAGAAGCTGCCGGTGATCATTTCCTGCCAGGGCGGCGATTACACCGGCGAGATCTACCCGAAGCTGCGCGCCGCCGGCTGGAAGGGCTACTGGATCGACGCGGCGAGCGCGCTGCGCATGAAGGACGACGCGGTGATCATCCTCGATCCGGTGAACATGCCGCTGATCAAGGACGCGGTCGCCCAGGGCACCAAGAACTTCATCGGCGGCAACTGCACCGTGAGCCTGATGCTGATGGGAATGGCGGGGCTGTTCCAGCGCGACGAGATCGAGTGGATGACGAGCATGACGTACCAGGCCGCCTCCGGCGCCGGTGCGGCCGCGATGCGCGATCTCGTGGCACAGATGGCCGTGCTCGGCGACAGCACCCGCAACCTGGTGAAGGATCCGGCCTCGGCGATCCTCGACATCGATCGCGCGGTGAGCGAGTCGATTCGCTCGCGCGAGCTGCCGAGCGAGAACATCGGCTATCCGCTCGCCGGCAGCCTGCTGCCGTGGATCGACAAGGACATGGGCGACGGCCAAAGCCGCGAGGAGTGGAAAGGGCACGCCGAGACCAATAAGATCCTCGGCCGCAGCAATGGCAACGTGGTTCCGGTCGACGGCATTTGCGTGCGCGTCGGCGCGATGCGCTGCCACAGCCAGGCGCTCACCATCAAGCTTCGGCGGCCGCTACCGATCGACGAGATCGAGGGCATGCTGGCCGACGCGCACGATTGGGTGAAAATCGTCCCCAATCGCAGAGAAGAAACCCTGGCCGAACTCACGCCGGCCGCCGTCACCGGCAAGCTTTCGGTTCCGGTGGGGCGCCTGCGCACCCTGCCCATGGGCAAGGACTACCTGGCGGCCTTCACGGTCGGCGATCAGCTGCTCTGGGGGGCCGCCGAGCCCCTCCGGCGCATGGTGCGTATTCTTTTGGACGCCGGGGTGAAGCAGTAAGAATGTAAGAAAGTTTCTCGATTTGCAGGCCTAAGCCACTGATGTTAAGTTACTTGGTCCTGCTACTAAGAAGACTCAGGGGTGGGTACCAGTGGGCAGAGCGGTAAGCATCGCGATCCTTGCAGCCGCGTTGGCGTTAACTGCGCCGGTTAGCGCTTTCGCCGCCGGCCTCGGCAAGCTAAACGTCCTGTCGCCGCTCGGCCAGGCGCTCAACGCTGAGGTCGAAATCGTCGCGCTGCGTCCCGGCGAGGAAGACACGCTGGTCGCGCGCGTTGCGCCGCTCGACGCGTTCATTGCCGCTGGCATCGAGCCCACCGCGATGCTCAACACGATGCGCTTCGCGGTCGAGCGCCGCGGCAACCAGCGCTTCCTGCGCATGACGACCACCGCGCCGGTGAACGAGCCGTTCGTCGAGTTGCTGATCGAGCTGCAGTGGAGCGGCGGCCGCCTGGTGCGCGAGTACACGTTCCTTCTGGATCCGCCCGAATACAAGTCGCGGCAGGCGATCGCCGCCGCTCCGAAGCCAGCGGCGCCGGCGCCCGCAGCGCCTGCTCCGGAAGCCCCCAAGCCGCCGCCGCCGGTAGAAGCCAAGCCGATCGAGCCCGAGCCCGCCGCGCCTGCCGCACCGATCATCGTTCCGGCGCCCGCGCCGGCCGAGAGCACCGCCACTCCGGAACCCTCCGCCGCCGCGCCTTCCGAGCCGGCCAAGGAGCCCGCCCAGGAACCGGTCAAGGAAGTACCCCTGAAGGAAGCCGCCCCGGAACCGGCCCGCGAGCCGGCGAAAGAGGAAGCCGCCAAGGCGCCCGCCGGAATGGCCACGCAGCACGAGGTCAAGAAGGGCGACACGCTGGGGGCGATCGCGCGCGCGAACCTGCCGCCGGGCATCACGCTCAACCAGATGCTGATCGCGATCTACCGTGCGAACCAGGATGCATTCATCCGCGAGAACGTGAACCTGGTGCGTGCCGGGCGCATCCTGAACATTCCGACCGCGGAAGAGGTCGGCGCCGTCGATACTGCGGAAGCGAACAAGCTGGTGCGCTCGCACATGGCCGAATTCCGCGAATACCGCAGCCGCCTCGCTGCCGTACCCGCGCCGGCCGACGCGACGCCCGGGCAGCGCGAAGCACCCGGCACCATCCAGCCCAAGCCCGAAGCGCCGAAGCCTGCGGCGCCGAGCGACCAGGTGCGCTTGTCGAAGGCCGACCCGCAGAAGCCCGGCGCTACCGCCGCCGCGCGCGCCGATGACGCGGCGGCGCGCGAGCGCGCGCTGCAGGAAGCGCAATCGCGCGTGAAGGATCTCGAGAAGAGCGTGGCGGACCTGCAGAAGATGCTGGAGATCCGCAACCAGCAGCTCGCCGAGCTCGAGAAGAAAGCCGGCGCCAAGCCCGCGCCGGCGCCGGTCGCCCCCGCAGCACCCGCGCCCGAGAAGCCCGCGGCGAAGGCGCCCGAAGCGCCCAAGCCGGCCGCCGAAGCGCCGAAGCCCGCGCCCGCACCCGCAGCCCCTGCAACACCGACTCCTTCCGCACCGGCGGCGAAAGCTCCGGAGGCGCCGAAACCCGAAGCACCCAAGCCCGAAGCCGCCAAACCGGAAGCGCCGAAGCCCGCCGCGCCGGCGCCCGCGACCCCGGCGCCGGCCAAGCCCGCGGCGAAACCTGCGGCGCCGACGCCGGAACCGAGCCTGATCGACGAGTTCCTCGACAACCCGGTCGCCCTTGCCGGCTTGGGCGCCGTGGTGCTTCTACTGCTGGTCTACGCCGTTTGGGCCTGGAGAAAAAAAAAGGCCGCGCAGGCTAGATTTCAAGACAGCGTGATGGGAGCGGCGGCGGCCGGAGCCGCTGCCGGCACGCTCGCCGAACCCACCATAGCGCCCGCCACCGGCGGCGCAGGGGTGACTCCAGCAACAGCCCCGCCGCCGGGCGCGACGGCCGAAGAAGTCGACCCGATCGCCGAAGCCGACGTCTACATGGCTTACGGGCGTGACGCGCAGGCGGAAGAAATCCTGAAAGAGGCGCTGCAAAAAGACTCGCGCCGCACCCCGGTCCACGCCAAGCTGCTCGAGATCTACGCCAATCGCAAGGACGCGAAGGCTTTCGAGCAGACCGCGCTCAAGCTGAAAGGCCTCACCAACAGCGCCGGCCCGGAATGGGACAAGGCCGCAGCGCTCGGACGCTCGATCGACCCGCAGAACGGCTTGTACGCAGGCGCCGGCGGTGCGGCTCCGGCTGCCGTCGCAGCAGCCGCGCCGGTCTTCGATGCGCCCGCCGCACCCGCGCCCACTCTCGATTTCGACATCGGCGGCGCCGCGCAGGCGGCCGCGGCCGCGCCCGATCTGACCCTCGACATCGGCGCGGCGCCCAAGCCCGACGACAGCGGACTCGACTTCGATGTCACCGGCGGCGGCCAGAAGAAAGACATTTCGATCGAAGAGACCGTGGTGGCGCCGAGCGCCGCGGACAAGACGCAGGCGATGGACTTCAACCTCGACCTCGGCTCGCCGGCTGCACCCGCGGCGCCCGCCGCTGCCGCGCCGGCGCCTGCCGCCGACCCGGGGCTCACGTTCGATCTCAACCTGGATCTCGGCGGCGGCGACAACAAGGCCGAGGCGCCGGCTGCTCCCGCGGCCGATCTTTCGAGCATCAGCCTCGATCTCGGCGGCTCCGGCGACGCGCCCGCGGCGGGGGGCGGCACCGATCCCAAGTGGCAGGAGATCGCCACCAAGCTCGACCTTGCGAAAGCCTACGAAGAGATGGGCGACAAGGACGGCGCGCGCGAGCTGCTGAACGAGGTGATGAAAGACGGCGACGCCGCGCAAAAGGGGACCGCGCAGCAGCTGCTCGCCAAGCTGGGCTAGGCGTCATCCGAATTGCCCTAGGACTGGAGTACGACGGCAGTCGCTTCCTCGGCTGGCAGACCCAGCCGGGCGGCGGCACGGTGCAGGATGCGCTCCAGCCCGCGCTCGCCGCGATCGCAGGGACACCCGTGGAGGTCACCGGTGCGGGAAGAACCGACCGCGGCGTGCACGCGCGCCTGCAGGTCGCGCACTTCGACACCGAGGCGAAGCGCCCCTCTTCGGCCTGGGTGCGTGGCGTGAATGCCCTGCTACCCGATTCGGTGGCGGTGCTCTGGTCGCACGAAGTGCCCGACGATTTCCACGCGCGCTACAGCGCCCGCGCCCGCACCTATCGCTATGAGCTGCTCAATCGCCCGGTGCGCGCGGCGCTGGCGGCGCATTACGTCGGCTGGTTCCACCTCCCGCTCGACGTGGAAAGGATGCGCGCGGCGGCGGCGCTGTTCGTCGGCGAGCATGACTTTTCGGCCTTCCGTTCGTCGGAATGCCAGGCCAAGTCGCCGGTGCGGACCATTCGCGAGTTCAGAATAGAGGTCTCCCAACATCGGATCGACTTCGTGGTGACCGCAAACGCTTTTCTTCATCACATGGTGCGCAACCTGATCGGCACGCTGGTGTACGTCGGCAAGGGCAAGCACGCGCCCGAGTGGGTGACGGAGCTCCTGCGTTCTAGAGACCGCAGCAAATCGGCGCCGACCTTCGGCCCCGAAGGCCTGTACCTGGAGAAAATCGACTACGAGACGAAGTGGGGACTTCCGGCGTGAGAACGCGCATCAAGATCTGCGGCATCACGCGCCCGGTCGACGGCCAGGCCGCGGCGAACGCCGGCGCGGACGCGATCGGCCTGGTGTTCTATCCGCCGAGCCCTCGGTATCTCTCGGTCGAGCGCGCGCGGGAGATCCGCGATGCGCTGCCGCCGTTCGTGCAGACGGTCGCGCTGTTCGTGAATGCCGACGCCGCGCAGGTCTCGCAGGTCATCGGCCGCGTGCATCCGTCGATGCTCCAGTTTCACGGCGAAGAAGGCGCCGAATTCTGCGAGCAGTTCGGGCTGCCGTTCGTCAAAGCCTGCAGAGTGAAGGAGGGGGTGTCTGCGCTAGAATACCTGCGCCCTTTTTCACGCGCGGCGGCGTGGCTGTTCGACAGCCATGTCCCCGAGTACGGCGGCGTTGGCGAGAGCTTCGACTGGTCTCTGGTTCCATCGACCGACAAACCCGCGATCCTGTCCGGCGGGTTGTCCCGAGCGAACGTCGCCGAGGCGATCCGCCGCGTGCGGCCCTGGGGCGTAGACGTGTCGAGCGGAGTCGAGTCGGCGAAAGGCATCAAGGACGCCGCCAAGATCGCCGCCTTCATAACAGAGGTCCGGAATGCAGATGTATGACCTGCCCGATGCGCGCGGGCACTTCGGTCCCTACGGCGGGATCTTCGTTGCCGAAACGCTGACCGCGGCGCTCGAAGAGCTGCGCGTCGCCTACGAGCGCGCGCGCAAGGATCCCGCGTTCGAGGCGGAGTTCCGCTACGAGCTCAAGCACTATGTCGGCCGCCCCAGTCCGGTTTACTTTGCGAAAAGACTGACCGAGAAATGCGGCGGCGCCCTCATCTACATCAAGCGCGAGGACCTGAACCACACCGGCGCGCACAAGATCAACAACACCATCGGCCAGGCGCTGCTCGCGCGCAACATGAAGAAGCCGCGAGTCATCGCCGAGACCGGCGCCGGCATGCACGGCGTGGCGACCGCGACGGTCGCGGCGCGCTACGGCATGGAATGCGTGGTGTACATGGGCTCGGAGGACGTGAAGCGCCAGTCG
>Ga0134121_10000933_pt1 | contig 29521 bp, 31 predicted proteins | sample KB301_FD_96463 | JGI IMG/M metagenome (GOLD analysis project Ga0134121, IMG submission 96463) | Terrestrial soil microbial communities without Nitrogen fertilizer from Kellogg Biological Station, Michigan, USA - KB3-0-1 | ecosystem: Environmental > Terrestrial > Soil > Unclassified ... | reverse complement strand
GCGGCGATCGCGATCGGATCCGTCGCGATCTTGGTTGCCGCGGTCCTGTGGCCCCCGGTCGGCGTTGCGGTCCTGTGGCCCCCGGTCGGCGTTGCCTCGGTCCTGGCCGCGGTCGGCGCCACGATCGGGGTTGGCCCGGTCGCCGCGATCGCGCCGGGGCGGCTGGTCGTCGGCGTCATCCGACGTGCCGGCGTCGGTCTCGGTCGTCGAGGTGGTCTCGTCGGTCGTGTCGGCCGCGGCGTCGGCCTTGGGGGCGCGCTTGGCACGGGCGGGCTTCGCGTCGCCGCCGTTGGTGCTGGAGCCGGCCGCGACGATCGCGTCGATCAGGCCGGCCTTGCGCAGCTTCTGTGCGCCCTCGACGCCCATCGTTTGGGCGATCTGCTGCAGCTCCGGCAGCAGCTTCGAGCCGAGGGTGTCTCGGTCCATCGTGGTGTCCATCAGGTGGAGGCCTCTCCTTCGAGTTCTGTATGGAGGGTTCGCCAATCGGCGGTGAAGCGTTCCAGGCCGAGATCCGTCAACGGGTGCTTCACGAGCTTCGTGAAGACATCGAACGGCATGGTGGCGATATCGGCGCCGGCTAGGGCAGACTCGACGACGTGCATCGGGTGCCGGAGCGAGGCCGCGAGCACCTTGGTGTCGTAGCCCTGTACAGCATAGAGGTCGCAGATGCTCCGTAACACCTCCATGCCGTCCGCCGCGACGTCGTCCAGGCGCCCCAGGAACGGCGAGACGCAATAGGCGCCCGCCTCGGCCGCCAAGATGGCCTGCGCTGGAGAGAACACCAGGGTCACGTTGATACGGATGCCGCCCTTGTTGAGCTCCGTGGCCGCCGTGAGCCCCGCCGGCGTCATCGGCACCTTGACCACGGCGTTCGGACCCATGTCCGCGAGTTGGCGGCCCTGCTCGACCATCTCGTCGGCGTCCAGCGCGGTCACCTCCAGCGAGACGTCGCCCTGGACCTCGGTCAAGATCTCCTTCCACCGGGCTTCGGGGGTGGTCCCTTCCTTGGCGAGGAGGCTCGGGTTCGTGGTGATGCCGCCCAGGACGCCCCAGGCGTTGATCGTGCGGATCTCCTCGATGCTGGCGGTGTCGAGGAACAGCTTCATGCGGGGTTTCCTTCCTTCTCCATGGCCTTCTCCGTGGCCTTCTGAATGGCCTTTTCGTTGGCCGTCTGCAGGGGGGTCTGGGTCGTTCGGGCTGCGCCGGCCGTCGCGAGCTCCGCCGAGACCTCCGCGGCCTGCGACGTCGCCTTGTCCATCACCAGGTCGATCACCGTCGCGATCGTCTGGTCGAAGCTGTGGTTCGGGATCACCGGCACGCCGTGCGCGAGGGCCTGGCCCTTGACGTAGCCCTGGAGCGCCCGGATGCCGTCGAACCCCTCCACGTAGCGGGTCGCGGGTCGTGAGGCGATGGCGTCTTCCCGTGCGGCGAAGTGCGACCGATGTCGCTCCTCGTCGTCGACCCCGATGATGAAGGGTACCGCGAGGATCGCGTCCCCGTGCGTGTCGACGTCGAAGAAGCCGGGCACGACGTGCGCGCCTTCGATCACGATGCTGGTGCCCTCGGTGGCGGCGCGCTCGATCAGCGCATCGATCCCGACGGAGACCGCCGCGGTCTGCTCGCGGTAGCCCATCACCAATGCGTCGGCCGCTCGCGTGGGCGGTTCTCGCATCGCCTGGTCGGCCTGGAAGGACGACACGTGCAGCGTCGGCATCAGCTCGGGCGAGAGCATCGCCCGCATGACCTCGCGGATCGCGTCGGTCGCGACCACCCGCACGATGCCCAGGCGCGCGGCGAGCTGAGTCGCGATCGTCGACTTCCCGACGCCGGTGGCGCCGCCGATCAAGATCACGATCGGCACGTCGAGGTGCTCGACCCGCTGCCAACGCAGGTAATTGGTGGCGTAGCGCTCCCCCGCGACATCGCGGATGACCTCCAACGTGATCGTCGCCAGCTCGCTCGACTCGATCGAGCCTCGCCGCCCCTCCATCAGCCGGAGCTCGACCTCCTCGGCGACCTGGTACGCGCGGTACGGCGAGAGGCCGGTGACCATGATCTGCGACGCGAGCAGCCCCTTGGAGAACGGCAACCCGGTCTCGCGGTCCGAGATCAGGATCTGTCTCGTCCGGCCCGAACGCTCGCTCATCGGATCGGTCCTCCCGCCGTACGCTCGGTGGCGCGACCGACGGCCAGATCGAGGACCTGCCGGAATGGTGCGTCGAGCTCGTCCCCGCCGTCGACGGGCACCGGGCGGTTGTCGACGAACACCACGTCGGCGTCGCGCGCGACCGCGTGCATGCTCGCCACGTCGACGGCGGCTGCTTTCAGTTCGGTCAAGAGCACCTCGTGTTCCTCGGCCGCATCGAGGTCGGCCACGAGCCCGGCCCGATCCCCGAGCCGCGCCGACCACCCGACGATCTCGGCGCCGTGCTCCGCTTCCAGGTGCGCGACCTGTCGCGCGGCGATCGCCGGCGGTGCGGTGGTCGCGAAGAAGGCTCGGCGTCCGGCGACGCTCGCGAGCGGCGTCGGCCGGAGGTCGGTGACCACGACATCGGCATCGCCGAGGGAGCTTTGGAGGTGCGCGATGAGGTGGGAGCCGTTCTCCGTCCCGAGATCCGGTCCGCCGGCCATGGTAACCACGGCCAGATCGGCCCGCAAGAGGCGGTAGGGGCCGAGGTACCCGCGGACGTACTCGACGGGGCAGGTCGCCGGGACCACGAGAACGCCCGCGTCCCATGCCACCGGTGGGAGCGACGCTCCGCTGCCCTCGAGGATGACGATCCCGGGGTCGCGGTCGGCCGCCAGTCGGAGCGCTTCCTTCACGTTCGTCGCGAATGGCTCGCCAGCGAGCCCGCCACCGGTCCGGCGAGCCCCGATCGTGGGAACGCCGGTGGTGAGCGCGTCCTCGAGGTAGTCCGACGCAGCGTGCTGGCCGTCCCGAACGAGTGCGAGCAGCGTCTCGAGTGTCACGCTGCCCCCTTCGGCGATCTGCGGCTCGGGTGGACCCCCGCGGCCCATCGCGACCACCACCGGCGACAACGCACGCCGCGCCGCGATCCGAGCGAGCTCGGCGGCGATGGCCGTCTTGCCGGTGCGCTTGCCGGTGCCGAACACCGCCAGGGTCGGCGTGCCGAGCGGCGGCGCCGCGCGCTCCGGCGGGTCCAGCCGGAAGTCGGGGCCGATGTAGGGGACGCCGCGCGCGAGCACGACGGCGGCCACCGCCATCCGCTCGCGGTACCCGAGGATCGGCTCATCCGACAGGTCCAGGACCACATCCGGGCGGAGGTCGTCGATCGCCGCGGCGATCGCCGAGGACCGGTCGTCGCCCGTGGTGCGGACGGGGACCCCGAGGTCCGGCGTCTCACCGGCCCCGAGCTTCTCGATCCCGCCCACGAGCACGGCGGCCACCACGTCGTACCCCCGCTCGCGGGCGACCTCGAGGCCCCAGCGCGTCACCGGCGGATAGTGCTCGCCGTCGACGAGCGCGACGGTGCGCATCGCGGTGACCTCCTCGGGTTGGGGTCTGGGCTCAGGCGTGATCTGCGGCGGCGTGCTCGAACGGCTCTTCGCGCGGATGCCGCTCACCGGCCGGCACGAACGCCGCCAGCAGATGCGCCTCGGCGTCGAACGGGAACCGACGGGTGATCCGGACCTCGGCACCGTCGAACTCGAGCACGTTGTAGCACGGCTTCCCGTGCCCCCGCACGCGCATCGACGAGACGGTGCCGGCGTTCGCCACGTACAGATCCTCGAGCCGCCACACGTAGGGCACGTGCTTGTGGCCGGACAGGACCACGTCGACCCCCGCGTGGATCAAGACCTCCAGGAGGTCGCCCGCGTCCATCACGGTGGATCGCTCCCGTCCCGTCCCGGGGATCGGCAGCAGGTGGTGGTGCAGCACGAAGATGTTGAGCGTCGAGGCGGCGCGGAACTCCTGCTTGATCCACGGGTAGTGGACGCGGCCGACCTTGCCCTCGTTCAGGTCCGGCTCGCTGGAGTCGACGCCGACGATCCGCACCCCGGCGACGTCGGTGCTCCACATCCGCTGCCCGATCAGGTCCTCGAAGTGGACGTAGCCGACGTTGCGGGAGTCGTGGTTGCCCGGCACGGTCAGGAGCGGCGCTTCGATGCGCTCGGCGTAGGCGAGCCAGGCCTTGTACTCGGGGCGGAAGCCTTCGGTCGTGAGATCCCCGGACACGACGACCGCGTCGGGCGCGAGTTCGTTCAATTCGACGATCACCCGGTTCATCAGGTTCGGAACGAAATACGGAGATCCAAGGTGCGGGTCGGAGATGTGGGCGATCGTGACCATCCGTCTCGAGTCTACGGTCCGGGCTCTCGCCCGGTGCGCATCCCGGCGCGCATCCCGCCGTCGACGAGCAGGGCCACGCCGTTGACGAAGCCCGCCCGGTCCGAACACAGGAACACCGCCGCGTCCGCCACGTCCATCGCCTCGCCGATCCGGCCGAGCGGCGGCTGGATCCACGTGGCGGGATCGTCCTCGGGGCGGTCTTCGCCGGGCGGTCCCATGTGTCGCATCCCCGGCGCGGTGTCGCCGGGACAGATCGCGTTGGAACGCACGCCACGGCGCCCGCCCTCGATCGCGAGCATGTTCGACAGCATGATCAGCGCCGCCTTCGACACCGAGTAGATGCCGATGTCCTCCTCGCCCAGCACGCCGGCGTCCGACGAGACGTGCAGCATCACGCCGCCACGCGCCTCGAGATGTGGGAAGGCGGCCTGCGCGTAGACGAATGCGCCGCGCACGTTGACGTCCATCACGCGGTCGTACGCGTCCAGCGGCGTGTCGAGCACGCCCGCCTGCACCCCGATCCCGGCGTTGTTCACCAGGATGTCGAGCCCGCCGAGCAGCGCGACGGTCTCGTCGACGCTCGCGCGCGCCTGGTCGGGATCGGCCGCGTCCGCGCGCACGAACCGGATCGCGCCCCGCGACCCGAGCGCCTGCTCGGTCTCGTCACCGAGCGCGGCGTCGCGGCCGGTGATCACGACCGAGGCGCCTTCGTCGAGGAAGCGCTCGGCCATGGCGCGGCCGAGCCCGGTGGTGCCGCCGGTGATCAGCGCCGCCTTGGCGGCGAGTTCAGGCATCGACGGTGAACCCTTCGCGCCGGATCGCGAGCGGCATCGCGCGCCAGCCGCCGGGGCCTTCGAGGGCCTCAGACGGGATCTCGGCGCCCTCGAGCGGGAACGCCAACAGGCTCGGTCCGGCGCCCGAGACGCACACGGGCACACGGCGAAGCGCCAGGATCCGGTCGAACTGGTCGGCCATCTCGGGGACGAGGTCCAGACGCGCGTCTTGGTGCAATCGGTCGTGGAGCGCCTCCTGGAGCAGGGACGGGTCGTTCGTAAGTGCTTCGACGAGGAGCGCTGAATGGCCGAGGTTGAAGACGGCGTCGGCCATCGGAACCCGGTCGGGCAACGCATCGCGAGCGCTCGCGGTGTCCAGGCGCACGCTCGGCACGAGCAGGACCGTGCGCAGCTCCGGATGTGGTTCGAGGCGGTGCACGCTTCCGTCGACGACGATCGTGAGTCCGCCGAACGTCGCAGGGGCCGCGTTGTCCGGATGACCTTCGATCTTTGCCGCCTGCATGAAGACAGACAGCCCGTCACGCTTCGCCGGGTCGATGTTCCAGCCGTCGATACCGAGGTCGAGGACGCGTGACGCGAGGACGACACCGGCCACCGTCGCCGCCGAGGACGAGCCGAGGCCCCGTGCCATCGGGATGCGGTTGACACCGTGGAGCGCCAGCGGCGGGAGCGGCATCTCCATCGAAGTCGCGATCGATGCCATGGTCGTGGACACGAGATCGGAGCCGTCGACCGGGAGCTCGTCGGCGCCCTCCCCTTCCCAGCGGACGCCGGGCGGCGCGTCCGTATCGACCGTGACCTCGTTGCAGAGGTCGAGGGCGAGGCCGAACGTGTCGAATCCCGGCCCGAGGTTGGCGGACGTCGCCGGAACGCGAACGGTGACGCGCATGGTGCGGGAGCCTATCGCGCGCTGTCGCCCAGCCCGAGCTCCTCGGCGACGACCGCGGCGTCCGCCGGAACGCTTACCGGATGGGCCGCGCCGGCGATCGCCCATTCGGGGTCCTTCAGCCCGTGCCCGGTGAGGATGCACACGACCGTCGCACCGCCCGGGATCCGACCCTCCTCGTGCGCTTGCAGGAGGCCCGCCACGCTGGCCGCGCTGGCGGGTTCGGCGAAGAGGCCTTCCCGGGCGACCAACCGGTAGGCGGCGAGGATCTGCCGGTCGGTGACCGACCAGATCCCGCCCTCGGAGCTCCGGGCGGCGTCGAGCGCGAGATCCCACGACGCGGGGTTCCCGATCCGGATCGCCGTGGCGATGGTCTGCGGGTCGGCCACGGGCTCCCCCATCACGAGCGGCGCGGCGCCGGCGGCCTGGAAGCCGAACAGCTGTGGCGGCTCGGCGATCACCCCGTCGGCAAGGTATTCGGAATAGCCCATCCAATGGCTCGAGATGTTGCCGGCGTTGCCTACCGGGACGCAATGCACATCGGGCGCACGCCCCAAGAAATCGCAGATCTCGAACGCCGCGGTCTTCTGTCCCTGCAGCCGGAACGGGTTGACGCTGTTGACGAGCGTGACCGGATAGCGATCGGCGAGGTCTCGCGCGAGGTCGAGCGAGGCATCGAAGTTGCCTTCGACCTCGATCATCCGTGCACCGTGGACGAGCGTGGCCGCCATCTTGCCCATCGCGATCTTGCCCTTCGGGACGAGGACGGCGCAGGTGAGTCCCGCCTTCGCCGCGTAGGCGGCGGCCGAGGCCGATGTGTTCCCGGTCGAGGCGCAGACGACCGCTTGCGCGCCCTCCTCCGCGGCCTTCGAGATCGCGAGCGTCATCCCGCGGTCCTTGAACGAACCGGTCGGGTTGGCGCCGTCGTACTTCAGCCACACCTCCGCGTCGGTGTGGACGGACAGCGCGTCGCTCCGCACCAAGGGCGTGCCGCCTTCGCGAAGCGTGATGACCGGGGTGTCGTCGTCGACCGGCAACCGCTCGCGGTACTCCTCGATCAGGCCGCGCCACTGATGCGCGCCGCGGGTGCGCATGTCGGCGCCGGCGCTCACTCGTCGCCCTCCACCCGGAGCAGGCTGACAACCGCGCGGACCGCGTCGCGCTCGCGGAGCTCCTGCACGGTCTTCTGGAACGGCCCTTCCTGCGCGCGGTGCGTGATGAACACGAGGGCCGCCTGTTCGCCGAAACCCTCCTGCCAGACACGCTCGATCGACACGCCGTTGCGACCGAAGAGCTCGGCGATCTCGGCGAGCACACCGGGGCGGTCCTCGACGTGGAGGTTCAGGTAGTACTGGCCGTGCGTGTCGTCCATCGGACGGATGCGACGGCCGACGGCGGTTCCCGCCGCGCCCTGCATGCGGCCGCCGTAGGTGAGGTGCCGAGCGACGCGGACGAGGTCGCCGATCACCGAGGTTCCCGACGGTTCGCCGCCGGCGCCGCGTCCGTAGAACATCAGGCTGCCCGCCTTGTCGGCTTCGATGAACACCGCGTTGAACGCGTCGCGCACGCTCGCGAGCGGGTGGGCGACCGGGATCATCGCCGGGTGCACACGGACCGACACGTCGTCGTCGTCGAGCTCGGCGATCGCGAGCAGCTTGACGACGTAGCCGAGGCGTGCCGCGTCGGCGATGTCCTGCGCCGTGACGTGCGTGATGCCTTCGCGGAAGACGTCGGCATCGGTGACGCGCGTGTCGAACGCGATCGAAGCGAGGATCGCGCATTTGGCCGCGGCGTCGTACCCCTCGACGTCGGCGGTCGGGTCGGCCTCGGCGTACCCCAGCCCCTTCGCGTCGGCGAGCGCCACCTCGAAGCCCAACCCGTGGTCGGACATCTGCGTGAGGATGTAGTTCGTCGTGCCGTTCACGATGCCGAGGATCCGCGTGACCCGGTCGCCCGCGAGCGATTCGCGCAACGGGCGGATCAGCGGGATCCCCCCCGCCACCGCTGCTTCGTACGCGAGATCGGCCCCACCTGCGTGGGCGGCGCCCTCGAGCTCGGCACCCGCGGCCGCGATCAGCTCCTTGTTTCCGGTGACCACCGGCTTGCCGGCGGCGAGCGCGCGCTCGACGAGCTGCCGAGCGGGATCCAGGCCGCCGAGGAGCTCGACGACGACGTCGATATCGGGGTCGTCGACGATCGAGATCGCGTCGGCGGTGAACACTTCCTTGGCGAGCGGAACCTCACGGCGCCGCGCGACGTCGCGGACGGCGACCCGCGTGATCTCGATCCGCACCCCGGCCCGGCGGGCGACGTCCTCGCCGTACTCGGCCAGGGTCCGGGCGACGGCGGATCCGACCGTGCCACAGCCCAGCATCCCCACCCGGATCAGGCGGTCCGTCACGTCCGTGCGCCTCCTTCGGCCGCGGGCAGGCTGCCGGCCCCCCACGGGGTCCCAAGTATGACGTCGAGCCGGTCCATGTCATCGGCGTCCTCGCGCCGGATCCAGCGCGTCGCCTCGCCGTCACGGACGCTCACCACGGCGGGCCGGCCGAACCGGTTGTAGGCCGAGGCGAGCGGATACGTGTACGCACCGGTGGACGCGACCGCGAGCAGATCGCCGCGCGCGAGCCCGGTCGGCAGCGACACGTCTTCGGCGACCAGGTCGCCCGACTCGCAGTGACGCCCGACCACGGTGACCTGCTCGGTCGGACCCCGGTGTGTGCCGACCGCGGCGACCTCGTGCCGCGCGTCGTAGAGCGCCGGCCGAAGGTTGTCGGACATGCCGCCGTCGACCGCGACGAGGTCGCGATCGGCCGCGGGTTTGCGGGCAAGGACGCGATAGATCGTCACGCCCGGATTGGCGACGATCGCGCGGCCCGGTTCGACCTGGAGCACGGCATCGACCTCGTGGTCGTCGAGTTCGCTCCGGAGCGCGGCGGCGACCGCCGCCGGGTCCGAGGGCGTCTCGTCCGTGTATGTCACGCCGAAGCCGCCGCCGACGTCGAGGACCGCGTGCCGCATGTCGGCGGCGTCGGCCACGCGCAGCAACGCCCGGAGCACCCGAACGTGCGCGTCGACGTCGAGCACCTGCGACCCGGCGTGCGCGTGCAGACCGATCAACCGCACACCGGCGGTGCTCGCCGCGCGGCGGGCGACGTCGGCCGCGGCCGCGAGCGGCACCCCGAACTTCGAGGAGGCGTGACCCGTCGCGATCGCCTCGTGGGTCGCGACCTGGACCTCGGGCGTGACCCGCAACAGGATCGGCTGCGAGGCGCCCGCCGCTCGCGCGATCGACGCGAGCCGGTCGAGCTCCTCCTGGCCGTCGACGATCACCGCACCGAGCCGCACGTCCACGGCCGACGTCAGCTCCTGGTCGGTCTTGGCGTTCCCGTGCAGCAGCAGGCGCGAGGCCGGTGCCCCGGACCGAAGGCAGGTCGAGACCTCCCCGCCCGAGGCGCACAGCAGATCGAGGCCTTCTTCCAGCGCCGCGCGGATCACCGCCGCGCAGGTCATCGCCTTCACCGCGTACGCCACCCGCGGGAACACGGCGGCCATCGCCCCCATCCGCGCGCGCATGTCTGCCTCGTCGATCACGAGCAGCGGCGTCCCGAACCGTTCGGCGAGGTCGGCGGCCGCGAGGCCGCCGACCTCCAGGCCGGCCGAGGTCCAGCGGGCCGACCGAGGCCAGGGATCAGGCATCGTCGCGGTCCATGCGCTCGGGCGCCGACACGCCGAGCACCGCGAGGAGGTTCGCGAGCACCTGCTGGGTCGCGCGGCAGAGCCACAGACGCGCCTGCGTCAGCTCCGCGTCATCCCCCACCACGCGGCACTCGGTGTAGAAGCGGTGGAACCTCGCCGCCACGTCCTGCGCCGCATGCGCCACCCGGTGCGGCGCACGGAGCGCGGCGGCGTGTGCGACCAGCTCAGGCACGTCGGCGAGCGCGCGCAGCAGGTCGAGCTCCGCCTCGTGGCCGAGCAGCGCGAGGTCCACGTCCTCGATCGGGGCGACGGCGATCCCGGACGCCTCCGCCTTCCGCACGATCGAGGCGATCCGCGCGTGCCCGTACTGGACGTAGTAGACCGGGTTCTCCATCGACGCCTTCGCGACCTCCTCGATGTCGAACCGCATCGAGTGATCGTTCGAGAACAGCAACAGGTGGAACCGCGCCGCGTCGGTCCCGACCTCGTCGATCAGCTCGTCGAGCGACACGAACGTGCCGGCGCGCTTGCTCATCTGCAGGGGCTCACCGCCACGGAGGAACGCGACGAACTGGTACAGCAGCAGCTCCACCCGATCGGGATCGAAGCCGAGCGCGTCGGCGGCGCCCTTCACCCGGATCACGTCGCCGTGGTGGTCGGCCCCCCAGACGTAGATCAGGTGGTCGAACCCACGCCGGAACTTGTCGACGAGGTAGGCGCAGTCCGCGCCGAAGTAGGTGTGCCGCCCGTTCGAGCGGATCACGATCCGGTCCTTGTCGTCGCCGTAGTCGGTCGAGCGGAACCAGGTCGCGCCGTCCGCCTCGTAGATCTTGCCCGCGGCGAACAGTCGATCGATCGACTCCCCGATCTCGCCGCGCTCCTCGAGCGTCGCCTCGGACACGTATGTGTCGAAGGTCACGCCGAAACGCGCCAGCGTCGCGCGGATCCCGTCCATCGCCCGCCGGGCGCCCTCGACGCGGAGCCGCACCAGGCGCTCGTCTGGGGGGAGGTCGGCGAGCGCATCGCCGTGCTCGCGCAGGATGTCGGCGGCGTACTCGGTGACGTAGTCGCCGTGATACCCGTCCTCGGGCACCGTCGCTTCGCGTCCGAGCGCCTGGAGGTAGCGCGCCTCGACCGACGCGCCGAATCGGTCCATCTGACCACCGGCGTCGTTGAAGTAGTACTCGCGCTCGACGGTATGGCCGGCGGTCTCGAGCAACCGCGCGATCGCGTCGCCGAGCACGGCGTTGCGCGCATGGCCGATGTGCAAGGGCCCCGTGGGGTTGGCGCTGACGAACTCCACCTGGATCCGCTCGCCGGTCGGCGCCGCGTGCCCGTACCGGGCTCCCTCGGCCGCGATCGCCCGCACGGCGTCGAACAACCAGTCGTCGGTCGTCCAGATATTGATGAAGCCGGGACCGGCGACCTCGACCTTCTCGACGAAGGTGACCGGCTCGAGCGCGGCGATCACGGCGTCGGCGACCTCTCGAGGGGACGTGCCGGCGCGCTTGGCCAGCGCCAGCGCGACGTTGGTCGCGAAGTCGCCGTGCTCCTTCTGCCGAGGCTCCTGCAGCTCGGGTTCGGGCAGGTCGCCGTCGAGCCCGAGAGCGGGCGCGGCCGTCCGCAGCCCGGCCGCGAGCCAGTCGCGGAGCTGATCTTCGATCACGGCGCGTCGTCCGCGAGCAGCCCGCGAACCGTGGCAACGAGCTCGACGGTGTCGAACGGCTTCTGGATGTAGCGCTCTGCGTCGCCCGCGACGGCGTCATCACGGCCCCGTGCGGTAAGGAACACCACGGGCACATCCGAGGTCGCGGGGTACTCCCGCAGCCGCCGAAGGATCTCCTGTCCGTCCATCCCGGGCATCATCAGATCCAGCACCACCACATCGGGGGTGTCCCGCGCGGCAGAGGCGAGCGCCTCCTCGCCGTGCGACGTCGTCTCTACGTCGAAACCTTCCATCCGGAAGTTCACGTCGAGCAGACGCAGGATCGCTGGGTCGTCGTCGACGAGCAGGATGCGCGGCATGCGGTGAGCATACGGTCAGGCGCAGAGGGGCCGGTTGCTAGACTCGCTCGTCTCGCCCCCGTAGCTCAGAGGATAGAGCGTCGGCCTCCGGAGCCGGAAGCGCAGGTTCGAGTCCTGCCGGGGGCACCAACTCCTCTCGTTGGCCCGCCGGCGCATCCTGGACCTCTACGATGCGCCCCATGAGCCGACCGGGTTCGAGCAGCGCCGACGCCGTCCACGACCACGGGCCGCTCGAGCGCTCGGACCTCGACGCCGATCCGATCGCACAGGTGCGCGCGTGGCTCGCCGACGCGGATGCATCCGGCGTCGTCCTTCCCAACGCGATGGCACTCGCCACCGTCGGCCCTGACGGCGCGCCCTCGGCGCGTCACGTGCTCCTTCGCCACATCACCGACGACGGCATCACCTTCTTCACGAACCGGACGAGCCGCAAGGCACACGAGCTCGCCGCGAACCCGCGCGCCGCGTGCACCCTCTACTGGCGCGAGCTGGACCGCCAGATATGCCTCCGCGGCGCCGTCACGGAGCTGTCGGTCGAATCGTCCGACGCCTACTTCGCGACCCGTCCACGCGACGCACAGCTCGGGGCGTGGGCGAGCGAGCAGAGCCGAGCCCTCGACGATCGGGCGACGCTCGAGCGCCGGGTGGAGGAGGCGCGCGATCGATTCGCTGGTGGCGACGTGCCCCGGCCGGCGCACTGGGGCGGCTACGTGCTCACCCCGGACGAGGTCGAGTGCTGGCAGGGCAGGCCGTACCGCCTCCACGACCGGTTCCGGTACACGCGCCAAGGCTCAGGCTGGCAGCTCGAGCGCCTGTATCCGTAAGAGCGGCGCTCGCCGAAGCGCGATAGCCTCCGGCGCCATGGGTGATCTCGGTGCACGGATCGAAGCGGACCGGCAGCGGATCGTCGACGAGCTCAGCACGCTGGTCGCGATCCCGTCGGTCGGATACGACGGGTACGACGCCGCGAACGTCCGGGCGAGCGCGGAGGCGACGGCAACGATCCTGCGCGACGCCGGCCTCGCGGACGTCCGGCTCCTCGAGCTCGACGGCGGACATCCCGCGGTCTTCGGAGAGATCGCCGGCCCGGAGGGCGCACCAGCGGTGCTCCTGTACGCCCATCACGACGTCCAGCCGGCCGCCGACGCCGGCGAGTGGGCGCACCCGCCGTTCGAGCCGACCGTGGTCGACGGCCGCCTCTACGGGCGAGGCAGCGCGGACGACAAATGCGGCATCGCGATCCATGCCGCCGCGATCCGCGCGTTGCTCGCGGAGGGCGCCCCACCGGTCACGATCAAGGTGGTCGTCGAGGGCGAGGAAGAATGCTCGACCGAGCATCTGCCCGAGCTGGTCCAGGGCAACGCCGAGCTCCTGCGCGCCGACGTCGCCATCGTCGCGGACAGCGGCAACATCCGGACCGGCGTGCCGACGATCACGACGAGCGTCCGCGGCGCGACGTCGCTCGAGGTTCGGGTCGACGTGTTGCCCCAAGCCGTGCACTCCGGCGCCTTCGGCGGTCCCCTCCCCGACGCGATCTCCGCACTCGCCCGCATGATCGCGTCGCTCCACACCGACGACGGCGAGCTGGCGGTCGAGGGCCTCCACGCGTTCGCGTGGCAAGGCGCGGACCTGACCGAAGCGGAGTTCCGCGCCGAGACCAAGGTGCATCCGGAGATCCAACTGCTCGGCTCCGGCTCGATCGCCGACCGGACCCTTTCGCAGGCATCGATCAACGTCCTCGCGTTCGACGCTCCTCGGGTGAACGAGGTCGCCAATCAGATCGTCCCGACGGCCACCGCGGTGATCGGGCTTCGGATGGCCCCCGGTGAGGACTACGCGAACGCGAGGACGCACGTCGCCGACCACCTGCGCGCCGCCGCGCCGTGGGGCGTGCGCGTGACCATCGACGAGGACGAGCCCGGCGCCGGGTACATCGTCGACACCGCCTCCGCGACGTTCGCGGCCGCGCGCGAGGCCCTCACGGAGGCGTTCGACCACGAGGTGACCGAGATCGGCTCCGGAGGATCGATCCCGCTCGTCCCGCTGCTCGCCGGAACCTTCCCGGGGATCGAGGTGCTGATGTGGGGCGCCGCCGACGATCGCTCCAACTACCACTCCCGCGACGAGAGCGTGGACCTCGGCGAGGTCGTCCGGATGGCGCAGGCCGAGGCCTCGTTCCTGGTGAAGCTCGCAGGGCGTTAACCCGGGCCACTGCTAGGTTGAGGCCATGAGCGACCCGCAGGACCAAGGCGCGACGCCGGACGTGATGCCGGCGATCCCGATGCCCCCCGCGGGCGAGGGTGGCGATCAGGAAGAGTCCATCACCCAGCCCGCGAAGCTCCTGCGGATCGCGAGCATGGTGCGAGAGCTCCTCGAGCAGACGCGCCAGGCGTCGTTGGACGAACCGGGACGCAAGCGCCTCGCAGACATCTATCAGCGCGCGGTGGGCGAGCTCTCAGAGGTGCTCTCCCCCGATCTCCGCGAGGAGCTCGGCCAGCTCGCACCGCCGGTCGAGGGCCTGCCGACCGAGGCGGAGCTCCGCGTCGCGCAGGCACAGCTCGTCGGGTGGCTCGAAGGGCTGTTCCACGGGATCCAGGCGGCGATGTACGCGCAACAGGCGGCGGCCCAGGCGCAGTTCCAGGAGCTCCAGCGGCGCGGCCTGATGGCGCAGAACCCGGCGCCCGGCCAGGGCGACGACCAGACCCAGGACGGCCGGCGCGCCGGCCAGTACCTCTAGCCCGGGCCGGCTTCCTCCGCCTCCGCGGACGCGATGCCCTGCGCCGACCCCGTGAGTCGCTGCGCGATGTAGATCGGGATGATCGACAGCAACAACACCACGACCGCGACCACGTTGACGATCGGCCGATCGAACGGGCGCTGGATGTTGCCGTAGATCCACAGCGGCAAGGTCTCGACCGTGCCGGCGAGGTACTTCGTGACGACGATCTCATCGAACGACAATCCGAAGGCGAGCAGAGCCCCGGCGATCAGCGCCGTGCGCATGTTCGGCAGCGAGATCCGCCGGAAGGTGGTCGGACCGTCGCCGCCGAGGTCCATCGACGCCTCGGTGAGCGACCCCGGCGTTCGCCGCAGCCGGGCGATCACGTTGTTGTAGACGACGACCACGCAGAAGGTCGCGTGCCCGAGGATGATCGCGGTGAGGCCGAAGGTGAGACCGATCGAGGTCCGGGAGCTCTCGACGGCCGACGACAACGCGAGCGCGGTCACGATGCCGGGCAGGGCGATCGGGAGCACGAGGATGAACGAGACGGCATCCCTGCCGAAGAACGCGAACTTGTGCACCGCGTGGGAGGCGAGGGTCCCCAACACGAGCGCGATCGAGGTCGCGAAGATCGCGGCGATGATCGAGGTGCGGAGCGCTCCCTTGAGGGTGGCGTCCTGCCACGCGACCGAGAACCACTTGAGCGTGAACAGCTGCGGCGGCCAGTCGCCGGACACGCTCTTGTTGAACGCGTAGATCACGACGATCACGAGCGGCACGTAGAGGAACGCAAGCGTCAGCCCGGCGCCGATACGGACCGCGACCCGAACGAACCGGCTCTCCATCTCCGTCTCCTAGAGGGCCTCGAAAGCGTGCATCGCTCGGGCGATCAACAGGTAGATCGCCATGATCGCGAGGGGGATCGTCGACAACGCGGCGGCGAGCGGCTTGTTGTTCGCCGTGCCTCCGGCCAGCTGGTCGATCAGGTTCCCCAGCACCAGCGTCTTGCTGACGAGGGGCGCGGCGAGGTAGTCGCCGAGCGTCAGCGAGAACGAGAAGATCGACGCGGCGACGACGCCGGGCAGGACGAGTGGCATGACGACCTTACGGAACGTTCTGCCGGCCCGAGCACCCAGGTCACCCGAGGCTTCGAGGTAGGACGCGGGGACCCGCTCGAACGCAGCCAGGATCGGCAAGATCACGTACGGGAGCCAGATGTAGGACAAGACCAGCCACAGGGAATAGATGCTCGTGCCGGGCCACCCGTGGATCCCGAACAACCCCAGGAACGCGTCGACGGGGCCGCCGGTCGCCAACATCGTCTTCCAGGCGAAGACCTTCACCAGGTAGTTCGCCCACAGCGGCATGACGACCGCGAACAACAGGAGGTTGCGGACCCTCGGGCTCGCCATGCGCGCGGCGTAGTACGCGAGCGGGAAGGCGAGCAACACGTCGGTGACGGTGACAGCCGCCGCGAGCACGACGGTTCGGAAGGTCACCCGCCAGTACACCGACTCGTGCAGGATCGTCTGATAGTTCTTGAAGCTCCACGTGTGCTCCACCTGCGCCGTCAACGGATTCAACGTCCAGAACGACGAGATCAACAGCACGACGAGCGAGAACAGGTAGATCACGACCATCCACGTGAGGGTCGGACCCAGCGTGAAGGTCAGTTGCGCACCCCGGTGACGGAACAGGAAAGCCGAGGCGCGCCGTGTGAACGGTCGCCTGGCACCGCGCGGGGCCACGCTCGTGGTCGCCATATGTGGCGGAGGTGGAGATCCGGGCGGCCCGAAGGGCCGCCCGGATCCCACCGTCAGCGGTCTACTGCCCGCGGACCTCGAACCACTTCTGGGTCCACGTGTTGTAGTCGGTGCAGTCGGACTGGCCGTTGCCGCAGTCGGGCACCGGCGTCTTCCACAGGAAGATGCTGCTCAGGTAGCTGTCGTCCCCGCAGTGGTAGAGCGGATAGGCGTTCGTTCCGACGTCCTTGCCGTAGCCCGCGATCAGGTTCTGCTTCAGCCCCGGGCAGGCGGTCGTGACCGACGGCGTCGCGCCGAAGGTGTAGGCGGTTGCCGCCTGCACCTTGTCCGTCAGCGTGTAGTTCATCCAGGCGAGCATGCAGTTCGGGTGCGGTGAGTTGGCCGACATCATCCAGGTGTCCGCCCAGCCCGTGACGCCCTCATCCGGCGTGACCGACCCGACGTTGACCTTGGCGTCGGAGATCAGCACGTTCTGGTTCGCCGGCCATGCGGTTCCCGCCACCATGTCACCCGACTCGAAGGCGTCGACCTCGTCGGACCACACGTTCCAGTACTTGCTCACGAGACCGTTCTGCTGTTTCAGCAGGCTGATCGCCGCGTCCAGCTGGTCGGACGTGAGCTCGTAGGGGTCGGTGATGTTGAGGTCGGGCTGGTGCGCCATCAGGTACATCGCCGCGTCGGCGATGAAGATCGGGCTGTCGTAGCCAGTGATCTTGCCGGCGTAAGGGTTCGCCTGTCCGTTGATCTGCGGCTCGAACGTGATGTCCCAGCTCTTGGGCGCCGGCGAGACGACGTCGCTGTTGTACATCAGGATGTTCGGGCCCCACTCGTAAGGCACGCCGTAGTGCACGCCGTTCACGGTGTTGTGCGCCGGCGCCTGCAACGAGTCCATCACGTTGCCGTAGTCGTCGAACGAGTCGACGTTGACCGGTGCGATCAGGCCCGACGCAACCAACCGCAGCGACGCGTCACCGGACGCCGACACCCCGTCGTACTGCGTGCCGCCACCCTGCGACATCAGGTTGACCATCTCGTCGGAGGTGTTGGCCTCCTTGACGTTGACCTTGCATCCGGTCTGTTGCTCGAACGGCTGCGTGATGTCCTTCTCCGCGTACAGCGGCCAGGCGACCAGGTTCAGCTCGCCTTCGCCCTGGGCGCTCGAGTCGTAGGACAGCGCGGTCGCGCTGGTGTCGCCGGACGCACCGGACGACGACGAGTTGTTGCTGCACGCGGCCGCGATGAGCGCCATGACGCCCACGATCGCAACCAGAGAGATGCCCCTCCTCATCCGATCTCCTCCTCTTCCGATCCGACACCCTCGATCTGCTCGAGGGGCCGGACATAGTCCCGCTTCCATCGGAGGCCCACGCGATCACCCTTGACCTCGAGCGCCTCCATCGACTCGACATCGAGGTTCTGTTGCAAGACGACCAAACGGCCGCCTTCCTCCAGATCCACCAGGTACCGCGTGACCGCACCCAGGTATACGACATCCTCCACACGCCCGGTTGCGGCGTACTCGTCTGCGCCCGCGGGTGCCCCGGGCGCGCCGAGCGCGATCTTCTCGGGACGGATCGTGAACGGATCGCTCGACCCGGTCACAGCCTTCGCAGCATCGCCCTGCAAGATGTTGGACGTGCCGACGAACCCGGCGACGAAGCCGGTGGCCGGACGCTCGTAGACCTCGGCCGGCGTGCCGAGCTGCTCGATCTGTCCCTTGTTGAACACGGCGAGGCGGTCGCTCATCGTGAGCGCCTCTTCCTGGTCGTGCGTGACGTAGATGAACGTGATCCCGACCGTCTGCTGGATGTGCTTCAGCTCGATCTGCATCTGATGACGCAGCTTCAGGTCGAGCGCACCGAGCGGCTCGTCGAGCAGCAGCACCTTCGGCCGCATCACCAGCGCTCGCGCGAGCGCGACCCGCTGGCGCTGCCCACCCGAGAGCTCCGCGGGCTTCCGCTTCCCGTAGGCGGGCAGACGGACCATCTCGAGCGCGTCGTCCGTCCGCGCGCCGCGGTCACGCCGCGGCACCTTGGCGACGACGAGCCCGTACTCGACGTTCTCCTCCACGGTCATGTGCGGGAACAACGCGTAGTCCTGGAACACCGTGTTCACGTCACGGTCGTACGGGGCGAGGCCCGATACGTCGCGGCCGCCCAGGAAGATCCGCCCCTCGCTCGGGTTCTCGAACCCCGCGATCATCCGCAGGCACGTCGTCTTGCCCGACCCCGACGGCCCGAGCATCGAGAAGAACTCTCCCTCGCGAACCTCGAGGTCGACCCCGTCGACGGCCACGACCGACCCGAAGCGCTTGACCACCCCGTCCAGGCGCACGGCGACCTCGTCCCCCGCCGTCGAGGTCGGTCCGGAGGCGGCGTCAGCCACGGTGGTCTGCGGATCGTCGGTGATGGCCGGACAGTCTGACGGGGCCCCTGCATGCCTGCAAACGGACCTCAGCGGGCGCCGAGCCCCGCCAAGATCCGGCCGGCGACCGCAGGTCCCTCGTAGATCAACCCCGTGTAGACCTGGACCGTCGCCGCGCCCGCGTCCAGGCACGCGCGCGCATCGGCGGCGCTGAAGATGCCGCCGCACGCGTTGATCGGGATCGAGCCGCCGGTGGCATCTCGGAGCGCTGCGACGATCCCGGGCGTGCGCTCGGTGAGTGGACCACCGGACAGGCCACCGCGTCCGGTCGACATCCGCGGATCGGCGACCGGGACCGTGTTGCTCGCGGTGAGCCCCGCCGCACCGCCCTGCTGCGCCGCCTCGACGATCGCCAGGACGCCCGCACGATCCTCGTCGGTGGTGAACGGCGGCACCTTCACGAACACCGGGATGTCGGCGCGCGGCAGCATCGCCGCCACCACAGCGCCGATGTGGTCCGCGCGATGCGTCCAACCGGCGTTGGGGGAGCTCGCGTTCAGCTCGATCGCATCGGCTACCGGCGCGACGAGATCCAGCGCCGCGCACGCATCCTCGATCTCCTCGTCGGCAAGCGACACCCACCGAGACGTGGTGCGAGGACGCTTCGCCAGCGCCGCGGCGACGGCGTGGGCGCCGGGGTTCGGCAGGCCCATCGCGTTCACGATCGCGCGCGTCGCCGGATCGCGCGCGATCCGCGTCCGGGGGTTCCCCGCCCGCGGCCGCAGGGTGACCGTCCCGCCGACCGCGTAGCCGAACCCCAGCGCGCCGAGGGGCCCGAGACGCTCGCACGCCTTGTCGAACCCGCTCGCCAACCCGATCGGGTTGGCGAGCGGAACCCCCGCGACGCTGGTCGCCAACCGCGGATCGGCCACTGCGTGGCCGATCCGCCCCCACGGCAGGGGCAGCGCCAGCATCGCCAGCGCCAGGCGGTGGGATCGCTCTGGATCGAGCGCGAAGAAGACCCGCCTGCCGAACGCCTCGTACCAGCCGCGGCTGGGTCGGTCGGTGGCGGGCATCGCGGCAGATTATGCTCACGCGCCGTGAGCGATGACCTCGTGCGCCGGATGGTCGAGGCCTCCGAGCTGCATGGGTCGTTCGTCCTGTCCTCGGGGGCGACCTCGAGCGTCTACTTCGACAAGTTCCGGTTCCTCACCCGTTCCGATCTCTTGCGCGACGTCGCGCACGCCGTGGCCGGGCTCCTCGCCCCGGGCACGGCGCTGCTCGGCGCGCCTGAGGGGGCCGCGATGCTCCTGGTCGCCGCCGTCTCGCTCGAGACCGGCCTGCCGGTGACGGTGGTGCGCAAGGAACCGAAGGCGTACGGAACCCGTGCGCAGGTGGAGGGCGAGGTCGCACCCGGCGCCGTCACCACGCTCGTCGAGGACGTCAGCACGACGGGGCATCAGGTGCGCCGCGCGGCGGAGGTGCTCACCGAGGCCGGCGCGGACGTGCGCAGGATCGTGCTCGCGATCGACCGGGGCGGCGCCGACCACCTGCGTGAGGCCGGCTACGACGTGGGGGCGGTCGCGGTGCTCAGGCCGGCCGAGTAGGTCAGGCTTGGTCGCAGCGCCAGATCCGCAGCTGCCAGAGCCAGCGCGATCCGCGCTGGCGGAAGCTCACGAGGCCGTCCTTGACCATCTGCGTCACGGCCTTGGAGCGCGCGACCAGGTCCGGCAGCGGGAACTCCCGCGTGAGGACGGGCCGCATGTTGTCGCCGAACACCTCATGTGCGGCGTCGAGGATCGGCTGCTCGTACTGGATGGTGCCGGTCGGCAGGTACAGCCGGCCGCCGGACGCGAGGGTGTCGCCGATCGACCGAACGAACTTCGTCGGAAGCTCGGCGCCCGTCGGTCCGCCGGACGGCACGTCGTCGAACCAGCCGGACTCCGCCGCGATGTCATCGGGGATCCCGGAGACGTCGCCGATCAACACGCTGGCCCGGACGTCACGGACGGGCTCGAGCAGGTCGCCCTCGCGGAACTCACAGATGTGCTCGAGGCCGAGGCGCTTGGCGTTCTCGCGGGCTGCCCCCACCGCGCGGTGCGAGAGATCGACCCCGATCACCTTGGCTGCTCCGAGCTTGGCCGCCACGAAGGCGAGCACCCCGCTGCCGCAGCCGACGTCGATCACCGTGTCGCCCGGCTCGATCTCCATCGCGTCGGCGAGGCTGCGGCTCGTGGTGGTGGGGCTGAACACCCCCGGGCCGAGCAACAAGGGGAACGGGCCCGTGCGGCCCTTCCATTCGATCTCGGTGTGCTCGGTGGCCATGGGGTCTCCTGCCTCGCAACCCGGACCTCCCGGCTGCGGTCGCACCAGGCTACACGGACACGGGCCGGAACGCCGCGTCTGGGCCGGGAACGATCGTGCCGGTCTCGACCCCGTGCGCGTCGTCCTCGAGCCGGCCGGCCAGCGCGCCGGTGTCGATCCCGAGCGTGCCGGTCGGGTAGCGCCCGACCCGCGAAGCCGCCCGTCGAAGCAACGTGGTCGCGCCGTGGGCGTTGCCGCGCAGGAGGTGGACGTACCCGGCACCGAGCTGGGACAAACCCTTGTAGAGCTCCTCGTCGCCCGTGCCCTTCGACTGCTTCCACGCGGTCTCCCACGCCTCATGTGCGCCGAAGAAGTTGCGGTCGACGAGGAACTTCCGGGCGGCTCGGTCGTTCTCCTCGGTGGACATCGCGTCGAAGTTCGGCAGGTGCAAGCGGGTCTCGGCGCCCCACGGGAGAGGACGGCCCAGCTCGTCGCGCGGCCGCTCGGGCTTCTGACGCGTCTCCGACGGAACGCCGGTCTTGCCCGTGGCCTCCTGTGGCATGGATCGATGCTACGGGACGGATACCGCTCTCGACGTCCCGGCTCGCGTCACTCGCGCGCTCGCAGGAAATCCCACGTCGCGGGGAACGGGTCGGCGCCGTGGGTGGACGAGATCAGACCGACCGCCAGAGCGGCGTGGGACAGCCACGAGCTCGGGACGGTGACGGGCGGGCCCAACGGAACCGTCGGTCCAGGCGACGAGGAGCAAGACGGGTAGGCGGGGGCGGCGCATCGACGGCCATCGTCCCGTTGACGGGCCGCCAACCGCAAGGGGCCGGCCGAGGTGGTTCGTCGAGGAGTGGGCTAGTCCTCGAAGGGTTCGATCGGCTCGGACAACAGCTCGAGGGCCTCGCGCAGCGCGTCGTAGCTCCGGTCGCCCAGCAGCCGCCGGGTGCGCTGCTCCAGCGCCTGGACGGCCCGGCGGCACTCCGCCGAGGCCCGTCGTCCGTGGGCCGTCAACCGGACCAGCTTCGCCCGGGCGTCGCCCGGGTCGGGGACCCGCCGGACGTAGCCGCGGTTCTCGAGGTCGTCGACCATCGACATCATCGCCTGCTTGGTCAGACGGGTCTGCTCGGCCAGATCGGTCAGGCGTGACCCCGACCGTCGATCCACCGACAGGAACAGCGCCGCGTGGCCCGGCCGGAGGTCCGGATAGCCCCGTTCGCCCAGGTCAGCGTCCAATTCGGAGGCCAGCGAGCGGCGGGCCTCGAGCAGCAGACGGGTGATGTCGGTCACGGCCGCATCTTGGCGAACGACCCCTGTTTGGTCAACGACATTGACCATCTGTGCAGGTCGCACCCGGCAGATCGAGCCGCCCGGTAGCCTCGATCGGATGGAGATCCGCGAGGCGACGACGGCCGAGCACGCCGAGGCCGGCCGAGTCACCGCGGCCGCCTACCGGAGCCTCGTCCGTGACCCGTCCTACCTCGAACGCATCGCAGACGTCGCCGACCGGGCACAGCGCACGATCGTGCTGGTCGCCGTCGAGGACGGTGCGATCGTCGGCAGCCTCACCCTCGAGGTCTCCCGGCGTGTGAACGCGCGGGACGACCCTCTCGAGGCACACCGCGCCCACATCCGGATGCTCGGGGTCGCCCCGGGCCATCAGGGCCGCGGGATCGGCACCGCCCTGATGCGCGAGGCCGAGGCGCGGGCGCGCGCCGCCGGCAAGACCGAGGTCACGCTCCACACGACCGAGCCGATGACGGCCGCGCGCGCCATGTATGCCGGGTTGGGGTACGAGCGCGGCCCCGACGAGGTGCTCCCGGATGGCTTGGTGCTGCTCGGCTATCGCAGGGTGCTCGGCGCCGACTCCGACTGATCGGCGAACTGCTGCTCGTAGAGCTGGGCGTAGAGCCCGCCGGCCGCCAGCAGCTCTTCGTGCCGGCCCTGCTCCGCGATCTGCCCGCCGTCGAGCACGAAGATCACGTCGGCCGCGAGGATCGTCGACAGCCGGTGCGCGATCGCGATCGTCGTGCGGCCTTCCATCAACGGCTCGAGCGCCGCCTGCACCAACCGTTCCGACGTCGTGTCGAGCGACGACGTCGCCTCGTCGAGGATCAAGATCTTCGGGTCCTTCAAGATCACGCGCGCGATCGCGAGCCGCTGCTTCTCGCCGCCGGACAGCTTGTAGCCGCGCTCCCCCACGACCGTGTCGTAGCCCTCGGGCAGCTGCATGATCCGGCCGTGGATATTGGCAGCCTGCGCGGCCGCCTCGAGCTGCTCTTGTCCCGCGGTCGGCCGTCCGTACAAGAGGTTCCGGCGGATCGTGTCGTGGAACAGATACGTCTCTTGGGTGACGATCCCGATCGCATCGGCGATCGACTCAAGGGTTAGCTTTCGGACGTCGCGCCCGTCCAGCCGCACCGCCCCCTGCGGGACGTCGTACATCCGCGGCACCAGATACGTGATCGTCGTCTTGCCCGCCCCGCTCGGGCCCACGAGCGCGGCGAGCTGGCCGGGCCGGATCCGGAGCGTCACATCGTCGAGCGTCCAGGTGCGTTCGGCGTTCGCCGCGGCGTCATCCTCGGGGACGTCATCGGTCCGGTCGTAGTGGAAACGGACGTGGTCGAGCTCAACCGCGCCCTGGACGTTGACGAGCGGCTCCGCGTCGGGCGCGTCGACGATGTCGTGACGGAGGTCGAGGTACTCGAAGATCCGGTCGAACAGCGCGAACGAGGACTGGATGTCTGTCGAGACCTGCAGCATCGACCCGATCGGGAAGAACAGGCGAGACTGCAGGGTCGTGAACGCCACGATGACACCGGCGTTGATCGGCAGGTTCGCGGGGTCGGACGCGTGGCTGTTCACGATGCCGGCCACGAGGTAGACGAGCGCCGGCGTGATCGAGAAGAACGTGCCCACCACGGCGAAGAACGACCGCCCGATCATCGTCTGGCGGACCTGCAGACCGGTCAGCCGTTCGTTCTCCTGCTGGAACCGGCCGATCTCGTAATCCTGACGCCCGAAGGTCTTCGACAGCAAGATCCCGCTGACGGACAGGGTCTCCTCGGTGACCGCGGTCATGTCGGCCATGGTCTTCTGGGTGATCGTCGAGACCTCGCGACGGGCCCGTCCGACCCGCACCGTGAGCCAGAGGAAGAACGGCATCAAACAGAGCGACAGGAGCGTCAGCGGGACGGAGAGGAACAGCATCGCGATCAAGGTCGAGATGATCACGACCACGTTCGACAGGATCGAAGATGCCGTGTCGGTGACGACGGTCTGCACGCCGCCAACGTCGTTGGAGAGTCGAGACTGGATCTCTCCCGTCCGCGTCGACGTGAAGAAGCGCAGCGGCATGTGCTGGAGATGCGTGTACAGCGAATCCCGGAGATCCTGCATCACCCGCAGACCGACGAAGTTCGCGTAGTAGGTCTGTCCGATCCCGAGGATGCCGGTGATGATCGGGATCACGATCATCAGCGCGACGCCCCACACGACGATGTGCATGTCGGGACACGGACCGCCCTGGCACGTCGGAGGGGAACCGAGCCCGAACAGGCCGTGGTTGAAGATGTAGGCGATCATCAGCGGGTTCACGACGCCGAGCCCCGACGTCACCGCGATCAACACGCCGACGATCCACACCTTGCTCCGGTACGGACGGAAGGTGCCCACCACGCGCTTGACCGTTGCGCGATCGACCGGCTTGTCGGGCTTCTCGGCCGGCGTCGCATAGAAGCGCGTGTGGCGACCCATGCGCTCGAAGATACGACCGAGCCCGGACAAGCTGGTGGTCAGGGGTCACGTCGCGGCCGCGCGCAGTACCTCGTCCAGCATCTCGGGCGTGAGCTTTCCGGTGAACGTGTTCTGCTGGCTGGGGTGGAAGCACCCGACCAGCCGGTACGGACCGACCGTCGCCTCGGCTCCGTGACGGAAGCGAGGCTTCGGCCGGGGGGTGGCATGCCCGAGCGCGGCGAGCGCACGGAGGATCCCGTCCCAGGCAAAGGCGCCGAGCGCCACGATCGATCGGAGCTCGGTCAGCGCCGCGATCTCCCGCTCGAGGAACGGCACACAGCGGTCCCGTTCCTCGGGCGTGGGCTTGTTCCCCGGCGGCGCGCACCGGTTGACCGCCGCGACGTAGGCGCCGGACAGCTCGAGGCCGTCGTCCAGGGCGACAGAGGTTGGCTGGTTCGCGAGCCCGCAGCGGTACATCGACGCGTAGAGGAAGTCGCCGCTGCGATCGCCAGTGAAGATGCGTCCCGTCCGGTTCCCCCCGTGCGCGGCCGGCGCGAGGCCGACGATGCACAGCGTCGCCGCGGGATCGCCGAAGCCCGGCACCGGTCGGCCCCAATACGCCTGATCGGCGAACCGCGCCACTTTCTCGCGCGCCACCTGCTCACGCCAGGCGACGAGCCGAGGACAGGCACGGCACGCGACGACATCGTCGTGGATCTCGGCGAGCTCGGTCACCGGCCGAGCATAGGAACGGGCGGCGCCGAACGGATCAGGTCGAACGCGGAGGCCGAACCTTGAGGCTCCGGAACCGTTCCGCGGCAGCGACGAACGGATCGAGCGGCTCGATCAGGGCTTGGACGGTCCCCAGGAGCGCCTCGAAGCCCTCCGGCTCATCGTCATGGCCCAAAAGGGTGGTCGCCCGTTGGCGGGCGAGCTGGAGTCCCGCGGCACAGGCCTGCCACTCCGCCTCGAGCTCGGGGCGCCGCCACGCAGCCATCCCGGCCTGCGCACGATCGATCCCGGCCCGGTACTCGACCAAGGCGTCCTTCAGGGGACGTCCGGGCAGCCGCGTCCCCGGCAGCACATCGGCGACCGCCGCCTTCGCGGGTTCGATCTCATCCAGGACCTCGCCGAAACCGCGGGATGCCGGCTCCAGCTCGGGCGGCAGTTCCTTGCGGCGGATCACGACGGCAGCAGATCCCGGCACGCGGCGACGATCGCGCGGGGCTCGTTGGTGGCCACCGCGTCGACTCCCGTGGCGAGGAGCGCTCGTGCCTCGGCAGGTCCGTCGACGATCCAGGTCCCGAGCAGCAGACCGGCGTCGTGGACCTTGGCCGCGAACCGGTCGCCCTGCTCGACCACCCGCTCCGCGAACGGAAGGACCCAGCGATGGCCCTGCTCAGCGGCGAAATGGAGCGCCGCCGCCGCATCGACCTCGACGTTGGTGAGCAGACCGGTCGGCAGATCGGGTCGCGCCTCGCGGCTCATCGCGATCGACCGCGGGTTGAAGCTCGAGATGATCACGTCGCCTGCGAACCCGACCTCGTCCAGCGCCCGGTGCACGAGCGTCACCGCGACCTCTTCGACCGGGTCGAAGTCCGGCTCGCCGGGAACGTTCTTGATCTCGATGTCGACGGCCGCCCGGCCCGACAGCAGCGCGAGCGTCTCGTGCAACGTCGGCACGGTGTAGTCCCGGCCGTCGGGGCCGGCGATCCGAGCTCCGAGCACGTCGTCCAGGGAGTGGTCTCGGATCAAGCCACCACGGTCGGTCGTCCGGTCCAGGGCCGAGTCGTGGATCACCACAGCGTGCCCGTCGGCGGTCGTCCGTACGTCGAACTCGACCGCCCGCGCCCCGGCATCCAGGGCGGCTTCGAACGCGGCCAGCGTGTTCTCGGGGCGTTCGGTCGGAGCGCCACGGTGGGCCACGATCAGCGGAAGAGGCCCTTGACTGAACGGCCGTTCAGACATTATCGTCCGCCCTACGTGGCAGGTTCGGCGATACCCCCAGGTGGCGGGCCCAGATGACTGAACGGCGATTCAGACACGATCCGGACGAGATGTGGTGGCTCCCCGAGGCCCGATGCATCGGTGAAGACCCGGAGCTGTTCTTCCCTATCGGCACGTCGGAAGACGCGCTCTCGCAGGTGGCCGAGGCGAAGACGGTCTGCCACGGCTGCCCCGTACGAACGGACTGCCTCGAATGGTCCCTCGCGACGTTCCAGGACGCCGGTGTGTGGGGTGGTCTCGACGAGGAGGAGCGCCGGGTGATCCGCCGGGCGCGCCGCCGGGAGGCCGCCGAGGAGCGCGTGCTCCAGCCGGCCGTATAGCTCACGCCTGGCTCGACGGGCACAGGTATTCGATCGGACACTCCGTGCAGCGCGGCTTCTTGGCGGTGCACAGCGCCCGCCCGTGGTCGATCAGCTCGTAGCTGAAGTGGAACCAGCGATCCTCGGGCACCAGCCGCATCAGGTCCTGCTCGATCTTGTCGGGGTCGTGCTGCGATGAGAACCCGATGCGGTTCGCGAGCCGTTTCACGTGCGTGTCGACCGGGATGCCGACGACCGTGCCGTAGGCGTTCGAGAGCACGATGTTCGCGGTCTTGCGCGCCACTCCGCGCAGCGTCGTCAGCTCCTCCATCGTGTCGGGCACCTTCCCGTCGTAGACCTCGACGATGCGCCGGCAGGCCTCGCGGATCGACAGGGCCTTCTGATTGAAGAACCCCGTCGGCTTGATGTCGGCCTTGAGCTCGTCCTCCGGTACCGCCAGGTAGTCCTCGGCGCTGCGGTACTTCTGGAACAGCGTGGCGGTGACCTCGTTGACCTTCGCGTCGGTGCACTGCGCCGACAGGATCGTCGCGACCAAGAGCTCGAGCGGGTTCGAGAAATGCAGCGCGATCGTGGCGTCGGGATAGGTCTCGCCGAGGATCCGGATCACCTCGGGCGCACGAAGACCGATCGGGTCGGCGCGCGTCAGGGCTTCGGGCGCCGCGTCGGACATGCCGCCGATGCTACCCGGCGGCCGGCGCGGGACCGCCCACGGACATCGCGAGCTCCCACCGGTCGCCGGTGCGGTACTCCGCCACCCACGCGCCGTCCCGGTGCAGGTAGACGCCCCCGACGCCGTGGGTCGACCACTGCGTCCCGTCGCCGACGATGGCGGTCTGCTCGTCGATCGCGACCAGTGTTCCGCCGTTCGGGGTAGCCGAGGCGATGAAGGCGTGCGCACCAGGGATCCACGTCTCGACGATGTCCCAATGCGGCGCGAACAAGACCTCGGGGAAGTGTCCGAGGCCCGGCGCCCACACCCGCTCCGGGTCGTCCGCGGCCGAGTCGAACGTCGGGTCGCTGAGGCATGCGACGCCCGCGCTACAGCCGCCGTACGCGAGGGAGCCGTCCGCCACCCGGTCGCGGATCCGCTGCCACACCGGCGTGCCGAGCAACACCTTCGCGAGGTACGCCGGGTTCCCACCGGAGAAGAAGACCGTCGACGCCTCGCCGACCTGGGCGACGATCGCAGGATCGTTCGCGTCGTCGCGCGTGCGCAGCGACGGCGACACCGCCTCGATGCCCGCGTCCGCGTAGTGCTTGAGTCCCTTGTCGACCCAGCGTTGGTACACCTCATCGCCCTCCGGGGCCGACGCGGTGGCGAAGACGAGCACCGGACCCGACCGGCCCTCGAGCAGCGACCGGTCGATCTCGACGTGCCAGTCCTCGAATTCCCCAGCGCCAAGGAACGCGTATGCACTCATACCGATACCTCCGAGATCGCCTTCCCGAACCCCGGCAGGGATCGCTCGACCATGTCGTCGTTCGCGGTCACCGACAGTCGGAACCAGCCGGGCATCTCGAACATGGCGCCCGGCAGGACGAAGACGTCGTGCGTGCGTAGCACCTCGGCGAACGCGCGATCGTCCTCGACGGGCGAGCGCACCAGCACGTAGAACGTGCCCTGCGGGTCGACCACCTCGTATCCCTGCTCGCGGAGCGTCGACACGAGCGTGTCCCGTCGCCGCTGCAGCATCGGGATGTCCGGCCCCATCGCGTTCAGGTCCGGGATCGCGTGCTGCAGGATCGACACCGGGTAGGCCCAACCGAGCGTGATCTGGCCGATCTGCAACGCGGCGCGGAGCTCGTCGCCGCCCTCGGCGTCGGGACCAACCGCCAGGTACCCGAGCCGTGAGCCCGGCGCGAGCAGCGTCTTCGCGTACGTGTACAAGAGGAAGGAGTGCGGGTAGTAGGCGACCGGCGTGGTGAACGTGTGCGGCGTGAACACGATCCGGTTGTAGGCCTCGTCGGACAGCAGGTAGATCCGATGCCCCGCCCGTGCCGATCCGGCCTCGAGGACCTCCGAAAGCGCCGTGAGCTGCTCGGGCGTGTAGATCCGGCCCGACGGGTTGTGGGGGGAGTTCACGATGATGGCGCGCGTGCGCGGCGTGATCGCCGCCTCGATCGCCTCGAGATCCAGGTCGAACGTGTGGTCGCGGTCGGCGAGCACGCGAACCGGCGTCGCGCCGGCCGCGACGATCAGCGTCTCGTAGAAGAACCACGGTGGCGAGACGAAGATCACCTCATCGCCCGGGTCGACGAGCGTCCGCAGCGCGATCGCGAGCCCGACGAAGTTCCCGTTCGTGAGGTGGATGTCCTCGTCGCGGAACGCGACGGGGAAGCGACCCCGGAGGTCCTCGCCGATCGAGGCGACCGCCTCGGGCAGGTCCATCGTGTAGGCGTAATGAGCCTTGCCCGTGGGTTGGGCGGCGCGCACCAACGCATCGACGTAGGCCTTCGGCGCGACATCGTGCGGGTTGCCGAACATGAAGTCGCATGCCTCGGGCCGGCGCATCGCCTCCCAGAGCTCGTCGTCCGTGCCGAACTCACCGAACGGGCCGAGCACCCGCATGATCTCCGCCGTCTG
>Ga0134121_10000932_pt1 | contig 29538 bp, 22 predicted proteins | sample KB301_FD_96463 | JGI IMG/M metagenome (GOLD analysis project Ga0134121, IMG submission 96463) | Terrestrial soil microbial communities without Nitrogen fertilizer from Kellogg Biological Station, Michigan, USA - KB3-0-1 | ecosystem: Environmental > Terrestrial > Soil > Unclassified ... | reverse complement strand
GCGAACTGCTCGACCTCGGTGAGCAGCGCCTGCAGGCTCGGCCAGGAATCCGGGAGCTTCTTGTGGTACCACGCCGTCGCGGCGAGCGTCGGCAGGTGCGTGACGTAGGTGAGATCGTTGCCGATGGTGTTGAAGGGCAGGGCGCCCATGTTGATCGCCGGCGAGACGAGGATCACGCCGTTGAGGCCGATGTTCATCCGCCCCTGGAGCCGCGGTACGAGCATCGAGCCGCGGATGCCGCCGTAACTCTCGCCGAGGACGTACTTGGGCGAGTTCCAGCGGTCGTGCACGGTAAGGAAGGCGCGGATGAAGTCGGCGACGGAGTCGGCGTCCTCGTCGTAGCCCCAGAAGTCGGCGTCTTTCTTTTCTCCGAGCGCGCGGCTGAAGCCGGTGCCGACCGGGTCGACCTCGACGAGGTCGGTGACGCGCAGCAGGCTCGACGGGTTGTCCTTGAGCCGGTAGGGCGGCGAGCCCGGGTCCTGCGCGTCGCTCGGGATGTCGATGCGCTTGGGGCCGACGAAACCGAGGTGCAGGAAGACCGAGGAGGAGCCCGGCCCGCCGTTGAAGAAGAACGTGATCGGCCGGTCCTCCTGCCGCTTCACACCCTCCGCGAGGTAGGAAATCGTGAAGAAGCGCGCCGTGGGCTTGCCGTCGCGGTCCTTGAGGTCGATGTCCTCCGCCGTGGCGGCGTAGGGGAGGTCCACCCCGCCGGCGGTGAAGCGGTGGTGGGTGAGGAACTTGCGGGCTGGAGTTGGCGCCGGAGCGGCCTTATCCCCGCCATTGTCGCCCGGCGGTTTGTCGCCTTTGGGGGCGTCGTCAGCGCGGACGGCGGCAGTGGTCGAGACGAACAGGGACAATAGGATGGCGAGCGTCGCGTTGCGCATGCGTAGGGTCTCCCTTGTGGTGAGCCAGATACGCCTGGAACGGGGGGAAGTTTCATGCGGCCGGTTCGCCCAGCTGGTCTCCCCTAAATGCAGGGATGACCACAAATAACTGTACGGGCCCGCTATCTTTCACCTGGACCAGGCCACCTTCCCCACGTCCTTATGTCGATGAATGTTGATCGATGTCGGACTATGTCGGCCGACGTAGCGCCATAAGCTCTTTTCCTGGCCCGCAAAACGTGCTCAGGCGATTCACGGCCTGGCATGCCGGTTGCTAAAGGCAATGTTGACGCGAATCCAGAAACGTTTCACCAATCAATTTACTCGGAGGAACGAACAATGCCGACATTCCCCGCCAGCTGGACTCTTTATGTGGAGAGCGCAGGAGCTACCATTACCGCGCAGGCGGTATTCACGGCTGACAGCACAGGCGAGAGTGGATCAGTCACTGCGACAGGCTCGCTGGGTGGCACCTATTCCGGCAATTGGACTGAGACGCCAAACACGGAGGGAAACATGATCAATTTCTCACTGACCCGCAACGGGTCGTCGATCAAGCTGCTATTCAGCGGCTTCCGAGTACTGTATGCGATGGGTGGCACGGTCACGGTCACGAGTGGAGGCCAGCCGGTCGCGGGTTGGTCCGGATGCACGACCCCCTCCAACACGGCGCAGAAGGAACTCGAATTTTAAGGACGGTTGCTGATGAAGTTGTAATGACTACAACTGGATGGCGCGCTTTCGAGAGCCGGGTGTTCTGCCAGCCCGGCTCCTTCACGCCGCGGCCGAGCAGCAGGCGCTCTGCCCCATCACAGAGTGCCAGCCGCTCTGCCCGAGTGAATCTCCTAGCGGCCGAAGACTCTGCAGTTGGACTTCTCGGAAAATGCAGATGGACAACGTTAGTCAGCCACCTGCGCTCCCCTTTTCGCGAGTTCAAGGCAACGGTAGCAACTCACGATAAACGTGACTGACTGCCACCTTGTTTGTGCCATGACACGAGAAGCAGTTTGCACTTGGATCTGATGGCGTTTGTACTTCGAACTTTGCGGAAATCTCTGGAAAAAGAGCGACCTCGAAGCCCGAGAAGTCCAAGCCGGCAAGATCCCCGAGTTCGGCGCGAACTTGGAGTACTGATGGAGCCCAGAGCCTGCCAACTGTTCGGTTGGCACCCGGCGCGGGCCGCTCGCTAACGGCCAGGTATGTCAGGTGCAAAGTCGGCGGGCTTTGCCGCGAGCTCCTGAGGGCGGAGGCCAAGGTTGACACGGATGATTGACGTGTTCACTTCGCCCCTTTTCATACCGCTCATATACTTGACTCTATGGGCGGGGAAACGAACGCCTGAAATCTCCTTCCATCCCCCATACTGGGTTTCTTCCGGAACCGGACGGTCAGGGTCCGCCAGCGAGACGCCAGCCGTTTTGGCCGGCAGCCACGTAGCAGGATCGAGCGTGAAATCGGTTGCGTTGCCATCGTGCTCGATCCGCAAAACGTTGGGTCTGGGAGAGGTCACCTTGTATCCATGTTGGTCCGCCAGCCAGAGGTTGAGGTCAATCCCGGAAAGGTAAGCTCTCGCGAATTCCAACTCACCACCGGTCAGCTCGGTTGGCGTTCCCGTGGTCTTGAATCGATCAGGGCTCCGCAAGTCCGGCAGGATCTCCCAACCAGTGCCTGAGCCGCCGTCAAGGTAAAGGACGTACGTGCCGCGTGGACCAATCTGGTCCAGACGAAGCGTGCTGGGGCTTTGGATCCAGCGTGATCGCTTACGCACTTCTCCCAAAGGGGAGCCGCTCGCGTCCCAGGCTTCAGCCCGTATCGTTTCGTCAAAGTCGTGAATCGCAGCAATTCTCTTCGCTCCGCCCAGTCCGTCCTGCATCTTGTGCAGAAGCAGCAGTCCCTCTGGAGTGGACCGTGCGGGCGAAGCTTGAGGCGGGGCCTCCGAGGCGAAAGCGGGGAGAAAGCTTGCCAGCAGGAGGAGGGAAACCACGCAAAGCTTGGGAGTAGGCATGGCGATTGTGTACCTCCTCGTCCATGGTACACCAGCGTCAGCCATCTGGCAGAGCCCGACACAGAGACCAGACTGCCATGCTCCCCAGCCTGTAACGCGTGTTGCCTCGGGTATGGCTGTGCGGTTCACGATTCTGACCGTCTTTCAAAAACCAATTTCTTTGAGTGCGAGATCCGGCGGCATGTCGTCGCCCGTCGACGAGGCCTTCACCAGACCCAGCGACTTCATGAACCGCACCGTCATGAACCCGAAATCAAATTCGGATGGATCGTGGCTCAATCGCAGAAAGTGCGGATAGTGGTGATGGTTGTTCTGAAGGCAGGCGCTGAAGGTCGCCATGACCGGCAGCCAGTCGCCGATATTCATCGCATTGTCATGCGCGTCATCGTAGCGACGGGTGCCGAAGCGCCGATTGTGCGTCCAATAATTCTGGATCAGATTCACCCAGAGCGCGAAAATGCGTAGGCCGCCCCAGAGCACAAGGGCGTATTTCCAGTCCCGGAAAACCAGCCAGATGACACCGTAGCTGGCAATTTGCGAGAACACGGCATAGACGGGATTTGAAACCATGCGGAACGGCGCCGACTTGAGAATATCGTCCTCAGCGTAGTCGTCTTGGCAGGGATACGGAAAAAGACAGAGGTACATCGTTTTCCAGAAACCGTCGGCGTCCAGCTTGTTCGGGTCGCCGGCATGATCGGCGAACTTGTGGTGATGGCGATGGCGATTCACCCAGGTGACTGGATTCACGTAGATGCCGACGGTGTTGCTGACGAGCGTCACCGTCTTTATGAACCATGGCTTGTAGTCGAGCGCCCCGTGCGTGATTCCCATATGGATGATGTCGGACAAGTAGAGGCCGCTCAAAAACCAGATCGCCGTCAAGTACAATAGCCCGATGGCCATGCCGAGCCAGGGGCCGAGCGCCGGCGGCGCGAAGTACGCCGAAGCCGCTGCATGCAAAAGGATGATTGCGTAACCGATCACCGTGTGCGTTTTCATTTTCATGGTTATCGTGCCACCCGCTTGAACGGGGCGAAGAGCTGAGCGAAAAAGCCGGGAGGGACCGTGTCGTCGAGCAGGCCGTAGCGCTGCGGCCAGGCGTCTTTCGGGAGATGGTGGGTTCCGAACAGGCGATCGATGAAGGGGAAATGGATGGCGAAGTTGACGTTTACCGCCTCCTTGTCCGCGGCGTGATGCCAGTGGTGATAGCGCACGGTCACGAGGTATCTCTCCAGCCAGTGCGCATCCGGGCGGAAATCAGTGTGGCAGAAAGTCGCGTGGAAGGAGACGAACACGAGGTAGCCCGCCAGCACGCTCCGCGGGAAGCCGCAGAGCATCATCGGAATCATGACCAGGCCGCGCGTGATGACAATGTCGAAGAAATGGGAACGCGAGCCGGCGATCCAGTCGAGGGTCTTGATCGAATGATGGATCGAGTGGAAGCGCCAGAGGAATGGGACCGTGTGGAACATCCGGTGCACGAGATATTGCCCCAGGTCCGCGATGAAGATCGCCGCGACCAGCTGCACGAGGTACGGCCAGCTCTGGACTATCGCCTGGAGCGGCGGAATCGCCAGCCATTTGGTGAGAAGAAGGGCGGGCATCACCATGAGGAAGGTGAGCAACTGCGCGGGCAAATGGGTGGCCAAGAAATAAAAGCTGTCGGTGGTCCATTCCGGCCGGAAGGTCTTCTGCCCGGGATGCAGCGGCCAGAACCGTTCCACCGGGACGAAGACGATGGTCATCACGAGCAGATCGAGCAGAAACCAGTCGAAGCCGATGCCGTAGTGTGACCCGACCTCCTTTGGCAGCGGCGTGCTTCCGCCGCCCAGCAGCGCAGCCGCCGCCGCGAGGAGCCCGCCGGTCAGCGCCAGAACCTTACGCTGTCGCAGGATCGCGGAAATGGCGGCGAGCACAAAGGCTGCTGCGATCGTCCCCTGGATGAGCAGGCGGATCATCACCATGGGGTAGTGCGATCGGGCCTCGGGCAGCGTCAGCAGAGCAGGAAAATGCAGGCACAGTGCGCCTCCCAGGCCGAGCAGTCCGGAAAAAACGCCCAGGACGCCGCTGACCCAGCCGCTCCCGAGATGGGTCGGCTCCGAATCCCCGAATAACTTTTCGAAGAACGCGTCGGACATGGCTCCACTCTCTTTCCGGGCTCGCTTGATCCGACCTATCCTATGTCGCTGAAAGTCCCTGTAACTCTACGCCCCTTCCTTACCCAGGTCAACGCGCCGGTAACCTAGTCGTCAAGACAGTTAGTCCAAATACACGCGGCATGGTCTAACTGCGGGCGACCGTGGCCTCGCGGTGCGGCTTCTCTCCGGTGGTCGCCAGCAGCGACTACGGCGCCACCACCCCGTACCGAAAACACCCCCGAATCCGTCCCACCCGCCAGCCGAGCTGCCACATCCAGCGAGCTCGGCCTTCGCGGCTGAGGAGCAGCAGGGGAGTGCGCACGAGGAGGCTGAGCCACTTCCGGAGCCCGGGCAGCCAGCCCAGCCGGGGCATTCCCTGTCCGCGGTATTGCGCGTAGATCATCACGTTGTGGAGGCCGTAGCTGACGCCCTGGCGGTAGATGCTCCCGAGGTCTCCACGGTGGCGGATGTTTACCACGGCGTCCGGCGCGAAGTGGAGTTGGAAGCCGGCGAGTTGGAGGCGCCAACAGTAATCCGTGTCCTCGAGGGCGGGGAGGGTCTCGTCGAATCCCTTCACGGTCTCGTGCGCCCGGCGGCTCACTCCCAGGCCGCCGCCGCCGGCGTGGGGAAGGAAGGGCGGATAGTCGTAGGCGGTCAGGCCGTCCTTCTGGGGATTCAGGTGCGTGCGCCGTACCCAGACGGGATTCAGTTTTTCGTTGTCATAGCGGCAAGCCACGAAATCGTGCTGGGCGAGAGCCTGGCCCAGGGCGGCGAGCCAGCCGGGGGCCACCTCGTCGTCGGCGTCGCAGAAGAGAAAAGCGTCGCCGGTGGCCGCGGCGGCGCCGAGGTTGCGGGCGTGGGCCTGCCCTTCGCGGTCCGACGCGTCTACGAGAATCAGTTTTGGGAGCCTGTCTCGGTAGCTCTCCGCGACTTTCTGGGAGCCGTCCGTCGAGCCATTGTCCGCCACGATCACCTCCCACTCGCCCTCCCAGCGCTGCCCGGCGAGAGCCGCGAGCTGAACGCCGAGCGTGGCCGCCGCGTTCAAACAGGGAATCACGACGCTGAGCTTCAGGGGACGGTCGGAGGCAGTCATGGGGCGGGGTCGATGATAGCCCAGGCGCTCCTGCCTTGCTGGCGATCGATTTGCGGCGCGGGCCGGAGAGGGCTAGGATCTGACAAATTCAGGCTGGACTCCAAAGCGCCCGCTTGTCGAAGGGAGACCTATATGGCCGCAGTCCGTTCCCGCTCCGTTTCCGTTCTGTTCGGCGTCGCCCTGATCGCCGTGATCCTTCCGGCTACCGCCAGAAGCGCGGCGGCCGCCGCCGCGGCCAAGCCTGAGGTGCCCACCGCCGAGGTCAGCGGCCAGATCCTGGACGCCGAGGGAAAGCCGCTGGCCGGAGCGGCGGTGACGGTGCTCAAGGCCGGGGAGGACACGCCCAAGAAGCAGGTCTCGGGCGCCGATGGCAGCTTCAAGTTCGACGCCCTCCATTCGGGCGTCTACATCGGCGCGGTGGCGATGGACGGCTACGCTCCCGTGACCTGCAGGGGAATCCGCCTCGTCGCCGGCCAGAGCCGCCGCCTGGAGATCAAGCTCCTGCCCACCGGTGGCGAGCCCTCGACCTGCACCAACGTCGAACCCGGCGCCTAGCAGCTCACAAACGGCTGTTGTAGAATCTGCGGCCCCGCCCTGAGGCGGGAGCCTTGGAGGAAATCATGGAAGCGTCCGCGGATCCACTGAAGAAGACGATCGCCGGCTATTGGGACGGGCGAAGCGAGGGCTTCGAGCGGAGCCAGGGCATTCGCAACCGGCTGCAGAAAGATGGGTGGACAGGCTTTCTTTCCCGTACAGTGGGAGAGCCGCCGAAGGCGGTCCTGGACGTCGGCACCGGCACCGGCTTCCTGGCTCTGCTCCTCGCCGAGTTGGGCCACCAGGTCAAGGCCCTGGACCTCTCACCGGGAATGCTGGAGCAGGCGCGGCGCAACGCGGCGGAGAGGGGGCTCACGGCCGAGTTCGCTGTCGGCGACGCGGAGTCGCTGCCGGAGCCGGACGGGACCTTCGACGTGCTCGTCAACCGCAACGTGCTCTGGACGCTGCCGCGGCCGGAGAAAGCCGTCGCGGACTGGAAGCGGGTGCTGAAAGCCGGCGGTCTCGTGGTGGTGATCGACGGCGACTGGTTCGACAATCCGTTCGCCTATCGCGCCAAGCGTTTCCTGGGGCATCTGCTGGTGGCGGTGATCCGCTTCCAGAATCTCTGGGCGCTCGAACGCAAGCTGCGCGCTGGATATGACGGCGGCTTCGACCAGGACCTCCCCTTGAAGGGACCCGGCAACCGGCAAAAATTCCCCCGCCTCCTCGCCGAGGCCGGCTTCACCGACGTCCAGGTCCTGCAGATGGCGGACGTCGATCGCGCCGAAAAGGCGGCCAAGCCGCTGGCAGCGCGCCTCAACCAGCCGCACGAGTTCTTCGCTGTCGTGGCCCGCAAACCCTGACCGCCTGACTCGGGCCTCGGGTCTTTCCCACAGGTTTGTCCCATATTCGGGATCTCGCCGCACCTGTCAAGGGTGCAACCCCCCACCCTTTCGGTGGGGCCCGGCGATCGCGGATTCGCTGGTCGCCTTGGAATCATCTGTCTTTATTCGGGGGAGACAATCGACATGGCCAAGAGCATTGTAATCGTCGGGGGCGGAACTGCGGGGTGGATGACGGCATCGCATCTGAAAAAGGCGCTGCCGGGCATGGACATCACTCTCATCGAGTCGGCCAACATCAAGACCGTTGGCGTCGGCGAGGCAACCTTCAGCACCGTCAAGCTTTTCTTCGACTTCCTCGGCCTCGAGGAGTCCGACTGGATGCCGAGCTGCAACGCCACCTACAAGCTCGCCATCAAATTCGTCAACTGGCGGGCCGAGGGCGGCCACTTCTACCATCCGTTCCAGCGCTATGAAGTGGTCGACGGCTTCAACATGGGCGAGTGGTGGCTCAAGCTCAAGCGGCACGAGGAGGCTTTCGACCAGGCCTGCTTCACCATTCCGGCGATGTGCGAGGCCAAGCGCTCGCCGCGCTTCTACGACGGCCGCGTCTTCGACGACAAGGTCCAGGACTACTTCTCCGTCGACGTCCGTGGCAAGAAGAACATCCTCGCCGAGCACAAGGTCCAGTATCCCTATGCCTATCAATTCGACGCCGGGTTGCTGGCCAAGTTCCTGGCGGGCTACGGCATGCAGCGCGGCGTCAAGCAGGTCATCGACGACGTCGCCGAGGTCAAGCTGCGGGAGGACGGCGGCATCGATCACCTCGTTACCAAGGATCATGGCGCGATCAAGGGCGATCTCTACGTCGACTGCACCGGCTTCCGGGGCCTGCTGATCAACCAGACTTTGGGCGAGCCGTTCATCTCGTTCTCCGAGTCGTTGCTGTGCGATCGGGCGATCGCGCTGCAGATTCCCCGCGACATCAAGCAGGACGGCATCCAGCCCTACACCACGGCGACGGCGCTGACCAACGGCTGGGTCTGGAACATCCCGCTCTACGGCCGCGACGGCACGGGCTACGTCTATTCGAGCAAGTTCACCACTCCCGAGGCGGCAGAGGAGGAGTTCCGCGCCTATCTCGGCCCCGCCGCCGAAGGCATCGCGCCCAATCACGTCAGGATGCGGATCGGCCGCTGCCGCAACTCCTGGGTGAAGAACTGCGTCGCCGTCGGCTTGTCCAGCGGCTTCGTCGAGCCCCTGGAATCGACGGGAATCTTCTTCATCCAGAACGGCATCGAGGAGTTGGTGAACCACCTCCCCGGCGACGATTTCGAGGAGGAGACGGCGAAGAGCTACAACAAGGTGATCGGCGAGGCCATCGACGGCGTGCGCGACTTCCTCATCCTCCACTACCGCACGACCGATCGCAACGACACTGAGTTCTGGCGTGCGACCAAGAGCCTCAAGCTCCCCGAGTCGCTCGAGGACCGGTTCGCGCTGTGGAAGAAGCGGCTGCCGAACGCCCGCAACATCAATCCGTCCTTCCACGGCTTCGAGTCCTACTCCTACTCGGTGATGCTGCTCGGCCTCAACTATCAGCCCGAGAAGAGCCTGCCCGCTCTCGACCACATCGACCCGGCCAGCGCCCACCGCGCCTTCCGCGCGATGAAGGAGAAGACCGAGCGGCTGGTTTCGACCCTGCCTTCGCAGCTCGACTACCTGTCGCGCGTGCGCGCCGAGGTTGGAGCGCCGGTCGCGGTGTAGGCGAGTCGGCATAAGCGGATCGTCCTCGGAGGGGCGCCCTAAAGGGCGCCCCTTTTCTTGTCAGCGGAAAATCCGCCCCAGGTCCGTCTCTCAGTTGTGCCCAGCGGGCACGAAAGGAGATGAACCATGGCCGCAGATCCCAATGCATCCGGTGTGATTCCAGGCGATGGACCGGGATGGGGATACGTCAGGAAGGGATGGATCACAGGAATCGCTCTGGGTCTCTTCGTCCTTGCCCTGAGCCTGCTCTGGTTTCTTTACCAGAAATGGCCCAACTGTACGGTGTGCGCCGCCGCTGCCAGCAGCGGGTCCGTCACTCCAGCCAGCCACACCACTCCGGCGCAGACGCCGGCTTCTACTCCCACTCCAAGACCGACTCCGGTTCCGAGCCCCACCCCCGCTCCGACTGCGAGCCCTACTCCAACTCCGACGCCCGCGCCGACCCTTCCGGTTACACCAGAGGTCACTAGCGTCTCACCCGATTCCGGCGATCCGGCAGGCGGCACTCGCGTCGAGATCTCCGGTGAGGGCTTTGCGGACAAAGCTGTGGTGAAGTTTGGCGATTCTCTGGCCTTGGACGTCAAGTATCTGGGTCCGACCACGATTCAGGCGACCGCCCCCGCTCACGGCGAGGGAGCCGTCGAGGTTTCGGTTCAGGTCGACTCGAGGACAGGCAAGTTTCCTGGAGGATTTACTTACAAGGCCTGCGCCGACCAGCGGACCATTTTCCTGCTGGTCCTCCTTGCCGGGGCGCTCGGCGGGACGCTCCACTCGATCCGCTCGTTCTATTTCTACGTGGGCAACCGCGATTTCAAGTGGAGTTGGGTCCCCATGTACGGCTTCCGGCCCCTCACCGGCGCGGCGCTTGCCTGCATCTTTTTTATCTGCGTAAATGGCGGGATTGTAAATTCGCAGAGTCCGTCCAACCGGCTCTGGATCGTCGGTCTTGCCGCTCTGGTCGGGCTGTTCAGCCAGCAGGGATTCGAGAAGCTCAAGAAGATCTTCGAGGCCATCTTCACCACCGTGCCCGCAGGAGCGGATAAGCCGAAACCGGCCCCGAATGGAACGGCGGCAATCACAATCGACTCGCCGACCGGCGCTCCGGGGAAATAATCAAGATCACCGGCACAGGTTTCGTGGCAGGCAACACGACAGTGCAGTTCGGAGCGGTGCCATCCACGGACGTCAAGGTCGATGGTCCGGCGGTCCTCCACGCGGTCGTGCCGCCTCAGGCCTCGCCACCGCCGGGTGGTCCCGTTGACGTCGTTGTGACAGTTCCTGGAAGCCAGACGTTGACTCTGCATGGGGGCTTTACTTATACGTAAGTGAGATCCGGGGGTCGAGCAGGTTCTATAATCGCGATCTCGTGCCTGTCTCTCAGAACCACGTCACACCAGACACTCCGCCGGGGGCGCATCTCGTCCCCGGCGGCGCCACGTTCAAGGTTTGGGCGCCGGCGGTCGAGGCCGTCTACCTCGTCTGGCACCCGCCCGGCGAGCCGGCTCTTGGAGCGCAGAGGCCGGGAGAGGAATGCCGGCTCGTCCGCGACGCAGACGGTCAGTGGACGGGCTACTTCCCCGGTGTGGCCGACGGCTCGCTCTACCGCTTCTGGACGGTGGGCCCGGGCGGCGAGGGCTACAAGCGCGATCCCCGCGCCCGCGAGTTGGAGATGGGCGGCTACCCGGACGTCGATTGCATCGTCCGCGGACCGAACGATTATCCCTGGCACGACGCCGGGTTTCGCCCGCCGGCGTTCAACGACCTCGTTATCTATCAGCTTCACATCGGCGTCTTCTACGCGGTGGGAGACGCCGGTGAGGACATTCGCCACGGCCGGGTGAGCAAGTTTCTCGACGTGCTCGGCCGCCTGGAGTACCTGGTGGAGCTGGGCGTCAACGCCATCCAGCCGCTGCCGGTCGTCGAATGGCAGGGACTGTTCAGCCGCGGCTACAACAACACGGATTTCTACTCGCCGGAAACCGACTACTGCGTTCCTCCCGAGGAGCTGGGCCCGTACGTCGGGAAGATCAACGCCCTGCTGCGCAAGAAAGGCCGCTCCGAGCTGCGCGCCGAAGTGCTCCACGGCCAGCACCATCAGCTCAAGGCGATGATCGATCTCTTCCACGTCTACGGTCTGGCGGTGATCCTCGACGTAGTCTACAACCACGCCGGCGGCCCGTTCGACGCCCAGAGCCTGCGCTTCTTCGACTGGCCCCGGAGCCGCGACTGGTGGGACCCGGACACCTATTTCATCGGCGGCGACGGTTGGGCAGGCGGGCGAATTTTCGATTATCAGGTTGCCGAGGTGCGGCGGTTCCTGATCGATAATGCCCGGCTCTTTCTCGACGAGTACCATGCCGATGGCTTCCGCTACGACGAAGTGAGCGTCATTCGCAACAACGACGGCGGCGGCTTCTGCCGCGAGCTGACGACGGATCTCCACTCTCAGCGGCCTGGGGCCATTCATATCGCCGAGTATTGGAACGACGATCGCGCTACGGCCGTCCTCCCGGTACCCTGGGGTCTGGGCTTCGATGCCGCGCTGCACGACGGCCTGCGCAAGGAAGTGCGCCGAGCGATCGCCGAGGCTGCCGGAGGCCAATCCGCTTTCGTCGATCTCGACCCGCTGCGCGGCGCTCTCCAACGGCCTGACGGCTTCTCAGCTTCCTGGCAGGCCGTCACCCACCTCGAAAACCATGACTTGGTGGACGGCGACCGCGACGATCCGTCGCAGATCGAGCCGCGCATCCCGGCCCTAGCGCACTGGGACGACCGCCACGACTGGCTGGCGCGCAGCCGCTCGCGGGCGGCGACCGGCCTGCTGCTGACCGCTCCCGGACTGCCGATGCTGTTCATGGGCGAGGAGTTCCTCGAAGACAAACCGTGGCACAACGATCCGGATCGCGCCGACCTGTTGATCCACTGGGCGGGCCTCGACGCGCCGGGTCCGATGCGCGACTTCCTGCGCTTCACCCGCGAGCTCTGCCGGCTGCGCCACCGCCACCCCGCGCTGCGAGGCGAGGGGCTCAACGCCTACTTCAATCACAATACCGACCGCGTCCTCGCTTTCCAGCGTTGGGTCGAGGGAACAGGCCGCGACGTGATCGTCGTCGCCAGCTTGAGCGAAACGACCTACTGGGACTACCCGTTCCCCTTCCCCGTGGGCGGCTTCTGGCACGAGGTCTTCAACAGCGACGCCTATGACAGCCTGCCAGCAGACGGTAATTACAACCCGAACACCGCGGGCAACGCCGGAAGCGTTACCGCGGGCGGCCCGCCGCTCCAAGGCTGCCCGACCTCGGCGCGCCTCATCATCCCTGCGAATGGCCTGCTCGTCTTCGCGCGGGACCTCGGCGATCCGATCTCGTAGACTTGGGAGTCGTCATGCAGAAAATCCGCGAGCAGGAGATCCTCGGGCGCACTTTGCGGGCCAATCCCCGCTATGAGCTGGTACTCTTCGACCGCCTCGAGCCGGACCTCCGGCAGGCTCTCGCGAGCCTCGAAAAGGAGCCGGGTTTCTACGGCGTGCTGCGGCCTTCTCCCTCTTCTCCCGGCGGACGGGGGGGAGGCTGGGAGAAGAGGGTCGGGGTGATGAGGGCCGGGGAGACGAATTCCCCCGCCAACGCCGGATTGGGCCTCAAATCCGTGGATCGCGACACGGCCCTCCTCTTCCTTACCCTGCGCGAACCGGGCCCTCTTCCCGCCTACGTCCGCCTCATGTCCGGCGACGGCGCGGCGCGCGTCGTAGCCCAACTCGTGGCCGACGGCATTCTCGAGATTGCAGGCGGCGACGGCGCGTTCGTCTCCGGCGCGACGGCCTTCGGTCTGCTCTGGGAGGAGGGCGGCGAATCCCGGGGAGGCCGGCTGGCGGAGCTCTCGCGAGCGGCCCTTCGCTACGGCCAGTCGCTCGCGCTCACCGATCCCATACGGCTCTCGCTGCGTCTCTACGGCTACAATCGCCGGCCGCTCAACCCCGCCTGGAAGCGGCTGCTTCCCGACTCCGCCGCGGTCGAGCGCCACCTTGGAATCGCCGCGGGCGGACCGCACCGCCGGCTCCTCGACCGGAGCTGGTCGCGGAACGGCCCGTCGGAGTCGTGGTTGAGCTGGCGGCGGCGGGGCGCCGACGATGGCGGCCGTCTGGCCACGGCCGGCGCCACCTGGAAGCTCTACGTCAGCCCCGCCCCCGAGGCTCTGGCAGAAGGCTTTGGCCGCATCCTCGACGCGCTGGCCGCGGCCCGCGCTCCCCAGTTCAAGATCGGCGCCGACGCCGCCGGGCTGCTGCGCCCCGACAAGATGGTCGCCTACTTCCCCAGCTTCGAGCGGCTCGCCGCGGCGGCGGAGGCGCTGACCGAGCGGCTCGCCGGCACGCCGGCCCAGGGAGTTCCCTTCACCTCGGAGATCGCCGGCGGCGGCCTGCTCTCCTGGGGCGTCGATCCACCCGCGGACTCCTTCAGCCAGTGGAGCGGGCGCGAAAGCTGGCGGCTGTGGCTCACCCACCGTTTGGCGATCTCCCTGCTGGCCGGAAAGTCGGCGAGGGACCATGGCGACGGCACGAGCGTCGAGCCCTGGCAATTCGCCCTCGAACGCCTCCGCCTGGAAGGCGTGGACACCGATTCCTGGACGCCGGGCGGCGCGCTCTTTCGGGAGAGCTGACGATGGCGATCACCGACGCGCTGCTGCTTCCCCCGGACGTCCTTCTCGTTCCTGTCGCCGAGCTGTCGGACGAGCTGCGCGGCCAGCTCAACTGCGAGGACGGCGACTTCGCCGTCACCCGGCCCCGCTCGCGCCGGCCCTCGCGCGTGGTGGACGCCCAGTCCGCCGCATTGATCGGCGAGTTCAAGTCGCCGCGCACCATCGTCGAGGCCGTCCTGCGCTACAGCCAGGCCCGGGCGGTCGATCCCGAGGAGACCCTGGAGCAGGCGTATCCGTTGCTGCAGGGGCTCGTGAGCTCCGGCTTCCTGGTCGCCGAGGGCGACGCGGGCGCCGACAGCATCCATCCGTCCTTCACCCCGGGCGACGAGATCGCCGGCTTCGAAGCAATCGAATGCGTTCAGGGGCTGGAGGACACGGAGCTCTACCAGGTGCGAAGTCTCGATGTGCCCGGGATCTTCGCGGCCCTCAAAATCGAGCGTCCCGCCTCCGCGGGCAAGACCGGACTCTTCGAGCGCGAGGCCGCCATCCTGGAGCACCTGGACGGCGACGGAACCCCCCGGCTGCTGGCTTCGGGCGAGATCGACGGCCGGCGGTATCTGGCCATCGAGTGGCTGCCAGGCGTGGACGCCGTCACCGCCGCCGAGGAGCTGCGGCGAGCCGGAGACCGTGCGGGATTGCTGTCGCTCTGCCGCGGCATCGCCCGCGCCTACGCCGGGCTCCACGGGCGCGGAGTGATTCACGGCGACGTCCATCCGCGCAACGTCCTGGTGGCGGCGGACGGCAGTGTGCGCCTCATCGACTTCGGCATCGCCCGCTGGACCGACGCCCCGGACCATCTGGCCCGCATCTGGCGCGGCGGCGTCGGTTTCTATTTCGAGCCCGAGTACGCCCTCGCGGTGCAGGCAGGCGTCATGCCGCCGGAAGCCTCGGCCGCCGGCGAGCAGTACGGAGTCGCGGCCTTGCTCCACCAACTGGCGGCCGGCGTTCACTACCGCGACTTTTCCCTGGAAAAGACGGAGATGCTGCGGCAGATCGCCGAGGAGCCGGCGCTCTCCTTCGCCACCCGGGGAATCGAGCCCTGGCCCGAGCTCGAAGCCAGCCTGGCTCGCTCGCTCAGCAAAGTCCCGGGCGACCGTTTCGCCTCGCTGGCCGACCTCGCCGCAGCGCTCGACCGCGTTTCCTTGCCGTCGGCTGTCGAGCGGAATTCTCCGTCCGTCCCGCCGCCCATCGCGGCGTTGCTCACCCGGGTCTTGGAGCGGATCGGTCCCGAAAGCCCGCTCCTCGCCGCCGGCCTTCCGGAGGCGCCCCGCGGCTCGCTCAAGCTCGGCGCCGCCGGCATCGGCTACGCCTGCCTGCGGCTCGCCCAGTCGCGCGAGGACGAAGGCCTGCTCTCCCTGGCGGACCTCTGGTCGACGCGGGCCCTGAGCGCCGTCGACCGCGAGGACTCCTTCTACAACCCGGAGCTCGAGCTGGGGCCGGATCTCGTGGGCCGCGTGTCGCCGTATCACACCGCCAACGGGCTCTTCTGCGTCCAGGCGCTCGTGTCCCACGCGCAGGGAGATGGGGGAACGCAGCGCGAAGCCATCAGCGCCTTCCTCGCCGGGGCGAAAGAGCCTTGCGAGACCCTCGATCTGACCCTCGGCCGCTCAGGAGTCCTGCTGGCCGCCGCCCTCCTTCTCGACACGCTGACCGGCGATGATGAAGCCGAGCTTCGCTCGTCGCTCATCGCCGTCGGCGATGGCCTTCTCGCGGGCCTCTGGCAGGAGCTCGACGCCCAGCCGCCAATCGCGCGTTGCGAGCGGCTGGCGAACCTGGGAATCGCCCACGGGTGGGCCGGCTATCTCTATGCCAGCCTCCAATGGTGCCGTGTGGCGGGCACTCCGCGGCCTGCCCGCCTGGAAGAGCGTCTCTCCGAGCTGGCAGCCACCGCCCAGCCGTGGGGGCGCGGCCTTCGCTGGCCCTGGTACGGAGTGGAGGAGGGGCACCGCCGCAACGCCGGCTCCATGCCCGGCTGGTGCAACGGCAGCGCCGGCTTCGTCTTCCTCTGGACGCTGGCCCACCGCGAGCTGGGAGACTCCCGCTGGCTCGCACTCGCGGCCGGCGCCGCGATGAACGCCTGGGAAACGTCGGACGGCAACGGCAGCCTTTGCTGCGGCCTCGGGGGGCGGGCCTACGCCCTGCTCAATTATCACCGGCATCACCGCCACGCCGGCGAGCTTGGCGGCCCGGAATGGCTGGCTCGCGCCCGCGACCTCGCCAACCGCGCCGCCGTGGACATCGAAAAAGGCTCCGAGCGCGAGGACAGCCTCTATAAAGGGAGCATCGGCGTCGCCCTCCTCGCCGCCGACCTCGCCCGTCCGGACGCGGCGGCCATGCCGTTCTTCGAGGAGGAAGGCTGGCGGGAGTAAGCCTCAGTCCGCACATTGCGGTAGACTTTCCACGACATCAAGGAAAGGCCAACCCTCATGTGCAGAAGCATCAAACCCCTCTTCAATTTCGAGCCGCCCGTCACCGACGACGAGATCCGCAAAGCCTCCCTCCAGTTCGTGCGGAAGATCAGCGGCTTCACCAAACCCTCCAAGGCGAACGAAGCGGCCTTCGAGACGGCGGTCGAAGAGATCGCCAACGTCGCCCACACGTTGCTCGCCTCGCTGGTGACGAACACTTCGCCCCGCAACCGGGAGGTGGAAGCCGCCAAGGCCCGCGCCAAGGCGGCTCACCGCTACGGCGCGGACGCAGCCGGGGCGAGTTAGCCGCCAGACAGCGCCCGACCCGATCCAGGGAGCACGTACAATGTCTCGATGCTCCCTCGCCGCGCCGCTCTCCTGATCCCGCTCCTCCTGTCCCTTTCTCTTCCCTCCACCGCCCAGTCGCCCGGCTCCGTCAAGGCGGACTACGACCTTCTCCAGCGCTGGCGCTTCCGCACCGAGCCGATCGCGGTGCCGGCGGGCGGCATCCGCTGGAGCGACGAAGGCGGCGCTTGGACCCTGGAGTCCGGGAGGATCTGGCTGCAGGAGCCGACCTCGACGGGGGCGGTGACGGGTCTGGTCTTCGAGGGGAAGGGGCGGTTCGAGATGGCCGTGCCGGACCCCATCGAGCTGGCCCAGCTCCGTCGCTTTGCCCAGAAACCGGACCTGGCGAACGTTGACGAGCCGTTCTCCTCCCTCGTGCTGTGCACCGCGGGTGAGCTTCCTCTCAAGGGAATCCAGATTCCGCCCGCCAAGGGTTTCGAGGTCAACAAGCTGGGCCGGGAGCGCCATCTGCAGTGGCTCACCCAGCGATTCTTCGACGCCGACTCCCGCGTCGTGCAAGCCCTGGTCAACCCGAACGACCGTTATCTGCGAGTCGATATGAAAACCAGCGACTTCGGTTGGTTGACTTACGACTACGACGCGCAGCGGCTGGAGGAGATCCGGCTGTTCTCATTCAATACGACCTATCCCGCCGAAGAGGCCTGGCTCGCGCTCGACCGGCCCGCCGACCGGGACTCCCGGGGCCGCCCGAACAGTCATTTGAAACCGGCGATCGACGTTCAACACTTCGACATCAAAGCCGATCTCACCAAGGCGGGGCGGGACAAGGACTGGGTCAACGGGCAGTTTCAGATCGGCGTCCGCTTCATCCCGCAACGCGATGGCGACCGGGCCGTGCAATTCGTGCTCGACAACTACGCCAAGGTGGCGTTGGTCAGCGAGGACGGCAAGCCGCTGCCCTTTTTGCGCGACCACATCGGCGACCGCAGCAACGGGCTCGACGGCCGGCTCTACGACGCCTCGCTCGTCGTGCTGCTCGACCGTCCCCTGGTCCGCGGCGAGGAACGCCGGCTCGACTTCGTCTATGACATGGATCTCCAAAACTACGCTCCCGGCCGCGAGTGGTATCCGGGAACGGACGGCGACGAAACCATCCTCTCCGACTCCCACACCGCCCGCCTGGAGCTGACGGTCCGCAAGAAGTTCGAGGTCCGCGCCATGGGCCGGCGGGACGAGGCGAGCGATCGCGACGACGGCAAGACCGCGACGTCGGTCTGGATCGTGGACCACCCGGTGAAGATGCTCACCTTTACCTTCGCCGATCACTTTCGCGAGGAAAAGGCGCAGGCTCCGGGCGTGCCGGACGTCATCTGTTTCGGCTCACGAGCCAACGTCGGCGGCCTGAACAGCTTTCGCAACGTCGCCGAGGATGTTAGCCACACACTCGCCTTTTACCAGGAGCTTTTCGGCACCAAACTGCCGCCGGAGCCGATCTATGCGACCGGCATCCACGCCGGCCATGGACAGGCCTTCGACGGCTTCATCGAGCTGTCGGAATATACCTTTTCAATTTTGGGACCCGGAGCGGCCGAGCTGTTCCGCGGCCATGAGGCAGGGCATCAATTGTGGGGCGTGCAGGTGGGAGCCGCGACCTATCGCGATGCCTGGCTCGGCGAGGCCTTCGCCGAGTATTCGGCCATGATGTTCGTCGAAGCCAAGGTGCAGAACGGTCCCAACCTGTTCCAGGAGATCATCCGCGCCTATGACGACGAGCTCAACGGCTCGCTCCAATCCGGTTTCAGCAAGTTTACGCGGCCCTATGTCAACCGGCTCAACCGCACCCACGGCTCCCGCCTCGGCCCCATCGGCCACGGCTGGCGGGCCAACACCGGCGAGCTGCCCACGGCCTATTCGTCACAGGTCTATGCGAAGGGCGCGCTGGTGCTCCACATGCTGCGCGGCATGCTGCGCGACCAGACTCATAGCGATCAGACCTTCGTCGACGTCATGCGCGACTTCCTGGCCACCCACAAAGGCGGCTTCGTCTCGACGAAAGACTTTCAGGCCGCCGTGACCCGGCACGCTCCTGGGGACTGGTCCTGGTTCTTCGACGAATGGGTGGACGGCACGGGCATCCCCTCCTATCGTTGGAGCTACAATATTGCCGCCGCGCCGGACGCCGAGGGGAAATGGTCCGTCGCCTTGAAGGTCCGCCAGGCGGATGTTCCCGCGGGCTTCAAGATGTCCGTTCCCGTCGCCGTCGACTTCGGCGGCAAGACCAGCCACGTCCGAGTGATGGTGGACCAGCCGGAAAAAACCTTTACTCTAGCCTTCCCGGAGAAGCCGAGGAGCCTGATCTTCAATCCGGACTCCGAGGTCCTGGCGAAGGTGAAAAAGGATTGAGCAATGATCAAGACCCATGGCTTGACCCACATCGCCCTCGCCGTCCAGGACGTCGAGCGGTCCTCACGGTTCTACAATCAAGTTTTCGGCGCCGTGGAGACCTATCACAGCGAGCATTTCATCCAGGTCGAGACACCGGGCAGTCACGACGTACTCGTCTTCGAGCAGGCCTCGCCCGATGAAATCGACGAGATCGGCAAGACCGGCGGCATTCGCCACTTCGGTTTCCGTCTCGTCGATCCGGCGGACATCGACGCCGCGGCCTGCGCGGTGGAAGAGGCCGGCGGCACGATCCTCAGCCGCGGCGAGTTCTGCCCGGGCGAGCCGTATATCTTCGCCGCCGATCCCGACGGCTATGAGATCGAGATCTGGTACGAGTGATCTGACCGGCCTCACCACAGGGCGGGTCGCGCCCCCAACCGCCCGTCCAGACCCGCCGCCCGAAGGTTTTGTAGGTCGTCGAGAAGATCGCGCCAAGGTGATCGTCGCCTCAACCTGGATTTCTAGTGCTGGAGCAACCAGATGATTATACCTGCGAGGATCGCTACCAACAGCGCCGTCGCTACCCAGCTTAATGAGAGTTCCCTACGTAGTTTTCTGCGCCCCGTAGCCGACTGGCTCGCTTGCAGGAATGCATACACACTGTGGCTCAAGCCGCCGGCAGTTTCACTGCTCAGCCAGTGCTCGATTACGTTCACTTCCAGCTCGCTGAACAGGAGAGACTCTGGCCGTCCTTGCTTCTCCCATGCTTCAACCCTCGCATCAAGTGAAACTGCTGCCGCAGGCTCGTTCGCCGCGAACCATTGCCTGTTCGAAGTGAGGATAGGCTCCACCAGCCGGTCATGGGGCAACTCGTACCAGATCGCGCCGTGCCGAAACTCTGCTTTCAATGCATGAAGGTCTACAAGCATGTCGACCACCGAGTTCGGGATTCCGCCCGTCTCTTGCGCTCCCCGCAAAACGAGCCCCCGGGTTCCCAAGTGAGTGATCAGCATCGTACCGAACCAACGCCGAAGCCTTCCTTCCTTGACGCCGGACTGCTCCGCTGCTATCTCCAGAGCGTGGTCATAGAAGCTTGAGAGAGCTTGGTTCACGCCGGACATCGAGAGATAATCTTCGGTGATCACGTCGGTGTTGGGGTCTAGTCTCTCAAAAAGACTTCGGCAGACAACCTGTAGCTGAAAGGGATCGATGATCTCGCCGCGCGCGACAACCCAACCCTCCAGACCCCCTACCGTGACACGCAGCAGGCTGTCGACTAATTTCTCCGCAACGCCGGGAGCTAATCGACGACCGGTGCCCTGTAGAGGACGGGTGATCGCCTCGAGGGCAGCCTCTTCTCGCAAACCCTGCAAGCGGAAATGAGTCTGAAGTCTTCCCGGAAAGCGCGACAGGTAGGGGTCGAGGCACGCGACGTAGTCCTCTCGCATGGCAAAGATCACTCGCAGGTGCCGGTCTGCGTCCAATGCGTCACGAACTTGCTCAATCAACTCCTGCCGTTGTTCCCATTGTGCTGGATACAACGTGAAGAGCTCCTCGAATTGATCGAAGATGGCGATACGGAAGGCCGAGAGATCTGGTTCCGTGGAGGAGAATTGACGGCCGGCCAGATAATCCCGCAAAGTCATCCTGGCCAGCTCACTTGGATCGCTTCGGCCAAGGTCCCAGCTCAGCAAGGTGTGTAGCACATAGATATTCGACGTCGCACCAGTGCCGGTTTCGACTATCTCTAGCGGTCCCCCCAGCCGTGCTGGCGGCAGCACTTCGCATCCCTCTCGCTCTAGCATGGGGATGAGTTGCGCGTTGAGGAGCGAAGTCTTTCCGGCGCCTGCCGGAGAGTAGAGCAGAACCTCCGGATGGGCGATCGTGAGATTCGACAGGTTCCTGGCTTCGCGGTCCCGCCCAAAGAAAAGCTCCTGATCCTGCCGCAAGAAAGGCCGGGGCCCAACGTAAGGATTGAGATCGTGGCCTGGCGCAGTCATGCGGTAAATTCCTCCCACTTCCGGCGGAGCTCGGTCAGAAAATCCCTCACGGTACCCCAGTAGACGATCATGCCCGATCTGTCATAATAGCGCTGGGTGGCTGCCATGATTCTTGAATCATGCTCGGTGTCGGCCGCGAAATCCCGTGGCGGGGGCAGCACCAGAAAGTGAGCTTTAGCCAAGCTCCTCCTCTGGTAGCGTTCCAGTACCCTCAGCAGTACTCTGAGCCCGAGGTCTTCCACTCCAAGGAAGAGCAGGGATCCCATTGACAGGGCACGTTCGACTTCAGGCGGAATCGAATGCATTGACTGTACACTGAGCAAAAAGTCAAAATAATCGTCCTCGGTGAGAACCAACGAATCCGGAGTGTTGGCGATTCCGAAGAAGTGAAACACCGAGGGCTCTGATGGCGAAGGTGAGCCTGCGTCGAGATCGTATTTCACTTCGAGATCTCGATTCCATCGAGAGTAGGCTTGTTTTGGTTTTCGGCCCACAGCCTGAAGCGCCTGCTCCATCATGTCGTCGTAGGTAGTTGTCGCGTAGGTCGGGCATCCAAGGGATGCCAGAAAGCGGTGAGGATTATCGGGATCGCTGAAATCGGGCGGTGCGAATCGTTTGGTTTCTCTCGCGATGAGCTCCTTGGGGAACATACCGTCCTGCGTCGCCGCCAGATACTGTGCGACTCGAGTCAGGTCGGCTTCGTCCGCATTGGGATAATCGTAGCGATGGGCCAACTCTCGCGCCAGGTCCGAGGAAAGGGGTGCAATTCCGACCAGCAAACCTGAGCCTAGAACGGGCACGCAGCGACCGGTGGCGATGCTCCGCCGCAGAATCTCCCAATAGTTCTCCCGCCAGGAGGTCTCTGGTAAAGGAAAAGTACCTCCTTTCAGCGATGAGCTCCCATCCTGGCCCCTGGTTACCACCTGCTTTGGTTGAGTGCTCTTGATCGCCTTCAACAGCTCCTTGGCCTCCTCACCTTCCAAGGTAGCCAAGAGCCGGACGGCGTTTTCTACCCGGTCACGAGGTGTATTTGGACGAAGGACGATATCCTGGAGAATGTTCCAGACGTCCACTCCGTTTTCTGCAGCTTTGTCGAACCAGAACCGTGACTCCTCCCCGAATTGTAGAGCTGCAAGGAAAAGAGCCTGCGAACGCGTGTTGAGCAGGTCTTTCAGCATCCTCCCTGCTTGGATCGAGACTTCGTCCGGCTCCGGCCGATCCGCTATCCGGTCGAGAGCTAACGCTGCTTTGAGCGCTTGGACACTGTCATCTCGTGCAGTAGTTTGCAGGAGCCTGAGGGCGTCGAGGGTTCGCATCCGCCTCAAGACGTCGATAGCCTGGCTGGCCAGTTCCTCGTCGCTCAAAGTCGTTGCCAGAAGGCTCACGGCCTCGCCGGTCCTTATTTTGCCAAGCACCTCCAGGGTCATCGGGGCTAATTCTTGGCGACGCAAGGCGGACTCCAGGAGCTGCAACGCCCGTGTGCCTCGCAGCTCACCCAGGAGTTGGAGGGCGTTTTTCACTTGGTCACCCAGCAACTCCACGCCCTCCAGCTGGAGCTGGAGCATTTCCCAAACATCCACTTCGCTCGCGTCGGCCATTTCAAACCAGGTGCTGAGGGCAATCCCGTGCTCCAGGCTAGCGGTGAACAGGAATTCGGCCTCTTCGCGGGTTAATCCCTCCAATAACTCGTATCCTTCGGAAACCGCCTCGAGCTCGTCCCGGGCCATGTAGAGCGCTTCCCGTTCTTCCTCGCTGAAGAGTTGGGGCAGGTCCGCCAAGTCCCGCAGCCTGCTTGCCGGTCCTGCCAGTCTGTGAATCTCGTTTTCGCTCCGCACCATCGCCTCTTTTACACGTTGCCTCAGAGCTATGATTTTCACCCTCTCCTGGAGGGGTTCCAGGGCCGCAACCAGATAGTCATGCGACAACTCGATCACTTCGAGGCGGTCACGAAGGCTTTTTCTCAGGAATCTCACTTCGACCAGCCGATCGATCACCTCGCGCAGGGGCCGATCGTCGGTTGCGAGTCGCTCGACCAGAGCACGGAGTTTGGACGGATTGCGAACGATGTCGCGCAGGTGATTGTCGTCCAAGGTGAGCTCCTGCACGACTCCAAGGACATCGCGTACGTACTTTGTCTTCCACGGCGTGCACAGCTTTGGGAGCAGTGCATAGAGCAGGTACAGTTGTGACTGCGATTCCAGCTTTCCGAACATCTCTTCCAGCCGCCGGTACAAGATCTGGACAGCGATCGTGTCACGGCTGCCTTTGCGGCCGAGCGTGTTGTAATGGTCGAGTGTGATCCGTTTCTCGCCTGATTGCCGAAGCGACTCCGTCTCTCGCCACAAAGTGTCACAGACGATCTGCAACTGGGCCGGTTCGATGCGGTCATTTTCCTTACGGTCTTGGAGGTCGCGGATTAGCCGGTCCTCCAACTCGCGGTCGATACCGACGCCGAAGAAGCGGGCCGGCTCCACGATGGCCTCGCGGGCCTGCTCCTCGTCGAACCAGTGGAGCCGGAGATTGGAGTCGTTATGGAAGATGGTGGGGATTTCTTCCCTGAACTCGTTCATTTCGTGGAAGAACTCCTCGCGCATGGAGAAGACGAGGTGAAAGTCGGAATCTGGTCCGAGAGTCAGAGCCGCGACGTCTGCAATGAAACGGCGGCCCCGCTCGGAACCCGGACGGACATAGATGAAGAACTCTTCGAACTGATCGAAGAAAAGGACGATAGGCTCGTCCGGCTTGAGTCTTGCTACCTCGGCCGCTAGCTCTGCGAGCGTTTCGCCCGCCAAGTGCGTCTCCAGTTGCCTCTCCAGCTCCAAGCGGGCTGAGGTGACCGGATCTTCGCGGACGCGGATGTGAAAGGTGCGATAATCGCGCTCCTCGAGACGAGGGCGCACACCGGCGTTGATCAGCGATGTCTTGCCCGTTCCGGTGCGGGCGAACAGGACGACCAGCCGACTGACCAGTACGTCAGCCAAGAGGATACGCGTCTCGCGTTCCCGCCCAAAGAAGATCTTCCGGTCATCCTTTCTTGCGATCGGATCGAACTCGTAGTGATCGAGGAATTTGTACGGAGACTCAGGTACGGATGTGTCCATAGTGGTTCCTGGCCATGGCCGGGCTTATTGATCGTATGCTCGGCAGCGTTGCTCCAACTCGTCAGCGAACTCGTAGATGTCCATGTTGTAGATAAAGATGTGATCCTCCCAGAAGCGAACCCAATAGTCGGGCGGGTTGTGCTGAATCGCAAAAGACTCCCGCATCTTATTGCGCGGAACGTTACTGATCAACCCTTTGTACAGCGTTCTGAAGTCCCAGTCCTCAAGCCCGTAGCCGAGAAAGAGCAGATTGGAGGAAGCGAGCTTCCCTGTAACCAGTTCGGGAATGCTGCCGTCCTTCCGGCCGACAAGGGTGAGGAACTGGATGTAGTCCTCCTCCGTGATGACGACAGAGGGAAATCCTTCCGGCGGCTCCTCATCGAGAAACGAGCCGTGAATCTTGTAGAGCACAACCCCGTCGTGGTCGGCGAGCTTGTTTTTCAGAATCTCCTGCTGCGCGCCTACGAAGCCTTCGAGCGGCTGCACTACAACCTCAAAAGGGCCTACCTGAATCCCTGCGATCTCCTGAGCATAGATCGTTTCCAGGAGCAGTCGGTTGAGCCGGAGCAAGGCATCCCCCTGCGGACCCAGCCGCATCATCCTCCTCGCCCATCGAGGCAGATCCAACGCAGAGAATTCCTCCCGCTCATGGAGATGGTAATCTTGCTCGAGAACCCGGTTCAAATCGACGACCAAGGCGTTGGTGAGGTCGGCTGATGGAGGATCGGGAGCTTGATAGGCATCCAGCAGCCGACGAGTCGGAGATGAGAACTGATCTCGAAGGTAGGACGAGAGGGAGTCGTTTCCGCGGCCAAGCTTGGCCGCGAGCCCTGACGGGTCTTTGACATCGTCGAGCAGCCGGGCCATCTCACACTCGACCGCCTGCTCTACCGCGTTTTGATGCACGGTGGCCTGGGATTTTTCGAGAAGCTCAAGTGCATAGGAAGAGAAGCGTTGGCGAAAGTAGGCGGCCAACGGATCATCTACCTTCATCAGCTGCTGGGTCAGAGCGACCGGATCCCTCGGAGGGCTGGGTCGCAGCAGAGGGGCCTCCCTGAGAGCCTGTTCCATTAAGCGATCATAGTTAGTGGTAACGATCATCGGCACCGGAAGGCGCGCCAGAGTCGCCAGCAGCTTCGACGGCCTGCATTTCCGGTCGGGCAGGATCTCCTGGAGTAGCTCGATAAAGCTCTTCTGTTTGCGCCTGGCGAGGGTATGGAACGCGACACGTCCCAGATCTTGGACTTTCAGTCGGCCAAGATCGTCAAACTCCTCCAAAAGCTTCTTGAGAACCGGATTCGCCTTGACTTCTCCCAGCTCGTCCAGGCTCCCCACCTTCAGTCCGGTCAGGTCTTCGACAAGCTTCACCGTGACGTCTTTGGCTAGGGGAAGTCCCGAGTACTCCTTCGTGCTCACGTTCACGCCGGCGCCCAAGAACGGCACGCAATTCCTTTTATGGATTTGTTTGACAAGCTCTCCCCAGTGAGTCGGGTTCATTCGGGTTGCTGGCATGGTTATGAACTCCCGCGCTGGTCGGCAGAGCGACGTACCGCGACCGACATCCTCTGCTTTGAGAGGAGTTTAGCATGTCAAGGTGCCGGGGCATCCCTTCTCGTCGACGATCTAAGAGAAGAACGAGGCGTTGGAAGCTAGAGCCCGCGCAGGATGCGATATTTTCGGAACAGATGAGGGCCGGGCTACCCCGCAGGCTTTCCTTCCACCACGTTTTCCTGCGCATTGACCGCCTGCCACCGGCCGTCGCGAAAGACGAAGACGTCGGTGAAGACATTCCTGCGCACCTCGGCGCCGTCGGGGCCGGAGATCACGACGGTACCGGTGACGATGGCGGCGTCGCCATACAACCGCACGATCATCCCCTTGAATTTGCGCTGGAGATTGGTGGGTGGGGGATGGTGGGCGAGCCAGTCGAGATGCTGCTGCCGGGTCAGGAAGTCCCCGGTCGGAACGGGATGAACGAAGTCGACCGCGAGGATCGGCTCCAGCTTCGACGGCTCGCGAGCGTCAAGCCACGTCTGCTCCAGGAGCATCAGGGCGGCCTGGTCGCTATCCGGCGTCCGGTGTCCGGCACTGCCGGCAGTACCGGCCGCGCCGAGCAGTGTCAGGGAGAGAAACAGGAGCACGATTCCACGAACTTTCGGCAAGGCGTCGTCGGTTCTCATCTCGTGAAGTATAGAAGGTGGATGCGGTATCGTTCTCGCCGTGGCCGCAAGAAAAGGACCGTACGAAAAGATCTACGCCGTCATCCAAAGCGTTCCGCGCGGCAAGGTCGTCACCTACGGGCAGGTGGCGGCACTCGCAGGGCTTCCCAAGCGGGCGCGCCTGGTGGGGACCGCCTTGCGGGAGGCGCCCGAGGGGCTCGATCTCCCCTGGCAGCGGGTGATCAACGCGGGCGGCAGGGTCAGCAGCCGCGGCGGACTCGGCGTCGAGGAGGGCTACCAGCGTCATCTTCTCGAAGAGGAAGGCGTGGTCTTCAACGCCCACGGCCGCACCGACCTCGAGCGTTTCGGTTGGGACCCTGATGCAGCGCCGCGTGGTCGGAAGAGGGCGGTCCCTACCAAGAAACCGGCCTCTGCCGTGAAGGCCATCGAGGCGATTCTGCGTCCCTTGGGTACTAAGGAGCGGGCTGAGGGATCGAAAGCCTACCTCAAGAGCGACCTCGACTTCATCGGCGTGACGACGCCGGATCTCCGAAGCGCTGCGCGCCTCTGGCTGAAGAACCACCCGGATCTGGATCGGCCGTCCCTCGTGGCTCTGGCCGGCGATCTTTGGGCGACAAATAACCACGAGCTGCGCTCCTTTGGCATGGAGCTTCTTCAGATGCGCGTCGCGCTGCTGCGCAGCGAGGACATCGATCTCCTGGAAGACCTTCTCCGCCGCTCCCGCTCCTGGGCCTACGTGGACTTCATCGCCACTCAGATCGTGGGGCCCCTGGTGGAGAAAGACCCGCGCCTCAACGCCCGACTCGACCGCTGGGTGAAAGACCCGGACTTCTGGCTCCGCCGCTCCGCCGTCCTAGCTCTGCTCGTTCCCCTGCGCCGAGGCGAAGGCGACTGGCCCCGCTTCGTCCGCTACGCCGACCGCCTGCTGGAAGAGAAAGAGTTCTTCATCCGCAAGGCCCTGGGCTGGGTGCTGCGCGAGGTGTCGAAGAAGGACCCGGAGCGGGTGAGGAAATTCCTCGCTGAACGGGAAGGGCGGGTTTCCGGGGTGACGCGGCGGGAGGCGGAGAAGTATCTGTAGTTGGTCTGGCTTCTATCAACGTAACGGCCTCTGCCGGATCTGATGAGGCTCCACGACCGTATATCGGTTCACGAAGTTGACGACCTGCGCGAGATCGAGAACAACTTCTGCAGGTTGTGATGGCGTGGTAGGCACGAACCGGAAGTAGACGACGCCAACCGGGGCCGGCATGCCGTGTCGGTAGATCAATTTCCCGTAGTCACGATCGAAGGTCAGGAGAATTCGGTCTTCTTGGACGGCCAGGGCGAGCACTTTTTCGTCCTTGCTTGCGGGCATGGACTCAGCGATCGCAAAGACATCGTGCCCCTCGTCCCGGAGTCGACGAACGCTCGCGAGGGGAACGTTCTCGTTGGCGAGGAACCGCATTCACGCGGTACGGAGATGGAGAGAGTAGAAACTTTCGTCCTGGAGGGATTCCGCGGCAAAGGCAAATACTGCTTGAAGACCGGCCGGGGTAAGGGTGGGGTAATTCGACAGGATCTGATCCGAGGTCCAACCGGCGCCCAGTAGACCGAGAAGAAACTCCACGGCCAAACGAGTTCCCTTTACGACCGGCTTTCCGGCCAGGATTTCCGGATCCGCCTGGATATAGTCTCGCCAGTCCATGGTGACGCTAGACTACCTTACCTCCGCTGACGCAGCAAGGCGCTGATTCTTGGGAGGTCGTTCCTCACTCCTCCACAAACCGCTCCAAAAAAGCCGCCGCGAACGGCGATTTCTCGACTTCGGCCTTGTCGAGCTGATTGTCCCACCACACGCCCTCGCTGTTGGCCAGCAGGATCATCGTGAGGTGGCGGTCCGGAACCTTGAGGTAGAGGGCGGAGTACGCTTTTTCCCACCAGCCGGAGTGCCAGACTAGCTTGTGGCCGTGGTAGTTCTGGATGAACCAGCCCAGGCCGTAGGGGAGGGCGGCGCCGGCGGCGTTGTGCATGGGCGTCATCATTTGTTGGACGGAGGCCGGGGAGAGGAGCTTGCCGCTGTCGAGGGCGATGTCGAATTTCGCCAGGTCGAGCACGGTCGAGATGACGCCGCCCGCGGCTCCGTCGCCTTGCGGTGGGGGATCTTCGGACCGCACTAGGGTGCCGTTCGCGTCCAGGTGATAGGGAAGGGCGAGCGCCTCCGCCAAGTCGGCGCGCAGGGGAAGGTTGCGGTGTTTGCGGGCTGACCGGGTCATCCCTGCGGGAACGAAGATGTAACGCTCGACCAGGGTGGAAAACGGCTCACCCGCCACTTCAGCCATGGGGCGGGAGGCCCAGGAGTACATCAGCGGGTTGTAGCGGAAGCCCTCGCCCGCCTTGCCGTTCACCGTGTGAGAGAGCAGGTTGCGCAGGGTCAAGGGCTCGGTGTCGCAGTGGAGGTCGCGGGCGAAGATGCCGCCCCCTTGGCGGAAGCTGTCACAGAACTCCGTGTAGCCGCGGTAACTCTTCATGGGCCGGTCGAGATCCAGCTTGCCGAGCTCGACGAGCTTCAGCGCCACCGCGGCCGAGACCGGTTTGGTGACGGAGGCGATGTTGAACGGCGTCTCCGGCGTCGCGGGGCGCTTTGACTCCAGGTCCGCGTAGCCAAATCCATGGGCGAGGATCACCTTGCCGTCCTGGACGATCGCGACGGACAGACCCGGAATGTGAGCCTTGACGCGAAGATCGTCGAGGGTCGCGGCGACGGCGGCGATGTCAGGCGGCCGATGGCTACCCGGCGGCCGGGAGGTTGGCGGCACGCAGGCGGCGAGGAGAAGGCAGAGGCTCAGCGCGTGGGGAATCTTCATCGCCGGGGTCATACCATGAACCATCCTTGACGTGCGAGGGAGGCTCATAGAAGAATAGCCGACAATCGTTTGCGATACCGATCCCATCCGGCCGATCCGCAGGTGCTCGCGAGCGATCCCCGAGGGCGTGGGGATCGCGATGCCCGCTCCGGCCGAGCCTCCCACCGCGTTGCGCAGGGCCACCAGGACTTTCGGAGCCGCCCCTGAGACGGCGCCGGTCTCTCCCGTTCCGGACGGCGACTCGCGTTCCGAGTCCTGAGCGGCGCCTCTCGCGTCGCGGATCGTCTCCGCTTCGCTGCGGATCTCTCCCGCTCTTTCGTGGACCTCTCCCGAAAGGAGGGCAACGTTGGCCCTGGT
>Ga0134121_10000931_pt1 | contig 29540 bp, 24 predicted proteins | sample KB301_FD_96463 | JGI IMG/M metagenome (GOLD analysis project Ga0134121, IMG submission 96463) | Terrestrial soil microbial communities without Nitrogen fertilizer from Kellogg Biological Station, Michigan, USA - KB3-0-1 | ecosystem: Environmental > Terrestrial > Soil > Unclassified ... | reverse complement strand
GTACAACTTCGCTTCGATTCCGACTGTCGCCAGCCGGCGGCCGCTATGGGATCGGAAACATCCGGAAGATCCGGATAGCCGCTACGAGTAGGGGAGCGACCAATGAGCGCAATCACACCGGCATTTGAGACACCTGGCTCATGGCGTCTTCCGTACCGCGGAACGGTCGCCATGGTTTCATTGATCGTTGCGGAGACAGCCATCTTCACAATCTTTGTAGTGGCATATCTCTTCTATGTGGGAAAGAGCCTTTCAGGTCCGACGCCAAACGAGGTGCTCGAAACACCGATCTTTTTGACGATATGTCTGCTGGCGAGCAGTCTGACAATTCACTTCGCGACAAAGTTCCTTCAACTCGGAAGGCGAAGCGCATTTCTGGGATTGTGGTTGCTCACGATTATTCTCGGTGGCCTCTTCATGTACGGCACCGCCCAGGAATGGTACCGGCTGATCTACGAACACGGGCTAACAATTTCGACGAATCTCTTTGGAACGACCTATTACTCGCTGGTGGGGCTACATGCGTTTCACGTCACCGCAGGACTGATCCTGCTCTCCATTGTGTTGATGTTCGGGTTGGCGGGCCGGATCGATCAGAGCCAATCCCAGCGCGTTGGCCTGTTGTCGCTTTACTGGCACTTCGTCGATGCGGTGTGGGTTGTCGTTTTTACCGTGGTCTACATTCTCGGGCGCTGAGAGAGAAAGAGGAGAAACAAAATGGCAACGCTACTGTCCGAACGACAACCGACTCAAAGCCCTCAGACTCCGCGCGAGATTGAAGTGCCGTCCACGACCGCATGGCCTCTTGTCCTGGCCTTTGGCTTAACGCTGCAGTTCGCAGGACTGGTGACGAACGTATCCGTGAGCGCGCTCGGCTTGGTGCTTTCCGTTGCGGGCTGCGTTGGCTGGTTCCGCGAAGTGTTCCCTCACGAACATGAAGAAGTCGTGCGCGTCGCAATCGAAGATGCTCCAGTGACAACACGACGCCGCGTGGTAGAGCGACTGCCGATCGCGGCCGATCAACTTCGCGCATGGCTTCCACTCGATACCTATCCGATATCGGCCGGAGTAAAAGGCGGATTGGCTGGAAGCATCGCGATGGCGGTTTTGGCCTGTGCCTATGGAGTGTTGAAGGCCGGAAGCATTTGGTATCCGATCAACCTTCTCGCCGCGGTGGTCTACGCGGAATCGATCAAACTCGGCCCCGCACAGCTGAATTCGTTTCACGGCGACAGCTTCGCCATTGCCGTGGGTCTGCACGGCCTCGTGTCCACGCTCGTAGGCATGCTCTATGGCGCGATGCTTCCAATGTTCGCCCGGCGGCCCATTGTGCTCGGAGGACTGATCGCCCCCGTCCTATGGTCAAGCCTGCTTTACTCGATCCTGGGCCTTTTGAATCCTTTGCTCGAGAGCCGCATCGACTGGACGTGGTTCATCGCGTCGCAGTTTGCGTTCGGCATCGTCGCCGGCATTGTCGTCACGAGGCAGTTGCCCATGCCGACACGCGAGAACCTGGCCTTCGCCCTTCGCGCAGGAATCGAAGCTCCCGGATTAATGCCACCACGGCAAGAAGGAGAGCAACGCCCATGAGCTCATTTCGATATCTATGTCTATCCGCGGTGCTGGGCGTCGGCCTGCTCTCGGGCTGTGGCGTTCCGCATGGCCAGCCAGGTAAAGAATCGGAGATTCTGCCGCCCAATGAAGTTCTGAAGTTCAGCACGCTGTACGCAGAGAATTGCGCGGGCTGCCATGGCGCCGAGGGCCGCGGAGGAGCCGCGATCGCGCTTGCCGATCCGGTCTACCTTGGCATTTCAAATGAAACGACCATTCGCAAAGTGATTGCAAACGGCGTGGCCGGAACGTCAATGCCGGCATTTGCGCAGAGCGCGGGAGGAATGCTGACGGACAAGCAGATTGATGTGCTTTCCAACGAAATTCGATGCTGCTGGAACAGGAACGAGACTCTCAACGGAGTCAACGCGCCTTCATATGCCGCGACGTCTACGGGCAATGTCCAGCGAGGTGAAGAAGCGTACAAGACGTACTGCCAATCGTGCCACGGGGACGGCGGCCGCGGGGGACCGAAGGGCAGCGCCATTACAAATGATTCCTTCCTCGCGCTGGTAAGCGACCAGGGACTGCGGACGATTGTCATTGCTGGCCGTCCGGAATTGGGCGCGCCCGATTGGCGTGGCAACGTATCGGGTAAAGCGATGTCGGAGCAGGAAATCACCGACGTCGTTGCATGGCTCGTATCGCACCGATTACCGAATCCCGGTCGCCCCTATTCCCCTTCGAAAGACGAACTGGGCAAGGAGTCTCACAATGTCGAATGAAACTTTGATGACCCGCCGTGGGCTGTTCATGAAGTTGGGAATCCTGTTCAACGGAATCGTGGCCACCGCGTTGGCAGTGCCGATTGTTCAGTATCTCGTCTCGTCGGTTACGCGTGGGCGTTCGGACGGCTACCTCTCCTGGGTGTCACTCGGATCCGTGAACGACTTTCCCGAGGGCGAGACGCGCCTGGCAACGTTCCGCAATCCCTACGTGACGCCGACCGATGGCAAGACAGCAGACACTGCCTGCTGGGTGCGGCGCGTCGAAGGCGATAACTTCCAGGTCTTTGCTGTTAACTGCGCACACCTCGGGTGTCCGGTCCGGTGGTTTCCTCAATCCGGCCTGTTCATGTGTCCGTGCCACGGCGGGGCGTACTATCGCGACGGAGGGCGCGCATCGGGGCCGCCGGAACGAGGGCTCTTCGAGTACCCCTATAAAGTCGAGAACGGCATGATCAACATTCAGGCCGGCGAGCTTCCGACGCCGGGACCGAGTGCGGCTCTCACCACGAGGACAACGTCATGCGCCTGATTGCAAGAATCGGAGAATGGTTCGACAGCCGGCTGCAACTGGCCGCGCCGATCCGTGAAGTGGCCGAACATCCGGTACCACGCAACACGGCAAGCTGGTGGTATGTGTTCGGCAGCGCCGCACTCGTTGTCTTCATGCTGCAACTCGTTACGGGAATCCTGCTGGGAATGCTTTATGTCCCTTCTGCGGGCGAAGCCTGGAACAGTCTGCAAGCCCTGAATCACGATGTGAGCTTCGGCTGGTTCATCCGGGCCTTGCACGGATGGGGTTCGAACTTCATGGTCGCGATTGTGTTTATTCATATGGCGCAAGTCTTCCTCTTCGGGGCTTACAAGTTTCCGCGCGAACTGACCTGGATCGTCGGAGTCTTGCTGCTGCTAATGACTCTCGGCATGGCATTTACCGGACAGGTGCTGCGCTTCGATCAAGACGCCTACTGGGGGCTCGGGATCGGCGCGTCGATCGCGAGCCGCGTTCCCTTGGCGGGTCCGGCGGTTGCGAAGCTGATGCTGGGCGGGCCCATCATCGCGGGGGCAACCCTATCCCGATTCTTCGCTCTGCACGTGTTCGTGATTCCGGGATCGCTAATCGCCTTTGTTGGCCTTCATCTATTGATGGTGGTGAAACTGGGCATCAATGAATGGCCCATGCCCGGACGCATCGTGAGGCGGGCAAAATACGTCAGCGAGTATCACGAATTGATAAAGAAGGATGGCGCTCCGTTTTTTCCCTACGCTGTTTGGAAGGATCTGTTCTTCGCCGCGTTCGTTCTTCTGGCCGTTGGCGTGTGCGCCGTCTATTTCGGTCCATTTGGTCCCACGGGCAGGCCGGATCCAACGATTATCCAAACCGCACCGAGGCCGGATTACTTCTTCCTGTGGCTCTATGCCCTGCTCTCTCTGCTGCCTCCCTCGCTCGAGACACCTGTGCTTCTCATTGGCCCGGTCCTGATGATTATTGGGCTGATCCTCCTTCCATTTCTGTCCGGCGAAGGTGAAAAGAGCTGGAAGCGGAGACCGATTGCCGTTCTGACCGTGATGTTGATCGCAATTACTCTCGGAACGTTTACCCGTCTCGCGGAGTTCGCGCCCTGGAGTCCGCACATGAACGCCTGGAGCGGGGATCTTGTCCCGCCAAGATTTCTTCATGGCACAACCGCCCTTGAACGACAGGGCGCCCTTGTCTTTCAGGCCAAGCAGTGTCGCAATTGCCATGCCCTTGGCGACGCGGGCGGAGAGAGAGGGCCTTCACTCGACAGCGTTGCGGCGCGGCTCACTCAGGACCAACTGATCCGGCAAGTAATCCAGGGCGGTGGCAACATGCCGGCATACGGAAAGAACTTGAGTCCCGCGGAGACCACGGCACTTGTTGCATTTCTCACAACGTTGCACCCGGAGGGACAGGGTCCAGCTCGGGATTCTTCGCGCGACACGGTTCGTGGGGACGGTGCCGACCCGAGACCCTAGGAGACAAATTCATGCCACACGCCCATCACGGCGGATTGGAATCCTGGGAGTTTCCCATTGCGCTGACCGTGGCCTTGGCTTTCATGGCCCTGGTGTACTTATGTGGATGGTTTCGCCTTCGCCCAACACCCTCAGGCAGCATGGCATCGTGGCGGGCTGGAAGCTTCCTTCTCGGATTGTGCTCGATCTGGACGGCCGTGGGCTCGCCGATTGCTGCATTCCATCATGAATTGCTGACAGTGCACATGGTCCAGCATCTGCTGTTGATGACGATTGCGCCGCCCTTGATTTATTTGGGTGAGCCGTTCACGGCGCTGTTGCATGGCCTGCCCAGGAGAGTCGATCGTGCAACCCGTACACTGTTCGAGTTGCCATCGATCCACCGGTTCGGAACAGTCGTCACCCAACCCGCATTCTGCTGGCTTGCCGCAACTGCAACGTTGATTGCCTGGCATGTGCCGGCGGTACTCGCGTTCGGAATGAAGTCGGAAGCGTGGTACGCGATTCAGCACGTGTCCTTCCTTGTCACCGGCCTTCTCTTTTGGTGGCCTGTGTTCCTGCCATGGCCGAGTACGTCGGCCGGACCGAACTGGTCGACGGTCCTATACCTGTTCCTTGCGACGCTGCCGTGCGACATTCTTTCCGGGTTTCTCGTGTTCTCCGAGCGCATCGCTTATCCCATATACCTTTCCTCATTGCAGCATTCGGGACTCTCAGTTATCGAAGATCAACAGTGTGCGGGCGCGGTGATGTGGACCTGTGTCACAGTCGTCTACCTTGTGGCAGGGACCATTCTCGCAACGAGATTGCTTTCGCCGAGAGCCGACCTGAATAGTCTGGAGGTTCTCTAAGGATGGCGGCTCAAACTGCTCTGGTCACTCTTGATGCCTCCAGTGCTCAACGCCATCGCTATGCAGATCTCCTTCTCCTACGCGACTACTGGGCGCTGACGAAACCAGAAATCAATTTTCTGATCGTGATCACGACGTTCGCCGGCTTCTACCTGGCCTATTCAGGCTCGTCTCAGAACTTTCCCTTCCTGCTATTGACCAAGGCCCTGGCCGGAACTTTGTTGATTGCCAGTGGTGCCGGGACTCTGAATCAGTACATCGAGCGAAGCTTTGACTCGCAAATGCGCAGAACTTCCCGGCGCCCGCTGGCGGCAGGCCGGCTCGGCCCCCGCGCAGTGCTGCGATTTGGCCTAACGCTATCGGCTGCCGGCAGCCTTTACCTCGCCGTGGCGGTCAACGGTCTGGCGAGCCTGCTCGCGCTGTTCACGCTGTTGTCCTACTTGCTCCTCTACACGCCGCTAAAGAGAAGGACTCCTCTTTGTACTCTTGTCGGCGCCTTACCGGGAGCGATGCCCCCTTTGATCGGCTGGGCCGCAGCGACCGGACGAGTAACGCTCGAAGCGTGGATGCTCGTCGCCGTGATCTTCCTCTGGCAATTTCCGCATTTCATGGCGATCGCATGGATGTATCGGGAAGACTATGACCGCGCTGGTTACCTCGTGCTGCCTGATGGAGTCGAAAGAGCGCGCTTCGCAGTTTTGCAAACCCTGCTGCCGCTCCTGGGCCTGATAACCTTAACTTTGCTTCCAGCGTTCACAGACCAGAGCCACATTCTCTATTACGCCGGAGCATCATTCCTGAATCTTGGATTCCTCTACTCGGGGATGCAGTTTGCGCTTCGTCGATCTCCTTCGTCAGCCCGCCGCCTGCTTGCCGTATCGATCATCTATTTGCCGTTACTGTTTGGCCTGATGATTCTGCGCGGCTAGGTTCGCGAGGCACGACTTCGCGATCGTTCGAGATTGGCCGCATCCTGTGAAGCTCGTCGACTACGGCTCCGGCTAGAGAGACGGCAAGCGGACCACACAGGAGGCCCAGCGGGCCAATGGCATACGTGCCTCCGAGCATCGCAAAGCCGACCAATACAGGGTTCTGCTTTTCGCGCGCGCCTACGACCAATGGCCGAAGGATATTATCCAGGGAACCTACAACCAGGCCTCCCCAGAGCCCCAACATCAATGCTTTCCAATAGGAACCCATGACAACGAGGCCGATAACAGCCGGCACCCAAATCAAACTGGCCCCCACGAACGGAATGACGGACGCCATCGCCCCGAACACTCCCCACTGCATCGGGGAGCCAATACCCACAAATCGGAATCCCAGACCTAAAAAAAGTCCCTGAGCCAGGGCGACAACCAGGACTCCGTTGACGTTCGCAACGATCGATTGACGGGCAACCCGCAGCAGATTGGCGGTTATCTCAGGACTGAGCGGCACCAGCGCAACCACACGGTGGAGCCAACCTTCTCCGTATCGGAGCAAATAATACAAAAAGAGAATTGATAGAAAGCTCGTGACCAAAAGCGAGGTCATGCCCTGGATCACGCCTTGCGCCTGACTGAGAAAGTAACGGACGCCGGCTTCCATGCCAGCCAGCACCTTTGCCCGAATCGCCTCCCTCGGCACCGGCAGCCGTTTCGCCACGGCATCGACTATCTGGTCCGTTGTGTGAAACACCGTCCCGGGCTCACCAGTTTGTTCCAGCGAACGCTGATTCAACGCTCCATAACCATTCTTTGCAGTCTTAACCGCGGTCACGCCCAGGAACGCAAGAGCGGTCACGAGCGCCAGAAGAGTCGCAAGTGTTGTGAGAAGGCTGGCGGGTCCCGGCTGCAGGCGGCTGCTGAGCCGCGTGTTGACCGGGTGGAGGACGATCGCCAAAATTGACGCCAAAACCAGCGAGGCGGCAAACGGCCATGCGATTTGCAAGAGGAACAGGCAAAGAACGGCGAGGAGAACTCCGAGGAGAATTCGTTGTTTTTGCTGAGGCATATCGGCTTGACCTCAAGCGGTCAACGAGGGGCAGCTTCCAATCTCTGCCGAATCGCACTCAGGGTATTCTCGAGCGAGGAACGGGTCTTACCCACGGCAACCTTGCGCACGAGGCTTCCCTTCAAACCCGTCAGCCCCGCCTGCTGCGAGGCTTTTACTGTGATCAAATAGAAACCGCGCTCATTCGGGCGCGTTTCGTCTTTGATGCAGAGTGTCAAGTCCAGTGCGGACTGAAAGTAGTGGCTGGCGTATAGCTGCTTCTGCGCGACAGCATATGTTTCATCCGAGGAGTTGCCACCGCGATACGTAATCTGCTGCACGATCCGCAAGGTAGGCTTCAACCCGAAATTCACCTTCTCCCAGTAAAACTCCGAGTGAGACCTTTCAGGAGCGCCCCCGGGGTACTCCAGGAGAACCCGGTTGACGTCGGGTAGATATACGGGAAGAGACTTCAATCGGCCCAACAGGGATTGAAAAGCCTCGGCCACCCGGGTGGGATGGTCTTTGTCGCGGTAGACACCCAGCGCTGCGTTCCCTCCCTTTTGGTAAGCGTCGAGAGCCTGCAACGCCATTTGTTGCGCCAGCCGATTTGCTTGGCCGACAGCATCCGTGCTCGCCCAATTGACCGACTTCTGAAACTGCTCCATCGCTTCCGATGGCAACTGAACCTCGCACTCACCCGGCTTACAGCCCTTCAGCTCCTTCAGATCCTGCGCATCGATGGCGAACTCCCGCAAATCGGCAAGTTGGGGCGGATTGCTAAGCCTTTGAATCGCAAGGTAGCCCGGAAGCTTGCGAATCACATCAAAGTCGTTGGCAAGCTGGAGGTATTTCTCCGGCGTGGCATCAACGTGCACGATGCCGAACACAAAGACCTGGTCCGGCGTGGGTGAATCGAGGATAGTGGCCACCGCTTTGCCGCGATGGATGGCATCGATCTGAGCATTGCTCAGCGCTATGCGCTCGCTGAGGAAACTGTCCAACACGAAGGTTTGTCCGCCCGCAACTGCCCTCGCGCCCAGCGGCAGCATTACCAGGAAACACGTCAATGTAAAGAGTGCAGCTTTCACGCTTGTCCTAGTCATGCGCTCGGCTCCTTTCGTCTGGCTCTCACTGGAATCATTGTGCCCAAGTATGCAAAGTGAAACATCACGGGATCGCGTAAGCCTTTCGTACTCCTTTCGGGAGATCAAATACCTTCGGTGTGCAGAAGCGTTTCCTCGATATCGAGCTCGCGGTTCAGTTGAAAGAATACGGCGTCAGCAATGGCCGCCTGCTCTCTTAAGCGCTCCAGTTCCTTACGTTCGGATTGGACCACTCTTTGCGTCAGTTCTCTCATGTTGCGTTCTTCGTCAAACCGGCGCGAGACACTCGGCTGCCGATCGTCTTCCAGCGCCTGGACCCTACGCTCGAACAGCAAGGCTGTATCGTCCAGCAGTGCCTGAGAAAAACCCGACGATCGTCTCAACAGACCGAGTTCTCTTAAAACGGCTTGATATATTGCAAGCCGAGCCGCGCTCTCTTCGCGGCGGGACTCGCCGCTGTCCTTAATGCCAAGCCATCGCATGAGCCATGGCAGAGTCGTCGAGGGAATCAACAGGGTCGCCAGAATGACGATATACGTTAGAAACACAATCAAATGGCGGAAGGGGAAGTCGGCACCCGACGGCAGGGTCATGGGGATCGATAGAGCAGCACCGAGAGAAACAATCCCTCTCATTCCAACCCAACTCAAGGCTGTTACAACGCTCCGACGTAGCGCCGGTTCGTTTCGCGCAATTGACGGGAAAACCTTTCGAAAAAGATACGTCACCGGAAAGATCCAAACAAACCGCGCCGCCATCACAACGAGAGCAACGGCCGATCCATAGATTGCTAGTTGAAGCCGCGAATATCCTTGAAGCCCAGTCATGACCTCAGGCATTTGCAGACCTATTAGCGTAAACACGGAGCCATTGATCATGAACAGAACTGTTTTCCAGAATGCGGCACTTTCAAGCCGGGACTGGGCTGATGTCAATCTGGGAAACTTGCATCCGAAGTAAAGACCGCCCGCCACCGTCGAAATAACTCCAGATAAACCCAAATGTTCCGCACAAAGATAGGTGGCAAAGGAAGTGATTAGAAGAAGTGTTGTCTCTGCCGTGGTGTTGTTAAGCCTCTGCACGACCGATATTCCGGCCATAGCGACAATTAGCCCGACTCCGGCGCCTCCTGCAGCCAGTGTCAGAAACTTCATGGAGGCATCGCCCAACGAGAATGATCCCGTCACGATGGCACTGATCGCAACCTTGTAGGCGACTAGCGCTGTCGCATCGTTTACCAAACTCTCGCCCTGGATGATCGTCAGCATTCGCCGCGGCACTCCCAGCTTCTTGATGATTGCAGCAGCTGCGGAAGCATCCGGTGGTGACACGATCGCGCCGAGCAAGAAAGCTACGGGCCACGACATCCCGAGGCCCAGCGCACGGGCGGCCACGGCAACCAGCGCTGTCGTGAACAGAACCAGACCTACGGCGAGCAAAACGATCGCGCGACGATATCTTTTGAGGTCTCTCCAGGACGTGAAAAATGCGGCGGCGAAGAGAATTGGCGGGAGAAAGAGCGTAAACACGACAGCCGGGTTCAGAACCAGAGGGGGTAAGCCCGGCACAAGGCTCAAGCCAAGACTACCCAGGACCAGAAAAATCTCCGTTGGCAGGCCGATGCGCCGTGCCCAGGGAACGGCGATCGTCGTTAGGAGCAAGAGCAGCAGGGTCGCCTCCACCAGGTGCATAAGAAGCAGAGACAATGCACGAATCCTGCCAGTACTGCCCCCGATCACTCCGATGAATCCAAAGAGAATCCGTCCATCGTGAATGGGTGTCGGAGGCCTCGACACCCGTCATCGCCGACCGACACTGGATTCGACATGCAGATCCTCGCGCCATCGAATCACAAACTTGGAGGTCGGGCATGACACGGCTGTTTTGGCAAACGCGTTGCTCAATATGAGCAACATGCTTAGGCGCATCAGTTCCGTGCTGCTCGGTCTCATCCTACTGTTGGCGGCCAGACAGGGGCGTGCGCAGCAAGGTTCGACATCGGACGTGGAAGAACTGACATTGGACCGCGCCATCGAACTGGCGTTGAAGGACAACAGGCAGGTTCAGGTTGCAAGATTGGAAGTTGAAAAGTCTGGCGACCGGCTCGCAATAGCGAAGACCCATCGCCTGCCGCAAATCGAATCTTCGCTGCTTGCCTCGGAGTTGGTGAACAAGGTTCATTTTGATTTCAAGCGAGGGGACCTCGGCACGCTCGAAGGCCTCGGCCCGGTTCCTGAGCGAGACGTTTCTGTGACAGCGCCCCGGCGGCCCGCGTTCTTCTTCGGCGGCAGTGTCTTCCAACCGATCACGCAGCAATACCGCTTGAGTCTCGTCGATCGGAAAATCGAAGTTGGGCGTGAAATCGCTGCGCAGCAGTTGCGAAGCAAGCAGTTGGAAATCGCGAACAATGTAAAAAAGGTCTACTACTCCCTGATCGAGTCTCAGAGCGCGCTGCAGTCCGTCGAGGAGGCGCTGAAGCTATACCGGGAACTGGATCGCGTAACGGATCGCTATGTAGTTCAACAGGTCGCGTTGAAGGCAGAGAGTCTCGAAGTGAAGACACGGTTGCAAAAGATCGTTTACCAGGCCATGACGCTGCGAGACCAGTTCGAGGATCAGAGAGAGAAGCTCAACATCCTTCTTGGCCGTGACATCGGCGCGGAGTTTCGCATCGCAATCGTGCCGATGCCAACGCGGTTTGAAGACAATCTGCAAGCGGCACGTAGCGAAGCAATAGCCCAACGGCCCGAACTTCGAGAAGCACAACTCAAAGTGGAAGCGGCCGAATACGATCGCCGCATTACCAAGTCCGGATACATTCCCGACGTCAGTGTCGGCGTCCGCTACACATCCATTCAAAACGTAAAGTTGCTGCCAGACAACCTGATTCAGGCCGGCTTTCTGTTTTCGTGGGAGCCCTTCGATTGGGGGCGCCGGAAGCGCGAAATGGCCGAAAACGCCAAAACGGCGCAACAGGCGCGGACAGGCCTGAACGAAGCACAAGACAAGGTGCTCGCCGAGGTCGGAGATCAATTTCGGAAACTGCGCCAGTCCCGCCAGTTGCTGATCGCGGCTCAACTGGGGCAAGACGCGGCACAAGAGAATGTGCGGGTTCTGAACGCACGCTATGAAGCGCAGGAGAGTCTACTCAAAGACGTCTTGCAGGCGCAGTCTTCCCTGGCTGAAGCCGATCACCAGTATGAGCAAGCGCTACTTTCGTTTTGGACCGCCAGGGCTGACTTTGAAAAAGCCGTCGGAGCGACTCCGTGAAGATCGAAACGCAGGAGCAATGAGCCATGGCAGAAGAATCGACGACTAAAGAGAAGCGCACATCAGGTTGGGTTGCAGTTGTTCCGGTCCTCGTTCTGCTGACTGCCGGCGCGATGTTGTTCGCCATTACCAAAAACTGGGATTCCTGGACAAGCAGTCGAGACGTGCAGGAGACCGATGATGCCTACGTGCGAGCCGACCTGACCCCGCTCAGCACGCGAGTTTCGGGGACGGTTGCCCAGGTTGCCGTCAACGATTACCAGAACGTCAAGGCTGGCGATCTTCTGGTTGAACTGAAGAATGACGACTATCAAGCCCAGGTCGAGCAGGCAGCCGCAGTTGTGCGGACAGCGGAGGCCGCCATCGAGAATGCCAGGCGACAGCAGTTGCTGCAGGACGCTCGCATCATGCAGGCCGATGCGGGAATCGATGCCGGGAAGGCCCAGGTAGTACAGGCACAATCAGGAATTGAAGCCAGTATGGCGCAAATCAAGGATGCGCAGGCTGCCGTCGAAGCAACAAAAGCGGACGTTGTCCGCACCGATTCGGAACGACGACGCCAGGAGGCATTGATCGAAGCCGGAGCGGCAACCAGGCAAAAGCTGGAACAGGTTGTCGCCGACGCCGAAAGGTTTCAGGCCATTCTCGCCAGCCGGGAAGCGGCATTGGCACAAGCCCACGCTGGTCTGAATGCTCGACGTGCAGACCTGGCTCAGGCTGAAGCGTCGTTGCTGGGGCGGCGGTCGGATGCCGAAGCGCAGCGCCGCCAACGAGACGTCCTGGAGTCGCAGGAAGTCCAGGCTCGCGCCGATCTGAGCGCGAGACAAGCCGGACTGAAGGTAGCGCAGACAAATCTGGAGTACACGCGCATCGTGGCGCCGGCAGACGGCATTGTCGGCGAACGCAAGGTTCGGGCCGGTCAGCTGGTGAGCCCGGGCACCCAGGTATTGTCGCTGGTGCAGAGTACGCCGTGGGTGCTTGCAAACTACAAGGAAACTCAACTGGCTCACGTTCGCAGAGGCGATGCAGTCGATATTACGGTCGATGCGCTACCGGGTCTTCAACTAAAGGGTCATGTCGCGGAGATCGCGCCCGCTAGTGGATCGCAGTTCGCGCTCCTGCCGCCTGACAATGCAACGGGAAATTTCACAAAAGTCGTTCAACGCATTCCCGTCAAGATCACTCTGGATCCAGACGGTCGAATGCTCGAGCAACTCCGCCCTGGCATGTCCGTCGTGCCAAGAATCAAAGTCACCCGGACATCGGATGACAGCGCCTCCCACGGAGCAGGAAATTGAACGAGCTTTATGCGGACGTGAGATCAATGGCCGCCGACCTCTCTGCGGTTCCCGCGCGACGCGAGAACCGTTTCGCGTTGAAGGTAAGACCGAATCCCTACATCGGAACAGTCGGCGTGATGCTTGGCGCAGGCATTGTGACCTTGACCGGGAAACTTCTAAGTGTAGGGGCCCCGGATTTGCGCGTGGCCTTCGGCTTATCCGTCGATGAAGCGGCCTGGATTCCAACTGCATTCAATATGGCTCTGATGTTCATGGGGCCGTTCTCGATTTACCTTGGAGCTCTCTTCGGAACAAGGCGCGTTCTTCTTTGTTCCGGAGCCGTGTTCGCGCTCGTCTCGTTCCTTTTGCCCTTTTCTCCAAACTTGCCTGTATTGCTCCTGCTGCAGGCGGTCAGCGGGCTGGCATCGGGAACGTTCTACCCCCTAACGCTGAGCTATGTTTTGCGAAGTCTGCCGATAAACATCGCGATCTATGCCATCGGCGTGTATTCCATCGACATTCTTGGCGGAATGACGCTGGCGACTCCGCTCGTCGCATGGTACACGGAGCATTTGTCGTGGCGATGGATCTTCTGGAACGCCTCGCTACTCACGCCATTGATGATGCTGTGCATCTACCTTGCGATCCCGAATCCAGCGGCCGCACCAAGCAAGCAGCCACGTGCGAGCTGGCGTGGGTTTCTTTATGCAAGCCTTGGATTCAGCCTGCTGTTTGGTGCGCTCGATCAAGGCGAGCGATTGGATTGGCTCAACTCGGGTGTGATCACAGCAATGGTGGTAACTGGCGCGTTCCTGCTCGCTACAGCCGCTGTTCGGCGGCTGGTATCGCCAAACCCATTCTTCAACATTCCGTTCGTCGTCAAGCGCAATACGCTCATCATGGCTCTCGTCCTCTTTGGCTTTCGCTTCATGCTACTCGCGATCGCGTTTCTGATCCCGTCGTACCTGGGCGCAATTCAAAACTACCGTGCACTCGAGACCGGTCCCGTCTTGCTGTGGATCATCGTGCCGCAGTTTGTAATGGGATGGATCTCCGTTCAATTCATGAAACGAATGGATGGGAGGCTACCGCTCGCATTGGGATTTGCCGTTGTTGCCGTGGCGTGTCTATTGAACGCGCATCTCACAAGCGTTTGGGCCGCCGACAACTTCTGGCGGTCTCAACTCGTAATGGCTGCGGGCTTGTCGTTCGCGTTCGTCGGAGTGGTGGGGAATTTCGTGCAGCAGGCGCTGGAGACCGGCGCGTTATCGAATCCATTGAACATCCTGACCTACAGCGCTTTCGTCCACGGAATTCGCTTGTTTGGAGGGGAGGTCGGCGTAGCGATCATGCAAAGAGTCGTCGCCGTCCGCGAGCAATTCCATTCGAACATACTTGGCCTTCACGTAAACCTGGGCGGCTGGCTGACGGACGAGCGGATCGCACAGCTTACCGGCGGATTGTTTCCAGGCTCGTCGAGTCTGGAGGAGGCGCAAGGGCGCGCCGTGGTCACGCTCAGCGCGCAGGTGCGGCAGCAGGCGTACACACAAGGCATCGCCGATGGATTTCTGGTAATCGCCGGTGCATGCGTCGGCATCATCGTGATGATTGCACTGATGAAACAGAACCGGATCTATTTTGATTCTTCACCAACAGGCAACCGAGGTTAAGGAGATGCACGCTATGATTCAATCCATGACTTACAGGCCGAAGCAGTTCAATTTAAGCGGACTCTCCGGCATTTCCGACAAGACGCTCGAGACGCATTTCAAGTTATATGAAGGCTACGTCAAGAACGTGAATGACTTGAAGGGACGGATAGCCGCCGTTCTGGAGGACGGCAGAGTCGATCAGGACGAGTTCCCGGCCTATTCGGAGCTGACGCGGCGACTCGGTTTCGAATACAACGGAATGGTCCTTCATGAATACTACTTCCAGAATTTGAAGAAGCAGTCGGCAGGTGCGCCGCCGCCCAACTCGCAATTCGTAAAGGCAGCCGAGGCGAGTTTTGGCAGCTACGACGTATGGAAGGCCGACTTTGCCGGCATTGGAAAAATGCGGGGAGTCGGCTGGGCGATCTGCTATCAGGATCCCAATTCAGGACGGCTTTCCAATCACTGGATCACGTTGCATGAGATCGGAAACGTCTCCGGATACGCCCCCATCCTTGTGATGGATGTCTGGGAACACGCTTTCCTTCTCGATTACGCGCCCGCCGACCGGCCCAGGTATATCGAAGCGTTCTTCTCCAATGTCGATTGGGACGTTGCGCAAGGCAGGCTGCTAACCGGAAACGTCGGTTCATCCTCCGCAGCCTAGCGGACGAGTGGCCTTTCTTCCCTCGGGAGCAAGGCCACTCCCCCCGCTCCTTCTCTAAAGAACGGAAGTCTGGATGCGGATTTCCGACGTCAGCGTGCGATGAATCGGGCAGCGTTCGGCAATCTCCAGCAGTCTTTGCTTTTGTTCCTCACTCAAGTTACCCGTCAATTCAATCTCACGATCAATGTGATCCACCATTCCTTGCTTCGTCTCACAATCCCGGCAATCCTCGGCGTAAATGCGGTGGTGTTGCAGCCGGACTGTGATCCGTCTCAGATCGAAGCCTTTGCGTTGCGCGTACAAACGCAAAGTCATTGATGTGCAGGCGCCAAGGCTCGAAAGCAGAAGTTCATAGGGCGAAGGGCCTGTGTCTGTTCCGGCAGGTTCCGGTTCGTCAGCTTGCCAACGATGGCGATCCGTCACGACTTCTTGCGCCAAGCCCGCTTCGCTTGAGACGACAACCTGCGGAGCTGTCATACCGCAACCAGACTCAACACAACGTAGAGCTGTGCATAGAAGTTCATAGTGTTCCTTCGTCAGCTCAGGCTGCGGCCCCAACCTCCGATTCCAGCGGTGCCCGCGTGAGCTTCGACACCAGTTCCCACTGGCATGAGTTCACGCATTTGAGACACCGGCAAAACGTGTCGCCGACGTCGAAGATCAACTCTTCACTGCAACAGTCGGAAGCATACAAACCCAGTCTGGTGGATTGTTGCCAGGTTTTCATAATTCCTCCTTTCGAATGTAGGGGGCTATTGCCGGCTCTGAAGATGAGCCTCCAGAAACCAGAGGTCCTTGTCCAAAGATCGTGAGACTTCGGTAAAGAGATCGCATGTCGTGGGGTCTCCCAGATCTTCAGACTGCGAGATCGCCTTCCGAATCGACGCCGCAAGCTTGGCAACCTGATCGGCCAGCGCGCGCACGTGCTCCGCACCATCCACCGCGGAGACGTTGTATTCGCCGATGACAGACTTTGTGGCGGACTGTCGCGTGGTTCCCTCTGCCGTACTTCCGAGGTTGACGACGCGCTCAGCGATAAGGTCGCAGCCGTCCTCCACGCGCTCGGCGATGCCGTCGAACAGCTCATGAAGTTGTATGAAGTCCCGTCCCTTAACGTTCCAGTGGGCGAACTTTGTTTGGTTGAAAAGGTCAATCATGTCGGCAAGACGCTGGTTGAGAAGCGCTATGAGCGGTGCGCGCATTTCCTTCGGGAGGTCGATTCGAGTTTCATATACGGGCGTTTCAAGCGTGAGGTCTTTCATAGGCACTTCCCTTCTTTAGGTTCCGAACACTGCAACTATGCCGCGGCCGAGCGCCCCAGACATCACGGGATAGCATGTTTTTTCGGTACCACTTGCGGCGGTGAGAGTCCTAACCCGTTAGTGGTAAGAGTCCATGCCGTGAACCTAACGCACGAGCGATTCGCGAATCGCCTTCAGTTCTTTCAATCGCTTCTCGTCGGTTTCGGGATATGTCATTTGGAGCGATGCCAGGGTGTCCACAACGATTTGAGAAATGATGAGGCGGGCATTTTTCTTGTCGTCAGCGGGTACGATGTACCACGGCGACTGTCGCGTGCTGGTTGCCTCCATGCAGTCTTCGTAGGCCTGCATGTAGTCGTCCCAGTGTTGCCGTTCCCGAATGTCGTCCTGGCTGAACTTCCAATTCTTTTCTGGCCTGTCGATTCTCTCGATAAAGCGGCGACGCTGCTCTTCTTTTGAAAGATGAAGGAAAAACTTGGCGACTCGAGTTCCGCTGTGGTGTAGATGATCTTCAAATTCGGTGATGGCCCGGTAGCGGTCTCGCCAAATGCCGTTTCCTTCCAATGCCTCCGAAGGCAGTTTCTGATTCCTGAGGATCTCCGGATGTACCCGAACGATGAGGACCTCTTCATAATGGGACCGGTTGAAGATGCCGATTCGTCCCCGCTCCGGCAAGCATTGAGCGGTGCGCCACAAGAAGTCATGATCCAGTTCCTTTGCGCTCGGATGCTTAAAGCTATAAACCTGGCACCCCTGCGGATTCACCCCCGACATGACGTGCTTGATCGCGCCATCCTTTCCCGCGGCGTCCATGGCCTGAAAGATGAAGAGCGCGGAGTAGCGGTTGTGCGCGTAGAGCAAACTCTGGAGAGAGCTAAGGCGCTCGTGGTGACTCGCGAGAATAGCGTTGTAGTCATCTTTCGACTTGAACAATGGCTTTACTGAGGTGGGCCAGTCCCGCAGACGGACTTTCTTCTTTGGCGGAACGCGGAAATCCTTCGACTCAATCGTCATACCTTATCCTCCAATCAGAGCACTAAAGGCATGACTTACTGTGAACGAGCCGAGTCTCTAAAACATCACGCGATCGGAGGATTCTTCACTAACACTGCCGAGGAGGCTACAAGTGGATAATTCCCCGTCGTACACCGATCGCGACCGCCTGCGTGCGATCGTTAGCTCCAAGTTTCTCCATGATGTGTTTGACGTGCACTTTCACCGTCTCTTCAGAAATGAAGAGGAGTTCGGCGATATCTTTGTTTCTATTCCCTTCCGCGACGTGCTTGAGCACATCAACCTCGCGATCCGTCAGACCTTCGTCGCTCAAATGCTCCGCAAGTTGGGCTGCAATTTCGTTGGGAATTCGTTTTTTGCCCGCATGCACCTGCCGAATGACGTCGATAAGCTCCCGGGGAGGCATGTTCTTCAACACGTAGGCTCGCGCGCCGGCGCCAAGAGCGCGCTGGATCTCGACATCGCCCTCGAAGGTAGTCAGCATGATCACACGAGCCTCGGAGTTTTCGCTGCGTATGGCGATGAGGGCGTCGATGCCGCTGATGTCGGGGAGCCGGAGATCCATCAGCGTCACGTCGGGCTTAAGTTCCCGAAACTTCTGAATCGCTTCCGTTCCGCTGTGCGCCTCGCCAGCCATTTGCATATCGGGCTGACTGTTGATGATAGCGGTGATCCCCTCCCGCAACAGCGGGTGATCGTCCACGCACAAGACGCGGATTGGCGTAGGCACGCTCATTTTCTTCTCTCCGTCTACGGCATCCGTGCCCTTTGCAGTTTGTGCCAGGTGGCTGGGAAAACAGTCTACAACCATGGCCTTGGAGTATTCGATCATTTGTCGCGTAGGAAGCCCGGGGCCTGCAGGATGACAATCTTGCGCCGACCAAATAGCCGGCAGTCTACTGAAAACGCGCCCGGACCAAGAAAAACGATGGCAAGAGCGACAGCACCGAGCAGAGGGGCAGGTCCCAACTCGGGCCGCAGGATTCCAGCAATGGAGAGCCCGCCGACAGTTATAACCAGGCTCCACAACGCCGCCAGGGAGCTGACGATAGGTGTTAGGAATCCGAGCACGAGTAGGACGCCGCTGACCGCCGCAAGCGTGGCAACTGCCCACGTTGGTAACGTCCCTCCGACGCGGCCCAGGTAGGCACCCTGGGCAATCAGCATTACGCCCATCGCCAACCTCAATAGGAGCAAGCCTGCCCCAGGCCATCCATCTGGAAACGCCGAGAATAGTCTTTGCAGATCAAGCCTCCTTGCAATGCCCCACTTTCAAAACAGATGGAATCAAACTACCGGACTCCGCACGACAACGAATCCCTTTCTCCGGTAATTCTTCCTTACCACTTTCGAGTTATTTCAATGGCGATTCTCATCTCTGTTCGTCCTTGGATAAGGCGATTGCTCCTATCAAAACGACGGTACCGCCAAGAAAAAGAGGCACCGCAGTACCCAACCTCAACAAAATTGCGCCCGCTACAGCGCCCAGGAACATCGAAACAATTGAAGCTGCCCGAGTTCCGATGCGAGTGTTTTTCCCACCCGCGAGCGAGGAATCGGCGACAAGCCCCGTCAGTGTCAGGGTCAGCACTGTTGTCGTCAGGTCAGGCACTGCAAGACGCCGGACGGTGGCATTGCGAAATCCCATTGCGATTGCCGTCAGGACGATGACGGCATAGAGACGAAAGACTGTCGCTGCCTGCTCAGCCGGCAGGCCAACGAAAACCAGCCCTGCCATCAGCAGCAAGGTGGCCTCAAACAACGCAGCCTTACGAAGCCACCGCTGTGGGGACTCCGCCGTCATCCGCAGGCCAAAGTTTCCGCCTAGAACGGCACCGCCGAGAAACGCAACGAGCGCCGTTAGAGAACGTCCCACCGAGAATCCCTCGGCTCCTGCCGCCGCAAAGGCAAGAAAGACAATGTTCCCAGTCATATTGGCGGTGAAGACGTGCCCAAGTCCCAAGATACTCACGGCATCTACCAACCCGGTCACAAAAGTCAGAGTCAATAGGAATACCCGTAGCGAGCTCCAGGACTCCGAACCCGTATGATCCGATCTCTCAGACAAGACCGCAGTCACAGGCCAAACGCCACAAGCCGGAATCGCTCGCGACACAGTTTCCCATATTGCTGTGCGGATGGCTGTGCGTCACGACTCCCTCCGTCGCTGCCCGCAGGTTGACCGGAGACCAGCTGGGACTCACAGGCAAAGCCGGCGGTGCTAGTCGTTCAAACTCGGCGGCCGCATACACCACCCGGCCGCCAACGACAGTTAAAACGGACTCGAGTTGTTTGATGTCCTCGTCAGGTATTGAGAAGAAGTCTGCAGACAACACACTGAGGTCCGCGAGTTGTCCCGGAATCAACGAGCCCTTCCGGCTTTCGTCCGATGAAAACCAACTGCTTCCGACTGTATACAGACGAAGAGCTTCCTCCCGGCCGAGACGGTTCTCCTGTCCATAGAGTACGGTTCCGCCGATAGTCTTCCCGGTGATCAACCAGTACAGGGCGACAAACGGGTTGTAGCTGGAGACGCGCGTTGCATCGGTACCTGCGCCAACGGGAATACCTGCATCCAACATGCGCCGTATCGGTGGAGTGCGTTTGGTCTGATCGACTCCATATCGGTGAAGGAAGTGTTCGCCCTGAAACGCCATTCTGTCCTGAATGGCAATGCCCCCGCCAAGAGCTTTAACGCGATCGATGTTGCGGTCCGAAATCGTTTCGCAGTGATCGAAAAACCAGTGCAGACCCTTAAAGGGTATCTCCCGATTAACTTCCTCGTAGACATCGAGAGCCCGCGAAATGGTCTCGTCATACGTAGCGTGAAGACGAAAGGGCCACCGATGTTCGGCCAGGTGGCGAATGACAGCCTTCAAATCCTTCTCCATTACGGGTTTCATATCTGGACGCGGCTCGAGAAAATCCTCGAAGTCCGCGGCCGAATACACGAGCATTTCTCCGGCTCCGTTCATCCGCAGGAAGTCATCACCATCGCCCGGTTTCGTCATCCGCGACCATTGCTGGAAGTCCGCAAGTTCACCACCCGGCCTCTGAGTAAAGAGGTTGTAGGCGAACCGCACCGTCAGCTCATCGCGATCGTGAAGTTCGCGGACTACACGATAGTCGTCGGGATAATTCTGAAAACCGCCTCCCGCGTCCACGACGCTGGTAACTCCCAAACGATTCAACTCACGCATGAACTGGCGAGTCGAGTTCAGCTGATCTTCGTATGAAAGCTTCGGCCCCTTGGCGAGTGTGGAGTACAGGATCGAGGCATTTGGCCTTGCGAGTAACAGCCCCGTGGGGTTGCCGCGGCGGTCGCGTTGAATCTCGCCGCCTGGAGGATCCGGAGTGTCCTTGGTGTAGCCGACGGCGCGAAGCGCTGCCCCGTTAAGGAGTGCCTGAGCGTACAGGTGAAGAATGAACACCGGCGTATCGGGAGCAGCAGCGTTGATTTCCTCCAACGTGGGCAGGCGCTTTTCCTGAAACTGAAACTCGGACCAACCACCAACTACTCGCACCCATTGCGGTGGCGGTGTCCGTTTCGCCTGTTCCCTAAGCATGCGGAGAGCGTCCGCAAGAGATGGAATGCCTTCCCAACGCAGTTCCGTGTTGAAATGAAGTCCCCCGCGGATCGGGTGCATGTGGGAATCGATAAGCCCTGGTATGACCGTCCGACGACCAGCGTCGATGACAGCGGTCTCGGGGCCCCGTTCCCGCAAGACTTCATCATTAGCGCCGACAGAAATGACGGCGCCTTGTTTGATAGCAATCGCTTCGACGAACGTTGGCTGGGAATTCGTGGCGATTCGCGCGTTGTGGATGATGGTGTCTGCCTTCACTTGAAGCCCCCTTGAAACCCCTCACTATTTGTGCACCGCGGCGGCGAAGTACATTGAATGTCTGGATTCCGTGTACTCGGCACCTCGCTTGATCTTTCGCAATCGTGAAGCTTTCATGATCACGTCTAAACTTGATCACAAATGATCCGGGCTGTTCCGGGTTCACGATCGCGCCGTGCATGAAAATGCAATCACTCTGCCAATCACACGATGCCGCATGGCGATGTGAATCTAGGGTTTGTGCGATTCATGCCGCCGAATAGCGGTCGTGACAAGTGTCGGAGAAATGTCGGATTCGTCGGAGCAGTGGAGGCGTTAACACTCCCGTGAATCGAGCGGAATGCCGCGAATTCCGCGAATCGGAATTCGGGGAAAGTGCGGCGCGGGACGCTTAGCCGAATTTGAATCCTTGTTTGTTGATTTTCAATGCCTTGATCCGGGTCTCAAGGGTCGATGGTGGAATTCGAAGCTTGGCCGCCGCTCCGGAGGGACCTGAAACTCGGCCTCGGGTCTCAGCAAGCGCCGACTCTATGATCTCCCGCTCGCTTCTCCCGCTCGCAACCTTAGGAGCAGCCGGGGCTATAACCTGAGACGTCGACTCCGACGTCTGTTTGCTAAGCCACATTTCGTCAACCGAGAGAACGCTACCTGAGCTCAGAATCATGGATCGTTCAATAACGTTCTGCAATTCACGAATATTGCCAGGCCAGTCGTAGGCTTGCAACAGGTCCAGTGTCTTTTTGTCGATCGAGCGAATATTCTTACCGGCGCGGTTGGCGTAGCGTTGCACAAAGTACTCGACGAGCATCAGAATGTCGTCTTTCCGTTCCCGGAGGGGTGGTATCTCCATGGGAAACACGTTTAGCCGATACCAGAGGTCCTGACGGAAGGTCCCGTTCGCCACGGCTGTCGTTAAATCACGATTCGTGGCAGCGATGACGCGGACGTCAACATAGATCGGCTGCCCTCCCCCAACTCGCTCGAATGCCCGTTCTTGTAGCACTCTCAACAACGCAGCCTGAGTATCGGGCAAGAGTTCGCCCACTTCGTCCAGGAAAATCGTCCCGCCGTCGGCCATTTCGAACCGGCCCAGCCGCCGCTGCAGGGCTCCCGTGAAGGCTCCCTTCTCATGGCCGAATAGCTCGGATGAAATCAGCGTGGGAGCAAGCGCGGCACAGTTCAGACTAACGAAAGCGTGTGCAGACCTTTGGGATCGTTTGTGAACCGCGCGGGCGATCAATTCCTTGCCGGTGCCAGTCTCTCCAGTGATCAAAACAGTGGAGTCGGTGGGCGCGACCTTGGCAATCCGGGACAAAACTGCCTTCAGAGGCCTCGATGTACCGACAATTTCCTCGAACATCGATGCTCGGTCGACCTCGTCGCGCAGCGCAATATTTTCCTGGTAGAGCCGGTCCTTAAGCGCCTTGATCTCTTCGAATGCCTTGTGTAATTGAGCGGTGGCCTGACGGTGTTCCGTGACATCCATCACCGCGCCTACGAACTCGTACCCGCCTGGGTCATCTTTCACTACATGGGCTACGACGTGGACATGCTTGATCGAGTTGTCCGGCAATAACAGTCGATACTCCACGTCGCAATCCTTACTCTCGTTGATTGCACGATCGATTCGTTCCTGAACCAACGTCTTGTCTTCCGGGTGAACCCGTTGAAGGATCGCATCCACCGCTGGTTTCGTCGCTCGGTCGTATTCGAAGATTCGAAAGGTCTCATCTGACCAGAACATCTCTCCTGAAGCGGGTTTGCAACCGAAACTGCCAGTGTGACTGAGATGCTGCGCTTCAGAAAGGTAGGCTTCGCTCCGCCGCACAGCTTCCTCAGCGCGCTTGCGGTCCTCGACATCGATACTCGACACATACCACTTAACAACTTTTCCGTGCTCGTTGCGTAGTGGCGCTGCGCGGTGCAGCAGCCGGCGATATTCCCCATCACCCCGCCGCGCTCGGGCTTCCACCTCGAGCGGTTCTCCGTTAGCTAATGAAGAACGCCATTTCTTCACGAGGTCTTCAAGGTCTTCGCGGTGAATTACACTGGTCCAGCGCCTACCGCGGATCTTTTCTAAAGGGAGATTTAGGTATTCCAGCCATCGCCGATTGAAGAAATCGGCCGAGCCGTCGGGCAGGCAGCTGCATGTCATCGCTGGAGTAGTGTCCGTAATTAGCCTGAGTTGAACTTCGCGATTCTCAACGTCGCAGTACAGCCGCGCATTCTCGAGTGAGATTGCAGCTTGCGAAGCGAGCACCTTCAATACCGTGACGCGGCTAGCCGTGAAAACGTGTGGCGTTAGATTGTTCTCAAGGTAGAGAATACCGATGATTTTCGTCTGATTGATCAGCGGTAAGCAGAGAATGGAACGGGCGCGACGCTGAACGATATACGGATCGCCGGAAAACGGATTCTGAGATGCCGCATCGCCGAGAAGCGCGGTCTCTCGTGTGCGCATTACATACCGAACGAGTGACTCCGGCAGCGCGACGCCAGTGCGCGCGGCCTCTGGCAGTTCCACGCGTACATCCTCCCCGCTAGTGGCCGCCGCCTGTGTGTGCAATTCATCACCTTGCGGAACAATCAATAGACCTCGCTCGGCGCCTGCGTGCTCGATAGCTGCGCGCATCAATCTTTCGATCACCTTTTCCATAGCCATCTCGCCCGAGACGACTTGCGAGACTTTGATGACAGTGGCCAGATCCAGGTGTTCGACCTGCGCCGCCACGATGCTCGGGGAACCAGTGAACGGCTTCTCCTGCCTGAGGTGAGGGTCCTGCCGATCGAGTTGGCGCACTTTACCGTCTGCTCCCCACCGCAGGTAGCCGTGCCGTGCATTTGCGAGGTAGTGACGTGCAATCTCCCCGAAACCGCGCGCCGAGTAGAAACGGGCAGCCAGTTCGTACGCGAGCGCTTCGTTGTGGAGGAAGCCGTTTGCCCGAGCCGATCGGATCGCCCGTTCGTAGAGCCGCATCGCCTCGGCATCGCCGCCCTCGATGCGCGCCAACTCGGCCCCGACCAGCGCGGCGCGATCTTCGAAGTTTTCGGGGCAGTTTCCGGCCCACTCCTGGAGCTGGCGATGGTGGGCCGCCAGTGCCTCATGGAGCTGGGTACGATCCGCGGGGGATGCCGCATCGCAGTGCGCAGTTCGTGCCAGCGCGGCGTAGAATTCATAGTCCGCCTGCTCAAGGGCTGCGGGCGTCATTCGCCAAAGCCGGTGTGCGTTCGCGGCCGCCGTGACGGCAGTAACATAGTCACCCACAAGGAATCGCGCCTGCAGCTTCCGTAGCCAGTGCAAGAAAGCGATGAGCGATAGGCTCGGGTCTTCGGCCATCTTTTGCTCGAAAAGGCCCTCGTCGAACCCGGTATCGTTGAAGGATCCGAACTCCGAAGTGAGGCCGCGAAGGGTTCGGACGAGCCTGAGCTGCACGCTGATCAGGTCGATGACAACACCGAACCGAAATCGGCGCGCGAAATCGAGCCCAGCCTCGGCCTCGCGCTGCACATCTGCAAGCGGTTCCCCGGTCGCGAGGAGACAGGCGATAAGGGCAGGATAGCTATAGCCCGCAAAGGCGATGTCGCCAACCCTGTTGGCCGCATCGAAGGCGCGCCGCACCAAGCCGAGGCCGGTACGAACGGGCTGCGTCCAGTGAGAGATGAGCGCGAACAATAAGTACACGCGTGCCTCGAAGCGACGCAACCCGCGCTGCTCCACCAAGTCCAGGCCGAGCTTCCCCAGGCTGAACCCAACCCGGTAATTCCCAAAACGCATTCCAAGGAGCGTTCCGAGCCAGACGTACGCAAAGCACGATCCGTCGCTGTTGCCATGCTCCAGGCTGAGATTCGCCATCCGGCAGACAATGAGGAAGAGCAGATCGTCGTAATTGTGCGCGGCTGTTGCCAGGGCTGCGGTTAGCACGTCCATGGTCGCGCGCGCCTCGGCGCTTCTCATCAGCGGCAGTTCGACGAGGTCCTCTATCGAGCGATGCCCGATCTGGCGCCACATTCGCTCGTATTCTTGCTGGATCTCGTCCTTCGTTGGGTGCGGTGAGCAGGCGATGCCAGCCTCCCGCAGGTATTCGACGCAGATCTCCACAGCGCGGTCGAATCGGTTGAGCGTTGTGTAGAGAGTTGTTCGCAGGCAGGCCACAGCAGCCTTGTCCACAGGATTCGCAGCGCGAACGGACACTATCGAGAGTCGCTCCTCTGCTGCAGCCAGATGACCGGTCAGGAACTCGCACTCGGCGAGGTGAATCTCGAACGCGAAGGTGGGCGCGCTGTATCGCTCCCAGCTGTCCTCCGGAAGCAGCCTTCGACCGGCAGTGAGATAGGTTAAAGCCGAGGCGTAGGCGGTGGCATTCCTGGCGCGCTTGCCCGCGATCAGGTTGAGCTCCGCCAGTTCCTCGCGTTCATCCGATGAACTAATCAGCGCGACAGCGTAGTTGAGCTGGTTGACGATCTCGAAGATGATCTCCTCGCGCTGATCTCGTGGAGTGTGTGCCACGAGTAATCTGCCGATTCGCAGGTGCGTTTCGGCGCGCGACGGTTCCGGAATGAGCGAGTAAGCGGCTTTCCGGACGCGGTCGTGCAGGAACCTGTAGGCGCCGTCCAGACGCTCGATGAGCTCGAAGCGAACCGCCTCCCACAGGTCCGCGTGGAGCTGTTCCTCCGACGTTCCGCGCACCAGCACAAGCGTGGTCAGGTCGGCGCTGCTCCCGAGGCAGGCGAGTTGCTTTAAAGCCTCCTGCGTCCCCGCCGGCAGCCGGGTCAGCTTCGCCACAACCATGTCCGCGACATTGGCTGTGTACCCCTTGGCACGGATGCGCGCGACGGCCCATGCCCAACGACACGCGCGATGGTCGAACGTGAGCAGGCCCTCGTCAGCGAGGGTGAAGAGGAACTGGATGACGAAGAACGGATTGCCCGCGGTCTTCTCGTACACCAAGTGCCCCAACGGCGCGGCGCGCCCCGGCTCACAGCGCAGCGCGTCCGCAATCAGCTGATCCACATGCTCACGGGCGAGGGGGGGCAGCCTGACCTCACTTACGGACGCGCGCGCGTTGCGGATCGCCTCGATCCTTTGAATCAGCGGATGGGTGGGAGTGACCTCGTTGTGCCGGTAGGCGCCGATCAGCAAGAGGTGCTGCAGGTCCGACCGGGTCAAGACATGCTCGAGCAGATCGAGCGTTGCAGCGTCGAGCCATTGCAAGTCGTCCAGGAACAAAGCCAGCGGGTGCTCCGGTCGCGCGAAAACGCCGATGAATCGCATTAACACGAGCTGGAAGCGTCGCTGCTCATCCTGCGGCGAGAGCGCGGGCGCCGGGGGCTGCTCGCCGATAACGAGCTCGAGGTTTGGAACGAGGTCCACTATCAGCTGTCCGTTGGTATCCAGAGCTTCTCGAAGGGCATCTCGCCAGCGGGATAGTTCCGTTTCGCTCTTCCCCAGAAGCGCTTGGATCAACTGCTGAAAGGACTCGGCGAGAGTGGCGTAAGGGATATCGCGCTTGTATTGGTCGAATTTACCCGATGCGAAAAGGCCGCGCGGAACCAGCCATTTATGAAGCTCATTGACGACCGAGGACTTGCCCATACCGGAGTACCCGGAAACAAGAATCAACTCCGGCTTGGCGCCTGCTACAACGCGGTCGAAGGCAGCCAGCAAGGTGTCGATTTCGGACTCCCGTCCATAAAGTTTCTCTTGAATCAGCAGCCGGTTTGGCGTGTCGTGTTCGCCAAGCGGGAAGTCGTCGATACGATTGTGCGTTTCCCATTCATGAAGGCAGCGACCAAGATCACTCCCGGCGCCCGCCGCTGTTTGATAGCGGTCCTCAGCCGTCTTGGCGAGCAACTTCATGACGATTGCCGAAACCGGGCGCGGAACATTCATCAGCCTCTCATGTGGAGGTGTCGGCTGTCTTGCAATGTGGGCGTGCACGAGTTCCATCGGGTCCGAAGCCGTGAATGGAAGGGTCCCGGTTAGCATTTCGTAGAGTGTCACTCCGAGAGCATAGAGATCGCTCCGGGAATCGATCGAGCGATTCATTCTCCCGGTTTGTTCGGGAGCCATATAGGAGAGTGTTCCGGCGATGAACTCGGGAGGACCGGGCGCTTGGCGCTCACGCGGAAGGCGCGATGCAATCCCAAAACCCATAAGCCGCGCCTGACCCGTAGCGGGATTAACGAAAACATTTGGAGGCTTCACGTTCTTGTGGATCAGCCCCTTCTCGTGCAACCCGCCGAGTGCGGTTGCGATACCGACCGCGAAGCGCAGGAACTGCGTCAACTCCATCGGTCCCGGAAGCAATCGATCGAGAGTCTCACCACCACGATCTTCGAGCACGAGCGTCATCTGCCCAGGCTGCTCGGAGAGGGCGAGGGGCCGAACCGCCCAGGCTGGGTCGAGTTCATCCCTCAACGAGTATTCGTACTCGACCTTTCTTATCGTCTCCAACGCTGGCCGCATCGATGCAGGAGCCAGGAAGAGAACGGATGGTGAACCGGGCAGGTCCGAGTGCTCGCCCCGGTAAAGGACAAATTCCTCATCCCTGCGGATAGCTTCGAGTTCCACGAACCTCTCCTCAGCCCGCCTGGCCTTTTCCCTTCAGCCCCACGCTGCAGAACGGTCTGCGTCGTCCAGAGTGCGCTCCGGAGTTCAGCTACAAACTCCTTGTGAGGTCAAAAAGTGCGTCTTCCTGAAGGACAGCACGCCTCCGGCTACTAATAGAATCGGGAAACTAATTATCGAGAATGCTCGCGCCAATCGCATCGAAATTTTCTTTCTCAACCTCCTTCTAAGTTCTCGCGGATGTCATTTGCCGGTCATCCAATGGCTCCCCGCTAACTTCAGTGCCACACAGTCTGTGCGTGAGCACTTGGCGATGCCGTTGGAAAGCCTTGAGCAGCCTTGCTGCTAATTCGGCTCCCACCATCGGAGCCAACAGAAACACCCAGAGCTTGTCCGTGTGTCCAGAGACCACAGCGGGCCCGAACTGACGCGCGGGATTTAGGCTGCCGCCCGTTTGTGTGCCGAGCATCGCAATGCCGAGCCCAACCGAAATCCCAACAAACCATGGCACGAAGGGAGCGAGCCGCGGGACAGACAGCAAGTATCCGACCGTGAAGACAATGACACCCATTCCGGCCGCTTCGGCAAGAAACAGCGGCACCGCTGACCAGCTGGGAGCGGGTTGAATGACTGCGTACAACACCGGCGGCCGTTCCACGAGTCTTCCCCAAATCGCCCGAGCGGCAACCACGCCGAATACTGAGCCAAGCAGTTGTGCGCAGGCATAAGGGAGTATTCCGGCGGCAGGGAACACACCGAATCGCCACATAGCAAACGATATCGCAGGATTCGTGTGGCCGCCGCTGATCTTGCCGAGGGGACTTTTGATCAACCCGGTCAACAGAACTCCGACTCCCACGCCTACGATCAGCAGTTCGACATGGATCTGTGGGAATGCGCGCGAAATTGCGGAAGGGCCCACGACAAATCTCACAATCGTCGTTACTCCGAAAAGCAGAATGGAGGTGAGAATCAGTTCGATCGCGCTATGCCGCGCTAGCCCAACAGATCGCGATGGTCCCGCAGCGGTCAATTAGAAGTCCTGCTTTGTGGGCCGGATGACGATCTCATTGACGTCCACCTCGGCTGGTTGCTCGATGGCGTAAGCGATCGCACGAGCAACTGAGCCGGCCGGAACCGCTATTTTGTAGAACTCACGCAAATTCTTTCTGGTGTCTTCCTCCGAACTGCCTTCAGGAAGCTCGGTAGCAACCGCACCAGGCGAAATTATGGTGCATCGAATATTGTCGGCCTTGTGCTCCATGCGCAGACCCTCGGTTATAGCGCGGACAGCGAATTTGGTTGCGCTGTATACAGTCCCGCCGGGGGCCCAGACCTTGAAGCCCCCGACAGAAGACATGTTGATGATGTGGCCCTGTTTTTGCTTTTGCATGATCGGCAACACCGCGGCCACCCCGAATAGGAGGCCCCTGATGTTTACATCGATCATGCGGTCCCATTCTTCGACCTTGAGCGCCGCCATAGGCGCAATGGGCATGATCCCGGCATCGTTGACGATCACGTCGACTCGGCCGTGCTCGTGGATTGCTCCCTGGACTAAAGCTTCCACCTGACTGTGCTGTGTGACATCGGCCTGAAAACCGAGAGCGGCGCCCCCCTTGGCAGTGATGTCCTTGACGAGCGCGTCGATGCGATCCCTTCGCCTCGCTCCGAGCACGACTTTCGCACCGCTTCCGGCGAGAAGGCGCGCAGTGCT
>Ga0134121_10000927_pt1 | contig 29682 bp, 21 predicted proteins | sample KB301_FD_96463 | JGI IMG/M metagenome (GOLD analysis project Ga0134121, IMG submission 96463) | Terrestrial soil microbial communities without Nitrogen fertilizer from Kellogg Biological Station, Michigan, USA - KB3-0-1 | ecosystem: Environmental > Terrestrial > Soil > Unclassified ... | reverse complement strand
CGTGCGCCAACCCTGCTCGGCGCAAGTGGTCCAGACCTTCGTGCCCAGGTGGGTGGTGAAGGCCCCGCCGGTATATAGTTTGGTGTTCCAATTGTAGGGGATGAACTCTTGAATAAGGCTCTCGTCCTTGGCCTGGTCGCCGAAATAGTCAGCAAAATCCTTGAGCACCAACTTCTTTAACTCTTCGTCGGGGACGCCTGTGAGGTCGCGATTGCGTTGGGCGGCGATGAAGGAGGTCAGGATGCCGGGATTGCCGTTGGGAGAGGAGCTGTCGGCCACGAACTCGCACGTTGGCCGATTGCCTGCGCTACTGCCGCTCAAGCACTGCTTACGCCAAAATGCGTCCTTGTAAACGACGCTGACCTTGGACATCGAGCCCATGGGCGACTTTTCGCTGAACTCGGTGTAAGCCGGCAGCAGGGAGGGAGTAAAATTGATTTTCTTGCGCAGCGATGGTGGGATGGCAACGATCACTGCCCGGGCCTGGGTCCTAACCTCGTATCCATAGCCAACCATAAGCGCGTCAACGTAGTTGGTGCTTCCATGATGCTCAATCTGACTGACCTGCCAACCCGTCTTGATCGTGACCTTCCCAAGCCCATCCTTCCGGTGGCCAGCCTCCAAGAGCTCTTTCTCCAAGAGCTGGGGTATCTGTCCCGCTCCACCACACAACAACCATTTCTCCGGCGTTTCCGACTGCGGACCGACACGCTGCGTCCAGGCCATGTGCAGTAGCGAGACCTCGTCCGGCTCGAAGCCACCGGACCCGCCGATGCGAGCCTGCACGGTAGGCAACCAATTCGTGTAGTCAACTGCTTTTTGGTCGATGAGCCACTGCTTGAAGGTTATCTCGTCCAGCGATTGGGCGTTCGGGGTTTTCCATGGACTATCCGGGGGCACTGTTTTAGAGATGTCAAGCAGGCCTCCCCAAATTCTTGCCTCCTCCGGGTGGGAAGAACAATTTGGGATGTCGGATTTCTTGCACTCTGAATCTTGAGGCGGAAGACAGTCGCCCTCGAGCAAATGGGAGACATCGCCGTTGAACCAGGAGCGATCATTGCCATATAATTGGATGCTTCGCCCGTTCTCATAGCTGAGGAAGGGCGTGATTCCCAACTCAGCCACCAGTCCTTTCATTTCATACTGGGTCTCGCCGACCCATTGCCCGCCCCGGTCGACGTAACCACGGCCATCCTTCGTTTTTTGGCCGTACATTCGCCCGCCAATTCGGTCGTTCGCCTCCATGATGAGCACGGACATGCCGGCTTTTTTCAACTCCCGCGCCGCAATGAGGCCTGACAAGCCTGCTCCCACGATGATTACATCCACAACCTCATTTGCCGCCTTCGCAAGCGGCTTGCCGGTGGCAGACTTGGTAGGAGGCTTCTCGGCTCTTGCCTCCGCACCGGCTCCCATTCCCAGCGTCAGCCCGCCCACCCCCGCGGCAAGAATTTTGCCGAACTGCCGGCGGTCCATTCCACTCTGTTTCTTGTCACCACCGGCTTCGTCGTCTTTAGACTGTGTCATGTTGCAGTCAGCTCCTTTGGACAGGAGGGAACCTCACGGTGCCCTCGGGTTGACCCGAGTAACTCAGCAGGATCCGCAATCCGGCGGCGGCCGCCGGGAACGGTACAGCCGTCAGGAGCAAGGCGGGGAACTCAGACGCTTCTGTCTCACCTTGCCTCCAAAAGAATCGAGCAGCTGTCATGGCCTGTGAGGCAGAAACTCTCTCCCGGAACAAAGCTGGCGCGCTCGGCCCGTATCCGAGCTCGTCTCTCGGGCGGAACCGATAGCTTGAGCGCGAAGCGGCCTGCGGAGTCCGTCATGGTTTTTCCCGGCAAGCCGCCGTCCTGGACAGAGACTGGAACACCCGCCAACCCTCGGCCGCCGGCGTCGACCACCAAGCCTCGAAGCCAGGTCTCGGGCGCCTTCAGACGGATCTCGACCGTGACATTCTGATCGTGACCCAGGCGCAATTCCTTCTGGTTTCCTCCCCACTCCGGGTGCTCTGCCCGCAGGGTGATCCGGCCGCCGGCCGGGACCTTCGCTGCGGGGATCTCGACCTGCCACCAGCCGTCAGGCGTGCCCAGCGGCTCGTTGCCGACCGAAGCGAAAACCTTGGACCCGGCGACCCGCTGGCCCTGCGGGTCGAGGACCTGAACGCGGACCGCATACATCTGCGGCCTGAGAGGCTCTGGGGCCCTCCAGTGCCAGGCGGCGAGGGCCAGAAGCACACCCAGCAGCGCGAAGCCAATGCCCCAGCTCCACCGCGCCCTCTGGGTTTTCGGTGGCTTGGAGCGACTCGGTCGCTCGCCGGCCACGCGGGCCGCGCCTGGGACCGCCCCGGCCATCTCATCCTTCGTGCCGGTGATGCCCCAGGCCAGCCGGGCGAGGCCGTCGTCCGTCAGCCCTGGCCGCAGGTCGACCCAGGTCATCGCTTCGAGGAATAGGGTAAGTTGCGGCCCGCTCGGGCTGCCGGGAAGCAGGACCGGGATCACCGGGATATTTTCCCGCTTCGATCGCACGAGGAAGGCCCGCATCTCCGGCTCCTGCCAGGCGCCCATTCCGTCTTTCCCCACAAACACCGCGACAGATCGCGAGGACTTCACCCCGTCCTCGAGACCCTGCTGCCAGGGGAGGCCCGGCCGCAGCTCGTCCTTGTCCAACCAGACGCGCAACCCACGGCCGCGGAGCCATGCGGCGATCTCCTCGACCACCGGCTTGTCCCGGCTGTTGTGGCTCAAGAACACGTCGAACGCGTCCGGCAACCGCTGGCCCCTCGTTTGATGTCGAATTTCAGAAATCCTACCGCAATTGCGGCAGCTCTGAGAAGGGAGGGAGGAAATTGCCGGGGAGCCGGTTTGGCGGCTCCCCGACGTTACTGGCGCTCGTCCGCCGTCGGGCCATACGAACCCGGCACAGGCAATTCGAGCAGACGCAGGTAGACAGAGAACTGCCCACGATGATGGATCAGATGGCTCAACGTCATGTCCCGAAACACGTCCTCACGCGGTTTCTCGAACCACACCTTGCCGCGCATCTTGAGCCGCCAGGGCTGCGCGGCACTCGTATCGGTCGAGCTCGCCATCGCCTGCTTTGCGCGGGCCACCTCGGCGTCGAAAGCCTCGAGCAGGTCTGCCGCCGACGTGGCATCAAAAGGTTTGTAGGGGTTCGCATCCATGTCGAGCTCGTCCGCACCGAAGATCGCCGAGGTCCAGCGGATGCAGTCGACCATGTGCGAGGCAAGCTCTCCGGCCGTGAACGATTTCACATGCGGCCGCCAGCCGAACTGGTGCTCGGGAAGCCGCTCCAGATGCTTTCGCGCGGTCGCCGTTTCGTGTGCGAGCTCCGCCAGCAGCGAATCGATCCTCGTCATCGTCAGAGCTCCGTTCCTGGGTTGTGGAGATCTCTTCAAAGCTCCTTGTGGCTACCGAGGATCTCACGCACCTCGATCCAGAGGTGCTGGAAGACTAGGTGACCAGCCATACTATATAGCTCAAGAAAACGAGCCGAGCTGAAGGGAGCGAGGGGAAGAGGGAAAACCAGGGGGCGTGCTTGCAGGGCACGCCCCCCTTTGTGGGTGGAAATCCTACTTGGTGGTGGTGTGTGCAGAGCCGGAGTCGGCCGGCTGCGGCGCCGGCGTTTCCACGACCGCTTTCACCTTCCGGCCGCGAAACGGCTGCACGCCGAACTCGACGAGCTTCTCCGCCCGGATGCCGTAATGCGCCTTCAACGACTTGCGCACCACGTTGGCCAAACGGTCGCTCTCGGTGAAAACAGTCTTGAGCTGCTGGGAGACCGCCTGCTTCTCAGCCCGGAGCTCAGCCTGCTTCTTGAACATGTCCTGGGCCTGGCCCTGCAACGACACCAGCTTGGTGCGGGTTCCCTCCAGATCCGGAAGGTCTCCGCTGTTGGCTGCCATCGCGGTGTTGAGCCGCCCAAGCTCCCCCATCTTCCCGACGTACGTCTTCTCAGTTGCCATTGTCCTTCTCCTTTCGTGGCCCCGAAGGGCCTTAAATCCGGCGTAATTGCCGGAACTTGTAAACTGTGAGAGACTCTCCATTGCTCGCCTGGTTTGTCCAGATGCTTGGCGCTTCCAAGCTACCCGGGCCTCACCGTCGAGCCATTCGGTTCAACGACGATGCTGTATCGTGCATCAACTAATCAGTCTTGTCAAGTACCCTGACGAAAAAAGCTCAAGGAGATTGCCTTCTCCTCGGCAATGGGCCGAGGATCTGAGCCTGGGGCTATCAGATGATCAGGGAGAGAGCGCCGGGAAGGGGAGGCTTGGCCGTGGTGCAAGCAACGTCGCGAGAACCAGAGCGACGGCAGCCGGGAGGTAATCGGCCCCGATCGAGAATCCGGCGATGATCGTGAAGCCCGCAAACAGGAGCGTCGACGCGCCAAGGCCCACCCTGTTACCTCGCCACGCCGCCAAAGCCGCGCCCAGGGCCAAGCCTGCCGGAATGATGAGCGGCAGGGGACCGAAGTACGACACTTCTGAAAACGATTGGTAAAAGGTCACCGCCTGACCCGAGCCTGCAGCCAAGCCCACGTACCGCATTGGCGTGAACCACAACCAGCAACCCATAACGACACACCACGCCGCCCCGACCGCCGCCAAAACGGGCGAAACCCAGCGGCGTCCTGCCCTCACTGCTTGGTCAGCTCCATGCGGCCTTGGAGGGCGGGTCCGGTCTGGCAGCCCTGCGGAGTGCCCCAGTCCCCTCGCAGCTTGTTCCCGTCGCGAAGAGCAATGATCGACCAGCCGCAACCGCCGAAAACCGGCCGCCCCAAAAGCCCGAAGATGACCGCCTGGTTGAAGGGTATGAGGTTGGCAGCGGCGATCCCGTTGCCCTTTGTACCGTCGGGGCACTGGGCATCCCAATTCCCCAAGAAGTCTCCCGCGTCATTGGATAATGTGAGAGATAACGTACACGTGACCTGAGTGGAGAGCGTCACGGTCCCGGACCAGCTTCCGTCCAAGGAGACAGGTGTAGGCGAGGGCCTCGGCTCGGTGGGGGAAGGTTTCCCTCCCGAGCCTCCGCACGCTGAGAGAAGGAGGACACATGACGCCACAACCAGACTTCTCGATTGCGGACAAATCAATCGCATACCAGCCCTCCGAAGATCGACAACGCCGTTTCCTAAGGTGATTATACGCCAAGGGTCCGAGGGATGCTCCAGACGAAATGTGGCGATGGCGCGCTCGCCCTGGCAGGATTGTCCCTCAACAGAAAGAGATCGCGCATTCCGGGCAGTTGTCGCAAAGACACCCAGCCTTGACCATCGCAGGCGGGCCTCCAGATTCGCCGCAGAATCCAGGGACGTCGCGGTGGAGCTGGCGACTCTGCGGTGGGGCTACAGACTTTGCGGTGGAGCTGCTGACGTTGCGGTGAGTCTACAGACTACGCGGCGGAGCTGTTGACCTTGCGGTGGAGCTGCGGACTTTGCGGCAGGGCTGTTAACATTGCGGTGAAGCTAGAGACTCTGCCGCGTAGTCTGTAGGCTTTGCGGCAAGTCTACAAACTTCGCGGTGGGGCTGGAGACTTTGCGGTGAAGCTACGGACTCTGCGGTGGAGCTATTGACTCTGCGGTGAGTCCGGCGACTCTGCGGTGGAGCTGCGTACTATGCAGCAGAGTCTGCAGACTCTGCGGTGAAGCTACAGACTCTGCGGCAGAGTCTCTAGACTTTGCGACGAACCCAACGACTTCGCGTGCCCTCACATCCCCGCCAAGAGACACTCGCTCCTCTGACGCCTTTGACGCGCTGCGCGCCTTACGGGAAGGCGGCGAAGACTCCGTCACCGATGGTTCCGGCGTAGACGGTCCGCCCCGTAGAGTCCGTGGCGAGGGAGTAGATCAGAAGGCTGGTGAGCCCGTTGTTGAGTGGGCTCCAATTCACCCCACCGTCCCGGCTTTCGATGACCCCCTGCCCATGCGAGCCCGCGTAGACGATTGCCGGGCTCGCGGTCGCCAGGCTGGAACAGAAGAACTCGAACTCGGTCGCGCGGACCCAATGCCCGCCGGCGTCCAAGCTCAAGACCAGCCCGATCCCCGAATCGCAGGCATAGAGGGTCGACGAATCCGCCGCATCGATCGCGATCGCCACGATCCCTTGGTCCGAGCCCGACAACCCTGAGCTCGCCGGCACCCAGGACTTTCCGGCATCCACCGACTTGTAGACATCCCTGCCGGCCGTGGCGGCATAGAGAGTGGAACGGTGGGTCGGGTCGAGCGCCACGGACCAGACCCTGACGCCACCGAGACCTGTGCCGCTTCGAGCCCAGCGACGCCCTCGGTCGACACTCTTCCAGACTCCGTCGTCGGTGCCCGCGTAGAGAATCGACGGGGTACCGGGATCGACCACGACCGAGAACGCGGACGGCAGGCGGGAGAATGACCAATGCCGGCCGCTGTCCACGCTCTTGAACACGCCATCGGTGGTACCTGCGTACACCTTTTTCGGATTCGTGGGATCGACCGCGAAAGCCCAGGTGAACCCTCCTCTCGATCCGAAGCTGAGCGTCTTCCAGGTCAGTCCGCCGTTGGTGGTCTTGTAGGAGATACCAGAAAAGCCGGCTGCGTAGACGGTCGACGGAGTCGTCGGATCGATCGCCAGCACGCTCACCACGGTCCCCACGAGTCCCCGGTTGGCCGTCTTCCAGGTCTTGGCGCGATTGGTGCTCTTGAAGACTCCGTTCCCGTTGGCGCCGGCGTACAGGGTCACAGGGTGGACCGGATCGACGGCCAGTGAAAAGATGAGCTCGCCCGGCAGTCCGACGCTACGCCAGGTGAGGCCACCGTCCTGGCTCCTGTAAGCTCCGCTCGACAGGGTTCCCGCATAGACCGTCGAAGGAGAGCGCGGATCCAAGGCCAGGGCAAAGGCATCCCACGGCGCCTCGGAGAGTGAGGTCCAACTCAAGCCGCCGTCCGTGCTCTTGAAGGTTCCCTGGGAGGCATCGATGGCGTAGAGAGTCGTAGGAGTCACGGGGTCGACGGCGAGCGCCTGAGGGCTTGCGATCTGCGACGGACCGTGTCTCAGAACGGTCCAGGTCTGGCCGGCATCCGTGCTCTTGAAAACGCCGCCGGGTATTCCTCCCGGGAAGAGGCCTGGTGCTACTCCCGCGTAGAGGGTGGACGGTGTCTGCGGATCGATGGCGAGAGCTTCGATGTCGGCATTGTCAATTGTGCCTGCCACCTGCCAGCTCGCCCCCGAATCCGTGCTCTTGAGGACGGTGCCGACGAGCGTGCCGACATAGAGGTTGGAAGACGTGACCGGATCGATCGCCAGGGAGAGGAGCTGGTCGTCGACGCCTAGCCGGCTCCAGGTCTCGCCGCGATCCAGGGACTTGAAAACTCCCGACTGGAAGGTGGCGGCGTACAGAATGAGGGAATTCCGGGGATCGATCGCCAGCGTACTGACGATCTGGCCCCTGACGAGGTTCAACCGCCGCCAGGTGTTGCCGCCGTCCGTGCTTTTGAAGACCCCGGCGGCGTTGCGCGTTACGGCGTAGAGGATATTGGAGGCGGTGGGATCGATCACGATCGCCTGCACGTCGCCACCCTCCGGGCCGACCGACGTCCATTCCTGAACGGCGGTGGACGTGTCCGCCGTGCGCCCCAGGGCCAGCATGGGGATCGAAAGGAAGGCTATGAGGAGGAGGGAGGGCTGGCGAAGAATGCTCATGATTTTCCCCTAAGCCGTTCTGGTGTTCGACCTGCAAATTTTAGTTGTAATTCTTGAGCAAAGCTACATCTCCATGATGTCTTCCAAGCGCGCCTCGACCAGGGGCAACTCCTTCGGCAGCCAGTCGCGGAAACCCGATCTGGCGAACAGAGCGTGGTCTCCGGGATAGGTGGGGACGAGGTAGACGGGGAAGCGCTCGAAGATCTCCCGGTCCGGCCGACGGCGGCGCTTCTGGATTTCGGCGCGGCGCGCGGCGGCGCTGTCCAGATGGCCGAGCAGCCAGTGCGTGGCTCGAAGCTGCGCCACCGTGCGCTCGTCCGTGAGGCGCGGCGGCTCGGGGCCGGAGGACGGCGAAGGGGCTGCCGGCGGCGACCCGCCTCCAAGCTTGGCGAGACCGCGGCGGAGAAATTCCCGGGGGCCGTAGCCGCGCCAGCGGATCTTGAAGCCTTCCCAGGTCGCGGCGGGAGGAAGCTCGAAGGTCGCTGAAGGCTGGACCGGCGACGCGGCAGCCTTCCCCTTCGTATTGGCGATGTGGCCGGCGTAGGGATCGAGGCGCAGGATCTCCGCTCCGGGATTGCTTTCGAGCAGCGCCTGCGTACGGCTGGTCAACGTCAACATCACGGCCGGCAGGATGCGCTCCCAAAGGCCGGGCTCGTAGTTCTTGTAGGCGGTGAGGAAAGCGTTGCGCTCGAAGAGGAAGCCGCGGTTGTAGAGCCCCAGTAGGTCGCTCGTGGCACCGGAACGATGGTGGACGGCGGCCTCGGGAGCGAAGACGACGCGCTCGCCTCCGGACCATAGGCGCCAGCCCAGGTCCACGTCCTCCAGATAGGCGAAGTAGTCGTCGTCGAATCCCCCTGCGGCGAGGAAGGAGGCGCGGCGGACGAGCATATTGCCGCCGCAGGCGAAGGCCAGCTCAGCCCCAGGCGCCGGCACCCGGGCCGTCTTCAACGGCCGGCGATAGTCGAGCTGGAAGGCGTGGCCGTCGAAGGTCATCAGGCCGCGGCCGAAGTCCAGGCGCTCGCCGGTCCAATCCACGATCTTGCCGGAGACGGCGGCCACGTCGGGCGGCGCCGAGCCGAGGGCCGCCACCAGCGCACCGAGCCAGCCCGGCTCCGGCCGGGTGTCGTTGTTCAGTAGGGCCACGGCGTCGACGTCTGCGCCCGTCGCGGCTACCAGGGCATTGTTGCCGCCGCAGAAGCCGAGGTTCACAGGGCTTTCGATCAGTCGCACCCGCCGGTCCCGCCGGTCACCGAGATAGCGCTCGCGCATCCAGGCGACGGTGCCGTCCGTCGAGCCGTTGTCGAGGACGAGCACCTCCCAATCCACCCCCGGATCGTGCTGCGCGGCCAGGGCCTCCAGGCAGGTCTCCAGATGGTGCTTGCCGTTCCAGGAGAGAATGGCGACGGCCACCTTGCGCAGGGCCGTCACGCTCCAAAACCCCATTTCCTCAGCCGGCGGCGAAGACGGAAAACGAGCCGATCCGCCGGCGTGGTCGTGGCCGGCCGCTGGCCGAAGCGCTCCTTGGTGCCGTCGATCTTGGGGTCACGGCAGAAGGCCACCAGGGGCGCGAGGACGCGATCCCAACGGAATTGATCCACCAGCGTCCGGGCTCCGGCTTGGCGAGACGCGGGGGCGTCCAGCGCCTCGGCCAATGCGTGGGCCAGAGCCGGCGCGTCGCCGGGAGGAGCGATCCAGCCGGCGTGACGGTCGGCGAGCAGGCGGCTCATGGCTCCGCCCTCACTGGTCACCACCGGGCAGCCGGCGGCGAGCGCGTCGAGAAAACGGGTGCGCAGGGAAAGGCGGGTCTCCAGGCTGGGCCGGTGGGGAGCCACCAGAAGGTCGACGTCGCGCAGCAGGTCGTAGCGCCGCTCGGCAGGCACCCAGTCCAGCGCCTGGACGCGGGTTCCCCACCAGCCCAGCTCGCGGCAGCGAGCCTCGACGCGGGCGAAAAGGCGCTGCGGCGTGCTCTCAGGATTGGGATTGCGGATGAGAAGGAGCGTCCAGCCGGGGCGATCCAACAGAGCCAGGGCGTCGAGGAGCGTCCACGGATCGTACCAATCATAGAGCCCGCCGAAGAGGAGTCGCCTCTCACCCGAAGCACGGGGCGGCAGCACCGGATGGTGAGGCGGCAGCTCGTCGGGAACGCCGAAGGGGACGGGCGCGATGAGCGTCGCGAGGTCCGGATCGCCCGCCATCCGCTCGGGATTGACCCGGCCGGCGGCGGCGAGGAAGCCGAGATAGAAGGTCCTTTGTTCCTCGGACGAGCAGAGGAAGAAGTCGCCGCGGGCCATCTGCAGCCCCCAGGTGGCGTGGTCGTTGCGGTACGGATCGAGCCCGAGGGTCTCGAAGTAGGCGAAGTTCTCGATCAGCCAGGGATCGTACAGGTCGATGGCAACCGGCAGGCCCGGCATTTCCAGGACGAGGTCGTTGGCGAGCTGCCCCTGGGCCACGGCGCCGTCGCAGCCGCCGAGCAGGGAGGCGAGGCGCCCGCGCTCGAATTGGCGGACTTCGACGCCCCCGAGCCCGCCCAGTGCCGCCGTCTCCTCCGGCGCCGCGGGCGAGACCAGGACCACGTCGATTCCCGCCTGCGGCAACCGGCGCGCAAACTCCAGATAGCGAATGCCGATGCCGGCCATCCGGGCGCGGATGGGCTCGCTGGAGAGGAGGGCGATGCGGGTCATTCCTGACCCAGGATGACTCTCTGGAGATCCGTTTTCGAAAAATCGTCGCCCTTGAACAGGAGGGGCTCCCCCGAGACCTGCGAAAGCGCATAGGAAAAGCAGTCCCCGAAGTTCAAGGCAGCAGGATGTCTCCCCTTTCCGAAGCGGCGAAAGGCCTGGCGGGCCACCCGGGCCTGAGGCACGTCGACCGGGACGACATCGAGACCAACCCGTTCGATGAGCCGGTCGAGCTCGATCCCTCCCACGTCGCCATAGCGGGATTCCACGACCATAGCGGCCTCCAGGAACGATGCGGCAGAAAGAAGACGGACCGGATCCTGCTCGATCGCAAAGGAAATCGCTTCAACCTCCGGCTCGTTGAGGAGGATCACCAGAACCGCGGAGGTGTCGAGAACCATCAGTGCGGGAGACCGTGGGAATCGTAGCCCAGGATCTCCTCAGGGCTTCGAGGGTCCAGCACGGGCAGAGCCGCACAGCGTTGTGCGATGGCACGGATCTCGTCGCGAAGCCGAGGCGAACCGGCTCGCTTCCGCTCCCGCTGAAGGCGCTCGCGTAGCGAATTCACCACAACCTCCGTCAGGCTCTCACCGGTGCGGGCGGAAAGCTCTCGGGCCAGGTGCTCGGCTTCCGGATTTTGAATGCTCAAAGCCATTGGCGGATCTCCAGGCAAGATTATATACCTTGCTCCCGGCACCCTTCCTTATGACGGCCGTCGCTGCATCCAAGTGTGCAGCCGCCAGGCGCGGGTCGCTTCCATCTCGCGGATGGTGCCGTTCAGGCGCTCGATCTCGGCGTAGGTGCGGCCGAGATGGGCGGTCTGATCCTCGATCGCGGACCGCAGCGTTGCCTCCTGGTCGTAGAGACGCTGGACTTCGGCGGTGGCCTTGCCGTGACCTTCCTCCGTGGCGGCGAGTTGGGCCTGCAAGGCGGTCAGCTCGCCGTTCAAGGCGTGATAGCGCTCCTCGAGGCGGACGCGATCGGCGTTCAGGGCGTGGTATTCGTCCGCCAGGGCCGCGTGGCTCGTTTCCAGGGAGGCGAAGTCCGCCTGGCGCGCGGCGAGCTCGCGACGGGCAGCCGCCGCCGACTCACGCTCCGCCACCAGCTCGGCGCGCAGGGTATCGATCGCCCGCGCCAACACGTCGGGGCGTAGCGCAGCGGCGTGCTTGGCCAACACTCGCGCCTTCACTTCCAGGAAGTCGCCCCGCTCGCGGGGCCGCTCGCCGAAGATATGGTGGCCGCCGCCACGGAAGTGCCGGTACTCGCAGGTGACCTGAGCCCGGTGATGGAACGGAGTGATCGCCGACAGGCGGATCAGGAAGTCCCAATCCTCGAAAAACGGCAGGGTGGAGTCGAAATCGCCGGCCTCGGCAAACAGCCGGCGCTCGATGAGCAGGGTGTTGAAGGGAATGTAGTTGTCCACCCGCAGGACGTCGGGATCGAAGTCGCGGCTGTACGGCAGCCGCCGCTCGCGGCAGATCCAGCCGCCGGGCTCGTGCTCGTAGACGGCCACCGCGGCGTCGGTGTAGGCGACGCGCACGCCGGCGGCAGACACCAGGCCGACGAGCGTGGCGAGGTGCTCGGGCGCGGCGAGATCGTCGTCGTCGAGGAAGGCCACGTACTCGCCGGTGGCCGCGGCCACGCCTCCTTGAGCGGCGGCGGCCCGCCCCTGCGGCTGGGCGAGGTCCACTCGCACCACCGACAGCGGATAGTCCTCAGGGATGATGGGCGGTTTGCCGCCGTCGTTGACCAGCACCAGCTCGGCGCGGCGATAGGTACCCGCGGCGAGGCTCGCCAGGGCCTCGGCCAGCAGCTCCGGACGGTCGCGGGTGCGGACGACGACCGAGATCCGCGGCCCCTCCCGCACTTCGGCGATCTCGGGCAGGCCGCCGAGGTGGTGGATCAGCTGCGCCGGGCTGCGGGTGGTGAAGTCGTCGACGGTGAGGCGGCGGTAGGCCTCCGCCAACATCACGCCGGGGCCGAGGCTCAGGGTGCGGAAGCGGCGCAGCCCGAGGCCCGCGTTCCAATACGGATGGCGCTCCTCCTGGCTGGCGTAGGCCGCCATGGCCTGCTCCAGCCGCTCCTTCTCGGCGCTCACGTCCACCAGCAGATCCGGATGGCCGGGATGGTTGACCTCGTAGAGGAAGATGCGGAGGTCGCGCAGCGGCTCCAGGCTGTCGCCTGAAGCGTTGCCCTCGCGGAGGGGCGACAACAGGCGGTGGAGGGCGGCGAAGGCGGCGCGATGATCGCGAGTGATTTCCAGCGGCGAGGGGACGAGGAGCAGGTCCGGCCGCTGGGTGAAGATCGCCCGCCGGATTCCCTGCTCCGCCGCGTCGAGATGCTGGTCCAGAGAGCCGTCCGGCAGCCCCAGATGGTCGCAGCCGGTAATCCTCAGGATCTCGCAGACCTTCGCGGCCTCATCACGCCGGCGCCGGCCATAGGCGTCGCGATCCGCCACGACCTCCGCCCCGCCGCTGCCGTCGGAGAGGAACAGAACGCGCACCACGGCGTCAGCCGCGGCGAGTCCAGCGATCAGGCCGCCACAGCCCAGCACCTCGTCGTCGTAGTGGGGCGCGAGGACGAGGACGCTCGCGGCGTGGACGCGCTCGGTCGAGCCGGGCGGTTGAAGCGTCTCATTCATCGGGCGATATCCTACGTCGCTTTCAATCGCTAGAATGGCAGCCTCTTGGCCGCCTCTGCCGATTCATGGCTTTCCCTCCTCCCACCGCCGCCCGCGAGCGTCCTGCTCGCCGGGCCGGCGCCGGATCTCCTCGTGCAGGAGCTTGCCGCGGCCGGCCATACGGTGACGATGGCGAGCGACATCCTCGCCGGAGAAACCGCTCCCGAGGCGGCAGGCGTGGATGCCCTCGTGCTCCTCGAGATTCCCAGCGACAGCCGGCGGCGCGGAGAGGTGCTCGGAGAAGCTCACCGGCGGCTGCGCGACAAGGGTCGGCTGCTGATCCCGGGGCCCGGTGACATCGCCATTCCACAGGATCTCGTCATCGCCCTTTCCGAAGCGGGGTTCGTCATCCTGAAGCCGGAACGGGGCGCTACCGCCGCAGTCTATCTTGCGCGCAAGGAGAGTTGCTTCGTCCGCGAGTTCCAGGACGGCGACGAAGAGCAGATCCTGCCGATGTTTCACCGCAGCTTCCACGTCGAGCGCAGCCTTGCGCGCTGGCGTTGGGAGTACCGGGAGAACCCGTACGGCGCGCTGAAAATCAGCGAGGCCTTTTCCCCCGAAGGCCAACTGGTGGCGCAATACGCCGGCTACCCGGTGCGTTTTCACCGTGCCACGGGCGGCCAACCGAGCGTTCTCCCCGCCTTGCAGATCGGCGACACGATGACCGAGCCGTCGTTCCGGCACCTGGGCCGCGGACCGACCAGCCTCCTGGGCAGGACGGTGCGGCACTACTACGCCAGGTTCTGCGAAGGCCAGGTCGCTTTCAACTACGGCTTCAACACCGGCAACATCCAGCGCTTCTCCATGAGCTTCGTGGGCGCCCGCCGGCTGGAGTCGCTGCCGTTCCACGTCCTGGACCTCGCGGCGCGGCCTCTCGCCAAGCCGAACCCGATCCTCTCGCGGCTCACCGGCTTTCGGGTCGAGCGGATCGCCCACTTCGACGCCCGCTGGGACGCGTTCTTCCAGCGGATGAGCGGCGCCTACGGCCTGCTCGTCGAGCGCGACGCCCAATATCTCGAATGGCGCTATGCCCGTTGTCCGGACACCGAGTACTTCCTCTACGCCGTGTTCCGCTGGAACCGGCTCGCCGGCTGGAGCGTCTTCCGCGCCAAAGGCGAGCGCCTGCTGTGGGGCGACGCGTTGTTCGATCCCGAGGTTCCGGAGGCGCCTCGGAAGCTCCTGGCCCGGGTCGTCGCTGCTCCGGAGCATAGCCAAGTGAAGACTGTCGAGACGTGGGCTTCCAGCCGCCCGGCGTGGTGGCGGGAGACGGTTCTGAGTTTGGGCTTCGAGAGCCGTCCGGAGCCGGATGATCTGGGATTCGTGTTCGTGCCCTTCGGCGAGGACCCGGAGGAGGAGCTTCGGGCGCGGCTTTATTACATGATGGGGGATAGCGATTTGTTTTAGGCGGATACCACGCCGCCGAATCCCATAGGCGCCAACTTCGACGCTTCCGAGCGCCCCCGCCCAAGCCCCTCATCACCCCGGCCCTCTTCTCCCATCGCCCTCCCCCCGACCGGGAGAAGAGGGAGTGGTTTGTCTAAAAAAGAACGAACAGAGGATTTTTCTTTTTGCCCCCTCTTCTCCCGGTCGGGGGGAGGGCGATGGGAGAAGAGGGTCGGGGTGATGAGGGGTCTTCTCCGCATCGCACCCAAACCCAAGACCACCAGACCCAACAGACTCAGCCCCGTCCCCGCCGCAAAACCGTCCGGCCGGTACCTCAGCTCGACGCGACCCGGCCCGGGGCCCACCTTCACTCCTAGAAGAATGCCGAGCTCGGGCTCCAGCGCCACGGCCTTGCCGTTCAGCGTGGCGCTCCAGCCGGGGTCCCAGGTTTCCGCCACGATGAGCTTGCCGCCGCTTGGGGCGTTGAAGTCGATCGCCCAGAAACCCGGAGTCCTCCGGCTCACTCTTGTTTCGCCGCGCTGGGCTCCTTCAAGGCGCACCAGCGGCATGGGAGACGGCCGCTCGTAAACGCGGGCGTCCGTGCCGGCGTAGGCGAGGGTCCAGCCCAAGCCTGGCGGCGGCTCCTCCGCCGGTCCGGCCATCACCCAGCGGACAGCCAGACGGTCGAGCCAGGGGCTGCGCCAGCTCTGGATCGGCCGGAAGTAGACGGGATCGCCGGCGCCCATCTGGGCGTAAATCCGATCGTAGCGCTGGAGCTTCACGGGGCTGTCCCCGCGGACGTCATAGAGGCCATAGACCATGGACGCATCAGGAAAGAGGGCGGTGCCCAGGCCCGCCACACGCTCCGGCTTCCCCTGAAGAAAGCGGACGGCGCCGGTGGATGGGTAGAGCTTTGCCGCCGGCAAGCCGGGATTGGTGCGGGCATGCGCCGCCACGAGGTCCACCATCAGGAGGCCGGGCAGGAACAGCCACGCCGTCCAGCGCCGGTTCGCCGGCAAACGCAGGGAGAGGGCGAGCAGGAGGGCGAGGCCGCCGACCCCGGCGATCCAGGCGATCTCGGTTCCCAGGAGACCGCGCTGGCGCCACTCGCCTCCGAACTTCCACGCCGTCAGGGTCACCAGCGCCAGCACAAGGGCGGAGCCGACCAGGATTCCCCGGCCTTTCCCGGCGAGCCACCGATCGCAGCCGGCGGCGGCCAGCAGCCCCAGGCCCAGCTCGACGCCGAACTTCATGTAGTGGTGGAGACCCCGGTTGATCACCGGCAGGGCGTAGAGCACCGTCCGCATGCCGAACAGCTGATAGGCGCCCACCAGGGCAAAGAGGGTCATCACGGCCACGGCCCGCCAGCGGCGGTCACCCCGAATGCCTGCCAGCCCGGCGGCGGCGAACGGCAGCGTCAGGGCGCCGGCGTAAATCGCCGTGGCAGCGTAGTTGTAGGGCCCCCACCAAGTGCCGTCCGCCGGATTGCCCAAGGCGTCGGGCAGCACTGAGCGCAGAAGGACGGCGGCGATGGCAGCCAGTGGAGCGGGCGGGCCGGGCGTCGCCGCCAGCCACTTGCCGCTGCCGGTGAGCGTCTTGTACAACGGCAGAAGGTGAATGGCGGCGATCGCTCCCGCCACCGTCCAGCCGGCCACGAATTGGGTCCAGACGGCTAGAGGCGCTAACGTTGCCTCAGAGCGCCCCCGCCCGAGACCCTCATCACCCCAGCCCTCTTCTCCCGCCCCCTCCCAACCCCCCACACCGGGAGAAGAGGGAGGCCTGCGAGGCGGCTCCAACCGGGTTCCCCTCTCCCGGTGTGGGGGGTTGGGAGGGGGCGGGAGAGGGGTCAGGGGTGAGGGTCTTGGGGCGCCATCGATCCCCCGGGCCAGCAGGTACACCCCCGCCAGCAGGGCGGTGAAGACGGGCGTCTCCGGGTGGCCGCCCAGGAGCTGCAGGCCGGCGGCCCCGGCAAGGCCGATCCAGCTTCCCCGGCCGTTGGCGAGGCGCTCGACCGCCAGGAACACCCAGGGCACGAGGGCGTCGCAGTTCCCCATCGGGAAAAGGAGGAAGCTGGTGATCATCCCCGAGAGGGGAAAGATCAGGGCGGCGAGGAGCGCGGAGGGGCGCCTGACGCCCAACTCGCGGGCCAGCATCCAGGCGCCGCAGCCGCCGATCACCAGGCGCAGCCACGGCAGCAATACGAATCCAAGCTGAAGCGGCAGGGCGGCGAAGAGCAAGTGAAGGGGAAAGAGGGGCGCTCCCGAGCCGTTGCTCCAGTAGGGACTGCCGGAGAACTGGTGCGGGTCCCAGAACGGCAGCCGGCCGGCGCGCATCTCGTGGCGGAGAAAGAGCAGCCAGGGCTCGACCTGGAAGGTGACGTCCCGCAGGTTGGGATTACCGGCCGCCGGATTGGCGACCGCCTGCCAGGGCGCTTGCATCGCCAGCGTCGCGGCGGGGCTGGGAATTCCGTCCGGCAAGCGCAGCGCCGGCCACAGCAAGGCGACTCCAGCCAGGCCGCAGACCGCCCAGGGAATGCCGATCTCGCGCCGGCGCAGGAGAAGGCCGGCCAGCGAGAGCAGCACCAGCAGGGGAAGCGCGGGGTTCACCGCCGTCCCTCCCGGGGATACACTACCCGCCGCGCCGACTTTCCAGTTCCGATCTCAAAGCCTCCCATCGCTCAATCATGTCAGTCGTCTCAGCCGCCGATCTCGAGCGTTCCCCCTGTCCGCTCTGCGGCAGCGAGGAGCGCCATGGGAACGTTTACGTCTTTTCTCCCTACGCCGTCGCCCGCTGCCGGCGCTGCGGGCTCTGGTATCTGCACCCGCGGCTGGCGGAGCCCGCGATGCACGCACACTACGTCGACGATGCCTACTTCGAGGGCGGCACGGCCGGCTACTCCAGCTACCAGGCGCAGGAAGCGACCCTGCGACCGACCTTCCGCCGCTTCCTCGCCGAGCTCGACCGGCGGGGCATGACCGGCGGCCGGCTGCTCGAAGTGGGCTGCGCCTACGGCTTCTTCCTCGACGAGGCGCGGGGTCACTTCGCCCACCGCACGGGCACCGACTACTCGCCGGCCGCCCTGGAGAAGGCCAGCAGCCGGGCCGACCGCGTCATCCTGGGCGGCACCGCGGAGCTCGCCGCGGGCGCCGCCGGCGAGCCGTTCGACTGCATCGCCGTCATTCACGTCATCGAGCACATCTACGATCCAGTGGGCTTCCTGCGCACCCTCGCCGGCCATTTGCGCCCCGGCGGCTGGCTGTTGGTCGCGACTCCCGACATGGGCAGCTTCTGGCGCCCGCTGATGCGCTACAGCTGGCCGTTCTTCAAGATCCCCGAGCACGTTACGTTCTTCGATTCCAGGACCCTGGCGGAGCTGCTCCGCCGGAGCGGCTACGAGGCGGAGCAGCGGCTGCCCTATGCCAGCGCTTTTTCGTTCGATCTGATCGGCGAAAAGCTCGGGCTTCGGATGCCGGCCGCGCTCAAGGACCGCCAGCTCTGGCTGCCGGCGACCACCATCGCCGCCGCCGGACGCAAACCGGGTTGACCCCGGACATAGGCGTCACCGCCGGCTCCGGTGGCGAAATCGCATCAACACCACGTCGCGAAGCATCGACAGCGACGAGCGGATGGGATCGACGCGCGAGTCCGGGGAGTTGACCCAGACGACGCCCACTTCGGCGACGCCGTAGCCCCAGCGGCGGGCCAGCCAGATCATCTCCACGTCCCAGGCGAAGCCGTCGAGGGTCAGCGCCGCGAACAGGCTGCGACCGGTGTCGCCCGCGACGAGCTTGAAGCCGCACTGCGTGTCCCTTATGCCGCGCACGCCGATCAGACGGATGATGAGATTGAAGGTGCGTCCCATCATTTCGCGGTAGAAGGGCTGGTGCTGGCGCACCTGCGAGCTGTCCACGCCGCGGCTGCCGATCACCAGGGGCGTGCCGTCGCCGAGCCGGGCCTCGAGCTTCTCCACTTCCTCGATGGGAGTCGAGAAATCGGCGTCCGAGATCAGCACCCGCGCGCCGCGGCTGGCGACGACGCCGGTGCGCACGGCCGCGCCCTTGCCGCGGTTGCGCTCGTGCCGGATCACCCGCACGCCCTCGGCCGCGAAAGAGGCGGCGACAGCGGACGTACCGTCGCGGCTGCCGTCGTCGACCACCAGCAGCTCGAAGGGGCGGCCCCGCCGGCGCAGGTACTCCACGGCTCGGCGCAGGCCGGGCTCCAGCCGGCCTTCCTCGTTGTACGCGGGGACGACGACCGACAGGTCGACGCGGCTCTCGGTCATCTGAAAGCCGGTTCCCGGCGGTGGGCGCCCCGGCGCCTACCACTCATGCTCGTGGGTTTTCTTGAAGATGGTGTCGTGCGGTGCCGACCGCTCCTCCGCCGGCCGGCCGTTGGTGTAGTAGTAGAACGACACCGACTTGCGGGTCCTCCCCTCCGGGCAGGCGAGCGGCTCGGGGTGGCCGTGATAGGAGAAGTCCGTGGTGTTGAAGATCACCGTCCGGTTGAAGACGGGCAGGATCTTCTGCTCGCGGCGCGCCATGTCGCGGCTCCACAGCTCGAGATGCCCGCCGAACTCCTCGCGCCAGTCCTGGTTCAGATAGACGAGCAGGTTGATCCGGCGGTCGAGCTTCAGGAGCGGGTGCCAGTTGAAGTCGACATGGACCTTGAGAAATCCTCCCGGCAAAATCTGATGCGGCCCCGCGCCGCCGAAATAAGGATCGGGGATCAGTCCCTCGATGCCGGTCAACGCTTCCAGGAAGCGCAGGACGGGAGGCGAGCTCATGTCAACGAGAAAGTCCCGCAGATTGCGCTTCAGCGGCGACGTGTAGCGGTAGCCGAGCTTTTTCTCCGTCGGATTGTCGAAGGCCGCCCATTCGATCTCGTCGGGCCGGGGGAACTCGGCCAGCACCGCCTCCAGCGTCGCGTCGGGGAAAAGCCCGTCGAGGACGATGTGGGGGAAGGGATCGGCGGTGTTGTACCGCTCGCGCAGTGCGGCCGGATCGGCCGGATCGAGATTGAGCTTCATCGCCGGGAGTCTAGCGCAGGAGCGCTTGCACCTGTTTGTACGGTTGAGCGCTGCGGAACGTCGAGCAGGGACCTAAGGGACAACAGGGACGCCAAGGACCTCAGAGTCCTTGATCGTCCCTGTCGTGGCAATCTTTGACGTCCTCGAATTTTGCCTACCGCACCTCACCGGCGACGTAGGCCGGATCGCTGCTGCCGGTGACGATCACCTGGGCCGCGGCCAGAGCCTTGCCGCTCTTCACCACGACCTCCACCGTGAAGCCGTTGGTCGCCGCCGCCGTCGTGGCCGGATGCTGGCTGGGCGAGATCTGACTCAGTTGGCCGGCAGCGATCTTGATCCCCGGCAGGGTGCCCAACAGCGCACCGTCGAGGCCGCGGTAGACCACGTCATATACACCAGGAGCAGTGCTCGGGTTGAAGATCCAGAGCGTCGTCTTGTTGGACCCGCCTTGGTGCAAGCCCACGAGAACTTCCTTCTTGCCCAGGTCCGCCGCATCCGCGTCGCTCAGCGCCACGAGCGATTGGCCAAACCGCTTGGCCGGGTTGGTGTTGTCGTAGGTCTCGGCACTGGCGATCGGGAAGATACCGCTGGGTGACGTGCTGGTCAGGGTGAGGACGCCGGTGCCGTTCTTCAGGGCGAACTGGGTGAACAAGGCGTTCGCCAGCCGCTGCGTCGAGCCCGGCGGCACGGTGACCTGCGCCGTCTTGACGGTGTTGCCTGCCCCGGTGAACGTCAGGGAGGTTTGCACCGCCTGATCGCCGACGTTGGACAGCAGCAGGTCCGTCTGCCAGGTGGTGCCTGCCGCCCCAGCTCCCGTGAGCACGCCCAGCAGATAGAGCGCCGGCGTCTTGTAGCTGCCCGGCGCGATGAACGACGGATCTCCCGACCCGAGACGGACGTCGGAACCGAACGGGAAAACCTGCGGCCCCGACACGGGCTTCACCTGCACCCGGTAGTCGTCGAGATTCTGGGTGCCGAGGCTGTCGCGGATCTCCTGCAGCGTGAGCTGCCGCTGATCGTGGCCGGCGAGCGTCAGGTCCGCCGACTCCTTGAGGAGGTGGCCCGTCTTGTCGTAAGACCTGAGGCGATAGGTGGCCGTGTCGCCGGCCGGGTTGTCGACGCCGAAGACCGACTGCCGGTCCGCGGTGTCCTGGAGGCCCACCAGGTACTGCGACGAGCCGGCTGAGGCGGGCGCCGCTGCACTGCCCACCGGTGTGCCCGGAATGGTCAGCCCAAAGATCTTGCCCGCCGTTGCGCCTTGACTGTTGAACGATGAGACGACCGGCTCGGCGCTGCCGATGCCGGTGGCGACGTTGATGAAGCCTGCCACGTTCTGGACGCTGAACAGCCCGCTCAGCACGTCCTTCGCGAACAGCGTCGCCCCTGGTTGAAGGGTGCGGGTAACCTGCGGCGGATTAGACTCGGGAGTGCCCCGCTTGCGGAGCTCGAGGGTGACGCCGAGCGGCGTGGTTCCCGGGTTGTAGACGTAGAGATCGCTCGACTGTACAGGCACGACGCGGCTCTCGGCGGCCAGGGGGAGCAGCCTCGTCTTGGTCGTCGGCGGCGGTGCCGTGCTGACCGCGAAGTTGCGTATCCTCGTTGCCGCCGAAGTTCCCTTGACCGCCGTCAGGGAGACGGTATACGTGCCCTCCCGCGCCCAGGCGTGGGTGACCTGCCGGCCATTGCCTGTCGTGCCGTCGCCGAAGCTCCAGGAGTAGGCCGTGGCGTCCGTGGCAACCGCCGTCAGAGTGACCGCCGTCGTCGCCTGAGCCTGGCATTGATCGCCGGTGCACGAGCCGTCCGACGAAAAATCGCCCGACACCTGCAGCGGCGGCGGCGGTCCGACCACCAGGGTCTTCGAGGTCACGGTTTGGCAGCCTGGGTTGCTGCAACCCGGCGGCGCGATGGTGAGGACGACCTTGTAAGAGCCCTGCGCGGCGTACGTATGCACGACGATCGCGCCGGAGCCAGCGGGGCTGCCGTCGCCGAAATCCCAACCGAAGAGGGAGCCGGCCGCGACGTTGGTCGACGAGCTGGCATCGAACGTCGCCTGCTGTGTCGCGTTCGGCGACACCAGGAACGTGGCCACGGGACCGCCGGGGGCGACCGTAACCGCATGGGTGGCCGTGCTCTGGCAGGCCGGGTTGAGGCAGCCTGCCGTGGAGATCGTGAGCTGGGCGTTGTAGGCCCCCGCGGCAGCGTAGACGTGGGTGGCGGCCGGCCCGGAGGCGCTGCCGCCGTCGCCGAAGCTCCAGTTGAAGCTTGCGCCCGCCGGAACCCCGGTGGACGGGCTGGAGCTGAAGGACACCGTGTCACCCGCCTTCGGCGCCGGCGGCGAGACGGTGAAATCAGCATGCAGGGGGATGATGACGGGGGTGATCACGACGGCCTGGCTCCCCACGGCGCCGGAGCAGCCGCTGTTGGCCGCCGACACCAGTTTCGTGCCGGTGGTGGCCCAGGAGACCGTGACCTGGCTTCCCGTCGCAACGCCGGTAATCGAGCCGCCGCCCGTCACCGTCCACGTCCAACCAGTACCGTTCGGCGTGCAGTTGCTGGCGAGCCCCGAGTAGACGAAGGACTGGTTGATCTCGCCCGAGCTGGCGCCGGAGACCGTGATCGAGGGCGACGGAGCCGCCGGACCCACCGCGATCGCAAAACCGTGCACCGCCACGTTCTGCTCGGCGGCGCCTCGCCGCACCCGCAAGCAGGGCTGGAAAGTCCCCGCGGTCGCATAGGTGTGGGTTGGCACCGGCGAGGCGTGGCCAGTGTCGGTGAAGCTGCACGTCTGCGCGGCGGCACCGGTGTGGGTCCAGTCGTACTCCCAGAAGCTGGCGCCCTGCGAGCTGTCGTTGAAGCTCACCGGCGTGCCGGCGGTGGCGAAGCACTGCCCGAACTGGCAGAACAGCCCGGCCTGAAAGGAGGCCACCAGAGGCGTCGCCACCGTGACGGCAACGCTCACCGGCTTGCTGGAGGAGCCGCCCGGGCTCACGCAGTTGGAGATGGTGACCTTGGCGTTGTACGTGCCGGCCGCCGCATAGGTGTGCGACGTCGACTTTCCGGCGACCGGATCGGTGAAGGTGTCCGTCTTGCCGTCGCCGTAGTCCCAGACCACCTGCGTGGCGCCGTTGTAGGCGGGAGCCGCGAAGAGCACCACGTTGGCAGTGACGTTCGCCACCGGCGCGGCGCCGCTGATGTCGGTGAGCGCCGGCAGGGCCGTGAGCTGGATCTGCTTGCTCAGCACCAAGCCGGTGGGGTTGACGCCGTTCTTCACCGTCACCCGGCCGGTATAGCTCCCGGGCGCCTGGGCGGGGAGGCTGGTCCAGGAGAAGGTCGGACCCCCGGCGACCACGCCCGGCGGATTGACCGTCGCGCTGCCCGGGTCCAACACCTGCCAGGTGTAGGTCAGCGGCGGCGCGCCCGTGACATTGGCGGTGAAGGTCTCCGCCTGGCATTGGGTCACGCTGGCGGCCGACGCCGAGACCGTGCCCGCGGGATTGGAGTCGAGAACGGTGACGGTCTTCGTCGCCAGGCTTCCCTGCCCTTGCGAGTTGCTGGCCGTCAGCGTGACCGTCTTCAACCCCACCGAGCTGAACGTGACCGCCGGGTTCGCCACCGCGGAGCTCGCGGGCGAGCCGCCCTGGAAGCTCCAGCTCCATGCCGTGGGCGCGTTCAACGATTGATCGGTGAAGCTCACCGGCGAACCCGCGAAGACGTTGGAGGGACTCCAGGAAAAGTCTGACGTGGGAGCCGTGGGAGTCGCCGGGACACAGTTCAACGACCTGATCACGGCACAGAGGACGGTGGTGGTCGCACCGGGCCGCGACACGTAGTTCGTATCGATCGTATCGGTGGGCGTGAAGTGGTACGCCGCCGGCAGGTGAAAGAAGCCGACCAACGCGTCATGGCACGCTCCGTTGAGATCGACGGTCAGCTCGCCGCCGCACACGGAGCCCTCGACGTGGCGATAGATGCGCACGGAGGGAGTTGGCAGAGGGGGCTTGGCGAAGTTGAATTGCAGCGTCCACGGGCAATCGCTCGAAGCGCCACAGCTGAAGGGCACCTTGCCGCCGTCCGCCAGGTTCCCGTTGCTCAGCAGATCGATCGAGATCGAGCCGTCCGAGGGTATCGCGTTGGGATTGTGCGCGGTTCCGGTGGCCGTGTAGAAGCCGTTCACCACCGAGACTGTTCCCGACCCGGTGACACCCATTCCATACCGCGCCTCGTAGTTCCCGGTGATGCCGGAGATCGGAGTGTCCGGATAGAAGACGCCGTGGGCGAAATGCGGCTGGGCCGGGTCGAAGCCGTTGACCCAGACGGTTCCGGTGTAGCCGATCGCGGCGAGCGCGTGGCCGAGGTCAGGGAACGGCTGAGCTTGCGCCAGACCCGAAAAAGAGACTAGTGCCAAAGCCGCCGCCAGGACGAAGTTTTTCATTGCAAATCCTTTCGTCCGACATCATCGCCTCACAAGAGAAGCCTCTACACACTTGGCGAGCAAGCAGCAGAGTGCGAAAACATGTCTTCCGTAAGATGACAGCATACCAGAAAACGTTTCGTCAGGAACCCGGCCCTCGGGAGGGTATAGAGGTCAGCAAGGAGGTTGGCTAGCGCCCGGAGGCGAGGGAATCGATGGTGGCCATCGAGCCGGCGTCGAGCTCGAAGTCGAGCGCTCGCAGGTTCTCAGCGATATGACCGGGATCGGTGCTCGACGGCAGCGGCACCAATCCGCGCTCAAAGTTCCACCGCAGCAGGATCTGCGCGGGAGAACGCCGGTGCGAGACCGCTACGGTTGACAGCAGCGGTTCCGAGAGGAGACCTGCGGCGGACAGCGGCGAATGGGCCATGAGACGGATGCCCTGCCGCTCACACCACTCCACGGTCTCGGTGTTCGGCTGATAGGGCGAATGCTCGATCTGGTTCGCCGCCGGACGCTCCGCTCCCAGCGCTGCGATCTGCTCTGGCGCGAAGTTGCTCACCCCGGCCGCGCCGGCCAGGCCGCGCCGTACGAGGTCCAGCATCGCGCCCCAGGTCTCCGCCAGCGGCACGCCGTCGAGCTCGGGGTTGCCCTGCGCGTCGCGGGGGAGAGCCCGCCGCCCGAGCTCCTCCCAGCCTATCTCCGCGGCCTCGCCCAAACGGCCGATATGGCGCCAGGCTTCGGGCGCGTGCAGGAGATAGAGATCGAAGGCGTCGCAGCCGAGGCGCCGGAGCGAGCTTTCGCAAGCCTCGCGCAGCGCCGCCGGCCGGAAGCTCGTCCGCCAGGCTTTGCCCACCAGGAACAGCTCGCTGCGGGGAGGCGCCTGGGGGGAGCGCAAGGCCTCGCCCATGGCGCGCTCGTTGCCGTAGAGCTCCGCCAGATCGAAAAGACGGTAGCCGGCCGCAACGGCGGCGCGCACCGCATCCGCGAGGTCGACGCGCCTCCCGCCCGCTCGAAACGGCGAGCAGCCGAAGCCCATCCGCGGTAAACCCGGCAGCTTCACGGCAGCTCGAGCGCCGAGAAGAAGCCGGCGAGCGCCCGGGCCGTGGTCTCCGGCTGGAACAAGGCAGCCGTGCGCTCCCCTCCCGCCCGCAGACCGGCCAACCAGGGCTCCTGCTCCGCGTAGCGGTCGATCAGCTCGCAGACCCGCTCGACGAGCGCGTAGACCTCCTGGTTCGCGAAGACGACGGCGTTCTCGCCGTCGCGCAGAAAATCGCGGCCGCCGACGGCCTCGTAACAGAGCGGGATGCAGCCGGCGGCCATCGCCTCCGGCACCGTGGTGTTGAAGGCTTCGTGCGAGTTGACGTTGACCAGGAACATGGAGGTCTTCATCAGCTCGGCGACCCCGCGGTGGTCCCAGCCCGCCAGGTGGACCAGCGACCAGCCCGGCCGTGCCGCGATCTCCCGCGCCAGCAGCGTGGCGGCGATCTCGCCGTCCGGCAGGCCGGCGAGTCGGTATCCCTCCTTGACGGCCAGCAGCACCCGCGGCAGCCGGGGCAGGACGCTCGGTGTAAAGAAGTAGGGCGCGATGAACGGCGGCACGATTTCGGCTTTCAGGCCGAAATGGCGCTCGACCACGTGCGCCACGTGAGGCAGCACCGCCATCGCCGCCTCGTAGCCCAGCGCCCGATAGTCGACGGCCCCGCCCATGCCGCTCAGGATGAGAAAGCTTCCCTGGACGAAGATCACCCGGCGCCAGAGATACCGGGGGACCGCCGCGTCCGCCGCCAGCACTTCCGGCACCACCACCACGTCGCTCGCGGTGGGCGCGAAGCCCGGATCGTCGAGGTACCGGACAGGCACCTCGAGCTCGCGCCATCCCGGGCGGTAAGGCGCCTGGTGATGCAGCACGCAGGCGTCGCGGCCCTGCTCGCACAGCAACCGCACGTGCTCATAGAGCATCCCCGTGCCCCAACTGGGCTCGGGATGATCCGCGACGAGATAGAAGATCATTCCGGAAGAGGGCTCGCCGCGGCTGCGCGGCTTAGCTGGTGACGGCGTAGATGCACTGCCGGCAGATGAAGTCCTCGGGCGCCGGCTCCATCCCGTAGACCCAGCGGCGCATCAGGGCCATGCGGGGGCCCGACAGGATCGCGTCGAGCGTCTCTTCATGCAGGTCGCCGACGACGTAGCGATCGTGGTAGTCCTGGCAGCAGAGAACACATTGCCCCATCGGATTGACGTGCACCCACTGCACCGGCCGCGACCCGGTCTGCTCGCAACCGCACAGGCGCTCGTGGCGTCCCATTGGATGCAGGCCGATCGGCACCGCGCCAGCGCGGTCCATGACCTCATAGAAGTGCACTTCGAAGCGCGAGCCGGCGAAGCGCTCGCGAATCGCTTCGAAATCCTGCCGGTGAATCTCGTCGCCGGACCCGAGCACGGCCATGTCCATGCGCGGCGCTAAAGGCTTGTCCTTGAGATAGTCGAGATTGCGCAGCACCAGGGGGAGATGGTCGCCGTCGCGATCGCGCTTGTAGCGCTCGCGGTCGAGGGTCGAGAGATTGACCGACAGATAACAGAGGCCGCCCATCTCCAGGATGGCGTCCGTCCTTGCCGGAGTGAGGCCGGTGGCGTTGGTGAGCACCGCCGGCGGCAGGCCATACCGCTTGAGCACCCGCACCTGATCGAGGAAGCGCTTGTCGGCCGTCGGCTCGTTGTAGTGAATCATCGAGACGCCCTCGATCGTCGCCCGATGGGCCGCGAGCTGCGAAACGATGTTCTCGTAAAGCTCCATGCTCATGAAGTGGTCTTCGCGCCGGTCGACGGAGACCGGACAGAAGTAGCATCCCTGATTGCACACCGTGCTCGCTTCGAGCGAAACGTACTTCAGCCGAAATCGCGCGCCGAGGTCGGGCGCGGACTCGATGAGCCAGCCGGAGGCGAAAAGCTCGGCGCGCAGCCCGGCGGGCATCTCGGCGGGGCGCAGCAGGCCGCTGCGCAGCTCGCCCAGCGCCCGGAAGCCGGGCTCACCGCTCGCCAGGTAGAGGTCCGTCAAAGTGTTGTAGATCCGGTCGGGACCGTAGTGGAGGAAGGGCTCCGCCACCAGCAGGTCCGCCGCCGGAAGAGTTGTCTCTCGGGTTCCCACGAGCTGCTCAATCATTCACGCTCCCAAATCTCAGCGCGCTCATTCTATCAAGCCCCTCTCCATTAAGCCGCTTTCGCTGTGTGCAGCGAGCGGTATGCCAGCTCACGCCCCTGTGCATCCACGACCTGAAGCGCCAGCTCGGCGCCCGCCAGGCGCTCGACGATTTCCACCGGCAGCTGCCAATCGCCCGCGCCGGAAGCAGCGAGCCGCTCGGCGGCGGCCGGGTAGCGGGTGCGGTTGGGCGACACCTCGACCCAGACAGGCAGAGGATACACGGTCAGGTCCAGGCCCGATTCGGCCACCGGCAGCGGTGAGTCAGCCGCCTGCCGACGCAGACGGCGGTCCAGCGTCTCCAGGAGATCCGCGAACCAGCGGCCATAGTGCCGTTCGCGAAACCGCCTCGCCGACTCCTCGAACCAACTTCCGGATCGCTCCTCCTGGACCGCGCTGCGGCCATGGAGATGGATCGCCGTGGCCGCCGGCACGTAGCGCGCCGGCAGGCCGAGCCTCGCGGCCCGCCGCAGCCAGTCCGTCTCCTCGTAGTAGAGCCGGAAGCCCTCGTCGAACGGCCCCACCCGGTCCCAGGCCGTGCGCGTCAGCGCCAGCAGGCTGCCGCTGAGGGCGTGGCTATCCAGCGGCGCCAGCGCTTCCCAATGCCGGCGGGCGTGGCGGCGCCAGCGGCGGCGGGCGCGGACGGCCCAGCGCTCGTGCCGTGTCGCCAGCAGCGCCAGAAGCTCGGAGATGCGGCTGCGCTCCTCGGCGGGAGGCAGCACCAGCCGGCACGCTGCGTCCCAATAGAACCGCGGTCCAGCGACCGCCGCGCCTTCGGCCAGAGCCGCCACCAAGGCACTCAGGCAGCCTGGAAGGACGAGGACGTCCGGGTTCATCACCACGATCGTCTCCGCTTTCGAACGGGCGACTCCCAGGTTGACGCCGCCGGCAAAGCCCAGATTCGCTCCCGGATCGATGCGCTCGAAAGCCAGGCTGTCCAGCAAGGCCCGCCCGTCTTCGTCGCTGCCGTTGTCGACCAGGTACCCCTCGATCTCGAATCCGCTCTGTCCGGCATCGCGACGCAGCGCCTCGACGGCCGCCGCCGCCAGCTCCGGCGTGCGGTAGTGGACGAGGATCACGGCGATGCGCATGCACTTGTGTCTACGGACGGAGCCTGGGAAGCGTTGAGATCCAGGCGTGAAAGAAAGGGCCGCCGGCCTGCCGGCAGCCCTTCGGTTTCCGGCTTACCGCACCTGGGGCGCGACGAAGACCGGGTCGTTGCTGCCGGCCCTCACCACCTGTGCCGTGGCGAGAGCCTTGCCGCTCTTCACCACCACCTCTACCGTGAAGCCTCCCGGCACTCCCGCCTTCTTGAGCGGATGCTGGTTGGGCGCGATCTGGTGGATCTGGCCCGAGCCGACCTTGATGCCATGCAGGGTGCCCAGCACCGCGCCGTTGAGCCCGCGATAGACCAGGTCGTACAGACCCGCGCTGCCGCTCGGGTTGAGGAGCCAGAGCGTCGTCTTGTTGGAGCCGTCCTGGCGCAAGCCGACGAGAATTTCCCGCTTCGTGCTATCCGCCGCATCCGCATCGCTCAGCGCGATCAGCGACTGGCCATAGCGTTTGGCCGGATTGGTGTTGTCGTAGCTCTCCGCTCGGGCGATCGGGAAGATGCCGTTGGGCGAAGTGCTGGTCAGGGTGAGGATGCCGGTGCCGTTGTGCAACCCGAACTGGCTGAGCAGGGCATTCTCCAGCCGCTCCGTCAATCCCGGCTGCAGAGTCACCTGCGATGTCTTGGCGGCTTTGTTGCTGACCGCGGTGTAGCTCAAGGTCGTCTGCAGAACCTGGTCGCTGACGTTGGAGAGCAGCACGTCGGTCTGCCAGGTGCTCTTCGCCGCACCTGCTCCCGTGAACACGCCCAGCAGATACAAACGCGACGACGTATACGAACCCGCCTCGGTGAACGACGGGTCGCCCGTCACCACGCGAATGTCAGAGCCGAAGGGGAACACCTGCGCTCCCGATACGGTCTTCACCTCCACCCGATAGTCGTCGAGGTTATTGATGCCGAAGCTGTCGCGGATCTCCTGTACCGAGAACTGCCTTTGGTCGTGGCCCGAGAGCGTCAGGTCCGCAGACTCGGTGAGCAAGCGGCCCGTCTTGTCGAAGAACCGCAGGTGATAGGTCGCCGTCACGTCGGTCGGGTTGCTGAAGCCGAAGCTCGACTGCCGGTCCGGACTGTCGTGGAGACCCACCAGGAACTGCGACGAGTTGGCCGGGCTGGAGACCGCGGCGCTGCCCAGGCTGCCCATCGAGGTGCCCGGAATGGTCAGGCCGAACAGCTTGCTCGCCGTCGCTCCCTTGCTGTTGAACGACGTGACGACCGGCTCGGCGCTGTTGACGCCGGTGACGACGTTGATGAAGCCCGCCACGTTCTCGACGCTGAACAGGCTGCTCAGCACGTCCGGCGCATAGAGCGTCGCCCCCGGTTGGAGCGTGCGGGTGGCCCGCGGCGGATTGACGTCGGGCGTGCCGCGCTTACGGAACTCGACGGTGACGTCGAGCGGTATCGTTCCAGGGTTGTAAACGTAGAGGTCGTTCGACTGCACCAGCACGCCGCGGCTCTGGGTAACCAGGGGCAGCAGCGTCGTCTTGGTTTGCGGCGCCGGTGCCGG